>Ga0207702_10000067_pt1 | contig 116985 bp, 158 predicted proteins | sample KBSCornC62_FD_184302 | JGI IMG/M metagenome (GOLD analysis project Ga0207702, IMG submission 184302) | Corn rhizosphere microbial communities from Kellogg Biological Station, Michigan, USA - KBS Corn C6-2 (SPAdes) (version 2) | ecosystem: Host-associated > Plants > Roots > Rhizosphere > Soil ...
GTAGTGCCTGAAGCTATTTCTCCATCATTTGTTATATAAATATTCTTTAAATAAGTATTTAGTTTATCCACATCAAAATCCGAACCAGCCTTAGTGGTAATAGCTTCAGGCACTACTATACTATCTCCGGTCCATGATGGAGTAAATGCTTTTACTGTAAATGCTTCTACTGAGTTCAGTTCCTGTGTAGGGATACGAAAACCAACACCATTAAGTATTTTCTTCCCGCTATCTGTACTATTCAGATGTTCTATTAGTTCATCATCTGAAAGCTTAGATAATTTGTTATTGCTGCTTTTAAGTTTCTTTGCAAACCAATTAGGGAGCATTACTTCCATCCTGGATACGGAAGTTCTCTTACCACTTTCATCATAGGTAGCTTCATAAAACTTCAATCCATTAGAAACATATATCAGGTTTCCTTTACTATCTTTTCCTGCTTCTACCCTCTTTCCTTTTACTTCAAATCCTACTCCGGATAACTGTATTTTCTGTCCACCATTTACTTTTGGTTTAGCTATCAGTTTATCTATATAAGAGAATAAGATACTCTTTATCTGGTTATAGTTTATAGCTGCTTCAAATGGAATGAGGAAATTACCTTCTTCATCTAACTGAAGTATATCCTTTAGGTTTTGTGGAGCTTCTCTTCTAAAGAGTTCATCTTGTAAAATAGCAGCTACCTTTGTTTTATCCGGGATGGAAAAGCTTTCTCCATCATCTACTATTCCAAACTTACTTAGCAATTTATCATACCCGTTATTCTGCAGGTTTTGTAAAGCATCTATGTTTCTCCTCACCTTATCTCCCATCTCTTCACTAATTGGAGTACCTGCATTATACAGGTTTACATAAGCAAGTTTAGATAACTGGCTACCAAGAGTTCCTTTATCTTTCTCTGCTCCTGTTTCTACCTGTATCCCATAATACCTGAAGGGAATATTTAACTTTGCACTTTCCTTGAATGGAGCATCAGAATAGATATCATCTTTATTATCATTTCCCTCTATTATCCCAATCTTTCTCCCGGATTCCACTATTGCATATCCTACCCCTTCTTTATGCATTTTTACATAGATGCTCTCCAGGTTAGTTCCCCTTACCCTGGCATAGGAAAGTGGTGCAACTGAGGTTTTATCCAGGAAGGTATTTCCATCCATAGTAAATCCACTACCTATAGGTTTTAAGATCTGCATTACTGCAACTTTTGGATCACCTTTCTTTAGAAGATTAGTGTCATGTTCCTTTAGTTCGGGAGAAGAATAGATATAATGTCCGTCTTCAGCCATCAGGTTTCTATCCTGGGCCATAAGATATTGAAACTGCTGTTCTTGCTGTGTACTCCACCTTGCCCCTGATTTCCACATAATTTCCCTGTAAGCTGGAAGAGGGGTCCATGATTGAGCATCTGCACCATTAGAAGCCTCATAAGGAGAACGTAATTCTTCAGGGAGGTGTTTATCTCCAGTAATAGATTTCTCTTCAGAAAGGATATCTGATAGAGAAACAGTAGGGATATAATCCTTATGTTCCCAATACCCAGGATCTGTAGGGGAGAGCTTAATATTCCCGGCTTTATTTAACTCTTCATTTAATTTATTATTGAATTCAGGAGTGTTGTATACAGAAGTCTCTCTTGGAGAGAGGAAGGATTTATATCTTTTTAAAGGGTCTTTGATTCCTCCATAATCCCCAAAGAACAGCTTATGCATTTCTACATTGTTTATCATGTAGTTCACTTCTGTGAAAGTAAATAGCTTCCTTAGTTCATTTTCTGTAAGGAGTTTTCCTTCATATCCCTCTATTCCATTAAGCTTATATTTTGTTACTGTTTCCCCGGTAGCATTCTTGGTAGTTTGCTCTGTTATGACATCATTCTTCTTCAGATAATCTGTTAGGTTAGAAACTCTTGTTTCTATATAATCCTTTAGCTTATCTGTATTTAATTCCTCTTGACTATAACTGTCAGTTATATCTGCCAGTAGCCCATCATACTTCTTCCCCTCTGCTTTTGTTTTACTATCTGCTATAGACTTTTCTGTCACATAGTAAGAAGAGAATATATTATTTATTCTGTTCCAGGCAATAGATGTATCAAAAGCAGAGAGTTCTATTGGATGTTCCATTTTAAGCATCCATTCAGTTTTGCTATCTGCCGGGACTAATATATAGTAGTTCTTATTTAAGTTTTGGTTTAGTTCAGTAACTACCCTGGTAAGAGGATCTACTTTAGAGAGAGGCTTTACATCTCCTGTCTTTACATCTGCTATACCATCTATATAAGAAATGTCCAGGGTTTTGTCATTCTTTTCTCCATTTTCATCAAATAGGTTTTTCAAATACCAGCTATCCTGTGAATAGAGAGATAATAGGTGAGGAGTGCTATTTAAGAGTTCATCTTTATCTACTGCACTATTTATATCATTGGTGATATTAGAGATAGTATTATTCTGCAGGTATTGTTGTACTCTCTCTCCACTTACATTTGTAAATGTGCTCTCCCATCCTTCCCCTTTTGCTTTAGTGTATAGTTCAGCCAGCTTTTGGAAATTACCCTTTTCTCCCAGGTTAGAAATGTCCACACTTCCCTTCCTACTTAAGAAAGTTCTGATACTTCCAATAGTAGAAGACAAACTATCTTTGTCTTTTTTGGATAAGTTAGAGAGCATAAAGGAATCAAATTCTACCCCTAAAGCAGAAAGTAAGCCACTATCTGTCTTTGGTACTGCTGCTCCATTAAAGTTATAATTCCCTTCTTTATCTACATTTACTATCTTCCCAGGTCCTGCATTTACCTTTAAGTTATCTATCCAGCTTTGTGACAGTACCCTTGCAGCAGTATTTAAATTAGCAGGAGCAGAGTAGGTTTTATCTCCATCTTTATATTGGATAACGGCCTCTGGCCTTTGTTTACTAAAGGTATTTAGCCATGAGACAGCCATTTTCCAGTCACTGATAGATAGATCAGAAAGAGAGGTATTAAATTTAAGCCTGTTTATAAGACGTACATAATCTGGGTTAGTATTAGCTACTTCTTTTAAAGCATCTATTTTCTGCTCCAGGGAGTTATATTTAAATACCTGGGAAAGGGTATAGTTCATAGATTTTGACATCTGTAATGCTTTTTGCATATAGATATCTGTATCTACTTTACTAATTACCCCTGAAGGAGAGGTTTTATCAAACAGGGTTTCTGTAAGGGTTGCATACAGCATCTTTACCCTTGCTGGTGCATTCTTCTTAAAATCAAAGGTGAGGTAGTTCTGCAGGTAAGAGTCTGCACTCTTTCCTCCATCATAATTGCTCTCCTCTCCTTCTTTATCCTGTGTACTTATTCCTTCAAATACCCCTTCAGGATTTTCAATTATTTCTGTCAACCCTTCATTAGATAGCTTTACTACTACTCCAAAGGTGTTTAGGTATTCATTTGTAAGCTCTACTGCAGTTCCCCAGTTATTAGATATATTATCCCACAGTGTAGAATAAGCTTTATATTGAAATTCATTTATATCTCCTCTCCTGTACATTTCCGGGATAGAGTCTGCTATTTCCCCTGTAGAGGTAAATGCCTGCTTCAGCCCTGCATACACTTTCTGGTATATCTGCTTGGGATCATAATTCCCTTCTTCCAGATCTACTATATTCTTATTTTCCCTAAATACCTGCTGGAGTATCTCTACTGCATTTCCCCGAACAAAATTATATGAATTGCTTACAGATAGCCCAGGAATGGTCCTGTAATCCACTTCTCCATTATAAGCACTCTTAATAGGAGAGGTTTTATAATACCCTGAATTTATCCTTTTAAATAAAGAGTCTATGGTGTTAACAGATGGAGAGAATAATCTTTGTACAAAGTTTACTATATCCCTGAACAGCCTTTGAATGAAATTACCTGCAGGTTTCTGGTTCTGCAGTACATAATCCCTGAATTCTTCAGCTAACTGTTCCACTGTTTGTTTACCGGAAGCAGAGTTATATGTAGTAACTGTCCCGGTCTCCCTATCTATAAAGCTTCCCTCTCTTTGCTTAAATTCAGAGAGAATGGATTGCTTTTCTTTTAGATCAGTGAACATACTCCATACAGCATGAAAAGCCTCATGGTAAGTAGTTCCGGTTTCTGCATTCTGAGATACAAATACTATAGCATCTTTAAACTGTCCATATGCATATCCACTCCCTGTAGTAGCTATTAAATTTTTAACTCTCTGGAATGGGATAGATGAAGAGATGTTATCTTTAAACCACTTTTCTTCTTTATCAAGATCTGCAGTAATAACTCCATACTTTTCCTTCACTATTCTGTAGTCAGAAGTAAACCTGCCAGAATTTGGGAGAGATGCTCCAACTTTAGTTTCCTTTGGAAGTTCTTTTTCTACTTTAGCTTCTTGTTCTACAGTCTGCTCTATCTTTGGGAGCTTTGAAGCAACTATGGACCTAAGTGTATCTAAAGCTTCTTCATCAGTTTTACCAAGACTCTTAAGATTAGTAACCAACCCATCTAAAGCTTCAGATTGAGGGAAGGCTATCAACCATCCTTCAGGGGTATTTTCAGCAGTATATTTTAACTCCCCAAACTTACTTGGGAATGTTTTTACTTCATTTATTACTTGTGTTTCAGGTACTCCGGGTACTTTAATACCTGGTACAGAAGGTGATGGTGTACTTTCTTTACTTTGTACTTTTGGTTCTATTTCCTTTGGAGAGAATATAGTAGCCCCTTCCTGGTTAGTGGTGAGTACTGCTGATTTATAATAAAAGTTAGTATCTAAAGGGTTAGTTTTACTTACCTCTCTTATAGATGTAGTAAGTGGAATACTGTTTACATTCCTTGCAGTGCCTTTTAATTCTGAAGGATCATCTTCTAATAGATCATGGGTATCCGATATAAGAAAGTGCTGGTATGACTTCCAGGAGATAGTTTTTAACTTATCTCCATCTACTCCAATTATCTCTTCAAATGGAAGACCATCTACCAGTTTCTTATTATTGATATTCTGGAAGGTATCCTTAAGATAATCTTTTATTTTCTGCTGGTTCTCTTCTATTCCCTTAGCAGAGAATGGAACTCCTTCAGTTCTATTTCCAAAATACAAAAACCCATCTTTTAAGTATACCTGATTAGAGCTGGTAGGTTTACCTTGCTGAGGTTGGGTGAAATACAGCACTCCCTGCAGGTAGTTTTCTATCTGAGGGTCTATTTCTCCCTTATTCTGCTCACTCCGTACAGCCAGAAGATGCAGATTATCATACAAATTATCCACTTCATGGGAAGAGAATTTTCTATTGTTTAACCATTGTAAAGTACTTCCATACTGTAATACTGGTCTGCCATTTGGAAAAGATATATTCTCTCCCTGGTGAGTGATAAAACCCTTTGTAACTACCTGTACTACTCCTTTCTTCCCTATATCTTTTTTATCAATAATAGATTTAGATACAGGGGTTTGATAGAAGTTTCCTTCACTATCCTTACCATTATATTCTCCCCTTCCTCTCGTTACATAGAAAGAGTAGACATTATCTCCATCTCCGTGTTCCAGGATTTGGTTTCTCCTTTCTTCCCAGGCTTTACTATAAGCTACTGCTTCTTCCGGAGTACCTTGAGAATACCTTGTTTCATTTGGGGAAGTTCTCCAGGAGAGGTCTGCTGTAGGCATTACTCCATACACAGCATTTTCTATATTGGTTTGTTCGCCAACCCTTCCAATTCTCTTTCCATCTACTCCTACAAAATGGTTTTCTCCTCCAGTAGAGTCGATAAATACAGTAGCTATGATAGTAGATTTATCTCCATCAAATCCTTTTGCTACATCATCTATCAATCCCTTCAACCCTAAAGACTCTTCAGTCTTTTGAGTTACCAGGATGACCCTTATATTATCTTTATTCCCTATACTATTCAGTGCTGAGAAGAACTTCTGTTGTCTTTGTGTATAGGGTTTATCATCCTTTCTATTATAAGTAGTGGATTTAAATAGAATAGGGAGGGGTTTCTTTTGAGTTTCAAAAGCCTTATCTGCAGGAGCTTCTTCATGTACATTATTTTCCCCTGTAGGAAATGAAGATGCGCTCTTGGAAGAAAGCTCCTTTAGGCTATCCTCCAGCTTTTTATTAAAGTCTGTCCTTTGTTTTACTATCTCTGCTTCTGATAGAACAGGAGAGTAACTATCTAACACTCCAGGTTCTACTTCCTGAATGTTACCTGTAGCATCTTCTACCCTTATTTTTCCACTATCTGTTTTTTCAAGTATTTTTAACTTAGAGAGTTTTTCAGCTTGTATGTTCTGATAGTCTTTTTGCTTATCAGCTTCACCCTTATCTGTAAAAGTTTCGATAACATTCCCTGTAGGGGAAATAAGATTATATTTATCTCCATCTTGCTGTACTTTATATTCTCCCGGTGTTTCTGTTATATATTCTCTGTTTAATTCAAATGGTTTACCATTTACTTCAACTGTCGGAGCAGTAGTATTATCAGTTTCTTTATTTTTTGTACTATCCGTATTATCTTCCCCAATAGAGAGAGAATTTCTCCATTCATTGTAGTTCTTTACAAAGTCCTCATATCCTTCCTGGGTAAATAAATGATCAAAAGCTGCAGAAGCATATTTCTTTCCTTTATTTATCTGGTTAATATCATAACCCTTTTGTATAAGGTCTACTGTATGTTCTTTAGGAAAGGATATACTATCTAAGGTTCTTTGTTCTTCCGGAGTGCGGTTATTTAATTCAAAGTCTAAAAGGGATGGAAATAGCTTAGTATATTCTGCACTTTTGAAATCTGCAGACTTAGTGATGGAAGCTATCTTTTCAGAAAGAGTATTAAGGGTATTTATCTGCTGCTGGGCTTTTATCCTATCATCTCCACTCACTAACTTTTCATCTATCTGCTTCTGCAGGTCTTCTGATTTATCTTTATATACTTCTCTTAAGTTATTGAGCCCTGTAGGAGAGGTTAGTTTAGCTATTAATTCATTAGTGATGGCAGGGTGTATCTTAGTAATACCCCCTTGTATTTCCTGCAGCCTGTTATTAAAATCCTTCCCGTTATAAGATAACTTTACAAGAGATGATTTATAATCTTCAAATATATTGTATGCTTCATTACTCCTCGCCTGGTCTTCAGTTTTTGCATTCCCAAAGTACTGGTAAGGATTTTGAAATATATTAGAAATGGCATCATGAGCATCTTTTATACTCTGTGCTTTCTGTATTAAAGCATCTATATACTGATGATTGCTTGTTCTATCCCAATCCTTTATCCCAAATAAAGTATTGATTTCTGATTCCGGGAGTTCTTTTAAAAGTTTTAATTGTTCCAACCTTACTTCAAACCTATTAGCTTTTATCCCACTATCTACAAAGTTAAAGAACTGGTCCTTCTGTAAATTCTTGAATTTAAATATATCATTATTTTTTACAGCATCAGCTATATCAGTTTTAGCCTGTAGGGTAGACGCAGTAGCATCATAGTTATTTTCCATAACTCCCAGTACCCCTCTTGAGTTGAGGGAATTTACAGCATGGGCAGCAGCCTGTTCTGGGGTAAATACTCCAGCCCTTGCTTTCTGTATACTTTCTACCTTATGCTCTATAGGTCCAAATAATACCCCCGTTAGTCCACCAAGGAGCATATTTTCATACCCCTCCTGAGTACCAAATTGCCCTATTAATCCCTGTCCTGTAGCCTGTATAATAGCATCTAAATCTCCTTTGGTCTTCTTGTTATATTTATCTTCATAGTAATTCTGAGTACCAACCTGGGCAGCATACTGTCCACCTTCTTCATATACACCTTCTGCTAATATATTAGGAATGGCAGGTTTTACATACTTCTGAAATCTTGTTTCAGGGGTGAGTTTAAGTTTATCTATATCTGCTGCTGTTGATATTTTATCTGCTGCCAGTCCAATAGTACCAGCCTGTTCTTCTGTTGCTGCCTCTACTCCTGATTTAAGGCTTTGTTTAAAAGAGTTCCATGGTTTTAATATATGCTCAAACTGAATAGCATTGGATGCCATCAGAAGTGCCATATTCACCCCATACCGAACATTACCAGAAGCTGTTGCAATTTTATCAATGTCTTCAAGGTCCTTCCCTGTAGGATTGTAACCGTTTTTTTCATAATAGCTTTGTATTAGGTCTTTTTTAACCTGCTCATATCCCTGCCTTGCTTCCATCCCTGCTTCAGCATGAGAGGCACCCCAAAGAGTAGAAAGGTATTCAGCACCCCTCCCTATTTTCTGCCCTGCAGCAATAGCAGAGAGTTGCTTCATAGAAGCTATAGACTGAGTAGATTGTTCTATTTCTGAAGTAGCCGCAAGAACTTTTTCCAGGTCATTTGTTCCTGTAAATGCTTTATTAAGCCATAGAGCTGCCTTCCCTACTTGTTCAGAGATGAGGGGAGCTTCTCCTATACCTTCACTTATTGCTCCTATAGTAACATCTGTGAGGGCAGCACTTCCTATTGCACCTATTGTAAAACCTGTATTCTTTAGTACCTTATCACTCCAGAAGTTTGCAGCACCACCAGAGAATGGAATAGCACTCAAAAATGGATGATCCTGTTCCCACTTGGTGTAATAGTTAGGGAATTTATCCTCCAGGTTTGTCTGCCAGTTATCTAAAGACTGTTCCCATGAGTTCTTATATACATTACCTCCGGACAATCCTCTTATAGTATCCGGGATAGCCAATAATCCATCAGCAAAAGCAGATACAGCTATAGCCCCTGTTTTAACAAGAGCATTACCAAATTTACTCCATGCAGATTGGTTTTTTGCAAAGTTCTCTTCATTGTCTACAAATGGATTAAAGTTATCTCCATATCTCCTTGTTTGATTCTCTGCAGTATATATTGGTTCATCTGCTGCATCCAACCCTGATTTATCCGGGATAGATGCCAGTATATCAGATGCCTTCATAGTGCGAAGATCAACCGGAGGGGCTTGGTATACAGCAGGATTAGCTACAGATGGTACTATAGGGTCAGTTTGTGGTCTTGGTCCTGTACTAATATCTGAACTGAATACCGGAGTATTTTGTATTGGAGAAGTAGGGATAGTTGGATCTGGCATTAACTATTGGTTTGTAGCAGTTTTTATTATTTCTTCAGCAGTCATTGGTTTCCCTGTAGCAGGATTTACAGTTTTAGTCCATTGTTCTATCTGGTATTGTATACCACCGGGAGTTTGTGCAGCTCCAGTTGGAAGAGGAACAGCTATTGGGTTTTGCCCACTAAGAATGTATAGTTGATACCCACCACCTAGGAGAGGTTCTCTTTTTCCTATAGCATATCTTATCTTTCCATCATAAGAAGCAAGTACACCATCCCCTTTCAAAGGGGTGCGTTTATCTGGAGATGTTTCTATAGCCCTCACCAACCATTGGTCGGAAGGGGCTGGGTTAGTTACATTCTTATCTGTAGGTACTACTATATCCTGGAACTTCTTATCATCTCCGGTATTATAAACTATGTGCAACTCCCCTGTAATGGGATCTGTATAAGTACTGTTTGGATGAATTTTATCTACATCTATTGAGGTGTTGTTAATTTTACCCCCGGCATTCAAATTAATAGCCTGTGCCACTAAATTCTTTTGCTGTTCCATGTATTCTTTATCTCCCGATATAACAGAATACTTAGGGTTCCAATTCACTCCCTTTTCATTATATTGTTTATTTATATAATCTGTCTTTGTATTAAGTAACTGTTCCACAGGGTGAACTAACTTATTTAAAGTCTCCTGCCTTTTTTGTGTAAGGAGAGCTTTTAATACAGTATAGTCTGGACTATTTTTATATTCATCTAAAGCCTGCATTACAGGATCTATATTATTTGAATTTGGGGCAGAGCTCACTATACCGGTAGTAGAGGATACACCTGCACCATTATTGGCTTCAGTTCTATATTGATTGGATTTTGCTAATATAGAACTTAGCTCAGTCATGAAATGAGTGTCTTTTGCAGGGTTTACTACCACTCTATTTGCACTCCCTATACTCCCATCTGTTCTGTGAGCTCCTTCTACATGGACTCCTTCTATTACTATTGGTTGATTTAAAGTGTTAGCTATAGAGTATTTAGACTCTGCATCCTTATTTATATCATCTCTTAATTGTCCAAGTACTCCAAGCTGTACTGTATTCTCCCTGGACATTTGTTTATAATTCAAATATTCAGGGTCTACATTACCAGTTTGGTTTTGGAATGCATTTTCCTGCAGGGCTTTCCACTGCTTGTAAGAATTTACAGCATCAGGCCCTGGAGTGAGGTTATTCTTCTTATAATACTCTCTTTTTAAAGCTTCATCCAGGTCTGTCCCCTTCTTAACCAAGGAGTTAATATTATCTTCATTTTTCTGAAAACTGTATTCTCCTGTACTACCTCCCTTTCCAACTAATTGCTGTTCATCTGTTGCAGCAGTTCCATCTGCATTCTTCTTAGCTCCTTTTACTTTATTTAAATACAGGCCATAATATGGATTATTAATATCCATTGGTTTCCCTGTATCCGGATCTATTCCTGCATTTATATTTTCTATCCTTACTTTTTGTGCTTCTAAAGTAAACTTAGTGGTATTGATGGCATTTTCATTTGCCTTCAATTCCAGTTCATGATTATTCTTCTGGTAGTTGATAACATATTTATCAGAGAAATGATCCCTATAGTATGCCTGCTTTACAGCATCCATATTCCCATTATCTATAGCATCAAAATATTCTTTATTGTTACTTTTAATACCGTCTATCTTATTCTTATTAAAGGCTATCTGGTTATCATACTGAGCTGCAGCTATAGGGTCATTTCCCAATTTAAGCTTTTCAGCAGCCAGTTCATTATTTAACTGCTCCAGGTTAGATACTTTATTTCCATTATAGATAGCTATATTTCTCTTAAGGTCTGTAGGGGAATAGTTCTTATAGTTATAGTTTGCATCTATAGCAAGCTGTTGTCCTATCCTTGGGTCTTGAGAGATAGTCTCCCTTACTAAAGCATCTATATCTTCCGGTCTTATTTTAGAAGATTTATCTATTGCTATCTGGTACTGTCCATCCGCATTTAACTTATAACTTACTTCCGGACCCAGTTTACTTACTTTATCTACTATTGGTTTTTCAGGGTCATAGTATTTAGTAGCCTGAGTTGGACCATTATAGTTAGCTCCTACATCTGGGTTATTTAAATATGCCTGTACAGCAGAATTATCATAAGCTTCATTTTGAGGAGCATATTGATCTGGAGATTTATCCTTTAGTTGCTTCTGGGAAGCCATAAGGGATTTTATCTGTGAGGCTGAAGCCACAGCATTTTGTATAGTTGGGTCTTTGTATATCTGTCCTGCAAGTGCCCCCACCTGGTTTAACATAGCGGGGTTGCTCCAATCAGCTCCTGCTACAGATTGTAACTTAGAGGTTAGATCATCTACTTTAGATTGTACATATTGTTTCCTGTGGTCTCCATAAACCTCCAGTCCACCAACAGAATCTAATACTCCTTGTACTCTTTGTACCCCCTGGTTATACTGCTGCTGCTTTTCCATCCCTGCCTGTACATAGGCATTTACATCATATTTGCCAATATAAGGAGTTAGGGGAAGTGGTTGATTATCAAGGTATGAGGCCAAAGGAATTAGTATTTGAAAGGTTTACAAAGGTATTACTTATTTTAATTATATACAACTTCTTAAGTTATATTGTTTAACAGTTTAGATTATTTCTTAGCCTTCTTTTTCAGCTTGATGGGGGTTTTACCACCATACTTCTGTATATTAGTTTGCATGGCTTTCTTTCTATCTATTTCTGCCTGGTATTGTTCTTTAGCATCTCTATATCCACCATAGTGTATTTCCTTGCTTCCTATAATATTTCCTGAAGGATCTCTTTCTATTTCAGTTCTTATATTACTGCTATTTCCACTGGCTCCCAGACCAATATTAGACCCTGGTGCAAAATTAGCATCTGGCCCCTGGTATTGCAGGTTCATATTCTGGTCTGGTCTATAATTAAACCTGTTTTCTTCCAGGCGGATAGTATTATTCTCTCTCCTGTTTTGGGCTATTTTAGAAGCCAGGGATGCAAGTGCTTCTCTCTGGTGCTGTTTAGTGTAGGTTTCTGCAGCAGTTTGTCTTTGGTTCTCTGTATCTGCAAATTGCAGGTTCTTTAATTTAGCATCATTTAGCAATCCAATATTCTTATTGGTTACTTCATTCTGTATTCCCTGGTTAGTTCTAAACTGTTCAGCCTGAACTGCGTTATCTGCACTGTACTTCTGGGCAGCAAGAGCAGCTAAAGCTGAAGGATTACTATGTACCTGGTCTTCTACTGCTTTAAAAGTAGCATTGTTTTGATTTAGCCTATCCTGGAAAGATACATTATAAGGAGTGAAGAGCTGAGGGTTATACTGCTGGTGAGGAACAGGAGTAGGTCTTTCAGCTAACCCTGCAAGTTCCGGGAGAATATCTGATATCCCCAGTTTATTTCTATCTGCCAGGGATGTCATCTTTTTAGCCTGTGGTGTTACAAAGCCAGGATCTGGTTTATACCTGCTTACCATCTCATTTACATCTACAGGATTGAGATTACCTGGGGCATTTCCAGCGGGCTGAATTGGGGAAATGGTATCTCTTACAGGAATTGGTTGTATATCCTGGTATGGAAGAGGTTTTATAGGAGCTGTACTAACTGGAGTATTATCATAATACTTTCCATCTTCTCCATAAGTTATAGTATTTTTCAGCTTTCCAAATTCATCAGGAGCTAATTCTCCTACCTTCTTATTAGCTATATCACCAAGACTAATATTATATCCACTTCCACCAGTCCATTTCTTTATGGCATCTTTTACCGGGAGGTTTTTATAAGTAGGGGATTTTAACAATGCCTGCATGGCATTTAACCCTGAAGTAGTATCTGGGAATTTAGCAAACCTTCCACCATCAGTAGAAGGATCTCCAGGAACTGCACCATATTTTTGCTGCCATGGAGCATACTTTAAATTACCTGGATTGTTATGCCTTACAGCTACTGAAGAAGAGGAGGTTGTATTATCTCCACTTCCATCCCCTTGGCTACCACCATCTGCATAGATAGGAATAGAACCACCATTTTTAAGCATCTTAGATAACTCTTTTGGCTTCACCCCAGTTTTATCAGCAGTTTCCAGCATCCAGTTCTGTATAGTGGAGAGATCTTCTTTCTGTTGGGCTAAATCCTTCTGTTTTATATTGGCCCCTTCCTGCATTACTCTCCCTGAATTGAAAGCAAATGCCTGGAACTTATTATATGGATCCTGGGTATTTATTAGCCCTGAAGCTGTATCTAACTGCTTTCCGGCTTTAGCCTCCTGCTCCCCAATCTCCTTCCCAACAGTTTTAAATTTCTTATCCATTGTAGGAACTTTCATGTTCCCTAAAATATTTAAGTTGTTATCTCTCCCTATAAAAGCAGTCTCCGAGCCCTCTACTTCCAGAGGATTTTCTCCATAAGACATTTTAATTCCCCCCTGGTCATGAGAGTTACCATGAAATTGCATCATTCCCCCATTATACGGGTTATGAGAGATTGGAACTACTCCTCCTCCATCATATATCTGTATACCATTTTCAGCTTGTGGAATTCCGGTAACTCTTACCTTACTTATTCCACCATCTTCCATTTTTGGTATACCTTTTACTTTTACTTTCATATAATATTTTTATTCAAATGAATATCCCATTGCTTGATAATGTGCAATTTCTTCCGGTGTAAGTTCTAATTCCTGCCCTACAGAAAGCCCATTTTCTCCATGTTTCCAGTGGCTGGCGTTTTGAGCAAATATTGCACGTTTCCTGGTAAGAGGATTTTTAGAATGAGTTAATTCTTCTGTACTTTTACCAGTTTTTTTCTTCAGAGCATTAAATTTTCCCTTGTTCTTTGGGTTTATATGTATACCGCTTGCTGCTTCAGGTATCTCCATACCATCTTCTGCTTTTCCGCCTCCTGCTATAAAACCAAAATATTTCTTTTGTTTAGGGGTAAGAGGATGCCCTTGTGCAGTTCCATCTCTTAGTATCTCTTTTGCTTTTTCAGGACTTAAAGAGCCTCCATTTGCCATTGTTCTATCATCATGTGTATCTGGTGCATAAGTTCTGTTAGCTACCTGACCCATCCACTTCCCACCAGTTTGACCCCCATATTCAAATGGCATATAATCCTGTATTGGGATTTGTTGGGAATAGTCGTGTCTTATATTCCCCAGTATCTGGGTATTTGATTGAGGGTGAAAGTTTTGTCTCTCCTCTCTGAACTGATCATAACTTCTATTCACCGGAAAACCATTGTAAGTTTCCGGAAGAGAGTTCAGTAGTTGGGGAATTTGCGAGCTATTGTACCCATAAGGATCAATAGAATAAGAATCAGGCTTACCATAGCTATTATAGGTTGGAACATAATTAAACCCCCGCATAGGGTATTGCTTTTCTCTGTTCACCGGAGTAGCTACTGTAGCTCTGTTTATTCTATTACCATATATATCTACTTCCGGGAGGGTATTACTCGCGGGAGGATTATATATTGGTTGATTTGGAATATCTTCTGTTACCTGTATATTATGCTTTCTATAGCTTCTTTGTGTATAGTCATCTGCTACTCCACCATCTGCATATATTTCCCCACCATATTTGAATATAGCCTGGCTTCCTGTACCTTGAGAGTATTGGGAGTCTGTTAACTGGTTATAAGGTCTTATTCTCCTTGACTGGTGTTCTGGTATCATTGCATCTGCAAACTGTAAACCTGCAGCAAGTAAATCGCCAGTACCTGGGGTAGTAAAGGAAAAACCTTTCTTCTTTGGAGTTTGTTTATTTCCATCTATAGGTTGAAAGTTTGTTTGTTGATTTTGGTCCTGCATTCCTTGCATCTGGTTATTATCCTGTATTCCTTGATTGATAGCCATAGGAGAATGCCAGTTAGGATCTTGTTGATACTGGTTTTGATATTGCTGCCATGGATAGAGACTATATCCATTATCTGCTATAGGCATCATATTACTATCAGGGGGAAGAGTTGGAATTTGCATTTTTGCACTGCCTCTTTTCTTTGGTTTAATCTTTTTACTTTTCATATTATTATTTATATGATGTTTGTGTAGGGAATAATGTAAACTGTGACAATAGCTTTACATCACTTTTATTATCCAGGATATGTCTTACTTTTGCATTCTTACCCCTGATAGTATCTTTCCTAAAGCTCCTGGTACTATAATCCAGGTTATCTGTATTCAGCACTTTATTAGTCATAGATAGATCACAACTATCTGAAAAGAATGCCTCTGTATTTCCATTACTTATATTCCAGAAGGTGTTATACTGGTAGATATTATCTGTCTTGGTAACTAATATATCCTTTGAATCACTATTGAATTTAGGGTATTTTAAATATGCTGATAAGTCATTCTGTGGTTTTGGGATAAGATTTAATACCCCGGTACACTGATAATCATTAGAGATGATGGACTTATTAAAGTAGTCATTAGTACTATAATAATTATTCAAACTTGTATACTTCCTGGATACACAATAATCTCTTACAGATTGCAGGATTTGATCTTCTGCACCTTGGAACACCAAAGGGTATTCTAATATGTATGGATATTGTTTACCATAGAAGTTATTAAATACAGAGAATGTTTGATTATGGTTCCATAATGTAGCACCTGTAGCAGTATTATTTCCACTCTGGAAATAGTTAGCAAATGGCACATAATAGTTTGGGAGATAACTATGATAAGCTATCCATCCCCCTGTTTTAAAACTATAAGATATGCTCCAGCTTTTATTACAGAAGTACTTAGGGTCTGTAAGCTGTATTTCTATTAAAGGTTGATTACATATTACATTTCCTTGTGCTAACTGGTTAGTTGGGGTGTCATTTAAAGAAGTATATGGATTAAAATAGAACTTTCCATTATCATAAGTAATAGCATCAGAAAGTGGAATATAATCCAGTTTGGTGATGATAAGCCTTTGATAGAACATATCATATACTCCATGTAACCCTACACCAGAAAAGTGATTATCTATATCTACTGCCGGGAAGTATTTGTTTATATTAAATGGAAGGAATTGAGAGAACCACTTATCCATCCCATTACTTGTGATGTCGGTTACTTTACTTCCCTGTAGCAGTAATACTTCTCCTCTTACTGCATCTATAAATATATGTCCAAACTCTGTCCTTAAAAGAAATTTATGCTGGCTCCCTGCATATCCTATATCTGTTTCAGATAGGTCTATTGGTTGCTGAGAGAATAGTTCAGAGTTCCCAAGATATGCCTGTTGTGGGAGAGATGTATTTACTACTGTAAGAGCATTATATATCTGGCTCTTATTATCAAATCTAACCAACACTTCTCTGTTCTCTATAGTATCTATTGCAGTAAGCCCGCCGTAAGCTTTTGGAAAATCATGGTATGCTGCAGGTTTATACACCAACCAGTTATTCTTTGTTTCCTCCAGGGTGCTCTGGTCACTCCATATAGCTCTATTAGGGAAGTTAGTGAGACAAGGTTTATTAGGGTCATAATCTTCCCTTAAATGTCCAAAATAGTCTTCTTTATTTTGCTTAGAATAGCTTTGGTTATAGTTATAAGTATTATCATTTGCTATAGAAACAAATGCCTCCTGTACCCATTCATCTGGAATGGTGGAGGATACATGTGGGTAGAAATCTCCTTCCTTGCTATTAGTTGCCTGGCGATAATCTACATTTACTTCACTTTCTACAAAGAAATAAGGAATGCCGTATACAAATAAATACATCAACCCTTGTTCATATAACTCTTTACTTTTGAAGTTATCCAGGTTGAGGTTCCTTACCCCAAGGTTATTGAGTATCTCTTTTAGAATATCGAAGGTTATTTCCATTGCCACTACCCCTGCATACATCACCTGTACTGCATTAGCATCTATATTAGTGGTGATGGCCCCAACCTTACTTTGAATTATTTTAGCTATATCACTCCCTATCTTAACTGGTCTGGTAGAAAACCAGAACATCGGGTAGGTGAAATTGGCTATTTGATCATATTCTATATCCGTCTGGTCTGCATCCAATACTGTATTTTCATCAAATATTGGAAGCTTTGTTTTCAGTGCAAACCTGTTAATGAATATATCTCCTCCAAATACTGTAGGGATAGATGTAAATGGAGTTCCGTCACTTTGATAAAGAGGTGAATAATACCCTGTACTTATAGTTTCATAAGAATATATCTGCCCCCATTGGTTAAGGAGCTGTCTTTTTATACTACCATAGTAAGAGGATATATTAGACTTCCTTACAGTCTCCGGGATACGGTTTATACTATTATCCTCCTGGTATGCTGCATAGCTATCCAGATAGGCATTATAAGCCACCACCTTATCAAAATCCTCTATTGTAGATGGTGAAGATACATTTAGGGCCTCCAGGTCTGCTTCTGTATTTATGCCGCTATAAATATTTTTAACCTCATTATTTGCAGTAATAAAAGCACCAATATTACCTGCTATGTACACCTGATAAGACTCTTGTTTTAATGAGTCAAAAGTTATATAAACAGGGGTTCCGTGAACAGATGTATTTACTTTTAATTTATTATTTAATGGGTCACGAGTGGCAGCATCGAAGTTATTATATTCAAATATAACTGAAGTCCCACCAGCCTGTGTGCTGGAAAAGAACTGGAGTGAATTTGTTATATCTTGTTGATTACCACTTATTAATAGAAATGTATAAGTTCCACAATCAAAGGTGGTGGAGGGAACCCCCGTAGTTGGATCTATACAGGGAGACATATTTATGTCCATTAACTGCAGTGTACCAAGCTTTACCCCAGTTGCATCCAGGTAGTCATATGTATCACCTATAGTAGGGAGTACTTTAAACTGATTAGTGCAGTTAAATATATATACCTGTGGTCCTGTATAAGAGGAATTCAGTAATTCTGTAGATATAGAACTATCAGATACAGTAGTTGTTTTTGCAGAAAGGAAGAGATTAAAATAAGTATCCCACAAATCTGCATTTGTATAAGAGGAGATATTATACCTGGATGTATCTTTCTTTATACTGCTGTCATACTCATGCGGGTAGGGAAGAATATCAGTGCTTTTAGTTACTGCAGTATTTAAATATACACTGCTCTCCCTCTGAAAGTTATTTATTACATTAGTACCCTCTATCTGGTTATAACCATCATTTAAATACTTCCCAAAATTTATAGCTCTTTGCTTTGTTCCTGCATTTGGAACAGGGAAATACTTATTATAAAGCCCATAGGAGTTAAAAGAGTACCCGAAATTACTATAGGGGAGGATCTTATTTAAGATATCTAAAGTTGCCTGGAAAGATGGAGCAAAATTCTCTGGGGCAAAGTTAGCACCTACTCCATAATCCCATGGAGTAGTGTAGGTTACTGTTCCGTTTATAGTAGACGCAACACCTCCACCATAGGCTACATTATACCCATTTTTATTTAAAAATAGATAGTTTGCATTCTGGTTTACAGATACAAAGTGTCCATAACTCTCTCCGTACTCTATAGTTTCTACTTTGAGTATCCCACTATCTATCCCTGTGGGTTGATAGAAATGTGTATCCGGGGAATGAAAAGAAAACCTACTTCTACTATCATTATCTGCAAAACCATTTAATTGTTTATCAGGGCGAAAACCTCCATGATTTTGAATTAAAGTAGTGGTAAAGAAAGGATCCTCCCTTAAATCATTATATGGATAGTTGGGAAAGTAATAAGTCTGGCTATCTTCTGTGGTAACTGTTACATCTTCACTTACTGGGGTATAGGTATACTTCCCCACATTGTTAAATATTCCTTTAGCTATTACTGATTTATTAGAAGCTCTGTTCCCCCTGGCTATTTCAAATCCAGCTATCTGGTCTATTATACTTTGATCTATTCCACTTTCTTTTAAAGCAGAATAAATACTTCCAATATCAACCCTCACCCCTATAGGGAAGATAGAATGTGTGTAGTTTGGATCTTCTCCAGTGTTGTTATCATGAATGTGTGTAATAAGACTATCTGGGAATTTATGGTGCCTTATATTGGTGTTAGCTAATTCTCCCCATATAAGTGGATTATTTGGGTAGGTGTTTGTAGATTGCCAGTAGGCCATATCTCCATATTGATACTTCCCTACATAGCAATTATCTGCTACTGTTCTGTTCTTATATTCATCTGCAAAGTCTATTAATGTTCCGGTATTATAAACTTCCCACCTCTTTTTGTCAGTTGGAGTATCACAAGGGTTTTGAAGAATAGATGCGCTATCAGGGTTATCTTCTGCTACTACCGGGAGAAGATCATAAGCATTTATAGCTCTCCCAGGTATGTGAAAACTCTTGGTTTTCATACCATTCTTAAATATAAATCTTCCCTCAAGAGCATACACTTCATCCCTCATATATCCTCTATACAAAGAGGTATTAAGACCATTATTGTACCCTTCAAAGTTATTGTAAGGGATTTTATAAGTTTCCCATTGCAGCTTTACCTTACTCCATACTGGCTGGAAGTTTATATCTTCTGCAGAAGTAAGCCCATACCATCCAAGAACATTATCTACCTGAAATACCCCTTCTGCTGTATTATAGTAAGGAGAGGTTTCAAATATATCAGCTATTGTTAACTGTATACTACTCTTTTCAGTCCCTGTATAAGTATATTTATACTCCGTTCCCACTACCGGAAAGGTACCAACCAGGTCTACAGATGTAATATTGTTTATAGTCTTTATTACAGCTATATTGAAATAATCGTACAGGCCAGTGGTATCCAGGTCTGTAATCTTTAAATCTATAGCTTTTGAAGTAGGGAGGTTAAAATCAGGGGTAGTTTCCTGCTGATATATACCAAGAGGGTTTGTTATATTATAATACGAAGTATATCCTTCTCCCAGGATGTTAGAGTATTGTATGGCAAACTGGTAAGTCCCCATCACTAACTCTCCTCCCACATGTACTTCTGTAGGTTCTATTACAGGGAGTGAGAAGTTTGGTTGTACCAGGAGTTTGTTACAATCTACCAACCCAACCTGCTGTAATGGTTTAAATGCATTATCCGGATTTGGAACATCCACCCACGGGAGATTATCTAAATCTAAATACCTTCTTGGATTATAATTATCAGTCCAGTATATTTGTGTAGAGCAATTAGTGGTTTTAACCACAGCCTCTCTTATTGGAGAAGAGAGATTAAAAGAAAGGCATTTTGAAGAAATGATAGTCGTATACTGGCAATTTCCATCAAATACATACCCTATTTCACAGTCCCTTGTATCAGGATTTACTAACCAGAAGACGATCTTATTTATCTGCTGTATATTAGCAACTCCAATAACCCTCATTCCTGCAGGGAAAGTAACACATAAAGTATTTCCTCCTTCATTCTGATAAGTTATGCTATTACCATCAAAGTTCTCCACTAATCCATTCAAAGCGTAGAGGATCTGCCCCGGCTTAAGAGATAAAGGATAACTATCCGTATTCATGCCTGTAGTGGCATAATTTACGGTAATGTTTGGATTATTATTTGATTGCTGATCAGCCATTTATATTTTATATCACTATAGATTACCACCATTTTAAACCTCTTCCACCTTTCCATCTGCTTTGATCTCCAGGGAGAGTGTATTTATTATTTCTATTGTATGAGCGAATAATTCCATGATTCTTCTGCTCAATGGTTTGTTTCTTAAGTTCAGTTTCTGCCAGAATAAATGCTTCTCCCTGCTCCTGGTCTGCTCTCTGCAGTTTCATTTGTATCTGGTTAAATGTTTCATCGGTTACCTGGTTAGACATTTGCTCAAATATTTTGAACTTTAAAAACTTCCTGATAAAATCCTGTACCCAGTAATCTTCTGGTACCAGTTGATCTCCATTTGCATCTGTAGGGTTGGCATAATATATGAGGAGAACCTGCCCAAATGGACAGTTGAGTATCATCTTTCCATCCCGGATATCATAAGTCCTTTCTCCTGCACCATACATATTATTTAAACAAGGTTGCCCCCCATATTCTACTGCATTTATATTTCCTGGACGAAGGAGGAATTTCCTGGTAAACCTATAAATAGAAGCACCATTTATTTTATTTATTACTTCAAATTCTTCATTGCTATTGCAACATCCATCTGGTCCTACTATTTCACATGTTGGAGAGTTAGTAAAACAAGCATTACAACTATCTGTTATATTTGATATCCTGCAGTCTGTTTGGTAATAAATAGATGATGCATCCCTTACAGGGTTGGAGAAAGTAGTTTCACATAACCATGCCTCTCTCACTGAATTAAAATCATCCGGGAGACAGGTTGTATAATCTTCCACATCCATTACTACAGGTTCTATCTTATAAGCAGACATTCTAAATCTCCTAAGACATTGCTCTGTCCATATAGGAAACATCATATCATCTACTGCCCCTGTATCAAAGTAACTCCTTAAAGTTTCCTTGACCTCTGCATAAAGAGGAGATGGAGAAGTGAATTTCATTTGGTAGTACCAACTCATAGTGGAGTATAAAAGTATCCTCAAATATGAGGACAGTGAATTAATATTTTCTTTTCACCCATTCCTTGTAAATATCTTTATAGATAGAGGATGGTGTTTTAAGGTAGGAGGCAAGAAGCCTGGATGGTATCCTTGCTATTTCAAATTTCCAGATGAAGGAACACTTTATCCTGGCATCTTTATATAACCAGGCCCAGTAGTAGTTATATCCATCTGTATGATAGTTGAGGTGATAAACTCTCACCCCTTCTTCTTTACTTCTTTTATAATCTACAGAAAGAGCAATTATCTCCTCTCCTGTAGTTTTATTTATCTTTCTTTTCTTCTTCTTATATTTATTGATAGTAATACAACCAAGTCCAAAAGGGAGTTTTATTTTATCCCCTGTATCCAAAATATGCTTTATTATCAGTTCATTATAGGTATAGAGGATCTTCTTATACTCTTCAAAAGATATTTTCACATCTTTATTACTCTTACAAAATAGTTTGTAGTTTTCCCTGGATGCTGTTCTGAACTCTAGTTTTGGTCTGGGCATTATTCTTCTTTATCATCAACCTGCCTGTTCTCTTTTGTTCTTTCAAAAGTTTCCAGAAGGGTTTTATATGTCTCCTGTACCACTCCTGATTCTAAAAACCCTGGGCATTTAAATTCCAGATCTAATGGATTAGTGGGGCATGGAGGAGGATTATCACAAGTATATAATTGAAAATCTACATCATCTTCAAATAGAGCTATAATAGACACTAACTCTATATTTGGATCAGTTATGTACAGATATTTATCTGTGCCCACCCAAAAGTATTTGTCAACATTTTTCATCCCCAACTGTAGCATATTCACATATCTGTTAGGAGAGGTCTGTTTAAAAGATACTCTTTTATCCACTGAGTATACCCCCTGTACTAATACTCCATATATTCCTTCTGCAAGCTTTGGAAGTGGTTCTTTTGACTTTGCCATCATACAGTCAGACTGATAACTACAGCAAGAGGATACAGGAACTTCTTCCATTTCTATACATGAAAGAGTAGTAAAGATATTAGGAGAAGCAAGAAGTCTTCTCCTATCAGTTTGTTGCTTTATAAACTTAAGAGCAGTGGAACGAAGTTCAGCAGCAATAGCCCTGTCAGATATAAGAATATCCATGCTATTTAACTTTAGCATACTCCTTACTCTACTACAATTATCTCTTAGTGTTGGCATTTATAAAACTTCTTTATATATATCTGTCATCCCTGCTTTTTCTTCTATCAGAAATGCAGTCATTTCTGCTTTAGTGGTGGTATATCCATTACGGCTATCCCACCATGATTTACTTTTTGACAGTGCCGGAACCTGATAGAATTTTATTCCTCCTATACTTTTACTTAATTCTACATGTTTATCTCCTGTAAAAACAAAGTAATGGTCACAACTACTCCAGTGTTCTTTAAACTCTATTGGAAAGTTCTGTGCTAATTTCTCTGGTTTCATCTCATCACCATGATTAAACATCATAGCTGTATTAGAGAATTTTACATATTTTGTATAAGATGGAGAAATATCTATTTCTATATTCTTTTGGTCTTTATAATATACTCTTAACCAAGATGCTATGTGCCAGCCAGAGAAATTATCATGATTGCCCGGTATATAAATAACTTCTATACTATCACTGTATTTTAGTAGTTGATTTATAACATTTACTTCATGATAACACACAGCCTGGAAAGAAGTCTGATACCCTAATATATTCTGCTGTGGAGTACCTTTTGTAGTAGTTTCTGTCCACTCACTGTTTAATTCATCACTACCTATTATATAAATAAGCTTTTGTAAATTACTCCCGGTAGCTGCTTTCTTGAGTATCTTCTCGACTTTACCTTCTACTTCTGAAAATCTTTCTGTAATATCATTATTACCATTTATATCATATTTATTATAGTGTGCATCCTGTTTATTTATAACAAGACAACTATTTGTAGATATAGATGATAACTTCTTCTTTTCTATTACTTTATGTGGAGACTTCCAACTATCCAGAAATTCTATGAACTCTGTCTGGAAAACCTGTGTCTTTGTTATTTTGGTGAACCAGGCACTTACTAACCAACCTTTTGCTTTTCCTTTACTCCAGTAACTACTTAATCTCCATAGTTCTGTGTCTATCTTATGATCTGCTATTACTTCCTCTGGCTGTGGAGGGTGGTCATAATAAGCCTGTATCTCTATACTTCCTTTCTCCAGGTTATGCCTTATTATAGTTCCATCTATTGTGCTATCCTCTTTATCTATTTCTTCATCAACTTCTTCTGTTTCTTTTATTTCCCTAAGTTCTTTCTTTAATTGTTCTACTTCTGTTTCTGTCACCCCCAGTATCTGTGCATAATATCTATTGCTCTTCTTTCGCTTTAACAGAGCTTTAAGCTCCACTAGTAACCCATCATTGGAATTCTGCATATTAAAGGTTTGGATATTATGTAAAAATAATGAATAGTTCTAATATGTCAAAATCTTTTATAACTAAAATGATGATAGACTGTTAGTTTTGTTAACTACTTTAATTATAATACAAAAAGGGCTGCTATTACTGCAAGCCCTTTATTATTTTATCTATTTATATACCTACTGTTTAGTTGGGGTATCATCTGCACTTCCAGCACTGCCTGATAGAGTATCTGTTAGTTTATCTGCTTTCTTCATGAACTTATAAAGGATGCTCTGCCCCATATAACCAATAGCTATATATGCTAATCCTGCCCAATCCCCTATTTGCTGTATAGTAGCTATTTTTTGGGAGAATGGGATGAGAACAGATACCACTATAATAGATATAAGGGTTGGGATCCATTCCATTACCAGGAATGATTTGAAGTTTATCTTACCGGGAGATTGCTTATTTACATCATCCATTTTCATGAGGAGATGTAAAACAACTCCAGCAAATCCCATAAGGAATAAAAAAGACATAGAGAGTGTGGTATTCATATTAAATAATTTGTTATTTATAAATCGTTAATTAATGGTTTAAAGTGAGAATAAGAGGAATAAGAGGGTTGTTTAGACCCTCTGTTATTCCCTGGAGGAAAACCAATAAACCTCCTATTAGCTTATTTATCTTGAAAGGGTTATAATTAACTTATAGTTACTTGGAGAAGTACCGTAAGTAAAAGGATTAGTGGTGAGGGCGGCTGTGGTTGCCAGGGTACCAGAAAGTGTAGTACTACCAGGAACCGGGTTATTTAAACTATCCACTACTGTTACATTATAGGTAAGAGTTGTTTGGTTATTATTTTTCATAACTAAAGTACCAGTTACTGGAGTAGATGCTGTTATAGTGTATGCACCTGTAGTAATAGATGCTCCATTTGCTATAACTGTAGCCCCACTGTCAAACCATGCTACTGTAGGAGAAAGTTGTGTAAACGATATTTCTACCGCCATATCATGACCACTTCCTGAAGTATTTTGTATAGAGGCAGATAAAGTAGCTGCTGGAACCCCGGTAGTAGTAGAAGTTGTTGTGGTGCATGGCTGGCAATTACAAGCCATAGCACAGAACATTGCCAGTAGTGAAGGGTCTCCTAAAATAGTATTTAATACATTTGTAGCCTGGGTAACACTATTTATTACAGGGGTTACATCCAGTTTATGTGTACTTGAATTATAGAATTCACTCCATGATATAATATTACTTACATCAGGGACCATATTGAGTTTATCTATTAGGTACCCAGAAACTGTATCCCCGGTAGCTGCTAATACTTTTCCATCAGGGCCTGCAGCAGTTATGGTCATCATCCCTGCATTCAATACTCCATTATCCAGGGTGATATTGTTCCCTGCAGCTAATTTCTGTACTAATGTTCCTGGAGATGAATCTGTATTATTTAAAGCTACTAGTCTATCCTGGTTTAAAGTACCGGTAAAAGATAGCTTCTTTCCTGCACAAGGATCATCACTTGCTACTGCTGTTAAAGTAAAATTACCATCTACCTGGGTTATTGCATTTTCTGTATCTGCATTCAGGTCTGTGATGATATTTTGTATAGTGCTTTGCAGATCTGTACCTGGAGTTACACAGCCAAAAGTAATAGCTGTATGATCGAAGGTTGGAAGAGTACAAAGAAGAGTGCGTATCTTTATTACTGTATCTGATAAGGTATCTGAAGTGCCTGGAGAAGATAGACAGCTCCCTACATTATTAAATGTTGGAAGGGTAACTGCACTTGGAATAGATGCCTTTACCTGGCATATCTGGTCCAGGAGGGTATTTACTGCAGCCAGTAGGGTGGTAGGATTGCTCCCTACAGATAAACACTGACTCCAGTTGGCTGTTGCCAGGTTTGTAGTGATGTCTGTATTTACTGTACAAAGATTAGAAAGTATCTTTGTAAGGGTACCATTTAGTGTATCAGTATTTATAACTCCTACAGTGCTACAGGATGTAAGGCCGGGGTTATTTATTGCATTTATCTGGGTGTTTATACTTGCTATTGCTGCAGGGTAAACCACCCCTGTAAAATTAGTATAGGCAGTATTTAAATTACAGAACTGTGCAGATACAGCTTCAGCAAATGTCTGTGCTGAGTTTATAGTACAATTACATAATGCTGGGATACAAGAATAGTTAAAGCTTCCCCAGTTTATAGATATTCCAGCACAAATAGCTGTATCTAATGCCTGTAGTGCTGCCTGTAAAGTAGAGCTACTTGGAACATTGGAACAAGTAAGAGCCGGGCCTGAATATACTATACAGGAAGCATCTGTAGTATTTATACAGTTTCCGGGGTATGAGGTGCAGGGAGAATAGGGGCTGAGATAATTATATACAGTTCCTGAACAAGAGGTACAAGACATTTAAATAAATTTAGTTTTTTGAGATAGTATCTTAAGATAACCTTATGATCCATACACCATAAATAGTAGGCTGTCGGTTTTCGTGAGGGGTACCAGAAGGAGTATTTACTCCCATAGTAACTCCGGTATAACTTATGTCTGTTGCTACAGAGGCATTAAATGCTCCTGTATTATCAGTATTAGCCAGGTTCCCACCAGTAATAGTTTGTGGAGATTTACTAAACACTCCATGGGTGTGTCCATTATCTGTTAATGGATGAGTGTGAGGTGCTTCTTCATTAGCTACCAGTTTATGCTTTACTTCCCCTTTCTTTGCCCCAATAGTGGTAGCATAATCAGGGTCATTATTATATACAGGATCTACTCTATTATCCAGTGCCGGGCCTGTAATCCCTATGGAAGTGGCACCTGCAAACCCATAACCTCTCATATCAGGAGTACCGTTATTACCATTGGCAACATACCATCCACAATAACCTTTGGAAGCCAGCCCAATTCCCGTAGCATCGAAGTTACTCATATCTCCAAGGTATGGGATGGGACACATTGGAGGGACCATTGCATTAAACTGTACAATAGTATTACCATTACTATCTACAGAAGTACTCCTACCCTTATTACCACAACTAACTACATTAGTTCCTAAGAAGTTAGATATGATGTTATTTATCTGAGTTATTATAGTTGGAGTAAGAGTTGGCCCTGCATCTACAGTTGTAGTAAGCTGCCCCACCTGAGTAGTGAGGGAACAAAGCTGGTTGATAGTGGCTTGCAGCACCCCAGGAGTAGTAATCACAGAGGGCATTGTAAGACACCCTGGATTAGTATAGGTAACGGGGGCGTTTACTGTAGCAGTTAAAGTAGCAATATTAGTTACGTTACTGCATACAGTGGAGATAATTGCATTTAGAAACTGGTTAAGGTTTGGTTCTGCCAGCCCTGCAAGCTGAGAGGTAATAGCTGTACATGAAGCTATGACTGCAGGGGTGATGGCTAGTCCATCTATTATATTTAACAGGTTATTTGCTATCTCTTGTATTACTTCTGTTCCTGTATCATTGGTACATATACCAAGTGATGAGTATGGACTCCCTACATACTGAGTACAATCAGAAGAAGTTATAGTAGTACACTTATTAGAATTTGGGGTAGAGTTACAGCCGGAGCCCATTTTAACAGATTGAGTTAGTGAGGTTTTTTATTTTAGCAATTATCTGATCTATAGATATATCACATAGACAATAATCGCAATATAATTTTGCAGTTAATATCTCCCGGTAGATAGTAAGGTCTTCATAAGCATCAAAGTTTACATTTGTGTTAAACCCATATCTTATATTATCCAAAAGATACCCTGCATACTGGTATATCTTATTGTCTATATCCTCCAGTATCTTTGAGTAAGGAATAGCCTGGTGATCATAGAAATCAGTAGATATGAAGAATTGAGACATTATTGACCTGTAGTTTGTGGAGGAGGAGTTTGTGCTGCTTTAATTGCCTGCTGTTGTTTAGAGTAACAGGACGGACACATCCCATTTATAAGCTGGCATGATTGCATCTTATTTACACATTCCGGGATTTTACATTTTACTATTGCACACATATTATTGGTTTTTATTTACAGTTGCATTGGCACTTAGATAACTTGTCCAACAGAGAGTTGGCCTTCTTGTACATATCCATACTATCTACTGTATTGCAGTTATTAGAAGCTGCTACACTTCCTTCTATTAGAAGTCTTATATTACGAAGCTCATCTTTTAATCTCCCGTAGTATGCACCATTACATGAACAATGCAAGTCTATTGCCAAAAATGTTCTTTGATATTTACACATTATTTGTGCAGTCCTCATAAACATCTTCTGCACCCAGGTAGTGTCATTTGGATAGACAGAATATTTCACTGTATAAAGCCCATCCGGTAGTTCAGTATCAGGAGCACATCCTATATTAAATACCTGGGCATTGTATATATTAACTGATTTGGGGGTAAATATAGTAGATACTTTATTAAACCCTGGAGCAGTAATTTCTATAGTTGCATTACTTATAGCTAAATGTGGGTCATATGCCGAAATGTCAGCAAGGGCCATTGAACTAAGACTATAAGTATCTACTAAGTTTAAATTAAGATTGTGCATGATTATATTTTACAAAACAAATTCCATTCATTTTGTCTTCTTGTAACTAATCCAGGGATAGATTTATGATTATCGAAATGCCACTGCAACCAATGAGGTTTTATAGTATCTAAATAACCTTTTGCATTTATTGCTTTAGCCAGAGATGATGAAGCAAAAGCTCCTCCTCCTATATTATATATCAAACTCCCCAAAGCATCTAATTGGTTCTGTGATAAAGGAACATGAATAACTTTCTGTACTATTGGGAGAACTATTTTATTTAAATGAAATAGGAGAAGTTCAGCAGCCCTATCCTTAGTTATCGGAGGATCATGTAAAGTAACTTTAGTTCCATCTTCATAGTAAGTACTACCATAACCTATTGTCGGTACTTGATTTTCATCAGGATATGGAGATGACTTAAATCCTTCAGAGAACTTTATAAGGGAGATACAGTTATTAGAGAAAGTCATTATGGTTTATTCAGTTTTAATCTTTCTTGCTTCTTTTAAAGCCTTTCCCATTATAAGCATTTGCTCATATGTGAAATTATTAAGTTTTAAAGTATTACATTCCCAGCAGCATGGTACACAGTTATCTTTAGTATGACCTTTTGTATTATCTTTTCTATCCAGGCCAGAAGCTTGTTCTCCACAATATTCACAAGGTTGTATAAACTTATCTACTACAAAATCCAGGGTTATATCACAATCATAACCTTTCTTCTTGTCATATGCTTTATAAGATTGTAGCTTTGTTCTGGCTGCATCTACTATATTCCTGGGTTTTACAGCTAATTCTCTTGCTTTTATTTTTTCTTCAGGAGTTGCAGTTCTTGCAGCTTTTCTCTTTTTATTATAACATATTTTACAATCTGTTAAAAATGCAGATATTCCTGTGTGATAGTAAAACTCCTTAAGAGATTTTTCTTCTTTACATGAAACACATTGTCTTACTTCATTATTTATTTCTGGAGCTGGAGTTTTTTCTTTCTTAGCAAACTTCTCTCTCCTTTTTATATTCTTACAATCTTTACAGGTATTTGAAAAACAGTTATGTATTTTATGATAATAAAAATTATCCATTAACGGCTTTTCTATTTTACATTCTTTACAAGTTCTAACTTCCTCTTTAGAAGTTTCTCTTTTATCAAAGGGAACCTGAGCTTCTGATAGTTGTGTTTGAAAACTTTCTTTGTTGTACATTATAGTAATTTTGGTTAACTACAACAAAGATAAATAAAATTAATTAAAAACAAAACTTTATTTAAAATATTTATGGAAATTAAAAAGGGTAGAAGGTTTAGGTTGAACCCTCCTTCTACCCCTTCAGGTATAAGCTTTAATGTATTAGATTTAATTCTATGGGATGAAAATTGTTGTGGTGCTACTTGTTGAGGTCGTACTTGTTGAGGTAGAAGTGGTTGTAGTAAAGTTATTACCAGTTTCATCTACCGGAGTACCGAAGAATGCTGTAAGGACAGCTATAGTACCTGCATTCTGACCTGTTGGGTTGAATATCAGAACTTCTTCATCTAATGGAACACCCATGCTCCAGTTGATATTTTCAGGAGAGTCAAACTTAAGATAGTATTGATCGTAGAAAGTACCTGCTGTTACATAGCTAACTGTATTAGGGTTAGCATTGTTGAAGATATCCCATTTGAATAGTTCTTTACCCTGGGCACCTTGGTTATAAGACCACAAGTTACGTTCTACCTGTGCTACCTGACCAGACTCACCACTTAAGAAAGTAGCACGTTGGAGGATAGTTACAGTAGCTGCCTGGTTACAGTTATCCCATACATTGTAATCCTGGGTTGTTTCAGGACCTGCATAGCAGAATGCCCAGAAGTCCATACGATCATATTCATAAGGGAATGCTGAAGGATCACAACGAGTACCATCTTTTGCAAGAGGGATACCTACCAGACTGAGTACTGAGTTAGTACCTGTACCTGTACGTGAAGCAAATATAAACTGTGATACTAAAACATCAGCATTTATCTTTGCTACAAATTCATCTACTAGTGCTGTAGGGTCAAGTTCTGTACATGGTGAAGTACCACATGCACAACATGGAGCCTGTACAGTGTATGAACGTGTAAGGCCATTGAAGAAACCTGTACGTATATAGAATGATGTAAGACGCAGAGATACTGTTATGGTTTCACCACAAAGAATATTGAAGTTACCTATGGTAGTAATCTGTACCTGTGCTGTACTGTGAGCTGTCATTTTATACCAGTCACGTACATTTTTCAGATATATTTTATCCGATTTCTTACTGCCAACTCCCGGCAGTGATTCTATTCTACCTTGAGCAAGGTATACATATGGTTGAGCTGCCACATTAGCTGCAGTAGCCGGAGTAAAATCTGGTTTAAACACCCCAAATTGAGCTGCTGTCAGATCTGCAGTACTACCTGTTGTAGGAAGGGTATTGCTGGTAGGGAGAATAAAAAGTGTAGGCAGTGAGAATCCACTCATTTTAAAGTTTATTTAAGGCGTGATGTTATTCATTATTTTTATTTCTTATCTGGTCATATTGCACTACAGGAATATTTCCTGTATCCATTGCCAGTTCCAGAACAGTCAAGTCAAGCAGTTCATCTGCTAAATATTCAACAAGTTCACAGTCCTGTGTGGATGATGGAGTACCATCGAAATGTATATAACCTTCAAAGTCTATTTTCTGTGGGTATCTTAAGTAGTTCAGATAAATATTATCTACTACAAAATCCCCTGCAGGGTCATTACTATATACTATTATATTGTTTGAAGAAATGATTGCCATTGTCTCCTGGTATAAGAATGATGGTACAAAGTGATTGTTAGCCATCATAGTGAATAAATCACCATGCCTTATTACCCTTTCAATATATATAGTTCTGTTTGTACAATTTCCCCTACTGCATTCTGCATACATTTCCAGGGGAATAAAGTACTCATGTTTTAAAGTACTTATATCTGCCTGGTAGCTGGTGTGGGTTTCATCTGTTTTTTGAACCCCCATCTTTTCAAATGGCACTGCAAGATTTTGTACATCTTCATACCTTTTCTTGAAGCCATCCAGCCCAATCCCCAATGTATTGTTTGGGTCCAGCTTTTTCTTTACCAGTTTTATCTGCCCTTCATTTAATGCAAGGACTTTATTTTCAAGAGGTATGCTCTGGAAATCATTTGAGGACAATTTATTTAGCCTCATATCTAACTTATAGAGCAGCTCTGTTACTGCTATCATACTTTATGCATCTGCTAACTTAGCTGTTTTTACTTTCTCTTCCAGGGCTATGAGGTCCTCCTGTCTGCGTGGAGATGATAGGATCCCAATCCATTCTTCTTCATCTTTAGCTATTTCATTTTGACCTTCATAAAGCAAGCCATTCTTTAACCTATAGATGTTGTAATGGAATGCTTCCTTCACCAGGTAGCGAATATTTAGGTTTTCATCTGCCATAGAAACTACTTTATTAAACAGATCCAGGTTACGGGATTTATTACCGTCCCTTTGTGTAGATTCTTTTATAAAGGTATCTATGGTGTTGTATACTACAGATTCTTTTGTATTATGGGAAACCGGGAGTCCAAGAAGTTTAGCTACTTTTTTCTGCCTGTCAGGGTTCATGCCATCCAGGGTTGCAATAGCTTTATTTATAAGTGTTTTTTGCTTATAAGCTATTTCTGTTTCAAAGTCTTCATCATCTATAAAGTGCTGAACTTTATCAACATTCTTTATCCTTCCCGAAAGATAGGCTTGATGTGAAGGTGCTATTTCCGGGTGGACCCTAAGCCATGCATAAGTGATTGCATCCTGCAGATCATCAAAGCGGAATATATTTACTCCATCTAGCATCTTATAAAGCTTTGCCCTTGTTGGTTGACCAAACTCATCATCATACATCTTTGTATAATAATCACTGCGAGGTCCAAGATCAAAACCAGCCATAGCTTCTAATTCAGCTTTGAGGTCTGTAACCCTTGCTTTCTCCTGCTCTGCTTCTTCCGGGTGGAGTTTTTCCAACTGTTTGATATATAGAGCATTAGGATCTAAACCAGTACGATATTCACCATTCTTTTCTTTATAAGGAACAAATGTCTTCCCTGTTCCCGGAATGCGTGTATACCCTTCTCTTGCAAGGCTACCTACAAGTGTCTGAGCCATACTTGAGCTATACTCATGCTTAATGGAAGTGATCTTTCCAACTTTTCCCATAATGTAGTTCTTTACTTTGGTTTTTTATTTACTAGTTCCTACTACAGTCTCACTCTGCACGGAGATTACTATTCGATAGCTCTCTGTAGGATTGGATATTTCTTACTGAATAGTTTTACTACTATTGGCTTACTCTATCCTGAATTTATTTAAATAAAGTTGAAAAGGGGCCCTCAAGAGAGGGAGGTGTAAGAGGGCTACCCTTTTCGATGGTATTATTAGTCTGTTGGCAGTTCTTCGATTATTACTGTACGAGAGAGATCTTCTACGAATAGATCACAGCGATCTTCCATCCACAGTTTATAACCAGGGAACATATTAGCTGAACTCATACCCTGAGAAGCAGCAAAACCTAAGTGATGGGCACGACCATCTACATAACCCCAAGTCATTGATGGAGCTGCTTCATGGCGTACTTCACGAATGTTATTTTTAGGAGTACCATCACCTTCAGGAGAGATGTCAAATACCAGGTAGAGAGGAGCAGATTTTTTGTTCTGACCATATTCTACGTTAGTCTGTGGTTCATCTAATTCACGAAGATGTATAAGTTCTATCCTACCAGTTTCCATGGTTACTGCACCTTCAAAGGCATAGTCTACTACCATGTTCTGACCACTGCCCTGGATAAAGCGATTATCCATTATGATGGTGAAACCTGAGTTTAATGCATCTTTCTTTAAAGCCTGGCGGAAAGTTTCTATACCACTTTCATTAGTGTATACTTTAACTCTACGATCTTTAATATCTACACGACGATAGAACAAGTCACCATAAACATTACGCATAATGTTGATAGAGAACTCACCACGGTTATACTGTACCAGATTACCATTATTACGCATCTTGTAGTACAAACCTTCTACTGCTTTTTTCAGTTCCTGTTTGCCACCATGATCTTTACCATAACCAGGTTTACCCCAGATCATACGAGATACACGAAGGTCTAACATTTCCTTACGCATCTCCTGTTCTACAAATGGCTCCCAGCGAACATCCAGAATTTGTGGTTTAGCCATTTCATTGTTACGGTATTTTGCATATACCATTACATCTAGTGGTTTACCATCTTTACCATACCTCATCTGGCGATGATCTGCCCATTTAGTGATGGTATGTTCTTTACCATATGCTGCAGAAAGGGATTCATACAGGGTAATTTTCTGACCTAATTCACGCAGACCAGATAGCTGTTCTGTGAATTCACCAACCAGGGTATCAATATAGATAAGGTTCAGACCTACCTGCAGCCATTGAGGAGCTACATATTCTGTTAGTGGGGTCTTTGATAAAAGAGAGCAAGTGTATAACCAGCCATTATATACTGGTTTTGGATCACCTATTATGTAAAAGTTCTGACCATAACGACGATCTGAAGTTATTACATCATTAGCAAAGAATGATTTACGACTAACTATTATCTCAAATGTCTGACCATCTATACCTGGCTTGGTAAGGGAAAGTGTAGACTGAGGTATTTCTACTATTGTAGGAAAGGTATAAGGTACATTGATGTCCCATTGCCAATAGTCAGAGTTACCCTTCAGGAAATAAGGAGTGGAGTTGTCTATCATCTGCAGAAAGTCATTAGAGTATAATGCTGTCTGAGTGTAGAGACTAATGATCTTTTTATCATAATCATTAGGCTCCATCTGGTGAAGGGAAGAAAGGTGATTTGTATCAGTTAGCTTGCCGATAGCCCTTGAGTCCAATGAGGATACACGGGTAGCTTCATAACCTACAAAGCCAGGTACTTGAGATAAGGCCATGTTTCTTTATTATTTATTTTGAAGTATCAAAAAATGAACCTGATGCAGGGAAAGTTTTCTGTGTTTTCTTTACAGTCTTCTCTGAACGGGTGAGATTATTAAATAGTTGTTCGTTCTTTTGGGAAATTGCTTTGGTCTTTATCTTTGAGAAATCCCAGTTGTTATGTGCCAGGAGGGCAATCTTAACTTTGGTTTCATGATTTTCAGGTTTACGTAAATCCAGGATCATTTTATCAAAGTCTGTAAGTAGTTCCCCTGAAGGTAGCTTCCACTTTTCTGTGGTGAGCATATCGAAGGTTTCTCTGGCTACTTTATCTGTTACCGGGATACCATCAAAATCTTTAGCTTTTAGTTTTGCAGAAAGGATGTTATTAAAAGATTGTGTTGTCTGCTGCTTCATTTTTAATTTCTGCTGCTGTTCAATCTTCGCCTGCTCCTGCATTTCCTGTAGTTCTTCTTCTTCTTGTTCTACTAATTTCTCATGAACAACTGAAGCTTCATCTTCCAGGTCTGCTGTATTCTTTAAGTTTTCTATTTTCTTATCTATCCTTTCTTTCTTCCAGCCAAGGCGAGTATAGTATTCTTTTACTATCTTCTCCTGGTTATCTTCAGTAGAAAGGTCCAATCCTTTTACAGATTCTAATTCTAAGAACTGGGAAATATAATCCTGTGGTTTTACACCATCTACAAAAATGGCCTGGAAGGCTTCTGCTCCAAGTTCGCCATGGGTATTAGAGATTATATCATATATCCCCTGCCATTTAGCTTTTTGTTTTTCTTTATTCCACCTTTCAGCAAACTGTTCAGGAGTAGTGATTTCAGCTTCTTCCTCTCCTTCTGTTTCTGTGAATATTCCAAGATCAGAAAGGTCCTTTGCTAAAGATGAAAAGTTAGTGCCTGTAGAGGTATCTATATTTTCAGTTTGCTCCTGGCTTTCCTCACCTTCTTCTGTTTCAGATTCTTCAGCATCTTCTTCATTTAAAAGAAGAGAGGTGATAACTTCCTCACTTTGTTCCTGTGAAAGAGTAGCAGTTTCCTTTGCAGCTTCTTCAGGTTTAGCACCTTTTGGAGCTTTCTTTTTTGTATCAGGAGTTTCTGCTATAGGAGTAACCTCTGCAGGATTTTCTGTACCAGTCCCTGAATCACCCAAGATAAGATCAGTGATGTATTCAGTTTCCACGATACCAAAGGTGTTCTGTGGAACTTCATTTCCCATATGTAATTGGATTAGATTGGTTTGTAATGGTAAAGCTATGTAAATAATTTATATTTACAAAACTTTTAATAGGTAATGAGTTGAAAAAAGGGCGATTATATAGCATTAATATAATCATCCCTTAATTTTATTATAATATTTTTTCATCTTCTTCATTATCGGGGAGAATTACCATCCCTGGAAGGTCATCATAGTCTGCATGTTCTATCTTTTGAAAGAACTCCTGCAGTGATTCCTTTATTACCATGTTAGTCCTCTCATCATAGAATGAAAGAATTGTCTTTGAGTTATTCATTTTATAGAACTCTTTTACATCTTCACTCCTGATGAATGTCTCCGCCCAATAGAAGTCTTCTTCTTTAGGATCTACCCCGAGTGCTATGAGCTTTTCATCCTGGTCTACTCTATAGGCTTTACAGCTTATCCACGGCATAATTTTATATTTAATAGTTTACTTTTTTGGTTTTTGTTGTGCTTTCTGCTTTGCAATCTTCAGTTGTGCGGCAGTTCTTTTGGCTTCTTCCTCCAGCTTTTGTTTCTCCAGGGATAGTTTCTGTTGATTTATACTCTGGTCATGTATTAATTTCTGCTGTTCCTGCTGCAATTTTTGCATCTTCATCTGATAATCTCTATCTGCTTTCTCTCTCTCCAGGTCAAACTTTGTTTGCTCCAGGGCACTTTCATCTCCCGGTATAATCTCACTACCTCCTTTGGCTGAGGCCATTATCAGGGCTATCTTTTCCTTAGATTGTCTATCCAGCTCTTTATTATAGTTCTCAGTATCCACTTGTGCCTGGTGCTGCTGCATTTGTAACTGCTGCTGTTGCTGGAACTGTTGTTGCTGCTGCTGTAATTCCTGTTGCTTGGTTTGTTGTTCCTGTTGGAACTTAGCATCTATATCATCCTTAGCATCTTTTAAAGTCTTAAGGATTTTTCTCATCGACTTAGTGTTTTGCATTACTGCTACATCATATGGAGAAGCACCATTCTGAAGCATAGCCTGGGATAGTGACTCCAACTGCATAAAAGCTTTAGCATCTTCTGCCCTGGATGTTACATATACTCCAAGTTCTTTTAATTTTATTTCACTGCCATTCACCTGTACAAAACTCTTCTCTCCTTCTGTGGAAATATTTGATATAGTAGATACGGGCTTTTGAGATTCTATATATAATGCTACATCTAATAATGCCTGATATAATTTGTTTAATACATATTCATGTGTTGCAAACCATGATTCAGTCTGGGCATATGATTGAGTAATGGCAGTATTAGTGCCTGTAGCTGTTTCTGTAGCTGCTACTCCCCCAAGCCTTTGTTCATTTAATCCTACAAGTTTCCAGCATTCCTCCCTCATCCTTACTGCCAGTTGATAGCGGGATTCTATTTCCTGTGTCCTGGATAGATCCTGTCTTGCAAACTGGTTGAATGATGATGGTCCTTTGGTATTTTCAGGACTGTCATCTACAAATACTATCCCTTTTTCTCTAGCCTCTTCCTCCCATATCTCTATTGCATCCTGGTAAGAACCATCTTTTGGTACCGGGATATGTCTTATAGATGAAACAAATACTACCCCTATTTCCTTTTCCAGGAGGCGGAATAGTTGGTTCATGGCTATGTTATACAACACCTGGAAAGGTTTCATTAGATCAACTAATGATCTTGGTTCATCTATATTCTTATTTTCAAATACTGCCCCTATTACCGGACAGTAATCCAGGATCTCCAGTGGTTTTACATAGTATACATCCTGTCCTATTTTTAGTCCCTGGTACCATTGGTTTATCCAACTCCATTCCAAAGATATTTGCCCAGGATGAGATTTATTTTTATAGTTTTCGTCTACCAGTGTTATTTCTTCCTCTCCCTGCTCATTGATGAAAGTCAGCTTCCCTATCTTCTTCTTGGAACACCAATAAGCCCTTACTACCATATACTTCTGCCCGAATACACCAACATTATTAGTAATCCCCAGAAAGTCTGCCAGCTCCTCATTATTCTCCTTCAGTTCTGCTTCCATTAGCAACCTGGTCTGTAGTACTAATGGGTCATATGTCTGGTAGGTAACTGAATTATGACCAGTTACTCCAGGCTTTACAAGGTTAGATTCATTTGGAGAAAGAAGGTACGCTTGTTGTGTTAACTTTCTTAAGTGCTCTACTTCTTCTTCTGTAAGTTCATACTTACGCATAATCTCACTTATCTCCAGTATTTCTATAGTCCCTGCAGCATATGCTCCTATTGTTGGGTTCATTGGGTCTGAGATATACTTCTCATCAGGAGTTGTAAGCCACCATACATTCTTTGGATTTACTACTTCTACATTAAACCCAAATGGAGAATTGTCTTCATATATATGATAGAACTCTTTCCCGGATATAAGAAGGTCCCTGAATGCATCTTCAGATTTCTCTTTCATAGAGAACCTTACTTTCATTGCTTCCAGTACTCTGCTTCCCCACATCTCTGCAGTAGAAGTATAGTCTGTCATATACTCCTTGACTTTCTCCTGGGTCATCTGCTCCAGTTCATCAGGACTATCTATCTGTGTCCCCTGTTGAGCCAGCATTCCCTGAAGTCTTTGCTTTGCATTATCTAATATATACTGCTGAAGAATTTGGGTTTTGAATTCCAATTCTTCACTTTTACTATCATCATCAAATGCTTTTACATATACATTATCCGGCCTTTTTGTCATCTCCCCCACCATAGTATTAATAGGAGGAGTTAGAATAGAATAATGCTTTACATACCCCGGTAGGTCATCACTTTGCAGAATGGTGTCTGTAAATGATTTTACTTCCGGTTCCATGTAGAAGTCACTGCGGCGCAGTATTCCCTTCACTAGTTCATAGTTTGGGACCACTGTTCTTTTATTCTTTGCAAAATGGTTTATAGCTACAATAAAGAAATAATCCATATTGCGCTTTATAAACTCATCTCCACTCTTTTCTTTATCTGTAAGAAACTGATTTGGATATAGGTTGAGCCATTGTTCTGCAGGGGTTTTAAACCCAGGAGATGTAGTAATAATTGGCATCTAAAATAATTTGTTCTTTTTCTGAGTGAATAAGTTAAACCCGGAAGCAAATAAATTCCTTGCTCCTTGTTTCTTCTCTTTATTGAAATAATATTTGAACCTTGGATCTGTTTCCAATGTCGTAACCTTCCCCATAGGAGCTAAGTGATCTGCCATAGCTATAGCAAGTGATGCGGCTACACAATTATGAGAAACTATATCATTTACTGTATATGAATGATCTTCTTCTACTTCTATATTATAAACTTCTTCAGATGAGGAATAGACATCTATTGATTTTATAGGAATTATTATTCCTTCATCTATAACTCTATAGTTTTTTCTCTGAGATCTTTCCTTAAGATTTTTAAACTTCTTAGAACTACCTGGTATAGAATTCAATATTTTATTTATACCTTCTATATTTTGAATGTCCAGTCTATACTGTTCTTTTGAGTTTGGATTTTTCTGTTTATTAATATTTCCAGAACACCATATACCCTCGTCAAACATTAATCTCCTTATTTGTTTTATCAGATGTGTATATATACCAGATACCTCTATTGTTTCTCTGAAATTTATAGACCCTGGTGCCTTAGTTGATTTTTGATGACCATCTCCTTCTAAAAATCCTAATATTAATGGTAAAAGTCCTTTTGAGTTAAATAGAGGATCTTTTATAATTTTCTCCCCTCCCACTTTAATACTTATATTTTCATTTATTATATTATTAAATGTAGTGCAATTAAACTCTAAGTTGTAAGCAAATTTATCTTTCACCTTATATATTCTTGGGAGTTTTCTCTTTGATTTACATATAATATTATCTTTTTTTAAGTGATTATAAGAGGAATATGTAATTGGAGAAAAATCATCCACTTCTTCTAAAAGAGATTTTATATATTCTGCTATATGCAACTGATTCCCCTGAAAAGTTATTCTTACAGTATTTTTATGTTTATGCCCATCAGATAAATACCATCCTAATATATATAAGTATCTCCAGTTTAAATTACACTTTTTTAAATCTTTTCTAAATGGAATTAAAAGATAATCATTCTTATTTATATCTTTTGCCTCTTTCCATTTGAGATCTCCTATTGTAAAATTTTTAAAGTAATTTTTACCGTTACCTTTTTTTATCTCACTTATTAATAAAGGGTGATTTTCTGTACATGTAAATTCCTCAATACCTAATGGTTTAATTATATATTTATCTTTTTTGGAAACAGAGTTAAAAATATCCGTCACATTTTTGTATTTACCAGTATGTGTTAATACTCTATCCCCTATTTTTAAATTTTCTATACATTTATATCCATCAATACAAAGAACTTTTGCCCCCTTTGTAAAACATCTATCAAAGTTCCCTGTATCATTAAACTTAATAATCTCTTCCAGGAGCATTGCATCCAATACCCTGGTTACACCAGTAACTTCTTTTATAATAGAACCTTCTTCATCCTTTTCCTGGTATATTACCTGGTCCAGGTATCTCTTTAAGCAATTATTTAAATGATCTATTATCTTCTGTGATGAACGATGTACTCCATATTCCCTGGTAACTTGTGAATGAGGAACTACTTCTTTCAACCATTCAGGTTGACGTTCCAGGTATCTTGCATCCCCTTTTGCCTTCATATAATCTATGAAAGATATTTCATCATTTTCACATAGAGTCCTGGCATTATAAAATTTTATAAGTAATCTTGCCTGTTCATGCCAGGTATCTTTACTATCTGGTCTTGCTACATATGAGGCTACAAACATATCCTGGAACTTATCTCCGGCTATATCATGCATTCTCTTATAAATATATACTGCCCCAAGAGAGTCTGAATACTCTGACTTTCCCTGTCTATAAGGATCTACTCCGGCAACATACAGGCCAAATGGAGGGTTCTGCATTGGCATCTCATATATTACTATTGGAGCATTCTTATTATCATTTGGTTTTGTTGGGAAGGAACCAACCGGGAGAGCATCTGTATGTTCAAAGATTATCTTCTCCCCATCATGTGCCAATAATACCGGGATGCCAGTTCTTCCATTTGCAAATATCCTGCCCTTCTGTGCAAGTGCTGCCTGGGTATTGAATATATTAAAAGATGCTGTAAGAAAACATTCGTCTGGAGTATAAGGATAATACATTACAGCCTTAAGATATGCCTCTTGGTCATTGGCATCTTTAGCTGTTTTACGTTCCTCATCTATTATCTTCTTAGCTTTTTCAAGATCACTCTTCTGAAAGTTAAGATTATAAAGTTCACTTTCTTCCGGGATATCTATTTGTTTTTCTTCCTTTAACCATTCCCCAAGCTTACAGTCTACTTTTGCCTCCATTCTATAACTACCTGGAAGGAATAATCCATACTTCTTTTTCTCTTCTCCAAACTCTACTGCTAAGAAATTGTAAGCTTCTGGATTATAAAATATCTTTTCTGCATCACTTCCTTTTTCAAATGCACCACCTGTACCAACCAGTAGGGGTGAGCATCTCCACCCATATGGAGATGTGAACGCCGGGATGGCTGCCTCAAGACATCGTAGGAAAAGAAACTTTCCTATTTCATCAATTATGAATTCAGTTGCAGTAACCCCTGCTACTGCTTCTGTATTTTTACCATCATCTAAGTTACGTGGTAAAATAGTGGACCATGGTATACGATTGCCACTTTTATCTTTTATTCCTAAAGTAACCTGTCTCTTCCAATCATTTTCTATTCTACCCCATTTAAAATATGGGTGAACATTATTTAATCCTTTATCTATCTTATCAGCTATAAGTTTTAAATCCTTATCGTTACCTGCAGAGATAATACTTTCAGACCCCTCAAGTATTGTAGCTGCTCTCCCTATAATGGATGATTCAATCTCACTTTTGGAAAATCTTCGACTACCTACAGCGCACAACCCCTTTTTCTCTCTCCTGGCTTTTAACCTATATTCTGCAAGTTGCCATTCATTGTCTCTGAGAAGGGGCTTTCCTAATATTCTTTTTATGAACCCTGTATTTTTATTCTCAAGATCCATATGTATATTCCAATGATTGGTATGCCAGTATAACCATCCATCTATGTACACTCCATTTACAAAGAATCCATTTTCTATTTTGTCTATTTCATTCTGAAAAAAGGCATCATACTCCTCTGACTTTTCATCAGGGATGGATTTCATATTTATAAAGAACTCTTGTGTAGTTGTAAAGTCCAAAGTTGTTATTCTCCTCCTTCTATTTTTCTTTTCATCATACCACCAACACTTTGCCCACCTCTGGCTTCTATTTTCTTTTCCTCTGCTTCTCTTAATTTCCCTATAGCTTCTATCAGAAAGGAGTAATCTTTAAGTGCTTCTCTCCTTGCTTTCTGTTGTGCCTCTTTATTAGAAACTACTTTTTCAGATGGCCCTTTTGCTCCCTCCAGCATAACTATTCTGTCTGACAAAGAGTTGTAAGGATTTGTTTCTACCTCTTCTTTTATTTCATTTGCTCTTTGTTCAAGCCAATCTAACTCCTCTGTTATATAGTTATTCTTCTTTGTAGCCATTATAGAAAATTTTGTGCAAAAGGAGATAACTCTATAAAATGTTTATAGCATGTAGAGTAGTGATTATTAAGTTCTGTGTTTACAGGTTCATCAAATTGCTTACAACTATATTCAAGTTTATACCCTAACTTCTTTAACAAAAATATAGTAGAAGATTTTATAGTTACTTTATCATTTCCTACTATCATTCGTATAGGTATATCATCTTTGATATGATCTGCCCATACTTTCCCGTAAAATAAAGTAATTTCTATTTTACAAATTAGCTCCCCTCTATCTAAAGATTCCTGTATCCTTTCAAAGATATAGTTAGCATCTTCTGTATAGAAACTACATGAATGATATTCATATAGATTCTCCCTATAGGTACGTGCATTTATTGGCTCGCACTTATATAGAAACTCTTTTACTTGTGGTTGGAGATCTATGAAATTTTCATCTGTCATTTTTACTATAAATCCTATTATAGAATAGTCGTCAAATCCATAACTATATAGTGGTGATATTTTTCTTTTATCAATACTTAAGTCTATCCCAAGAAGTTCATACATTTTCTCTGTTATAATCATCCCATCATTTAAATTTCTTACTTCTTTTTTATCAAGAAATTCCTTGCAAACTTCATCAAATGATTCATCAGGAACTTGAATACTATCTATCACCTTAAAATCTTTAACACTACTGGCAAAAGATTTAGATCTAGTTGGATAGTATACAATTACTGGTTGACCAGTAGAACTTATATTATCTTCTTCAAAGAAGCCAATTTGATTTTCCATTATGTAGTTATTTTAATGTATTGGTTTAATCTACTTCTATTTAGAAGTCCTCCTCTGTACTTCCCAGGATATCATCACAGAGTTTATCGAAGTTTGTTCCTTCTTCTATAATTCTTCTGATATCACTTGAATGTGGGATATCTATATCTAACTCTTTCTGACACTTGTATTTATCCAGGATGAAGGCAAATTCCTTATTACTTATCCCATCAAAGTTATCATAGTCACTTAGTGCCATTGATAGGTGTGTTGACACCGGAAGGTTTGGAGATAATTTTAGTATCTCTTTTATACTATTCAGGATAGAGTTAACGTGGTTTTTCTTGCTGCTCTGCATCTTCTATGGCTTTTTGTATATCAAGATCCTCTTGTTCAGTAGAAACTGCAAACCATTTTAAAGGACGCTGATCATTTGGGTTATATTTATTGTGCATCTCCAATCCACAATTACTGGAAAGGGAAGCTGTTTTTAATTTAAGGAAGCAACCACATGAGGAACATTTACTGAATGTATCTATCTCTCCTGGAGTAGTGTTCATTTCACACCCTATACAGATAGCCATTCTCTCCTTCTGTGTCTGCTCTATTAAGCTCTTTAGTTCCTTTGGGGGAAAGGTGCTATTCCTCACTCCCTCAAGTATCTTCTTAAAGTCCATTTGTTTTGGTTTTTAAATATTCTATTTCTGAAGTGGCAGATTCCAGTTTCTTTATAAGGGTGGTTCTTTTTATATCCCCTTCTTCTAAAGATTCCAGCCTGGAGAGGTAAGAAGAGATAAACTTTTCTAATAGTTCTATTCTCCTGTTTACTTTCCCCATCCTTATTTTAAACTTTCCCAGCCCTGACACTTCTATACTACTGGTAGATGACATATTATCATATACACTTTTCCATTGCCACCTTATAACTGCATCCACTACTTCTTCCGATAGAGACAGTAGCTTTGCTGTTTGTTTAGCTTTCTGCTCCAGGGTTGAGGGTGTCATTTATTATAGTTATTTCTATTTTAAAAGATGGAGAGGAGAAATCCGGGAGTATGATAGGATTGACCTTTATCTTTCCTTCTTTCTTTACCAGGATGTTTAACTTCTGCAGCCGGGAGCTCATATTATTAAATGAGAACTTACTGCTTTGGAATGTTCTTATAAACTCTTCCCTCACCGGGGGAGTAGTGATGGTACCATTAATTGCAGAGAAAGCAACCAGGTCTATCTCAAGTGGTTTAACCTTTATATTGTTTACTTTAAACAGTACTCCATAATACCTTTTGGCTACTTCAAACTTTGAAGGAACCTGTATTTGTATCTTCTCTGGAGAATACTTTACTTCTTTCATACAAAAGTACTAATAAATATAGGAAATATATATGTGTTTATTACTTTATTTCCATAAGTAATGCTATATCATAGCAAAGTTTTTCATCCTATCGTGGAGAAACAGGGGTTTCTGTAACCAATTTATTATACTTCTCCAGCTCCTTTTTGAACTTATCAAATGTACAGTTTAGGTTAAGACTTTCCCCAGTAGTAAGAGTTACCTGTACCTGGTTCATCTTGGGATTCTCAAGGTTATAGTGGGATTCTTCCAGGCTATAGCACTCTGAGAAGTTAGATATTTCTTCCGGATTGATGGCTATCTTAGATATTATTGGGATTGGGGTATGTTCAGGGCCAGGGGCTGGAAATTCACTTTCAAACTGCTTTTCCAGTTCACGCTGATACTCAGCCATTTCCTTTGCATTGTATATATTAGTCGTAAACTCTATGAATCTTTTCATTAATTATACATCATTTATTATACAAATATATAACTTATTATGTTATTTCCAAATATATTTTATATTATTTTTTATTTATAAATCTAACCTGGCTCTTTCTCCTTTCTCTTCACTGCCCCTGAATGCTTTCTTAATTAAATATTTCCCCCCATTCTGTAAGTTTACCAGAACTTCTCCGCTCTGTAGTACATTATCTTTCATACCTGGATAGATATCTTCATGTGCTATATCATCTACAAAAGATTGAAACTCAAGTTCATCCAGGTAATATATTCCTTCCGGGCGATTGTATAGATCTTCTAATTTCATGGTATAAATTTTAATTTGTAGATGCGTCCCATATAAGATTCTGTTTTAAGCACCCTGTCTTTTTTTTACTTTATCTATAAGTTTATTTATAAATTCTGAATGTATATCAGATTCATTTATTAAATCTGCAAAGAACTCTCTAAATGCAGTGTCATTAAAATAATATGTTCCTGGCTTACTTTTATACAAATCCTAATTTCATAATTATATAGTTTTAAAAATAAAAGCTGATGTAGAAACACCAGCTCTGAATAGTCTATTTGAAATGAAACAATATTAGTCTACTTTAATGACAAAAGATGACTCTACATTATGTACCCTTGTGAACCAATTCCCAATATCTCCATAAGCTGGATCGTAGGGTTTTGATATCTCTACATCATAGGATACACAGCATTCAGAAAAGTGGACCTTAATAACCTTACAGTCTGTAATCTGTTGATCTCCAAACTTTAAAATCACTTCATCTCCAACCTGATGAGCTGCCGGAAGAAGTCTTAAGGTAATCATTTTCTCCTTAAAGAACTCGGCACCTTTAAGAAATTCTCCATCATGTAGTAGTGAAACAGAATCCATTAGATTATCTAATGCATTATCCCACATCCTTTTTTCTCGTTTTACTTTTGACATATTGTTTATGTTCAGCTTACTCTGTCCCCAGTTTTTATATTTTAAACAGGTTTTACTATAATATCTCCATCATGTATAACAGGAGGATTGTATATATAATCTGTTACCTGAGTATCTACTATATTAGCTTTCTTTATCTCCAGTTCTTCCTTTGCTATCATCTCCCCTAATACATTATATGCCCATTTCAAGGCAGTAATGTCATAATTATTTATAGGGCGAATCTTTGTATTGCCACCTTCATCTTTATTGGCAAAACAGAATCCTCCAGTTGCTGGAATATAAAGTCCAAACTTCTGCACCAGCTTATCCCGAACATCATCAGAATGTTCATAATCCAACTGTACTACAGGAAGGTTATCATAATCAACGTCAATCCTTACTTTTGATTTCATAAATGTTTGTTTTTAAATGTTTAAATAAATGAATAAATTATAGGCTTAATTAGTCACTATATATTACAAAGATATACAATATATAATATCTTCCAAATTTATTTTTTATTTTCTAATTTTTTTTCCAATTTTTAAAATCTTTTATATGGCTTTTAGAATACCTCTATTGAAGGTGGGCTTAAATTAAAACAGCCGCAGATTAGCGGCTGTAAATGTTTTAGTCGTCGGCGGCTAAAGTGACAGTTGGTGTAAATAACACGCCATCCTTTGAAGATGGGGTTGTGGTTAAATCCACGCTGTCCTAAGTAAACGACTGGTTGGTGTAACGTCAACATGTTGCCCCTTGAAGGCAAAGTAGCTGGTTAAACTCCAGCACCGTCCAATTTTTACAAATATACAAAGGGGGTATGACACTACAAAATTTTTTTCTATTTTCTGAAAACTTTTATATACATAAAACATCTTACTACTCCTTCCACAACCCCCTCTCATGTTTAGGGAGGTGCCAGTCACCCCGCCTATTGAATAATCATTGTTTAACATTTAAAATTGAAAAAGCTATGAATTTGGCTAAAGTAACAAAAGTTGGAGAAAAGGCATGTTTTGACATTGCTGGAAATCGCATTGCCCTTGGAGGGTTAACAGACATTAAAGTGGGTTCTTATGTTGCCTACCGGGAGCAGACAGTTACCAACAGGACTAATCCTGAGACTAGTAAGTTAGAAGAGCTGGCTCCTGAAGCTTACTGGGTGAATAAGATTGCTACAGCGGTGTTTAGTGACCGTACAGAGGCTATCCTGGCAGTTAATGAAGGCAGTATCATGGCTGCTGAATCTAAGCTGGTAATTGCCCAGCAGGCTGCTAAGATTGCACAGTCTTATGACATTCCTGCATCTGTGCTGGAATCTTTGGGCATGTAATGCTGATGGTTGATGAATTGAATAGTGTGCTCTTCGTGATGGTGGAGCACACTTCTTCTTTTGTTGAGGGTATATATTCTATAGTAATATATTCTATTATATTATAGTATATAATAAATAATAACTTGATAAGTGTAAAAATTAATAACAATTGTTAGTAAATAAATAACAATTGTTTTCTTTTTGTCCTACATTATACATATATTTGCACAAAATAATATATAATGAAAGATAAATCAACAAGATCTCCTAACATTAAGTCTTACCCTGAACATGAAAGTAACCCATTCCCTATGGATAACCTATTAGAGCAGCCTGATTATACTGTTCCTGGATTACATATAGGGGAGAAATGTGTTGCTTTTAGTAACAAGTATCCAAATGTTATGTACACCCTGGATAAGCCTGGGATGAAGGGGTTATTGTATATAACATCTAAATTAGTTATAGGGGTGCATGAAGTGTGTATATCTCAGGTAGAATTCAACGAGTATGGTAAGTATAAACAATCTAATAGGTATGCTTACTATAAAGCTTTAGATCAGTTATTGGAGACTGGGGTTATTGCCAGGAAGAAGAATTATAATAATTGCTTCTTTGTGAACCCTGAAGTGATGCAGGCTACTGTTGAATTCTTCTATAAATAACTCCTAATTACATGAAAGATACTGATATATATGGTATTATTTATGCTTGGGTTATGAAGAGTAAAGAAATTGAAATTGGCCCTAAAGCACTGTATGCTCTTCTCTGTACCTATAGAGAGGCATCTAATAATACCTGTTTCCCTGGAGATAGTAAGCTTGCTGAACAGCTAATGGTTGACATTAGGACTATCAGGAGATATATGCTTGCACTTCAACAAGCCAGAATAATAGAGAGAATTACTCTATTTGATCCTCACTCAGGGAAGAAAAAAAGAACCATTCTCCTTACCGATATAGTGAAATTTAAGGAAAAAGCATAGGACATGTATGTCCTAATATATAGGACACAGGTGTCCTAAGGTATAGGACATGGGTGTCCTATATAACATTACCATAATAACAATACAATAGAACAATACCAGGGAAAGTTTATCAAAATTTTGCAGACTGCAGGGAGCAATTTGCCTATCCCGGCAGTAAGTAGTTCCCAATAGCAGTAAATAATTATTGGTTCAAAGTAATTCCCAACAGTCTATACTATCTGTAGGGATACTATAAGCGTCAATTCCTGGTAACTAATAAGAGATAATTACTACTATAGTATCAAAATACAACGCTTATACTACCGGAGTAGATAGTATAGCACACAAATATTAACTTTTAGTTAATGTTCCACGTGGAACATAGTAAATTTATTCCATTTGTAGGTATTAAAAGAGCTGAATACTACGTATATAGTCTGAAATCAAACTAATTGAGTAGTTAAATAGCTACGGGTACTGATATAGTATAGCATTAACAACATATTTTTATATATTTACACTTAAAATCAATTATTATGGTACTTATAGCTATACTGCTATCTTTGGGGGTTGTTTCTCTAAATCTGATAGCTTATTATATATTGAAGAAAACTACATCAATGTATACATTCAGGCAGTATATCATAGTGATCTGGAGTGGAGATTATGAAATCCTTTTAGTTTTGAATATGTTTCTTATTTCAGCACTCTTTATCTCTTTTGCAGGTTGTGTACATTTACTATTATATCCACAATAAAATCATTCATTTAACCACTTAATACATAAAATGTCATGGAAAAACTACCAATAAAATTCAAAGAAAAATGGATAGCTGCTTTAAGGAGTGGTGAATACAAACAAGGAAAATTCACTATGTATGACTCAATAACACAAACATATTGTTGTTTAGGAGTTGCTGAAATAGTGGCTGGTAATAACATAGAAACAATTGGAAAAACATATTCTCCGAGGAGGTTAAATCGTAAATCAAAAGTTCCCGAATTACTAAAATCTACTACATCAAGCATATCAGATATACTTATGGGCATGAATGATAGTAAAGATAAAACATTCAATGAAATAGCTGATTGGATAGAAGAAAACCTATAATAACTACTTTTTACTATTAATTACATACTTTTAACAACTAAAACTAATTTATATGGCTAATTATAGAATGATGAAGGTTTTTGATTGCACAGAAATGCCTAAAGAAGTAAGGAAGGTATTTTTTGAGACATTTCAAAAAGGTAATGATGTATTGGTGGAAACCTATTGCCATGAATCTCGTAAACCATTTGACGAATATACAGGGGGAGAGATTATTCATGAAGAGATAGACGACGGCATTAAGTACGTTAGGGAGAGAGGAGATGATATAATAAGTGATTGGCTATTTGATAATGGTGCAGAAATAGAAGAGGAAGTAATTATATCACATTGGTGGTAGAAATCAACAAATTAACAACTAAAAACATTTATTTATGAAACAGAAAGCAAATAAATTACCAAAAAGGTTTAAAGAAAGATGGGTAAAGGCTCTCAGAAGTGGGAAGTACAAACAGACTGCTGGACGTCTATACAACAAAGAGGAAGATGGGTATTGCTGTCTGGGAGTAGCTTGTGCTATTTCAAGAGTCTCCAAGAACAATCTAAGAGGATATATACCTCGTAATATAAAAAAGAAACTTCCTGAAAGCTTTCCTAAAATATTATTGGAAACGGATGATATGGGAACTACAGTCAGAAAATTAATTAGAATGAATGATAATGGAAAAAGTTTCAAATACATTTCCTACTATATTGATCGGTATTTATAATAACCATAAAAATTTATATTATGAATAAGAAACCAACATACCAGGAACAGTTTAATAAACTGACTGAGGCTTATATATCAAATAAAGTTGATCCATACTATGGATGTGGCTGCTTTGTGGGCAATCTTTTAAATGGAAAGGGGAATTGGGAATTGGGAAGAGAGATGCTTATCTGGCATAGAAGTAAAGAATATGGCTATCAAATAAGTCCTAAAGGGTTACATCACACCCTTTTAGTACTTCAGGAAGAATGTGATAGTCTATACACTCCCAGAGAGATATTTGAACTGGAGAAGAAATTTCTCAGGTGTTATAATAGTCTGAAAGACCAGGATGGTGAAGAGGAAGCCTTATTTAAAGCATTTGAAACCACTCTTGACCTATTAAAAGAAATACATATCTCTAAAGGAGAGATAATAGATACCATTCCGGTATTTACAAAGAGACAATTAATTCATCAATAATCTTGTTAAAAATACACCCTGTTTATGATTTACTTAGATGGGCAGGCAAGTAAGCAAATCCACGGGCCCATATTCCTAGAGTGGTATATAAACAGGGTGTATTTTGTTAAATAATCATAAAATCTTATTAATTATGTCAAACATTATATTCTTATGTTATAAAGAACCTACAATATCATATACTGATAATACTCCATATTGTGGAGATTTTTAACTATTAAATAATCTATTATGCACACAATTATTGTTTTATCTATTATAATTCTCTATCTTATTGGGTTTGTTATTAGTTATATACTTGTCCGGCATATATTAAAGAGACATATTAAAGAGACAGAAAGAGGTGATTATGATTGGTTTGATGTATTTCTTTGCTTTATACTTGGGACTTTTTCCTGGATAGGAGTGATTATTATCTCTTTAATGGAGATATTGGAATGGATTGGAACTAAAGTTAAATCTAAACCCCCTAAATGGTTGTAAAATGGAACAACAAACCACAAATTGTGTTTATCAATGGAAAGGTGATGTATGGAAAGGTGAATATCCTATTGAAACATGCTGCAAACCAGCTACTCATAAACACAGTACAGGGCTACCGTTATGCCGCAAACATTATAATAAAACCCTCCAGGGAACTATAAGTACTCATGCCTGGAGGCATAAGAAATGTAAATCTAAAAACAATGAAAAGCATATCAGCAGAACAGATGGGAAATATATCTGACTTCCACCAGAGATGGTCAGATCCTGATACAATAGAATTTGAGGAGGTAATGAAGAAAATGGAAGAAGAAGCCTCAAAGGGGAGATATGATTTCTGGTTTCCCGGAATATTACGAAAATTGGTTAGAAAAGAACTGGAATCTCTGGGTTATAAAGTAGGAATAGATGTAGGGAAAAATTCTACTTATACACAGATACATTGGATGAAATAAGATCACATTTAGCATTTTAAGCTACATTACAGACCTTTCTTACATTCAGGGAAGGATATATACCTCTTATATTAAATAACAGCCTTAAACAGTATTTAAATAACAATTAAAAAAAAATAAAATGAAAATATTTAAAGTTGAGAGACCACAAGATGATAATATAAACTATGATGAATTTGATGCTCATATAGTTGTTGCCAATTCCTGGGAGGAAGCATTAGAAATTGCAATAAAAACAGGAGATAATGGCCCATCCCCCGAAAGTATGAAGGTATTAGAAATAGGAAACTATACAGGAGGCGAGAAAGAACCATTTATATTATTATCATCTTATAATGCAGGATAAATAATTATTCTAACAATTAAAAACTTATTATTATGTCAATGTTAATATTAATTATTATCCTGATAGTTGCCGGTGCAGAAAATAGGAAGGGCAAACTAAAATTATAGAAATGAAAAAAGTACTTTTTTTCTTCATCTTAGGGACATTTATCACCTATAGCGGAATATTTTGCCTTATTTTATCTCTCATAGCACATTATCTGAAAGATTCCAAAGGAAGGTTATTACAAATAATAGGAGAGAAGATTTATAACCCTTTATTTGACTTTGGAGTAGTAGCAGCTCTAACAGGATTAGGTTTAGTAATATTATCTTTCTTATTAATGATAGTGGTGGTATTAATTAATAATCAATAACAACAAATTATAAACAGATAAAAATTACTAATTATGACAAAAACTATTATAATAGGAGAAAAAAATAAAGAAACTCCTAATAAACCAATACAGTTTAGCAGCTTCTTAACTAATACTGCTTCCCTATCTAGTTCTGTTATAGAACCAACAGAGTTCCAGTTTATTGAACTTATTTGCAGAAACTATACTGTAAATGGAGAGGATCTCATGTTTGCATATGATAGTGAATCAGAAAGAAATAGAGGAGCCCTTTATTTGGGCAAATGGAATTCAGGGAAAGTTGATTTACAATTCTAATAACTACACAACAAAATTATTAATACATGAAAAAAGCTTCAATAGTAGAAGAAAAACAAGTAATAGACTACCGGACTGCAGAAAACATGTACGGTAAAGTAATAACGCAAGGAATGTGGTTAAGAAGTATTTATACAAATGATGAAGTAGTTGTATGTACTGAAGATAGTTCCATTAATCGCAATTCTTTTGAAGGTGTGCATATCTCTGGAGTATTTCAGGGAGTAAAAAGTTTCAATTTAGGGAAGGCAAGTTTCACTGAATTTGAAGGGAAAATAGCTTATTAACATTTTAAATCATTAATACATGAAACAAATAACAATATTCTGTAAAGGATCAGAATTAGCCGGGAAGTTACAAGACTACAACTCCAGGGAAATATTGGCTATTAAAGATATTTATAACCCTGAAGATATAGAGAGGGATTATGTAATATTTTTATCATTTTAATATAGTAAATAGTACAATTTATAGTAGAATATATCATATTTTATTATCTTTTGTACTATTTATTTTATCTATTCATATCTATTTATATACATTTGTAATTAAAAATCATAAAGCATGACAAAAGAAGAATCATTTCTATTAGATATGCTGGCTTATTATACAGTAGACCCACAAGCCAGGAGGAATTATGTAGAAGATACTGGTCTTAGTACCTGTAAATATGCTCCACTCAAGGAAACTTCAGAAGGATGTGCTATTGGCAGACATCTTCCATTAGAAGTAGCATTAGAATGGGATAAGGTAGATATTTTATATTGTGACGAGGAAGAGGAAGAATGTTTACACTTTGAAAGTGTTTATGATGACATAAATTCAGCTATTGATCTTAAACTAATAAAAGATGATAGACCTCCTGTATTAAAAGAGCTGAATAGTGTATTTTTAACACGTATTCAAAGTTTGCATGATAATAAGACATGTTGGGATAATGAAAATAAAAGCCTTTCTAAATATGGAAAGAATAGATTATCTGCTATTATTGACAGTTACGATATGAATAAAGAACTATTTTCACAATATCTATAAATCACCAGGCTATGATAATATGTACTTCAGGAACTTTAGAAAATAATAAGGGAATATACAGTAATAAAGATATCCTTACTATAAAACAATTAATAGAAATGATAAACAGATAACTAAAACTTATAATATGTGCTTAACATTATATATAAAAAAAGAAGACAGACATAAATCTAAACAAGAGCTTTCATTAAAATATCGTAAGAGGGCAAATAAAGACATTACTACTTATAAAGTCCTTGTTAAAAATAGTGAAGAGAGGTTATTGTCACTATTTAGGGGTAAAAAGTATGACCTTAATTCTCATTATTATCAGGTAGGAAGTTTTGATAAGCAGTTTTCTTTTGCATTATACGAAAACACATTTTCTATTTATATAGGGTTACACAGCTATAAAACGTTGTCTATGGCAAAAATTAAAGCTAGATACTCCGCAGATAGAGTAATTATAAAATGTACTATTCCAAAAGGTAGCTGGTATTATATCAACGCCAAGCACAGAGAATTAGTAAGTAATAACCTAATACTACATGAAATAATATCATAGGTGAACAGATACCTATAAACCTTATTTTCCATTCATTTTAAAACTAAATAATATGATAGCAGCAATATTGATCCCTTTAATATTAATAATTCTCTTTATATTCATTCATCTTCAGATTAAAATAAGTACTCATCATGAAATGGTAAGCTCTTTTTGTACTAAGTTCTATAAAGTTCCTTATGAAATATTTGAAAAAGAATTTAATAAAGTTGATTGGAGGATACTGGAAGGTTATAAATCATTAGAAGGATATAATTATTTTAGTACTAAGTTTCATACTTCTATTATAGAAATAAATAACATAGGGTATTGGATCACTGGTATGGGGTATTTAAAAGCCCTTAAATTAAGAGATAAGAAGCTAAAAGAACTTGGGTATAATCCAAGGGTTAATCCAAAAGAGATAAAATATCCACAAAACTAGCTAAAAACTAATAATTATATGAAACATACTATAAAAAATGACTTAAAGAAAGCGGATACAGGATGTTATCTTCTTCTTAACATATTATTTGGCGATGCTCAAAGACATGCAATGTGTTATGGGTTAGCTATTAAATCCGGGTTGGGAGTTACTTATTCAGCTATTAGCTATGCTGAAGAGAATGAAAATGTCTATTACCTGGGTGGAAATGAAATAGGGAGTGAGAAAGGTTTATACTCTCAACTGCTGCAGGCCATGGGGAGCGATCAGCTTATAAGAACCAGCAGGGATAAAATGATTGCTGCTATAGAAAATATAATAGATAATTGTGGGGAAGATAAAGAACCTCTTATCATTATAGACAATGCAAGCCTGTTGTCATTAGATGCTCTTTATGCAGCTACAAAGCTTTATAAAAGGCTTATAAATAAATGTGGACTGGTGATAATGGGAACTGATAATTTGAGGGAAAGAATAATAGATGAAGTCAGACAATCTGATGAAAAGTATAGTGAAATATACAATACTATAGGCAGGAGATTTGTTACTTTAGGAACTAGGGGACCAAAAGATGTAGAACTTATATGCAGAGCAAATGGAGTAAAAGATGAAAAGGTTATAGAAAGAATAAAAAATGATACAAGCCATTTAGGAGGGGTAAAAGCAATGATAGAAGACTATAAAGAACAGCAGGCTCTTGATAAAGCAGCAGAAAGAGTTCCAGTCACTACTGGTAAAAAGTTCCCAGAAGAAGATTATGAAGAAACTCTGATACTGGAAGCCTATAGGGAATTAATGTCAAATAATTTACACATGTCAGATACCGGGCTAAAGTTAAAAGAATACCTGGTAGCAACTAAAATACTCCCAAGATAACTATTTAAAAACTAATAAATTATGAAACTACATATCATACAACATACAGAATATGGAATGGATACAACCATTCAGTATATAAGCAGTAAGCTCTCTTATGCGGAGGTGATAGCTTTATTTGAAGTAGCATGGTTGGCTGCATTATTTACAGGCCAACATCCTGAATTAAATTAAAACATTATGGAAATACAAGTAACAGAATGTGATAATTGCCCTTTTTGTCAATATAATGAAACTAGGTCAGGAGCAACTTGTGGTATTGATTTTCAACTTAATATAAAAATTCGTTACATGGAAGAAGACTATAGTAATGACCACAAAATTATAACTCCTACATGGTGTCTATTAAAGAAAGAATCTATAACTATACAATTTAAAGAACAAAAAGATGGAACTGACTAAAGAGAATAGATTGAGGATATATAAAGAAATGATTTCTATATATAACCAAAAAAGTCTTAGCAGATGTGTTATAAGTAATTATGGCTTCTGTAAAGTGTTAGATATAGCTTTGGCTAACTTGCAAACCAATTGGAAAGAATGGGTCTATATTTCTGAACTTGATGAGTTAGAAGAATATAAACCATATAAACAAGACATTTGTCTTTTTTGGTTTAATACATGGTATGGAGGAATGATAAAGAGAAAGCGTATTTTAAAGAAAATCATTAAACAAATAGAAAATGGAAATTAATGTATTTAAACCAGGGGATAAGGTAATTCTCTCCAATCAAGGAGAACCAATAGGATGGGAGAAAGAAGATTATACAAAATGTTCTTCAGATCTGGAACTGGGAGGAGAATATACAGTAGGTTCATATCTATATATAAATAATGAAATCCCAATAGTAGATTTAAAAGAAGACTTGTGGAAATACAAATTTCACCCAAATCATTTCACTTTAAAATCTTAAATATCATGAGCAATCAAATATATCCGGGAGATGAAGTTATATGTATAGATGATAGTACATCAACAAATACACCAACAAGGTTAAAAAAAGGAGAAAAATATATTGTAAATAGTATCCATAGATCAAATTGTTGTAAAGTAGTAGTTATAACTGTAGGGATAAAGGCAGTAGGTTATAGTCAAATTTGTAGAAGTTGTGGTAAGGTAGCTCATGCATATGAACCGGGTACAGAACTTTGGTTTAATATAAAAAGGTTTGCTAAAGTAGATAATTCATTATCAGAAACCACAATAGAACAGATATTAGAAGAACCACAAACAGTATTAAAATAAAAGATATATGAATAATTTAAAATTAGCAGCCTTGATATTCACATTTGTAGTATCAATAACATGTTCAATTATAACTATTGCTGAATCGTATTATGTATTTAGCAATATATATACAGAAAATAAAGAAAACATAGAAGATTACATTTTTCACAGCAGAATGGGGACGGGGTTTATGTATATATCCATACTTTTCTGGTTCTTATTTGTAGCATTAAACACATAAAATCATGACACAATTACTAATAACATCATCTCTTATCCTGGTACTGGTATTAACATACCTGGTATATAGTGGAAAAGATACAAGGAATAGGTACTATATAGTGGAAATACCAGTACATCTCCCTGTAGGGGATAATATCCTTACACAAGTAGATATAAAAATGTATTCCCAACAGCAGTATAAAGATCTTTCTATTAATGAGTGGAAGATTTTACATACCGGGAATTATCAGGAATGTTTATCTTTATTCCATCAATTAATATAAAATGAGCCAACTACAAAGAGTAACTAAAGAACAAGCTGTAAAGCTGAAAGAAGCGGGGTTTAATTGGAAGTGTGGATATTATTATGATACTTCAGGGGACGACCTAAACGATAAATTATGTATGGATAATCATAATAGAGATATAGAATATTGGTCTGCTCCTGAATTAGACCTTGCCTGCAAATTCTTACGCGAAGTAAAGGGTATAGACATAAATCCAATACTTAATACTCCTTGGGGTAAATACAAACAAGATTGGGCACATGATTTTATGGCTCAACCACAAATCTAAAACCATGATACCAGAACAGATAAAACAACTTGCAGCTTTGAACTATTCTGCTAAATATATTAATCCTGAAAATGGAGACACGGTAATAACTGCTGATACTACTGAGGCAGAAGCATTCATCAAAGGCTACACCACCTGTCAACAGACAGAGGCAGCAGAATTACAGAAGGAGATAGAAAGGCTGAAGGGGCTTATCGAGTTTTCTTACAGATGCGACCAAAGAGATATGGGCATACACGAAGATGAAATAGACCATAGTTGGGAATACTACAAACAACAAAACAATCTCTAACACAATAAATAAAATGTAATGGTACAGCCGCAAGAATTAAGAATTGGGAATTATGTAACAGTAACTAATCTTAATGGTTATTACAAAGTAGTGGGGATTGATAAATTAAATAATGATTTACTTCCAATAGTTTCAAACAATTCGAATGAAATAAAAGTAGTTAAACACGTATTGTCACCCATTCTCCTTACTCCTGAAATATTGGAGAAAGTTGGGTTTGAAGAATATTCAAGAAGTGAGTATTATATCAATTATTGGTTAGATAATGGTATTTACTTAGCTTATTGTTTAAAAGGGGAAGCTAATATAGGATATGGTCATACACCAGGTAACTATTACAGTGAACAGCTATCAAATATACCGATAAATGAATTGCATAGATTACAAAATTGCTATCATTCGTCCACAGGTCAAGAACTTCAAATAACACTATGAAACTACTCCTAATCCTCACGCTCTTATCCTTCACCACTCAAACACCTCCATAACCAACATTATTAAACAGAAAGAATTAAAAACTATTTTTTATGATAACAACTAAAGAACAATTACAGAAGACTAAAATAAGGGTAAATTCTCCTGAAGAAAGTAAACGAATACAGGAAAGAGCATTTGAATTAGGCTATGGATGGAAGGGGGCAAAAGAGGTTAGACACAGGGGTGTAGAATCATTATATTTTTACCCAGATGGGAGTATAACTTACGGAAATCTATCATTGAGTTTTGCAAATAGTAAATTTAAAGAAATTACCCTCCAGGACCTATTTGGAACAGATACTAAAAAAGATAATAATATGAGATATAAGCATATTTTTGTAGTACATTCAGAGAATAAAAACCTTCTATTAGCCCTGTATCAGGAAGTATTGGCTTTGGGGAGAACAGAATCGGATGACTGGAATAAATGGTATAAAGACAAGGATACATTCACTTATTTACTCTTTTATAAAAGTGGACTGATAGAGTTTCACAACCATGATTGTGGAGTACAAATATTGGAACTTCCAAAAGATTGGAATAGAGCTATAGAAATGATGCAGGAAGAAGAAGATAAGTCTCCTATTAAAATAGGAGATTATCTTGCTGAATTTAAACCAGATAATAGAGTCCATTTTGGTTGCCAATCATTCACTAAGCAGGATTTGCAGGTAATATATAATCTCTTATCTCCCCCGGTAAATGCAAAGATTAACATTCAGGGAAGTAATATTACAAGAGAATTAATAGAACAAATAAATAGTAAATTATCATAAAATCATAGCCTGCAGGAAGATGTGTACATTCATTTTTAACATTAAATCAAATTTTAACCGTTAAGAAGTTTTGTATTAGTCGGGAAACCACATCTACTGCAGGCTTATTTTATCTTTATGAAGTATTTAAGAATAGCCTGGGCCATAATTTCTATATTTATTATTCTGTGTATCTATGTAGGGATAATATGTGCTTTATTCCACATTTTTACTATGAAATAACCATAAAAGTTAAACAAATTCACTATAAATTAGTATCTTTGTCATTGGTATAAGATTGGTAGTAGTTAAATAGAACAAATTAAAATGCATACAACATGGAAAGTCCAGCAATGATAATAGAAACAATAGACAATACTTATGTTTGTGATAGTATTCACTTTACATATGATGATATAAACCATTGGCAGAATGTAGTAGGGATCACCACAGATATGGATGAGGTGAATATTCCTCTAATTGAGGTAAGGTGTATAAAATCAGTGATGACAGAGCCTATAGCTGTTATTAGCTTAAATTAAACAAAATGAAAAGAAAAAATAGACACCCAGATTATGAAGAATTAAGAAAACAACATCCGAATAAGAAATTATATAAAATGGCAGTCAGATTAGAAAGTGTCTTATTATCTCAAGATAAGGCTGCTATGAGGAAATGGTTTAAAAAGAGGAAGGTTAAAAAGATAATGAGAATAATAAAGATATTAAAATAAAGATTTTTTCTTTCTGTTTATAACACAGTTTACATATTTGTTCATGTGAGCTGTGTTTTTTATTTTTACACAACTAAGTTATAATATATGATAAAAATGGCTCCCGCTGTAGAAAATGAAATACAGCAGCAAGAACAAGCTAAAAAAATAACTACTCCGATAGAATTAACATTTTATAAAGAGGGAAGTACCTGGCTAGCTTATAATAAAGAATTGTGGGAAGGGGGGATGAAATATTCTTGCACTATGGTTGCGGGAACTGATGAGGTCCTAAATATGTTAGCTGAAGGAAATACCAAACTAACCCTCCTGATTTCACAAACATATATAAGAGATTATAGAATATACCTTGTTAGTGCAGATGAAGGAGAGTTTGAAGGAGAAACAGGAGGAGATTACTTAGTATCCGGGTATATCAATGAAAACAGAACTTTAGGCACTTTTGGGGCATATAGGGTATGGCTATGTCAGGTTACTAAGTATATATTTGGATTCTACCCACAAGTAATGTTTGTTAAAGTAATAGATTTAAAACCATAAAAATGAACCAAAAGATTAAAGATCTAAAAGGACAAAAGATAGCTATTCATTGCCCTACAGAACAAGAGGCTGATGAATTAATGAAGATATTATATGAAAATGGGTATACATGGGCAGATGGAAAAAATATATATGCACATACAAATAATAGATGGAGAGTTAATAAACAAGAAACTTGTTATAGCTTAAATTGATTATACCTTGGTCCTATTACCTTTTTTGAAAAAGAAAAATACAAAATAATAACCTTTAAAGAATTTAAACGACAATATATGAAAGCAGAAAAACCGCAATCATTCTCTATAGAAGGAACCCCATCTTTAATAAAAGCTATGTGGGAGGAAATGAAAGCTATAGGGTATACCTCAAGTTCTAATGAGAAAGATCCTAGAAAGAGTTGGGTTAAATTAAGTCAAAATTCTGGTGAAAAATACATAAAGAATATAGAAATGTATAAAAGTATATTTATATCTTATAAAGATCAGGAAGGGCAGAGTTGTTCTTTAAATTTTAAACTCCCTGAACAATGGAATGAAGCCCTGCAGTATGTAAAAGATGCTTACAATTCTTCATATTGGGAAGAAAGACAGAAGAAAGACTGTGAAACTATTACTGTTGGTAGTCAGGATGTAAAAGTAACTATATACTGTGATGGAAGTATTGACTATAACCACAAAAAGAAATTTGTAGGAATTATTTATATAGATACTGTAAAAGAAATAATAAGTAAATATTCAAGAATCTCTTTAGAAGTAGATGAATATACTTCTACTGCTGATACTAATATACGTTTTATAAGAATTGGGTGTACTACTGAAAATAACCGATTTTCTATAAATGATCTGCAGAATATAGTGAGAGTATATAACGATTTACAATAGACAATAAAAATAAATTATAAATAACTATTTTTAACAAATAAAACAGAAAGAAAATGAAAAAGTTAACAAAGATTGATGGAAAGTTCTGTATAGTAGAAACAGAATTAGTATTATCTTCTATCCCCTCTAATATAGGGAAGATGGAAAATGTAATAGAAAATAAAGCTCATCCCTATCCATCCAGGGAAACAGAGCAGCTTTATTTCAGAAATGGAAGATACAACCCTGCTGCCTCTAACAGGAGAGAGGTTGAAATAAAAGCTGCTATAAAGAATAAGCCAGTGTATTCTACTCCTCTAACCACCATGCACAGAGATAATAACACTACTATCAGGCCGAACCCACAAATGGCTAAAGCAGCTCTTCACACTCTAAAGTTTTCATCCATCCTTATAGATAAGATAGCTAAGGAAAAACACATGATATAATATGGAACTAACTAATGAAATAAAACTAAAAATATTTTCAAACTATATAGGGTGTAGAGTAAAGTACATTGGCACAGACGGAGAGTATAAAGAAGGAATGTCTGACACAAACAAGGATGACTACAACTATCGGTTTATATTAACTGGTATTAAAAAAGATAACCACTGGTGCACTACTGCACTATTTGGTGACATATTAAATAGGGAAGATTTGGTAGTTGATACAAACATAGAAACAGATATTAATGATTGCAAACTTATCCTTACTCCATTATCTGAAATAACAGATGAAGATGCTATTGAACTTACAAATATATTAGGCTGGAAGGGATTAAATAGTGGTGAAGCAAAAGCTCTATTTGGATTATTTTTCCTTATTAAAAGTAATGACAATCTCAAAAGCCAGTTACTATATGATCTAAATGATATCTGCATGGTATATGATTATCTCCGCTTCAAAGGCTACATGGTTCCATATATGGGTATTGATCTCTATGAAGCCGGAATAGCAATTAAACCAATAAAATATGGAAAATAAAACCTGTAAAACTTGCAAATATTGGGGGAAAAACCTGCAAATAATGTCTATGTAAGCCTTAAAGATGCACCCTGTTCTAAAATAGATGATACAATCTGGATAATATTATCTGGAGATACACATGGTGTAGATATCGAATATATCAATACGCCTGAGAATTTTGGATGTATTTTACATGAAGAAAGAACTGGTTAAACCAATAAAATAATGAAAATGTTACTATTATCAGCTATTACTGCAGGGGTCTGTACAACCCTTCTGGTAATAAAATTTAAAAGGTCATGAAATATATTATGAAACTATTATCTATATTTAAACGAAAGAAGAAAGAAAATAACAATATTTGTATTATAGGGGAATTAAAGTTAAACAGGACAGTAGTAAGTAAGGAATTTATAAATAATTTCCCTGTATGGGATATAGGCAAACCATCATCTAACTTAATAATAATCGAATAATGACTGGAAAATATAAAATAGGGGATAAAGTTACCCCTATATCTAAATGTGGTAGTTGGGTAAGCTTAATTGAATCTTCTTGTTGGAATGAGGCAAAAAAGATGAATCAACCTTTTCTATATATAAAAAATATAGACGATCAAGGTGTTCATATGTGCTCAGAAGAAAATACTGATCCAATAAGATCAGATTGGTTTTTTGAAAAAGATCTTATCCCATATATAGAGCCAAAAGTAATTGAAAAATCTAAAGAAACAACAAAAAGCATGAAAAACAAAAACAGAATAAAAGTAAAAGGTCCAAAATCCTTAATACTTGCATTTGCAGAAGAACTAAATAGTATAAGATATGTAAAAATTTCCCGCACCTTATTATCTCTAAATAATGAGCCGGAGAAAATTTACGAGAATAATTGTATAACAACTTATTCAGATGCAGGTTATACCATTTTAAATACAGAAAATATAGCCAAGTATGGGGATGGAGATGAACCCATCTTTACCCTTCCAGAAGACTGGAACAAAGCATTAGAATTAGCTAAAGAAGAAATAGTACAAAAAGAGAAGTTTGAAGTAGGTGATTATGTAACTCTAAAATCTAAAGATAGTTATGGAGATGTTAAACCAGGAGAAGTTTTAAGAGTAGACACTATGGGAGCAGAAAATTGGATAGGTTTTAATAAGTATAAAGCATATGGAAATAGTAATAATCATCACAATCCAAGAGGGTTCAGAAAAGCTACAGAGCAAGAATATTTACAATATCATGTAGATAAAAGTGGGTTAAAGATAGGTGATGTTATATCTGAAGATATTCTTAATGCCTGGAGTTCGGCTGGTGAAAATTATCATATGGATAGTTATAATTGGAGAAAAACTGAAACTGGTTTTATAGGAGATAGGGATGTAAAGGAGTTTAAAATTGTCAAAGAAAAAGCCTGTATGCAAATAAGTGGAACAATGAGTGATGTTGCCTTATCTATAGAAGGAATAGGAGAATTTATCAAAGAATACCACAAAGAAGATCTGAAATTTGATACCTATCTTCCTGAAGTAAAAGATGATTATACCATAAACTATGGTTGTCAGAAGTTTACAGAACAGCAATTAGAAGCTTATATTAGGTTATTAAAAGTACCGGGAATATCAGACATTACTATTCATGGAAGGAAATTAACAGAACAAATACTCACATCTCTTATAAAAAAGATAGAAAATGGCAAATAATTTCATAAATAGAGTAGAAGTGTCAGGTAATCTTGAACAATTAAGAGAATATGGAAAAGAACTGGAGAAGATGGGATATTCTTTACATTATGAATATCTCGATGATAAAAAGGCAACCTTCTTAGAAAGTTACGAAAATTTAGAAAGATATACAATTTATTGCCACAGTACAAATACTATGTATAAACTCCCGGAAGATAAAGAATTAGCTTTAGGATTAGCAGCTATGAGAGAGGGAGATGATTTCCATGTAGGAGAGTATATAAGAGTTACCAATAAAGGAAATAGTTATGATACTTTTACAAAAATGTTTAAAGAGTTAAATTTTAAAAACATAGAAGAGAAAGATTTACCTACTAATGGGACAGTAGGGAAGATATTTGCAGTAAAAGAACACCCTGTATTTCCAGATACTATAATGTATGCTTTTATTACAGAAAGTGGTGAGGAGTATTTGATAGGCAGTAAGGGAGTACAAAAGTTAACAACAGAAGAATTAATCAATCATTTTAAAAACCAAAAACAAAGTATGAAACAGTTTTCAGTAAGTTCAGAGAGTAAAACATTAAAACAGGCATTTATCAATGAATTGAAAGAAAAGGGATGGGAACCAATGGGACGAGGAAGTGATGGTACTTTTATTAATGAAAAAGATGCATATCTATCTCCCTGTAAAAACTATACTAAACAGTATATGGTAGAAAGAAAAAAAGAAACAAACTATATTCTTCCACAGGATTGGGATAGAGCTTTAAAAGCATTTGAAGATTATGCTAAAGAAGAAGAATTTACTTCTGTAATAGTTGGTTATACTGGTGGGGCTTTAGAGTTTAAAGTAAAGAAATCCGGAATTGTAGTAACAGATCCAATGGACTCTGTAGTTACAGATCTCCCGGTAGACATAAAAATGTTAGAAAATGTAAGTCATATACCATTAGCTGTGTTTAATAGTTCCTGGGATATCACTCCTGCTACAGTAAATATAGGGTGTAAGAAAGAGATATCTATAGAAGACTTAAAAAAAGTATTAAATACTTATAACCGATTAAATAACAAATAAAACCACAACAGATGGAAAATAACCACACAAAACAGTACAGCTCCTGGAAAATACAGGATGATCTATATCTTCTAAAGAACTACAAACCAGGAGAGAATGAGAGTGAAATAGGGGCATTTCTTAAAAGAACAAATTGGGCAGTGAAGGGCAGATGGTACAGGCTTAGTAAATCATCCTCCAGGGTGAAAGAGGTAGCAAGGTCATTTCCTGAAGCAAATATTACTAACCCATTCACTGAAAATAGTGAGAACATAAAAGAAACAAATAATCAACATTCAAATTTATCACATCAACCTTCAATTATGAAACGATATACAATAGAAGATGAATTATATATAGCCAACAACCTGGATAAAAAAGATAATGTGTTAGCTCTTAAATTAAATAGAGGAAGTGGAGCAATAAGTGTTAAAAAGAGTGAAGTGAAAAGAAAGCTCCGGGATAGTTCATCTAAGCTCTACAGGGCCTGGAAGAAGCAGAATAAAATGACAGACCTAGGTAATGTTCTCCTTAAAGACACCTCTTCTGTAAAAGCCCCAAAAGTGGCAATACAACAATCTTCTATTAATGGAAATACAGTCACTGTACCATTTAAAGATATACAGATAGACTGGAGCACTAAAAGTCTTATATTTACAATAAATTAGTTCTTTGTGTGTCATAACCTATAAATCCTATCACTTTTTGAAAACAAAATATAATATATTATGGATTTAAATAAAGTCACCATTTACGACATAGAATTATTAGCCTGTCATTTTAGTATAACTTTTGCAAATATAGAATTCTCTGATGTTGAGGATATGGCTATAGATCAGTTCCAGGATGACAGATATAAATTAGCAAAGAAACTGAAAGATAGGAGCTTTGACTATATGTGTGGCTTTAATAATATAGGATATGACTGGCAGGTACTTCAGTATTTCCTGGATAACTATGAAAAATGGCATGACTTATCAGCTTTACAGGTAGTAGAGAAGATGTATGCTTTCTCCCAGGAAATAATAGATAATCAGAACTATGAGCTCCCCCCACCTTATAGAGAAGCTTATTTTTCTATTCCGCAAATAGATCTGTTCTCTATTTGGCATTTTAATAATGTCAACCGTAAAACGTCCTTAAAATTTATAGAATTCAGTACTAATTTTGAGAATCTGGAAGAAATGTCTGTTCATCATAGTATATTTTATCTTACTGTAGAACAAAGAGAGGAGTTAGATGGATATAGAAGAAATGATGTAAAAGCTACCTGTTTACTTCTTAAGTTTACTTTAGGGGAAACAGATCATCCTTTATATAAAGGAATGAATAAAATAGAACTTAGAGAGAATATACAAAAGGAGTTTGGTTTTGGAGATTATTGCCTGAACTGGAATGATGTTAAGATAGGAGATGAGCTTAATAAAAAGAATTATTGTGACCTTAAAAAAATAGACAAAAGAAGGTTATATGACATTAAAAAGGGCGCAAGAACAAGACATAATTTCTATTTTAAAGATTGCTTCCCCTCTTATGTAAACTTTCAACTTCCAGAATTTCAAAGCTTTATAGATAAGCTTGGGAAGGTAAAAGTTAACATGAACGAAAAACAGGAATTCATTTTCTCCTATAATGGAACAGATTACAATATAGCTAAGGGGGGTATTCATTCTAATATGAAGCCTGGAGTAATAGAACCAAAAGAAGGAGAAAAATATATTAGTGCAGATATTGGTAGTCAATATCCAAATGCTATACGTAAAAGAAGATTGTTCCCTTCGCACCTAGGAGAGATTTGGAATAAAATATATTCTTCTAACATTCAGAAGAGATTAGAGGCTAAAGCTTTATTTAAAGAAACCAAAGACCCCAAATATGACGCACTTCAGGGAGCATATAAGTTAATTTTAAATGGGTCTTATGGTAAATTGAATGAACGCACTAACTGGCAATATGATGGATATGCAGCTATGTGTGTTACTATTGGAAGCCAGGTAGATATATTAATGTTAATAGAAAGATTGGAAAGGAGTGGAATCCATGTAGTGACAGCCAATACAGATTCTATAGATGTTATCTTCCCAAATGAAGCAGAAGGACTTTATTATAAAATATGCAAAGAATGGGAGGAAGAGGTGGGTAATGATATATTGGGAAAATTAGAGTATGATGAATATAGTAAAGTAGTAATGACATCTATTAATGATTATTTAGCTGTTACAAAGGAAGGAAAAATTAAGGTAAAAGGTGATTTTGTATCAGTAATGGAGTTGCATAAAAATAAGTCAAAATCTATCATTCCTATAGCTCTCCAGGCATATTATAAAGATAACACTCCAATAGAAGAAACTATTAAAAACCACAAAGAAATCTTTGATTTCTGCATTTGTCAAAAAGCAACCAGGCAGTTTCATTATATAGGAAGAGATATGACCACAGGGTATACAAATCATTATAATAAGATGATAAGGTATTTTGTATCTACTACCGGGGAAAAACTATTAAAGATAAAAAATGAAGATACAGATAGCAAAGCTCCTAAAGTAAGAGAGTGCGAGGCTGGAGATTATAAGTGTACTTTATTTAATAAGGCATTTTTTTATGATAAAATGGAAGATTATAATATTGATTATCAGTATTATATAGATAAAACACTAGCTATAATACATAAAATAGAACCAGAAAAGAAAAGATTACATGAAAGTATTAAAAAACAACAACTTAGTTTATTTTAAATAAAAACACGATATGAAACCAAGATTTAAATTATCAATTTTAGTTAATAACCAGGAGGAAAAAGATATAGTATCTAAAATATTTGAAAAGATAGAAATGTATGAAAAGTATAACTTTTCAGAGGGTGGATTTCCTCATTATATAGTTAATAATTTAGGAGAAGTGCCAGGTGCTTGGAGTGACACCAGTACAAAAAAAGGAAATACTCGTGGTAGAACAGTGATAGATCAGTGGAATGAACCATTACTACAAGCATTATTATCTGCTACAGAAGGAGATGACTTTACAGTAGGAGAATGGGTAAAAGCTGAAAAAAGCTCATACTATTCATTTACAGAAGATAAACTATACAAGATAAGAACATTAAACGATAGTGCAGGAAATATAGGTATAGAAATAGATGATAACGGGAGTAAAACTAATGGATGGATTAGCAGTATGTGGGCTAAACCTACTATAGAAGAATTAAAACAACACTTTTTAAATATGAAAGAAGATAAAGAATTAATTGGATATGAATTATTAAAAGATTTTTATGGACTTCATAAAGGGTATACATTTACAATACACAATAAAGGAGCTACTATATCTATGAATGAAAGATGTGGTATAAAATTAAATTATGAAATTACTAAAGAAGCACTATCTGATACTTCTATTTTCAAACCTGTATATAAAGAAGTAATTAAAGAAGTAGTCAGGACAATAAAGCCAGAAGTAGGGAGTGATATAACTTTGAAAATTACAAAGGGTGGTATTATAGCTATACCTGGAGATAGCCCGGAATACATTTGGGATAAAGAAGATATAAAAGAATTTAAAAGATTATTACTAAGTGTAGTTTTTAAAGGGTGGAGTATAATATCAAATACTGTGGATATAGGGTGTAGGAAAGGAATAAAAGTATCAGATTTGCAGGAATGTATAGATATTTATGATAAAATGCAGAAGTAACTTCTTTTTTTCACTTTTAAAACTATTTTATGGGGTACTACAAAGATGAATTTATGAACTTCCTACAGGAGGATTATGAATATATAGCTCAAAGAGAGCAGTTTTGGTTAGAAGCTGAAGAAGAAATAGCTTATCAAAAGCTTAAAAAAGACCCACTTTTTGCACCATTCTCTCAAAAGAAGCAGAAAATAGAAAGAAAACAGCCAAAATACATTAGTAAATATAAAGTAGTGAAGAATAACTTTAAAAAGACAAAGAAATAGCAGAAGAGGAATTAAATTTTGATGGAAATTATGATTTTATACAAAAGGGTGCTATCTTAGCATCCTTTTTATATTTAAACCTTTATATATTATGTTGGAAAAAATCTCACTTACACAGATCAAGCAATTACATGAACTTCGCCTGAATTTAGACCACTTATGGGCTTTAGACAGATTAGTAGCTGGTAAACCAGTAGATGAAGATAGTGTAATAGTACAAGGACTTAAAAGAAAGCTATTCTTAGTAGATAATACTGTCACCCCTGCAGGGAAGGAGTTCTATGAGATGATAGTCAATATGAAACCCCTGGATAGCAATATAAGTGCTAAAGCAGTGATAAAGAAGCAAAGAGATGCAGGAAATGCTCATTTCAATGAATGGTGGAAAGTCTATCCAAGCAGTAATGAATTTACTTATAAAGGGAAAAACTTTGCAGGATTGCAGAAAAAGAACCTGAATAAAACAGAGTGCTGTGCTAAGTTCATGGAGATCACTGCTACTGGTGAATTTACCCCGGAGCAAGTGATAGAAGGAACTAAAAACCATATAGAAACAGCAAAAGAACAATCTTTTCGTACGGGAGATAATAAACTTACTTACATCCCTAATAGCTTAAGGTATTTAAGGGAGAGGTATTTTGAGCCATTTATTAATAAAAAGGTGGCAAAACAGGAAGATACTACCATGACAGGTATATAAACTAAATATATGACAGCATATGAGAATTTACAGCAAGAAATAGAGCATGGTATATCTGGTAAAAATGATGGGCTTCCTATAGGACTTCCAAGAGCTAATAAATATATAGGATTAAGAAGAGGCGTAAATACTGCTATAATCTCGGCAACAGGTATGGGAAAGTCCTCAATGCTCCAGAATAACTATATATTAAACCCAGTAGACCACTATTTACAGAATAAACATAAGCCTGGAGTAATAAAGCCCAAAATCTTTCTCTTTAGTATGGAGAGACCAGAGGTATATACAGTTGCTAAATGGATGAGTAGAAAGATATTCTTAGATCAGGGAATATTAGTACCTGTGGGAAAGATGTTAGGATGGTGGGAAGAGAAACTTACTATGGATGAAAAAAACCTCATTCATGAATTTAAGTGGTATATAGACGAGATAATAGAAGGAGGCTTAATAGATATCATCTCTGGTCCACAAAATCCTACAGGGGTCTATAGGCACATTAAAAACTATGCTGAATCCAAAGGAAGAATAGAACATTTATCAGAATATAAGAAGATATACATCCCGGAAGATAATACAGAACTTGTAGTGGTAGCATTAGACCATTTTGGCTTAATGAGGTTAGAAAAAGGGTTGAATACTAAAAAAGAAGCTATAGATAAAACCTGTGAATATATGCAGTTCTTCAGGGATTTATATAATTATTCATGTGTTGGGGTATCACAGTTAAATAGAGATATAGCTTCCCCGGTAATGCTTAAAATGGGAGATGTAGAACCATCTTTAGAAACTATTAAGGAAAGTGGCAGGATTGCCGAAGATTTCGAGATAGTGATTTCAGTGTTTGACCCTCTTAGATATGATTTTTCACATACTTTAGAAAAAGATAAATTAGGGTATGAACCATATAAAATGGAAGATAAACAAACTGGCTCCCGGTATTACAGAAGAATAAAGATATTAAAAAATAGCTACTCAGTTTCAGATCTAGGGATAGGAGCCTGCTTACATGGTCCTACAGGAATATTATGTGAACTCCCAAAAGTAAAAGATATAACAGATAATACTTATGAAAGCATATTAAGTAATTCATACTTTTTAAAATAAGCTTATGGATATAGCAGAACTAAGAGTAAAGAAAAATGAACTGGAGAAAGAGATCCAACTCCTGGTAAGAAGGTTTGAAAATGAAACCTCTACAAAAGTAGATAATATAGAAATGGATAAGAAGCCAGGAGAGCAGGGAACATTAATTAAATCAATAGTAGTAAATGTGAAAATATAATGAATAAAGATAGATCAGATGCCCTTTACTATAGTATTCAATCTTATATTAAAGAGTTAGGAAATCGGAAACCAGATCCTTTTTGCCCTGAATTATTAAATGAACTAATTAATTATAATCCATATAAACAAAAAAGTATTATGAAGAAATACACTATAGAAGAAATGCAAAAAATGGATAATCCTCCATGGATAAAATGTATTAATATAAATCAAGCTAAAAAACTAGGCCATTATTGTTTTATTACTGTTCATGACCTTCAGTACTTTAACTTTTATAATAGTTTTGAAGACAATAAAGTAGTATATATTTATATAAGAAAGAAGAATAATACAAGTGGAGGTTGGGTGAATAATATAGATTATGTAATTAGAACTGGTACAGAAATAATAGATTTTTCACAAGTAATATTTCCAAAAGATCAACAAAATAACAATAACAATAACGATAACATGAAAGAAGAATATAAAGTAGATAAAGATTTTATCCTCCAGGCACATAAAGCTGCATGTAGTGAATGGAAAGGGAAGTTAGAAGATAAATTCCCAGAATTATTTCCAGAGGGTCCTATAGGAATAGAAGGACCAATTCAAATTAATACATCAGACACAAAATTTTTATATATAGGAAATGTTTATGCGGAACGAAGCTTAAATAATAAATGCTTAATAGTAGGAGATGGCTATAGAGTGGAAGTAAAAATTCACCCTACTTCAGGGAGACAACAATTAGTATTTTACAAGAAAAAGAATTAATTTTATAATAAAGAAAAAGATAAACAATTAAAATAGAATATGAGTCAAACAAAAGAAAAAGTAGGAACAGATACACCTACAAAAGATAGAATATACTATGCAAAGGTTGCAATAGTAGGACCTAGTGGAGGAGGAAAGTCATATCTTTCCAAAACTGCAGATAAAAAGACAGTAGGATTAGTGAATATAGAAAGAAAACCTCTACCATATAAAACAGAGCCATTTGTCTTTGAAGGGAAGCCTAAAACCTGGAGTGGATTTATGAAGTGTATTAAAGATTTTGGTGAAAATCCAGAAATTACAGCACTTATTATAGATTCTCAGACAATGGCATTTAATATCCTTAATAAGGAAATGTCGCAGAATTTCCAGGGATATGATATATACAAGAATTATAATAGGCAAGTATATGAATACCTAGAGCTAATAAAGAATATAGAAAAGGATATAATAGTCCTATCTCATGATGAATTGGTAAAATTAGATGAAGGTAGTAAGGTAAAGAGAATGGCTACTCACGGAAAAGAGTTTGAGGGAAAAATAGAACAACACTATTCTATAGTACTCTATACAGGAACCAGATTGAAAGATGGGAGGCCGCAGTACTTCCTGAAGACTTTTGAGCAGGACACCAGTACTAAATGCCCTGAAGGGTTATTTGGAGACTCCCTGGAGATAGCAAACGATGCTGGTTTTATATTTGAAAGATTACAAGATTACTATAGCTAATGACTTGTGGAATATATACTATTACCAGTAAGGTAGATAATAAGATTTATGTTGGATATTCCTCTAATATAGAAACAAGATGGAATTGTCATAAAAGTGAATTAAGAAATAATAAGCATAAAAATAATCACTTGCAATCTTCCTGGAATAAATATGGGGCAGAGAATTTTCTATTTGAGGTCCTCTGGGAGTGCGAAGAGTGGGAATTAACTTGTCAGGAACATTACTGGGCTACTTTATTGAATGTTCACAATCCTGAATATGGATATAATATCTTACTCACAGATCCAAATCTACCTTTTGGTAAAAGTTCTATCGAAACAAGATTAAAGAATTCATTAAAGCAAAAAGGGAGAAAGTTTACAGAAGAACATAAGTTAAGAATAAAAGAGAAAAGATCTCTTCAGAAAATAACAGAAGTAGCTAAATCCAGACAAAGAGAAACTAACAAAGGAAAGAAAGATTCAGAAGAGGTAAAAAGAAGAAAATCAGAAGCTGCAAAAATCAGGAAGGTTAATCTTTTCTGTGGACTTCCTAATCCAGTAGTACAAATATCTATGGATTATGAATATATAGAGAGATACAATGGGGTAAAAGAAGCATCTAGAAGAACAGGGATAGGTCAATCAGCTATAAGTGCTTCAGCTTCTGGTAAACAGGAAGGAACAGGAGGTTTTAGATGGGTATATGAATATGATTATATAGAATGGAAAACAAGTGAATTAATAAATTTTGCGTAGATTAAACTATATATTCTACGCAAAATGTGCGTACTTTACAGCAAAAATATAGCATGAAATTACAAATAGATACATTCACCAGGAGAGTGAGGATAGAGGAAGAAGTAAACCTATACAGGTTATTTGAGATTATAAATGCAGTTTTCCCTGACAAATCATGGGTAGATTTTACTATAGAAAGCTCTCCTATTGTTGCTAATGAATGGGTGAATCCAATAGTAATAGATGGTATAGTTCATAATATAGATACTAACCATCCATGGGTAAAGAAGAAATCTTTCTCCACTACCGGGGAAGGAGTATATAATGTAGAAGTTAACAATTTAGAAACAATAACAAATTAAAACTAAAAAAGATGAAAGTAACAAAAAGAGAAGGTTCAGATAACCAACAAGATTATTCAAAACATATAGGGTTAGCTACATGGAAATGTATAGCACTAAACCCGGACTTAGAACAACTGAAAGCTATCCTTAAAACAGATAAAATAGAAAAAGAACCAGTATATATAAAAGATACTACAGATGGAGAAACTATGATACAGTTAAACTTCTGGATGCAATCTGCTAAAGGGGTAGTTCTTCCACTGCGTTTCTCTATAATAGATAAAGTAAAAGTATCACAATCAGGGAAGACACAATTTGTTGCTCAAAATGGATCCACATCTTATGTAGATGATAAATCCAACCTGCAGGATTGGTTTACTAAATTCCTGGATAAAAGTAAAAAACCTATAGCAGATAAGGAATATCGTGAAGCATTAGTTGGAGAAGAAGATCTGTATAGTTTCCTCCGTTCATGGATAGTGAAAGCTGATTGGTTCTCCCCTGATACTAATATCCTATTAGATACAAAGAAGTTATTCCGTGGTAAAATAGATGACCTGAAGAGCTTTATAGACAGTGATATGGTAGAAGATGTAGTACTTATGGCTACTGTCCGGGTAGTAGATACTGATGATGGTACTAAGGAATATAATCAACTATCTCCAAAAGTTTCCCTTCCTGGCTATAAAATGAAGCTGGTGAGGAATAGCATTACTACAGGGAAATGGGATGATGATAAGGCTCTAAAGTACTTTAAAGAAGCCATAGTTGGGGAATTCGGATTAAAAGATTTGTACCTCTTAAAAGAGTTAACAGAATATGATCCATCTACTTTTGTAGCTGCAGGTAATGATACCTTAGTACAAGGGGGAGATGATTTAGATACATCATATTAAAAGAAGTTTCATATATTAATAGAAAGGGCCTAGTATATTCTTATACTGGGCCTATTTTATCTTAAAAATATACAAAATGACACCAGAAGAGTTTTATAACAATAGTCAGTATCTATCTGATGACCTTCTTTGTGAAAAATCTACTGTAATAAGAGCTTTAAAGCAATATAGCAGAATGGTAGCCTCAGAAGCTTATACTTCCGGGTATACAGCTTGTGATTGGTATTATAATAGTCACCTGCGGATAAAAGAAGATAGGGTAGAAATTAATGATTTTTTAAATAACCATGGATTATGACACGAGAAGAAATAAATCAAGGAAATAAATTGATAGCTGAGTTTAATGGGACTGTAGAACATATTCCTTACGGGAATGTACTACCAGGCAAAGATGCTTTCTACTATATATCTGAAGGAAGAAGAAATTTTATAAAAATAGACAGCCGGAAAGATAATGAGTTACAGGAAGTGTGGGGTATTATAGTAAATAAATCTCTATATCACATTTCATGGGATTGGCTAATGCCGGTAATAGAGAAGATTTCGTCTCTAGGATTTACGTACTGTATTAGAAAGAATTGGGCATCAAGTAATAAGCATGTTGTGCAAATTTACAGAAAGCCTGAAGAGGTTGAGATCACAGAATTAGCAGAATGTCCTTTAGATGCATTATATTTTGCAGTGGTTAAATTTATTAAATGGTATAATGAAAATGGAAAACTTCCTGCAAGCAATAGCTAATCACTGGATAGTGTGTATATTAATTATGATATTTATCATAAGTTTAGTAGAGGTAATTATAGATGGAATAGCTAATATAAAAAAGGCTAAAAACAAATAATTTTATGAATATAGATGAAGAGAAATTAGCAGAGAAATTGGCAAATGATTGGTTCTTTGAGGAATATGAAAGTAAACTGCACCCAAAAGAGCTGTATGAAGAAGAACTAGTAGAAGGTCATGGGCTTATCCTTAACAGGTATGTAAAAGATGAATATGCCAGGTTATATTTCTCTAAATTAGAGGAGTATAAAAGAATAATTTCTTTATTTGAAGTGGATTAGTAACTTTGTTTATATGAAGGTAGTAAAAAGAAAAGATCTCTCCCAGGAAGAAATCCTCTCTAAAGTAGATGACTGGACCATATTCAGGTATTATATAGGGGATAACTTTCAGGTAAATAGAGCTATCTGCTCCCCTATGAGGAAGGATAATAACCCGTCATTTTCTATATTTCTATCTGAAGAAGGAAGGCTACGGTTTATAGATTTTGCAGATGATAAATATAAAGGAGATGCTATAGACCTTGTCGGGCAATTATATAATTTAGACTACTCTTCTTCCCTGCAGAAAATAGCCCTTGATTTCCAGTTAGTAAATGGAACAGCAGATGATTATAAAAAGATAGTAAAAGACTACAATAAACCAATCCTCACCAAAAAGAGGTATACTTTTATCCAGGTTAATACAAAACCATTCACTGAAGTAGATTTATCCTATTGGGGGAAGTACCAGATAACTATAGAAGACTTAAGAAAGGAACAAATATATTCTGTAAAAAACCTCTTTGTTAACAGAAAGAAAAGGTATGTAGGGAAGGATGAACTATGCTTTGCTTACCACTACGATGGGTGTTTTAAGATCTATTTTCCCGAAAGAAGCAAAGATAAATGGGTGTCAAATATACCACTTTCTACAGTGGAGGGAGAAATAATCCCTGAAATAGATAAAGTCCTCATTGTTAAAAGTAAAAAAGACAGAATGTGCTTACAGAAGATAATAAATGGAATAAACATAGTTTCTGTACAAAATGAGTCCATTGCTTGCTTTACAGAGGATTTTACTGCACTTCTGCGGGGAAAAGATGTGTGGGTGTCTTACGATAGCGACTCCCCGGGGAAGAGGGCATCTATAACCATCACTTCTAAATTTGGGTACAGGCATATAAATGTCCCTGATAAATACTTAGATGAAGGAATAAAAGATTGGAGTGACCTTATATGTAAATATGGAACACCTCCGGTTATTGAACATTTTAAACAAAAAGGATTAATATGAATGAAAGAACATTTACAGTATTTTCGTCTAATGGATACTTAGAAGTAGATAGAAAAACAGGGAAAATATTAAGTAGGAATATAGTTTCAGATGATGAGAATTTCCCAAAAATATATATAATAGATATAAAAGAATTTGAACAGTATTATGAATGTGAAATAATGAGTGGAGTAAGCATAGATATTCTTGACTTAGGATATTGGTTAAAAGACGGTACTTATGAACCTCCTACACAAGATTGGAGAGATGAAATTAAAAATAATATAGATATAGAAGATAAACACGAATATAGGCATGAACCTAAAAAAGCTATAAAAGTAGAACCAAAAAATAATGTTTTATCTAATTTAACCACTCTCTCCCAAAAGATAGAAAGTAATACCAAATTAGTACAGGAACTGGGAGATGACTATAAGAAGGCTTTAGACCTACTGGCAATGGCACAAATGGAACTTAATAAATTCTATCTACCAGACCAATGTGAAGCTTTACATTTAATAAACAAATTCTTAAAAGATAAAAAATGAATATATTAAATTTTGCAGTAAAAACACTAGGGCTCTTATACTACTTTACAGTAGTTCTATTGTGGGCTATAAAAGATAGACAACCAAGTAATGTAGATATATTTATATTTATATTTCTATGTTATAGTATGATTAGTATACAGATAGAAGAAAGTAACAAATCTAAAGTATAAGATGAAAATAACAGATAATATAAAGTTACAGTTCGGAAAATGGTTTAAATACTTTGAACCTTTCATCTCTACCCCAGAATTTGATACCATCTTCCTGCAGATAAAAAGTAGAGTAAAGGCTGGAGTTAAAGTCTTCCCTGCATCTGAAAATGTATTTAGGTGCTTTAGGGAGACAGATCCTGATAAATTAAAGGTTATTTTAGCCAGTTTTTGCCCCTATCATAATAGAGTAGGTGATATAATAGTAGGAGATGGATTGGCATTTTCTTGTTCTAATACAGGGGAAAGGTATGGAATACAGCCATCTTTACATAGTATATATAGTGCATTAGAAGATAGCTACTGTGGAGGGTTTAATATAAACCTAATACAGGAACCTGATTTAAGGTATTTAGCTTACCAGGGAGTGCTGTTATACAATACAGGACTGACGGTAGAAGAAGGAAAGGCCGGGAGTATGCAGGAGGTTTGGAAACCTTTTAATGAGTTCTTCTGGAAAGAGGTAATAAATCAATATTTCAGAGGGCTTCCCATAGTGTTCTTTGGGCAGGTAGCTGCTAAATCTGAAAAGCTCCTCACTCCAATGCTTCATTACCCTTATATAATAGAACACCCAGCAAGCTCCAGCTATAGAGGACCAGAAAGTAAATGGAAATATGATGATATATTCAGGAAGGTAGATAAAATCCTCATGGACAATAATGGAGAAAAGATAGAATGGTATAAAGAAAGTAACACAATGGAAAAACAAAAAGTAAAAGCAATGGATACCTCAAAAGCTTTAAGAACATTAGAAAACCCTGAAAATATAGATGATCTTCCATTTTAATAATTAAAAACATGATTTTATGGATAAAATACAACAAGATTTAGAAAAGAAATTACTCTACTACCGGGGACAATTGGAGAAATCTATAGAAAAGTTCATAGGGAGTAATAAAAGGGTAGATAGAGATATGGTAATAGTACATAAAACAAAAGTTGCATTTATTAAAGAAATACTAACAAGTGTTAAATAAATATGATTTTATGGAAAAGAACATGAAAAAATTACAAATATCAGATAAATTAAAAGAAAGGTTAGCTAAAATAGACTCTCCAATTATTCGCTACATCCTGGATATAGAAGAAGTAGATATAAATAATGGAGATTATATAAATTATTTAGATGTATCAAGAGATAATCCGGAATTTATCTCCTACATGAATAAAAATAAACTGGATAAGTTTGAAGATAAAGAAGTGGTGGAACAAATTCCAGATCCTGAATTTCCAGGTATGTTGGAGATAAAACTTAAAAGAAACATTCTCCTAAGTACCTTATTAAATGTCCAATATCTTAGGCTTACAAATAAAAGAGACTTTAGAATATTTATCTCTGGGGTATCGGGAGGGATATTTTTAAAAGGAATAGAGGAAGAGAATGTTGATTATAATTATAGTATATATTGGAGGAGGAATGAAAATAGTGAATGGTGGTCAAATAACTACAGATTAAATAAAGAAATCTACTCCAGGTTTAAATCTATCTCTATTCCGACTATAACTAAAATAACTAACCCTGTATGGGAGCCGGCGAATAGATTACATGGAAAAGTGAGTAAAACACTTAGAAAACTGGTTCCTGAAAATATGTTCTCAGATAAAGAATGGGAAATGTTATCCACAGGGTATAAAATAGAAAGCTTTAAGTTTACAGGATTTGAAGATAAGTATGTCTACTCTGAAGTAAAAGGAGAGAGTATACAAAGAATGTATCATGGAAGTAATTATTCAAATTCTAACCACGATTTAGGAAATAGTTGTATGAGATATGATAGTTGTGAAGATTATTTTAACATATACACTAAAAATCCTGATAATGTTTCCTTAGCTGTAATTACCGAAGGAGAAGATATGCAAGTAGCCGGGAGAGCGTTATTGTGGAAAAGGTTAGAGGGAAAAGCAGTGGATAAAGTATATTTTGATAGAATATATGCCAACTCCAACTCTTTGTATTTAGGGATGAAGTCTCATCTTTTAAGCTTAGGGTATACAGATTTATGGGAGATTGCAGGGGCTCATTTAAGAAATGATGATTATGCTAAAGTGGCAGACCTTTCTTTAAAAATAGAACATGCAGATTTCGAATACTACCCATACACAGACTCATTTAGGTTTCTTACTTTAAATCCGAGTGGTGGTGGGGTTCTATCCACTAAATCCGGGGATATGACTTTAAATAGTACAGAAGGTGGGTGGGAGGAAAAAGAAGGAGGTAGCTGTGATTGTTGTGGAACAAGCAATAGTGACCTGCATTATATAGAAAGAGGTAGTCATAGACGTGAAAATCTATGTGATGACTGTAGTGTATATTCAGAATATTATGATGAATATATAGCAGAAAGTGATGCTGTAGAAACAGAACATGATGGATACGTATTACTTGATGGTGCAGTGAGGGGCTATGATATGGAATGGATGCTATCAGATAACGCAGTATTATTATATGATAGTAGTTTTGCACACGTAGATGATGATCAGTTAATGGAGTCAATAGATGGAAGCAGGTTTATTGTAGGAGATGAAAACTTCGTGGAAATAGCTGGAGATTGGTATCATAAAGATAATGATGATGTAGCTTATGATGATTTAACTGATGAGTGGATGCTTCAATGTGATTATGATGATCTGATGAAAGAAAGGGAAGATGAAGCAGATGCTGAAGCAGAGGAAGCAAAAGAACAGGAATCTGAAGTAGAAGAAAAAGAACAAATTAACTTTTAAAAATAAAATAATATGTATAATTATTGCAAAACAGAGCCGGTACCAGTAGCAAATATTGTAAATGATGAGATAAAAATAGATATAGACTTTTTAAAACAACTATATTTATTTCAAACTCCTTCCAAAACAGAGCATGAAGGAAGATTTATAAAATGGCTACAAAAACACATTAAATCCCTCTATGGGAAGAAGGTAAAAACCGTAATAGATGCATTTGGTAACTTACTGATCACTAAAGGAAGGGCTAAATTATTTCCTTGTGTAGTTTCTCATGTAGATATAGTACATCAATATAATCCCAACTTACAGTTATTTAATACAGATAATATAATATTTGGCTTTAATAGTAGTACAGGGGAACAATGTGGAATAGGTGCCGACCCTAAAAATGGTGTATATTTCAACCTTTTAATGCTGGAACACGTAAAAAATATAAAATGTGTCTTCACTATACAGGAAGAAATAGGAATGATAGGTGCTTCAAAATTAGATTTTTCATTCTTTGATGATTGTACAATGCTTGTGCAGTTAGACAGGAGATGTAGCACCCAGGATGTAATAGAATATACTAATGGCGTAGAGGTACTTTCAGAAGAGTTTAAAAAAGAAGCTCTTCCTTATATGAAAAAGTATGAATACACGTTTAATGATGGAAGCGCTACAGATATAGGAGAGATAAAGAAAAGAGGAATTAAAGTAGTAGCAATGAATATCTCTTAAAATAAATTCAAATATTTAATTTTTTGTGTATATTTGTGTGAACATATACACATTATAAATGCCAAAAGCAAATCATTGTAATTACGAAGAAGCCTATTTAATGTATAAAGAAATACATAATATATCTAAAGTTTCAGAACACTATAAAAAAAGAAGAAGTGTAATGAAAAGAGAATTTATAAAATTAGGTTATAAGTATCCACTTAATATTCGTAAAAAAGGTTATACATTTAAAGGTGTTAGTAGAATAAATCTTGATTTAAAAATAGATTATTTTAAAATAATAGATAGTCCAGAGAAAGCTTATTTTTTAGGACTTATCTATGCAGATGGCTCAGTTGGTGTAAGATTTAAAGGAAACAACAGACAGGAACTTTCTTTCAGAATATCACTAGAGAAATCTGATATGTATATTATAAATATGTTAGCTAAAGAAATAAATTTTACAGAAGGTTATTTTGAAAACTTAAAAGCTCCATTTATAAGCCAAAATGGAAAAACTTATAGTTCAAGATTACAGAGTGGTATTTCTATCTACAGAAAAGATTTTATACAAAATCTTATTAATCAAGGAGTTGTTCCTAATAAAACTTATATGAACCTGCACATTCCAGAAATGTCAAATAATTTAATACCTCATTTTATCAGAGGATATTTTGATGGAGATGGATGTATAGGAATTTATAAAACACCTCATAATACTTATAGTGTTCATTGCTTTATAACTTCTAAAACAAAAACTATATTAGAAGAATTTATGAAGTTTTTAGAAGATAAAAATGTATACTGTTATATAAAATATTACAATGATTTATACAAATTATATGTAAGACAACCTTCAGTTCTAGCTTTTTGGAATATTATTAAACCGGAAGAGAATGAACCTTGTCTTATAAGAAAAAAGGAAAAATTTGAATTTTACAGGAGCTTTAAAGAGAAATCTTTAAATGAAAAATTGGGTGAATTGCTGGAAAATCCAGAAGTGGACAATCAGCAGCCAAGTTAGTTAGGAATAACTAAAAGGTTCAACGACTAATAGCATACCAGAAGACCTCTGATGAAGCTAACACGAGCGCCCAACACCTATAAAAAAGGTGATGATATAGTCTGAGCTGCATATATAACAAAATAAAATGCAGAAGTAGGGATAAAGAGCCCTACGATAACAAAACTGAACGGAAGTTTAAACGAGCATATGGATAACGAAGTTACATCTATATCATGCTTTAAAAACGGAGTGCATCTCGGATATGAGCTTCTTACCAAATTAGGAATAGATAAGAAATGGGAACATATTTCCCCCAAAGAAGTATATAAACCCTACAATGGTGGATTTGGGGGATATGGAATATCTGCTGGTGCAGGAATGAGTAATCAATTCATGAATAAATATACTAATAAGTGGGATACTTTTCATGATTATGAAGACTTCTATGAAGAAAGTACCATTGGTAAAAGAGAAAGCAGAAAAAATGGAGAAAAGATAGATGTATGGCACTATTGTGAACATATATCTATTACAGAGATGGACGAAGTCTATATACAGGATACTCTTTCTACAGGATGTTGCCCAATATGTAACTCTAATGACTTAGTAGAGTTACCAGAAGGAGAAAAAGTGTGCCAGGATTGTGAAAGTTTCTGGAATATCCCTGATACAAAAGGACTTATGGAAGTAGATGATGAATACCAAGAATGGGTGGATGAGATGTACTATAGGGAAAAGATGAAAGAAATCCGTGAAGAAAGGAAAATTGATACTACAAAAGAGTTACAATGATTATAATATAGTAAACTTAAAGAGGAGATGTAGATTTAATTCTATTCTCCTCTTTTTTATCTCCTTTTTTTATTTTATTCTATTTTTCACATTTTCTTTGCACTATAGAATTAATTTCTATACATTTACACTAAGTTTTCCACATATCATTAAACACACATCATGGCTGAGAAAATACATATTATTAAAACAAAATTAAATGCTTTAGAACAACCAGGAGTATTATGGGCAATGATAGACCTACTCAGGTTATTTAACTCTGAAGTATATGGAAATAATAGATACGATAATTCTGATGAATACTATCTATCCTATATCATGAAATTACAAAAAAGTTATGCCACTATTCTTGAAGAACAATCATATTTAAAGAAAGATAGTAAGCAGATAGATTTAGAAGATGTCATAGCTCAAATAGTGATAAATACACAATTACAAAACTATCCAGATGCCCAGAAGTAAAAAGAAGAAACCAGTAGTAGTAAGGAAGGATACAAGTATAAAAGCTAAGAGAACAGCGAGGGTGAAGAGAGAGACAAAGAAAGTATCTAAGGAAGGAATGTATAAGGGAATACCATATGAATCTATGGGGGAGTATTACTTTTTATGTTACTGTTATGAACTGATAGATGCCGGGTATATGAGGAGTGTTAACAGAAGTGATAGTTATATGCTTCTACAGGGTCTTACACATGAATATTCAACCCTTTCTAAAAGGGGTAGCAGTAGTATCCATAAATCTCAGTGTTTTTTAAGACCAGTAAGCTATACTCCAGATTTTATCTGTGTATGGAATAAGAAGGCTTTAGGGAGATTTATATGGGTGATGGGAGATAACAGTAAGTGCTCTTCCCCATTCATATGCCATAAGACAGAAGATGGGGATAACTTTAGCCTGGTAGAATGTAAGCCAGATTATGATTTTAATAACAAAACTCAATACTTTGTATTAAATCAGAAATTGATGTGGGATAAACATAAGCTATTCGTTAACCTGGAGCAAACCAGTAAGTTCTTTGCAGCAACGTTTACCCCCAGGGAGTTCCTATTCACTATGGATGGAAAGCCAAGGAAATTGAAATATGAACCAAGGACATTAAATGAATATTTACAGTTATAAAATATAATAGATGAAAAATAACACAATAGCAAATTTTAAATATTATACAAAAGATGGAAGGAGAATATCTGCTTTTGCAGAATCTTTTGGGTGTCAGATGGTGATAACTATGTTTTTATGTAGTAAAGAGGATCAATTTAAGAGATCGTTTAGCTGGACTATATGGAAAGCTCACTATAGTATGCCTGCATCTGAAATAAAAGAACGTTTTGGAGTTACTTTATATACTTCAGTAATCCAGGTGAAAAAAGGGAATGAAAAGATAGCCTTCAGAGAATATATGGATAATTTATATTGTAAAAAGGTAGAGGTATTAATTCCAATGGATAAAATAATCCCTGCAAAAGAGGCAGCATTTCATCAGATAATAAGAAAAATGTATAAATAACATGGATATAACATTAAAAATAATAATCTGTATATATTTGATAGGAGTAATTATATTTTATTATCTAAATAAACTGTATGAAAAATATATTGGAAAAAGAGAATGGGACTGGAATAGTGTAAAAGATACAATACAGCTTATGTGGCTTTCATGGATTGGAATATTTTTAATAATAGTAGTTATTGTATGCATTCCTTTTTCACGGTTAAAAGAAAAGATTAATATTAAACTTCCAAAGAAGCCACCTTTCTGGCTATAAAATGATCAATTATGAACATAGTATCAAAAATACCCAATAATAGAATAACAGAGACTCAATATAGGACTATAAAAGATAGATTATCATATAGTTCTATTAAAACTTATGATGATTCTCCATTGGATTTCTATAAAGAGCATATCCTGCTTCAACCTACAAAGAGAGAAAAAAGTAAGGACATGATAATAGGAGATGGAGTAGATTGCCTATTACTGCAGGGGGAAGAAGTATTTCATGAGAAATTTGAAATAGCAGCTATAGGGGAGATAAAGAAAGATCAGAACCAAATGACTACTTTCTCTCATAACCTTTGGGATCTTACTTTAGAAGCAATGGACGAGGAAGGGATTATAACCAGGGAATTTGAGCATCTTCTATCTGATGCATATGATAGGACCAAATATGGATATAATGGGGAACAATTGGCCTTTAAACGTGCAGGAGATACCCTGGAGGCTATAATAAACAAGTTCTATGGGAGTGATTGTGAAATATGGTATAACCAAAAGAGAAAAACCCTGCATAAGACAGTACTCTCCCTATCTGATGTAGAGAATATAGAAAAGATAATAGGAGCTTTAAAATCTGCTCCTGAAGTAAGTGATATAATAAATCAGCAAACAGAAGGTGATATAGAAGTTCATAATCAGTTTGCTATTCTTTTTGAATTGCATAATCTACCCTTGAAGTGTCTTTTGGATAAAGTAATAATAGACCATAAAAAGAAGATCATCTATCCTTATGATCTAAAGTGTACCTGGGATATTAACTCTTTTGAGTACACTTACTTAAAATACAAGTATTATATACAGAATTATGTCTATACTACAGGGTTAAATATATGGAGAGTTGAACATCGCCCTGGATATAAAGTGGCTGATTTTCAGTTTATAGTAGCTCATTCTGCTAACTTATATCAGCCGATGATATATAAAACAGACCAGACAGATTATCTAAAGGCACGGACTGGATTTAATTGTGGCTCAAAAGCTTATAAAGGAGTAGATAGACTACTGCAGGAAATGAAATATAGTATAGATAACAGCTCATGGAATACTGCCCCTTTAGGGAAGCAGATTGTGGATTTACAGATAAATTACCGATAATGGATAAAAATGGGAAAGGCTTATATGCTCAATTATCAAAGGAAAATGCAGACAAACTTGAAAAACAAATAAAAGACTTCTTTTCTCTTTCTATTGAAGATAGAATGAAATATTATGCAAATACTATAAGAACAGGAGCTGCTTTACTTACTAAAGTATTTTGTGAGATAATTGCAGATAGAAATATAGAAGAAGTCAATAAAATTATAAATGGCAAATTATGATAGAAAAGAAAAATGTGGCTACTATCTACCTACTTCCGGGATTGATAGATAATTTAAAGTCCTCTACAAAGGATTTAGAAAGAATGGGATTAGTGAATGCATACCTAACAGATGTAAACCATGATAAAAAGTGGCAGGACTCTATCTATCTTCTGTTTAAAGTAACAGATCCTGTACAATTAGGGGACTTTATTTTAAAGCATGAGGATAAAATAGTAGATGAGTATGATTATGAAGGTGGATTTACAGTGATAGTATTTTGTTTTCCAATAAAGCATATAGCCAACTACATGGCTTTTAAGCAAGGGAAATACTCCTGGTTTACTGCAGAATATAAAGATTTATTCAACAGACTCCCCTCCCCTGAAGAAAAGCTTATAGGGTTAAAGAAAAGTGTCACTCATTGTGTATTTAATAAATCTCCAGACCTTAGAGCTATAATAGAGGAAAGGATAGGGGAGAAATTACCGCATGATAGTGAACTAGCGTCTTATCCGGGGGAAGAAGTAGAGTTAAGAATAGAGAAACTAACCATAAAATCCAGTACAGATGCATAATCAATCTTTAATCTCCTTCCTGCAGGATATATACTCTCTCCCGGATGTAGTGATATTTTGTGAAATGAACAGTTATTATCACCTCCTGGAAGCTAAAGTGGAAGATACTACAGATGACCATTGGTATGATTATCAATGGTTTAAAGACAAAGCTCAATCTTTAAAAGATGAATTAACATGCAAATAAACACAACAGAAGGAACAATAGATATAACAGACCCTCTTATAGGGAAGATAGTATATAGGTTTGTAGAGCAAGGACAATCTTTCAGGAGTGCAGGGACATTTTTAGTATCCCTAATGGAAGAACTATGTGCAAAAACTATAGACGATACAGAACTTGGGAAAGAAGTAAGGAGAATATTCTCAGAAAAACAACCTCAAATTAAACAATCTTAATTTTTATGGCAGATATAATAAGTGGAGGAAATAAATGGATAGAAGGTTATAAACCAATAGACAAGATAAAAGAAGAAGAGAAAGCCCTTAGATATAATGAAGGAAAAAGAAAATGGTCTTTAATAGACTATCCTTCCCTGGAAGAAATGGTGAAGGTATTAGAAATGGGCGCAACCAAATATGCTCCTTTTAACTGGCAAAAAGGGTTAAATAGAGAAGAGCTCCTGGAATCTGCAATGAGGCATATGGTAGCCCTTATGAATAAAGAAGAAGTAGATCAGGAATCTGGAATTAGCCATGCAGGGCATATTATGTGTAATATGCTATTCTATATATGGATGCATAATAATGATAAATTTATAAAGAAATGAGTAAAACAGATATAGAAGAATTATTGTCCTTCTACAGAAAGGAATTTAAGCTAAAAACAGGGATGGAGCTAACAGTTGCTCCAATCCCTATAAAGAAGTTATCTATAAAAGAAATAGTAGATGGAGCAGAGTCATTCTTTAGAGTAGATAAAAAATATATATACTATAAAGGAAAAGATAGAGAGAGGGTAAAAATAAGACAAATGATATACGCTGCCTGCAGGGAAAATTCACATAGTTATGAAAGAATAGCAATATCATTTAAAATGGATCATACATCTATCATACATAATGTTAGAACATTCTATGCCCATAATAAATACGAACTGGAATATAAAGAGGAGTTTGAGAGATTTGAAGCATTTTTACATGAAAGAATACATGAAAATTTGTTGCAGGAAGTAGCATAATTAGTTGAAAAAGTGGTAAATTTATATAATGAAAGCAGAAGATTTAAGATCACTGATGATATCTTTAAATGCCTTTGGTAAAAAAGAGATAAAGGTAGTAATGCCCAAAAAGGAGCTGGATGGATTTATGATTAGTTGTAAAAAAGAAGGAGAGGAAGCTGGAATGCTCATTAAAGAGAATGATGGTTATAAAGTAAAGGATTATGATAGAGCAATAATAAAATTCTCCTACCCAGAATTTATCACAACCAAAATAACCTTAAAAAGTACCTTAAGTAATAAATTCTCAATAGAATGGTAGATATTAAAGTAAAAACGGGAGATAGGGAAACTTCTGTTCCAAAAGAACAGATAACAGAAGCTATAAAAGAAGCTTATTCTAAGAAAATAGCCCTCATCCTGGAGCCATATAAAGTACCTAGACGTCATCCAAAATATGATTGGATGCTAGTAGAGACTTATGAAGAGTTCATTAAATTTATAGAAGGATATTATAAGTTACACTCCTCTCTCCCGGCACTTATAAGTTTCTCTCATAACCTCACTGCAGAACATGATAAAGCAGATGCCAGTAGATCACTATCTTCTCCTATATTCTATAGTGGATATAAGACGAAGACAGGAAAAGATGCTGCAGAGTGGTTGGTAAAGTTCTGTAAATCTAATAATGCCCTCCTGGACAGCCTGGTAGCTATACATGCAGAAATGGATAAGCATATATCAAATATAGAATATTTAATAAATGAGTGTAAGAAGCAACAGGGATTGAAGGATTTAGCATTTAAAATGAAATGGGAATGGAAAGAATCTCAATAATAACTATAAAATTTAAACATGGCTAAGGAAAAAGTACAGAAAGAGGATTTTGACACAGTATTAAAGAACCTAAATAAAAGGTACGGAGTAGGGACAATAATAAGTGGAAAGGATATAGTTCAAACATTGGATGTTATAAGTACAGGTTCTATGACCCTTGATATAGCTACCACTATTGGAGGAATACCATTAGGAAAGATAATTGAAATTTTTGGAGTAGAATCTTCTGGAAAGAGTACTCTTACCCTACATATAATATCAGAGTTTCAGAAGGCTGGAAAAAAGGCGGTATATTGTGATTTTGAGCATTCTTTTGATAAGAAGTATGCAGAATCTATAGGAGTGGATGTAGATAGTCTTATTATAGTTTCCCCTGAATGCCAGGAGGATGGATATAATTTAATAGAGGAGTTGGTTAAAACTAGTGAAATATCTTTGGTAATAATAGATAGTCATACAGCTATGATGCCCAGAAAGATAGTAGATGGTGAAGTAGGGGAAGCTACTATTGGGTTGCAGGCGAGGATAAATAGTGTTGCTTTAGGGAAGCTAAAAAGTGTACTCCCGGCTAATAATTGTACATTGATTTCAGTTTCACAACTTAGAACAGCTATCGGAGGGTATGGTGATCCAAGTACTCCCACAGGTGGAAATGCTTATAAGTTCTATGCAGATATGCGGTTAAAAGTATTCAAACAATTAGATAAAACTAATGATCTGAATAAAACTACTGTAGATGTAATAAAGAACAAATGCGGTAATCCATTTGGGAAGGCAGAGTTTAATATAGTATGGGGAAAGGGAATAGATAAAAAACAGGAAATAGTAGATTTAGCAGTAGAACTGGACCTCATTAAAAAAGGCGGTAGCTGGTACACTATTCCAGGTGAGGAAGGAAGTGATGATTTAAAACTCCAGGGGGATAATGGAATAAAGAAATTCCTGGAAGATAATCCTGAATTCTCAAAAGAACTGGAAGATAAAGTAATAGAACAACTTAAAAGTAAATAATTATGGAAGAAAAATTAAAACAGTCCCCTAAAGAACTATTTAATACTTTTTGGAAAGAACTAGTGTGTGATGAGAAAGGAAATATCCTCCCTGAATTAGTACAGAATGAACTTGCTGATTATCATAAGTTAATGGGAGATAGTAGTGCTGTTTATGAACATATTACCTGGGGTTTATTATCTAAACCGGGGTATGATGCAAAAACTGTTATAAAAGCAGCAAATGATGCCTACAAAAGTAGATATATAGACTATTTTATTGATTTTTTAAATGTTATGGAACTCAAAGATAAAATAGATATTGAAACATTAAATTTATTATCAAAAGAAGTAGAAAAATACTTTAAATAATGGATGTAATAGATTATGAAAAAGAAGTAAGATCCAAATTCCCAGAAGCAAAGTGTGTTGGAGTAGGTATTAATGGAAGCAAACCAATTTATTATATGATTATTGGGTGTAGCTTAAAGGAAAATTATAAAGATTCTAAGGAATTAGCATGGAAAAATGCCTATGATACAGTAATTAGTTCAAATATAAATAATTATGAATAAGTATATAGTGATATTTATAGTTATATTAATTTCTTCCTGTAGCAATGATTTAGTTTATAGATGTAAGAATATATATACTGGAGAAGTAACGGGAATTTATACAGGAAAGATATTAAAAAAAGGAGATGGAATTATGGAATGGGGTCAGGTATATATAGTAGAAAGTGATACTCCTATTTGTGAAATAAAAGTAAATACTACCCCATTATAATGGAAATAAAGACAATAAATGAATATAATTGTCCAATAGAGCTCCTGGAGGTAATAGAATATCTCCAGGAGAACCTTCCGGACAGGAATGCTAAATACTATGATTACAAAGCACAAGTTAAATTAATCAGACAGATGCATAATCAATACAATCACATTGTTGGATTTAATGCATTTGTTCAAAAATGGATACCAGAATGATAACTGATATAGTTTGTTTTAGTGTGATAGTAGCTATAGTATTCATAGTATTTGCTACTAAAAAATAGATAGATCATGAGTGAAATACATTTAACACCAGTAACTCTTACTCCTTATCAGAAAGTGTGTTTAGAAATAAATCTTCTTAATCAGGGGCCTGGAAGAAGCAGGAAGAAAAGTGGGAGGAAAAAACCAATTAAAACCCCTGAAGTTAAAAGTAAAGAGGAAAAGTTTAAAAAGTTAAAGGAGAAACTGGAAAAGAAACAGAAATATCTTGTTACCAGACATGCAATACAGAGATTTAGAGAAAGAGTAGCAGACATCTCGGAAGATAGAATAAGAGAGATGCTCCTTTGTGAAAATTGTATAAAAAGGTATGATACTTTGGGAGATGGGAAGTATTCAATAAGACCATTTCACCCGGTATGGGTATATGTTCATAATAGAAGGGTAGTTACTGTAATAAGCAGAATTGGGAGGTATGATATAAGACCGGGAGTTAAATTACAGCTACTCTCCTCTTACATGGATTATGTAATAGATGCTAAAGTTGAGCAGATAGTAGAGGGGAAAGATATAAAGATAGATTCATTTGAGAAGTATTTTAAACATAATTTTAGGCTTATACTATGAAAATAAAGGAAAAATATATAATAGTTGGAAGAGGGGAGGTATTCACTATTTCCTTGAAAGAAAATGGATACGAAGGGTTATTAAATAAAGATCTTAAGACATTTATAGGAAAAGATTTTGAATATGAAGATAAAAATTACCAAATAATAGGAGTAGAACATTATGCATCTCCTATTAATAATGAATCATTTGATTTAATAGGATTACTTGTAAAGGAAAAGTTATGAGAGATAAATATTACACACCAGATATAGAAGACCTATTTATAGGATATGAATGTGAGTACACTTCAGATATGTCAGTTTTTAAATGTGAAATTCAAGATTGTATAATAAAAGGTAAATTATGTGCTAGTGAATTAACTGATATTATTAAATGGGTAACAGAGGATGGGGATGATTTATCCTTATTTGTAAGAACAAAATACCTGAATAAAGATGATTTAATTGCAGATGGATGGAAAGAAAGTGTAGGTAAAAATAATTTATTTACAAAACATGAATCTTGTGTATTACATCTCTTAGAAGATCACTGGGTTATTATTCTTAAATACGAAGAAGAATACTTTTCCGGGGAAATCAAAAGTATAAATGAGTTAAGAAAACTGGAGAAATGGCTAAAACTTGCTCAATAGAAGGGTGTAATAAACCAGTGTGGGGAAAAGGGAAATGTTCTTATCACCAAGACAAAAAGCCCCTTAACCAAGGCTCCAATGGCCTTAAATCTACATCCAGGCTGAAGAGAAAGAAGAAAAGTACAGAACAAATAATACAGGAGAATGAACAGAGAGATAAAATGCTCTCTTTATTTTCCACTATATGGAAGAAAAGAGGGCCTTATAGTGAGATATCAGGAGTATTTTTAGGAGGAGAGTGTAAAACAATATTTATTCACCATATCCTTCCAAAATCAAAGTACCCACAACTATGTCTGGAAGAGGAAAACCTTATAATAATATCTTTTGAGGAACACCAGGAGGTAGAAAATGATATGTATAAATATGATGAAATAAATCAACGTAGAGAAAAAATAAAGGAAAAGTTTGGAATATTATAAATAATGATTATTTTTACAGTATAAAATATTATAAAACATGCAAGAAAATCAAAGTGATAAGTTCTTCTCTCAGAAAAATATTGGAGGATTAGAAGACAATATCTTAAAGGAAGAGTTAAATAAGATCCTTCAAAGAGGTTCTTCTACAGAAGATATAGAAGATATGAATAAAGAAAAAACACCTAAATTATCTTTTGGAGAGAAGGCAGTAGGACTAACTTTTAACCCTGGTGGCATGAAGGAGGTTAATTCAATAAAAAAACTTTCTGCAGATCTTATAGATGAACTTAATAATCAAAGAGATAAAGCAAAGGAAGAAAATAATGAAGAAAAAATAGCTCAGTTTACTTTAGCTATTAGATCTATCCAGGAAGGACAACTATGGGGAGTAAAGGCGGCTACTTGGAAATATTAATCAAATAAATATGACTATAGAAGATTACATAAGTAAAGGATACACATACGGAACTCAAGAGGGAAAAGAAGGGAATATAGTATGGGCAGAATCCCCTCCACCAAATGAAATGAGTATTATGTCTCATTATAAAGATGAGGAAGGATATGAAACAATATTATTAGAAATACTAGCTAAATTAAAAGAAGCATACACAAATAAAAACCATAAATAATGACTTTAAAAGATTATGAAAAGAAAGGTTATTCATGGGGAACAATTCAGAGTAAGTTTGATAGACCTGGAGAAATTTTCTCAGAAGAAGAGGTTTGGGTACAATCTCCTATAGTAAATGAAATAATTATTAAAGATAGGTTAAATGGTAGAAATGTTGAAGAAGTGGCAATGGAACTATTAGTTAATTTAAAAGAAATAGTAGAAATAGATTTAAGTGACTTATTAACAAAAACCAAATAAATAATGAACAAAAACATCTTTTATTGTAAGATTGATTCACAAGTACCAGGAGAGAAACTAGTAGTAGGCTTTCCTTTAGATCGTATCCTTAAAGTTATCCAGTATGCACCAAATAAGTTATGTGTACTCCTGGAGGACTTAAATGAGCAATCTGTTGAGAAACAGCGTATGACTAAAGGGAATAAAGTAGAGAATTATAGGGTGAAGGAAACTATTCAAACTATGTTTTACCTGGATGAAGTAGATAGTGTACGACTAATGGCACTTTCTTCTATAGATGATGAAATTCTATCCCTGGAAATAACAAATGAAAGAGACCCTGCAGCTAAAGTAGAAAATAAACAAAAAGCTACAGAATTAGCATAAAAACATTACCTTTGTACTATTCCATCTAATCATGTTTAATGATACCCCTCTTAGTTTCTACTTCGAGGGGATTATTTTTTATGAGCCGATTATATAATTTATTCGGCTCAACACTTAACTTTAAATAAATTAATAACATTTTATATATGAGTAAGCCTATTACAGTTAACCCATTTCTTGAAGTAGAACAAGGGATAAAAGAAGGATTTAAGAAACATACGGGGAGAGAATTAACCCATGAATATAAGCATTTAATACATAGAGTACATACTGCTACAGGAGAAGTGAATATATGTGTAAATGATACAGTTATATTTACTATCCCGGTTAATATGCAACATATAGGAATAATAATATAAAAATAAAAGCCTCTTATTAATTTAAGAGGCTTTTTATCTGCTTGCGGCTTCCCACCCAGTTAAACTTATTTGAAATTATGTACAAAATTAAGCCATTCTACTTTACTTTCCTCAGAGTTTTTCTTTAAAATTGCCTTATTTTTCTTCACCAGCCTGGCTTTCCTTTTAAGAACAAAGTCTATCTTATCTTTTATCTTCTTTACATCATTTGCTGTTACCCTACAGTCAGGGGAGGCTATATGTATCTCTTCTGATACCACAACTGGAATACCCTGGTTAATAAAGTCTGCAGTAACTATATTATAGGTTTCAGATAATGATACCTGCATTCCAAGATCCATAGCACAAATGAACTTTAAAAAGTCACTATGCTCCATCCATCTCTGCTCTACTAATATATGCCTGGTATCAGCAAATAAAGCTTTTATATTCTTTAGTGCATTATCTCCCCCTTGTTCCACTCTCCCTGCATTTATGTGAAAGTGGAGAGTAAGGTTGTGCTCATTAGCATATTCCATAGCTGCCACTGCTTGCAATAAGTTATTCTTCATTGGCCTTATTGCTCCAAAACATCCAAAATGGATAACGTTTTTTCTCTCTTTCATAATTTTAAATTTCTCCTTTCATGTACATTATTATTCTCTCTAATTGTTCTATAGTAGAATTTTGTTTCAATCTATTAGCATTTAAACTTATAACTCTGATATTACCTTTTATATACCCTCTAGATGAATCTACTCTATCTACTGAAGGACTATTACCAGAACATTTACCAGATCCATTACCTATTTTAGATTGAATTGGAATTAATAAAATAGGACAAATATCTGGAATAATTATATCTTCTAATTCTATATTATATTCTCTATTGAACTCCTTAGCTCTTTTTTTAGCATCTTTTAATAATCTATATTCAGGAGTTCTATATTTCCCATGTTTTCTAAATCTATTACCTGTTGTCTCTATTTGTAAACATCCACAACTTCCGCACTGTTTACTATTCAATGCTGCTGTACTTACTATTTTTTCATTACCACAATCACATAAACATTTCCATAATCTTCTGCCTTTCGGATGAGGTAATAATTCTAAAACAGTTAATCTTTGAAATTTTTTACCTATTAGATTTTCATAACTTCTCATATATATTTTTTATTAATCTACAGGGTAGTAATTAGGGAGATAGATGATCTTTTTACTTAAAAGTGGGTTCATCCCCTCTATAAACAAATGATAGTTAGAAGATACATAAACATTATCTATTTCATTGTATTTCTTTATCCACTCTATAGCCTCCCCTTCATTGGCAATGAATGGAATATGGCTATGTAACCTCACCACCCATTTTACTTTGGGGTGTAGTTTCTTTAGTACTTCAAACTTTTCCGGCACCACCCATAAAGCCTCTATAATTACTATATCTGGCTTATGTAAGTAAACTTCTCGGTCTATAAAATTATTGTCCACTACCTCTACTATGTGCGATTGTACTCCCTTACTTTGGAGCATCTCATTAATAAAGTTGGCACTATTGAATAGTCCACTGGAGAAAAAAGAAGGAGAGGAATAATTTCCCTCCCCTCCTGAACTTTTCCTTTTCTTTAAAATAAATAATATTTTCATTTTGGTTTTCTTCTTCCTACCTCTTTTTTATAAGATCAATTTGTGTATGTAGTACCTGCTAAAAATGTATTGTTTTCAAGATTTGTGACAGTATAATTTGACTTAATATCATAATTTCCACAACTTATACCGGAGTTAGGCCCTACATAAATTGTATGTGATCCATCAGACGTTACCTTATAATAATCACCAAAATAAAAAGGTTGATTCCACCAAGGATTAGAAGGATAGACAACATCTGGATATACCGGATAGGGTATGTAGTTTTCATATTCTACTTCCAATAACTTTATACCCTCTACCAAAGAAATCTTGTCTTCTTTTATCAACTTTTCTACCAGATCTATCTTCACCTGGTCTGTAGTAGTTTTTGTCATAATATAAGTTTTATATAGGTTTACTATCGTCTGCACGGGCATCACTCATTCCTGCACTTGTAGGAGATTCTACCGGGATAGCTGTACCATTAGTTACCATAGCATTTAGTTTATCTTGTAACACTGCAAAGCAATCTACTACCCGCATAATATCTGATATGCTCTGGAAGCCATTAACATATCCTGAGATATTGTTATAAAGGAGAGAGAATTCCTGACCTGTAAGGATAATCTGTGTATCCGGGGTCCATTTATACTGTGTACCTGGAGTGAATTGTGGAGTTTCTGCCATTTTGGTTATTTTTATAAGTTTTTATTTATACAAAATTAAATTAAAGAAATATAGAATACAAAATAAGTTACATTATATACAATTAAAATTCAACTGAATAAGTTATTATCTTTTGTATTTTGCTACTTTTTGAAAAGTCTGGTTTAATCTTTAGTATCCTGTGCATCCCAACTATGTCCTGGATAATAGATTCTTTAAAGTCATTTACAGATGGAGTAATAATAGTGCGAAGAGATGTTTCTATCTTATTAACAGCTACTATTGCTTCAGGATCAGAGTGTTGTATAGCACAATAAACTAATCTAAGGTATAGGTAGACATTATCATCTTGGATAGAGGTAAAGTTGGTTTTAATTTCCATTTATTTTAAAGTAAGAAGGTAACTTAGTTGTGCCCCTGCACCACTGTAGGATTGAGCTAGGTTTTCTACATCACAATAATGCATTTGTTCAGCCCATTCATATAACCTATACCCAAAATCCTGTATTTCTTTAGCTACCTGCATAGGCATATTTTCACCAAACCCGGATATTGGAGATAGAGACAGGGTAGAAAATCTTGTCCCTGTATAACCAATTAGCTTTTCTATTATTTCATCTTTCAGATCATCTATAGTTTCATATGTTCTATCTAAGGCTATATGTTGGGCATAAGAAGTGGTAGAATGATGACAAAACTGTACTTTATCCGGGAGCATGTATAGTTGAGTAGCTATTTCATCTACAGAAAATCCCGGAGTATTATCCTCCTCTCTTGTAGGAATCATTGTCTGCATTTTCTTCTTCATTGCAGCCATAGAGCTTGTATCAAAGAAACCTGGATTTGCCATTTTATTTTTTGCTTTTAATGCTAAATAAATTTAAAGTAGCCCCCACTCCAATATATGGAGCTATTTTCCCTGTGTTAATTCCATATGAAGCCCCAATAGAGGGCCCAAATACTATTACAGGGGTACGGGTGGTAATATCTATACTATATCCCTCCTGGATATGGTTATAGGGGTTTTTATTACTTATATCTATTTTCTCTGTTCCGGTACCTAAGAATTTCTTCTTCTGGTATTTAGTGTAAGTGAGGGTATCTGAAGATATCAACCCAATATCTGCTCTCCCGATAGACATATCTACTGCTGCAGTAATATCTATATAATTATCCCTTTTTTCAAAAGATAGTTCCTTTTTAGTAGTATCTATATATATTGGCAACTCCCGGAAGTAAGTATCCACCTGTACAGTGTATTTACTCATTTCCTTGATCTTTATATCCTTATCTTTTATTAACTTCTTTAGGCTATCAAACTGTGCCTGGTAATTTTCTACATTCCCGGTAGTAACAGTAATAGTAGAATGAGTATTGTTATTTTTATCCTTATATATCACTGCAGGTTTTAGAGATGGAGTTGGAAGTTGAGAAGTATTCCCCTTCCCACATCCTTTCAAAGAGAAGAATAATATAACAAAAATAACCCCTCCCAGCAGTATCTGCCAGGTAGAGATAGTAAACTTCTTTGAAAGGAAGTCCTTTATTAATAAAATAGTCCCCATATATTGGTTTTTGAGGTGTGTTAAATAAAAAAGAGAAGAAAAAAGGGAGAATAAATACCTCCCTTTATCTTTCTATTTTGGACGGAATAAAGTATTAGCTACAAACAGTTGCTGTAACTAAGGTAAGGTAAGCATTATCATTAGATGTCATATTAGCTACTACTGTATACACATTAGCTGTAGGAGTAGCCTGGCAAGCTGGGGTAAGAGTACCACCACCGGTTATACCACCGGATAAAGCACCTGCAGTACCGGCATTAGGATTAATAGTAATAGCTATAGTATGTGATCCAATAGGAAGGCTATAACCTATACTTTGTCCTAAAGCAATAGGAGCAGCTAATGTCTGAGCTACACCATCTATGGAGATAGCAGTAATAGTTTGTCCATTAGTATTTGATACTCCTATACTAAGTATAGAGTCACCATTACAGCACTGCTGGGCACAATCAGTAATATCTACCCAATGTCCATTTGTTCTTGGAGCTGTACTCCTCACAATGACAGAACCAGGTACTGTATTCCCTGAACCGTCCACTAAGATATAAGTTCTTAGCCTTGGATTTCTTTTTGGCATTTTATTTAATTTAAATTGTTAATTATTGAATTAGTGTAAACTCTTTTTGATTGGAGAGAGTGATTGTAACTTCTTGTTCTCCATTTTTAATCCTGTTAATAGCACTTATATATTTTTGTGCATCTCTTGGATTTGCTAATATTTCCCGTACTTCAGTACTCATTACATCAAGATCATCGGAGAAAAACAACTTTATGGAAGCTATTAAAGAATCTAACATTTGAAATAAAACACTCTTCATAGACTATTTATTATCAAATATAGAATCTATAGAAAGAAGTTCATCTGCATAAAACCTGGTACAGTATCTATCAGTCACTTGCCTGAGTATATCTTTTTCAGCGTGCGGGGTATGAATATTCTGTATGTATGGTGATTTAGCTTTAAAGAACATATTCTGATACACTCCTTCTACCTGCATAAAATCAGATATTACCCCGGCATTATGTAAAATATGTACTTCTTTTAACCTGCTAATGGGGTCTGGTGCCCATGCAAAGTCCAATATCTCTGGAGTTTCTGTCTTAAATCCACTTTCCCAAAGGCAATATAACACTGCCCACATATCTGCACAAAAGCTCTGGTATCCATTATTCTCTCTTTCCAAAGGGGTTTCCCCTTTCATAAACCATTGGTTTACCACCTTCAGGCCAGAAGATATCCCTTTACAAGCATTAAAAACCTTTTCCCAAAACTCTTTAGTAATACCTGGAGATAAAAGGTATTGAGCACCTCCTGTACCATTATCATTTTGTTCTATAACATCCCTTGTGATATTACAACACTTCCCAATAAGGGAGGGAATATCCAGATTTTCAAATTCTGCAAGCATCTCTGGCTTTACATAAGCCTTCTTTCCTTCCAGATAATATAGATCTAAATAATTACCTCCCGGATATCTTTTCCCGGTATAAGAAAGAAAGCAGGTTCCTACATTTTCATCCAAACATAGAGTAGAGAAATCTAATTCTGAAGTAAACAGTACATCTGCATCCGTGTAGAATAACCATTCATTACTTAGTTCCGGGTGTGATTCAAAGTGTTTTATTAAACACCAGGGTCTTATAAGAGGCTGGTACTGACTATCATTTACCTGCTTCATAAGTTCCCCGGTACTGTCCATATAGTAGAAGAACTTTACTTCAGGGAATTTCTGCTCTAACTTCTTCCAAAATGACTGAGGGCCTTTCCTGGAGATAAACTTATCAAATGGAGTAAATACTAATACGTGATACCCTTCAGAATACCCATACTTACGGAAATTATGTAATTGTACCTCTAATTGCCAGCAGTAATACTTACAATCCGGCGACACCTCCAAAAATATAGGTCTGTTCATTGGTTTAAAAGAACAAAGGTAGTGTTAATATAACAAATATTTGTAAATTATACTTTATTGGTAAAATATTTATTACTTTTTTATATTATAATAAACCCTTTCTTTTGTGCTACATACTGACAAGGAAATGTATTACCACCATACCAGTTTTGATAATCAATCCCATTGCATATTACATGAGTTTCAGGAGTATTAATATCTATGGCATCTCTTGAACCATCCAATATAGATCCATTATCATCCATAAGATACCATTGAAACTTACAAGAGTCTGTGTAATTATCATTTACCCCAACTACCTCTAATTGTGTAGCTGTTCCCTGACTATAATCAGGGTTGTTAGTCTGTATTCCTTGTATTTTTACTATTGCCATATTAAAAATCTACTTCTTGAGTTATTTGTATAATATCTATTACCCTTGCTGCTGCAGTTGCCCCATTACTAACCATCATTATAGGAGCTAAAGCTATCCCTGCAGGGATATTAGTAGAAATTGCCCCTGAGTTAAATATAGTGGCTGCTGATTTTGTATGGTCTTCTATAGTTACATAAAAGTTTGTACTATTGGAAGGGACAAATACCGTTACTATATATACATCTGTAGCATTAGGGGTGATGGAAGTATTTGTTTTAGTAGCTACACCACTTCCATCATTAGCCATTACCTGAAAAGTGGTATCAGCTACATCCTTCCCAATACCAAAAATATTAACAAAAGATGATGGGTCTCCTGAAGGGAATGCTCCCATACCAGTGCTGCCTATTACTCCTATAAATATTCTCTGGTTAGCATTATAAGTAGAGAGTCCAAATACCATTGTAGTAAGTACTCCTCCGCCATATGTAGTAGTTCCTGCAGTAATTGTAGCATTTGGCATATTTAACCCTGCAGCAGTACCAGATGTAGTACCTGTACTTACCCTCTTTGTATTAAAGTTAGGAAGTAGGTTAGTGGCATTATAAACTATAAAAGAGTTAGATGAACTAGGAACTATATTAGCATTAGCCAAATATCCATAACCGAAAGTTGAGAATGGATCCCCCATTTGATGACCTTTTCTCCCCACAGATCCTTGTACATATTGTTCAATGCCAACTGATGGGTTCCACGTAAGTCTATCTATACCTGTTCTATTAAGGGTATACAGTTTAGCATTACCAGCAGAAGGTGCTGTAACTGCTGTTGTACCTGTAGTACTTTTAAGGGTTAGGTTATTATCAGTACCATCTATCAATACCTGGGTAGCTCCACCGAATGAACCACTACTGTTAAACTGTACATTAGTAGAAGCACCTGCGGGAGAACCTCCGCTCACTGTAGCCCAACTCATATCACCTCTTAAATAAGTAGAAGAAGAGGCTGTGCCAGTAGTAGTAATATCTGCAGCAACCAGTGTTCTAAAAGTAGGGGCAGCAGCGGCACCAGTAGTAGGACCTATAAAATGAGTATTGGCACTTTGAGTAGCCAGAGTTCCTGTAAGAGTGCCTGTAGTAGTGACGGGAGAACCACTTACTATTATAAAAGAAGGGAGAGATAGAGCAACTGAAGTAACTGTACCACTTCCTGCAGGTGTATTCCAGGTACCATCTCCACGTAAATATGTACTTGAAGATAGTGTACCTGATGCATTTAATTGTTCTATCCCTACTTTGGTTTGTCCCATTATCCCATTATTATTATTTTCTGTAATCAGCTAACAGTACTTCACCAGTTAGAGGTGCAGTTGCCATTGTTATAGTAGAACCTGATATAGTATAATCATTACCTGCACCAGCATTCTGTCTTACACCATTAAGGTATAATTTTACACTCCCGGTAACTGGGGTGTTAGCTATAGTAAATGTTACATTTGATCCATTTATAGAGCCAGAAGGTGTTTCACCATCTACAAAGTTTGCATTTGTAAGACCAGAAGATAGTCCTATCTGTGTCCAGGTGATGGCAGTAGTTCCTATAGTACCAGAAGCTGCTGCTGTACACAACCATACAGTGTTGGCATTTGTAGAACCACCAGTATCTACAGTAACTAATGCACCTGGTACTTCTGTCCAGGCATCCATATCTGTAACCCTGGTAAGAGCAGAAGATGAACCATTAAACTGGTAGATACCATTTTCTGCCTGTGCTGTCTGGTTTTTAAGGAGAAGTCTGTTACCAGTAGATAAAGTAACACCATCAAATACTGCAGTACCTGGACTAGATACAGTGATGTTGGCAGTAGAGGCAGCTACAGTTGGATTCTTATATTGGAACATCTGTATCTGCGCATCCACATATGCCTTATTAGCAGCATCTGTACTGGCAGTAGGAGTAGTTAAATTTACCCCCTTCTGGGAACCAAAATCAAAGTTACCAGTCATGGCAACACTACCATCCTTCTTTAAGAAGTTAGCACCATCTGCCAGTTTAGATGAAGCAATATTAGCACCTGCACCAACCTGTGCATCTAGGATGGCACCATTAGCAATCTGCCTGGTAACTATTTGAGTTGTAGACATTATTTATTATTTAATAGGTATTTATAGAGTTAAGCTTTTATATAATTTACAAGAAGATGTTCTCCAACATTAGGGGAGGAAACAAGAAGAAAGGTGTTAGTACCGGTAGTGTTAAAATCATCCACTATTGTCTGCTCCAGGCCATTAACAAATACCTGCAGACTCCCTGGCTGAAAATTACCAGCAGTGGTGAAAGTTGCATTACTTCCATTTATAGCTCCTCCAGGAATTTCAGAGAGGATTAAATTAGATAAATCTCCTCCACCTCCACTCCCCAAGAATTGTATAATCCCAAGTAATGCAGTATTAAGCTCTGTAGCAGTAATAGACTTTCTACAGTTTGGTACAATATATTGGTTGATGAAAGATTTAAGTGCATCAACATTGTAGAAGATCATCTGGGTATATTATCTATCCTTATAGCAGAGTTAAAATCATCAGAAAATGAAAAGTCAAAATCAAAGCATAATGAAAGTGATACTTTAATCCATCCAACCTTTCCTCCCTTATTAGTCTTTGTAAAGGTGTTATATAATGGCTTTCCATAACGGTCCACCATTATATATCCCTCTAAAGGAGCAATATTCATATTATATTATTATGCTATGAAAGACCAGGCGCTTGTGTTATAAATAGCCATGAGGGAAGCCCCGGCAGCAACAGTTTGGCCCAGCATGGTAAAAGATGCACTCCCTGTATTACAAACTACAATTAATTTGTATTCAGATGTAACTGTAGGTGAGGGTAAGGTCAAGGTCTGTGCTGAACTGGTTTCTGGAATTACTATAATACTAAAATTATCAATCGTAGCTGCGGCTGTGCCTATAGGACCAGAACTTAAGTTACCTAGGATAACTGCATTTCCGAGGACTGTACCTCCATTAGATAATGTACCTGCCACTGCACTAGGAGTGCCAACTGTACCAGTTTTTACATAAGGGTCTTGTGTTCCGAAATTAAATGACATTGTTATTTATTTTAAAGGGTTAGAAAAGTTAAAAAGTTAAAAAGTTAATTATTTACCTGAGTTCCATTGAACTCTTTTATTTCATTGTAGTATTTGGCTATTTCCTCATCTGTACTGGGAGATAGAGTGTAGTTTTCTTTTTCCCCTGTATCTGTAGAGTTAACCTGGTGTATTATGTATCTTTCTGGAGTTTCTGCACCACCGCTCATTTTAAATACTGATTGATCTCCTCCCCAGTTATAGATAAATGATGGTCTTCCATCATGGTCTGCAAGTATTGTATGCTCCCCTATTAAAGGATGAAGCCATGAATCATGATACTTTACATTGAGATTTCCATATCCCTTCTCTTTAATATGCTCATAATCAACGAATATGGATGGTTCCATTACATTGTTCATTAGAGATATTTCTCCATGATTCTGCCTGAAGTAAGAATAGAGTGATTTATAAGCCCTCATATTTAAAGTGCGGGCTTTTACCATTCCCTCTACTCCATCTGATATAAAGGTTGGGAGCCTTAGGTCATCATCATCCCAGGAATTGACTATATCAAAATTTCCAAGGAGAGAAGCTTCTTCTAATGCATTATTATACTTTTCCCCTACAGAGTCAAACCTTTTAGTTGTATTTACCAGCACTACCTTCTTGTTTTGAGGAAGGGATAATTCAGGAAGCCTTATCTCTCTCCCGGAATTGTAAATAAATAAAGTACTATCCCCCGGATAATCCTGATCTATATAGCACTTCAAAGCTCTTTTTAAGCAAGAGAACCTATGGAAAGTGCAGCAAATAAGAAGAACATTCATGTATTTGGTTTTATTTTTTCTTTACCCCACCCTTATTACTACCAGGGGTAGTAAAATAAGACTTTATCTTATCCAGGGAGGTGTTTAAATAATCTGCTATTATATATCCAAATTTAGCATATACAAACTCCACCAGTCTTTCCCCAAATAAAGTAGCAAGACATATAACTATAGTCTTAGGTTTATCCCATCCCTCCAGGTCACATATCATAGATGCTAAACAACCACTAGTGATGCTTAATCCAGTAATAGCTAACCATGCCCAGAAGCTTCTTTTCCTCCCGGTATTTAGTTCGTGGGAGTATTTGCCAAGTAATCCAAGAGCTATAGGAACACCAACTTTCATAACTAAAGCAAGGAAATCTATTTTCTGTGAAGTCTGGGATGAGTTAGTTTCCATATACGGTAATAGGTGATAGAGGATACAATAAGGATATAAATTATTTCAAAAATGGTGATAGTAGCTGTAGGGAAAGTAAATTCATCTATACATTTTCCAATAGCAAAAGATATCATTCCCTGTAGTAGGATATACAGTTTTTTCAAAGAGGGGGAGGAATACCTTAAATAAAGTATTTTAGTTGTTTTTATCAAACAGAGGCAAAATATTACTTTTATAATATCCTCTGAAAAAAAATAAACAAAATTGTTTATAGTCTGTCCTCCAAGGAAGGAGCAATTATAATCATCTCCTGAATATAGACTGATAAATAGAACTTTAAAAAGAGAAATAAGGATTATAAGAGTTACAGCTCTAAATAAAACCTTTGTTATTTTTACTATCAAGTTTATAGGTTTAATGTGGGCGGTGACTAGGATGTCCGCCAAAAAATGCTTCAGAATTACAAGTATACTGCTGGTTATTACTATCTATTAATATTAAAGTAGAAGAAGATGTAGTTATAGTACGGGATAAAACCTCTTCTCCAGGGCCATCCTGATCCCAATAGTTATCTATAAAGAAGGTACTATCATAAGAAGGCATAGAAGATGCTACTGTTCCAGGAATAGAGGTTCCATCTACTGAAATTACAATATCACTAAGAGATTGTACATAAAATGCTACTTGTTGGCTCATGTTTAATTTATTATTTTGACTTATCTGAAATTATGTGATTTATCCATCCTGAAGCTATAATTAATACAACCCCACCTATTCCAATACCTCCAAATATTTTATCACCATTGCTGGCTATATTGAAGTTTTTATCAAATGTATTAGTAGCTATAAAGTGCAAAGCACATGCAATAATAGATGCCACTCCTACTGCAGCCATTGATATAAGCAGCCATTTGGTGAATTTTGTCATTTTTATTTATTTAAAAGTTTGAACATTACACTAAAAACTACATTCCACACTACTCCATATATCACTACTCCAATCCATAAAATAAAAGGAAAATTATAGGTGAGGACAGAGGCTATAAGGAATATAATCATTAGTGATTTACATAAATGCCATCCATCTATATGATATCCAGCTATTTTTTTACAGCTCTTCCAGCTAACTTGTGGGTTCCAAAAATCAGGGGATAGTTTCTTAAATACCGAACTCTCAAAGTGAAAATCCAAAGTATCCATCACACTATTGCAAATAGCTGATAAAATAAAGAATAGAATAGATAACATTAGTACTTTATTATACTTACTTTAAAACTGCCGGATGTGGGATCTAAAGCACCAGAGCTATAATTGTTAAATCTTACTGTTACTGTATTTGCTGCACTAACCCAACAGCTAAAGCTACTATTGGATAATACACTACTATTTGGGACACCAACAGTAGGGATGTCTCCAACTGCTGCACCAGTTAATGTAATGGTTAAATCAGAAGATGTCTGTGCTGATGTAGAAGGGAAATCTAATGTTGATGTAGTTGTTAATACAGTTATATTTTCAATTCTATGTGATGTGGTATTTTGGGCAGCTAAAGAATATCCACCTGAAGAATATGTTGGAATATTTACTATAACAGCACTATTCCCAACATACAAGGAACCTGTATCTGAGATATACCCAGTACTTTTAACATTTATTGTATCATCAGTAGTTAAAGCACTTCCTTTTATAAAGGATGCTCCTCCAGAATTAATAGCTATTGCATCATTCCCTAATTTGTTTTTTAATACCATAGCAGCAGAGCTATCTGAATTTAAAAAAACATAAAATGCTGATAAGTGTGTGGATGAAGTTCCAACTTGAAACCCTGATGTATTGGTAAACCCTTTTATTTGTAAAGATGAGAGATTTGATATCTTCCTATTGTATACTGCTATAGCAGTATCTTGGGCTATATAAGATGCATATGTATTACTTACGATTGTATTAAAGGTATCTATAGTAAGTATTTGTTGTTGTTTATAAGAAGTGTCTATATTAATTGTTGCAGCCATTACTGCATGACCTGCTGTATTAGGGTGAGTACTATCTCCAGAATTATATACAGGGAGCATACTATATAATGTTGTATTATCCCATAATGGAGTCCAGGTATCAATTATATGGTCTGTAGTAAAAGTTCTCTGTATATAATTTTTAAGAGGGCGTTCATCTGTTGCAGTACGTGGTGTTGGTAAAAGATGAATTACCGTGATACCAGCATGTACAAGGGTATCGCGTAATGCATGATAATTAGCCTGCCATGTATTACTATCAACCTTGAATAAAATATCATTTCCTCCCATCATAATTAATGCATATTTTGGAGCAAGGTTTATCTTTTCTTTACAAGCTGCTAATGCCTGACCTACACCATCTGCACCACCTCCACTTATTATGTCTTTTGAATATCCGTTAAGCAAATTTACAAAACGTGCATTAGTAGGAGCTGCTTGTCCTCCAGTTATACTATTTCCTATTACAATGGAATTAAGATTTTTAGGCTTTAGTATATAATATTTCCAGTTTATAAGTAGAGCATTTAGACCCAAATCTGACACACGAGGATTTGATGTATTATGCATTGCAAAAGGACTACCTGATGGAGAGGTTGGTTGAATATAATTAATAGACCACTTTTTTGTTATATTAGTAATAGTGATTGTATACGTGGTTTCATACCTAAGAAGATCAAATCTCATAGTATCGCCTACACTATATGCAGTATCTGCTACACTTCCAAAAAATGTACTGTGACCCTCATTTATATCAAATGCAGGAAGTCCTGTAAAAATAGTTCCCTTATTACTAACATAGGTACCATTTACAGTATGCTCATATCCAAATGGATTTATACTATGAAATCCTACCTGAATACCATAATCTGCAGTAGTTTTTCCTTGCCAAACAAAAGTTATAGATTGTACACACTTCTCTACCATTGTAGCAGTGTTATATTCTATGTAATCAGTATAAGTACCATTATTACCATTAAATAACAATCCATTTGCTGTAAATGTTCCATGTGTCCCCACTAAAGTAAAACCTGCTGGGAGAGAACCCTGAAGGTTTGTATTAAATACTGTAAGTGTATCATAAAGAGGATATTCTATTTTGTTATTTAACGAAAGCTGCAACCTATTAGCAGTATCTGCTATATTTACTGAATTTTGAGTACTGTCTGCAATATATATTGGAATAGTTACATAATTACCAGCTATTGCAAACAATTTCCAACTACTACCATTCCAGAAATAAGGAAGCCCATTAGCAGAACTAAACCTAATCCTGGGAGTAGAAAGTGGAAGATTATCGTATAATCCGTTAGTGTCTAATGGAGAGAATGCAAGACTGCTATCTATCTTTATACGATTATATTCATTACCGTAGTTATGGGCATTATAATATGGTATCTGCCCAATAGCAGAAGTAAAAGGTATTAAAAGAGAAAGTATTAGAAATAATTTTTTCATATAGTGATTTAGTAAAAAATAATTGTGTATTGTTCCCCTGTAAGAAACTCATTTCCTCCAATGAGTTGCACCCCCATATTATACATTCTTTGGTAATGTACCCCTTCAAAAAGGACCCCTACCCCATTTTTCATAATTAGGAAGTTCTTTGCCTGGATGTCAGGGTTATCATAAACTACCCCTCCATTTAAAGGAGTGTATGTTCCACCATCACCAATAATAAATTGGATTGGGAGATCTGTCTGCAGACAATTTTCTGCTTGGCAGCAATTATTCATTTATTTTATTTTTATTTTATTTTTAATTACTTTCTTACTATTACTTTAAATGTCCCTGAAGCTGGGTCTGCCGATCCTCCAGATGTATTATGAAATCTTATTGTAACAGTGTTTGCAGAGGAAACAAACCCCCAAAAAGTACCAACAGTAGCACTGGCAGAAGGAACACCAATATATACAGCATCTCCATCTGCTGCTCCAGCTACGGTTAAAGTCAGGTCTGAAGAAGCATTTGAAGAGGTACTTGGAAAATCAAGAGCCCCAGTAACCACTAAAGGCAGTGCAGCAGTTTCCACTCTATGGGTAGTAGAGTTTACTACTAATGCACTATCCCCGCCAGATGTGTATGGTTGAGCTTGATATAGATATAAATTTCCTTTACTTGAGAATTTAGTAAAAATATTTCCTAAAGTATCCTGGAACTGTAAAAGATCTCCAAACTGACTCACCCCTTTTCTTATTACTAAAGTGGTAGTAGAAAGGGTGTCATTTGCATTTGCAGATAGCAGAACAGTATTTTTCTGTGCTATTGCCACCCACTGCCCAATGTAGAATATACCCCACCTTTGGTTAGTAGCTGCATTAAATGCTTCTACAATATTAATAGTGTGAATTTGATTATTATAAGTACTTATTTGTGTACATGCTATATCATTAGTCTTTACTCCCCCTGTATTTAAAGTCCCTGTCTGATCAGTTACTTGCAAATGATTAAATTCATAAAATATCTTCCCGCCTCTAAGATTTATAAAAGGAGTATTATCAGGGGAGGTGAGATTAGCATTAGTCCCCAAAGTTATATAACTATTCTGTGTAGTATCCGGGGAATAATAACCTCCTTTATTCTTTACTCCTGTAAATATCCAGGGTTGTGTGGTGTCTGCTGCAAATTTATTAGAAGTAAGGGTAAGGTTATACCCTGCAGTGTAAGTATTATTGTTAGTAACTTTTGTATAATGCTTTCCATCAAAAGAAAGGTATAAACTACTATCCTGTGTACAATACATAGCTGCCCCTACAAATCCTGATACTATAGTATCTGTACTATGTTTTATCGGAAATGCAAAAATACTATCAACCCTTATTCTTGTAAACCAGTTCCCATAGTTACCTGCTTTATAATATACCTGGGCTTTACTATTATTTATAACAGAAAAGGTTATTAAAAAAGCAAGAACTAATTTTACATATATACTTTTAATCATTTTAGTTATATTTATATCTATTAATGATTAATAGAAAGTGATGGTAAAAGTTTCTCCTGTATTAAACATATCCGGGGAAATAAGTTGAAATCCCCCTATTGGGGAGAGGGTATAATGTACCCCTGGAACAAGGAACCCCCATATGTTCCTATGTATCAAATAATTACGTGCAAATAAAGTTGTGTTATAATAAACACTGGTTCCTGCAGCAGGAGCTCCTGCAGTAGTCCCTATAATAAACTGTATAGGAGAGGGTAGAGGATCACATCCACAGGTCATAATGATAGAATTTAATGTTTTAATTTATTGTATTAATACAATATAGTATATACTTCCCCGGTATTGAACACTCTGCCTCCAATAAGGGTGACTACACCAGTGGTATTATTAAAAGTATAATCTACTCCATTTACCAATGTCCCAAATCCATTTAGGAATATAATAGGGCTCTTCGAAATAAGAGCAGTATTGGTATAGGTAGTAGAACCATTTACCGGAGTATTTGGACCACTATCTCCTATAGTGAATGTAGTGGAGTTAGTAGCAGATATACCACCAGCAGCTATTGCTGCCAGGTAGCCACTTTGAATTTGGAGTATCTGGTATATATTTTTAAACCACCTATCCTGGTTAGTTTGTACTGGAGGAGTTGCCATTATATATTAAAGATTTAAAGGTATGAAAAAAACTTGAATTAATAAAATACATCATTAATGTGAGGAGCATTATATAGCATTACAGATACCTTTTCTGCTATTAATGTGCTCTATTTTGTGTAGTGAACTTAATATTCATCTCTTTTGCAAAATCAGGAGATGCAAGGGCAGCATAGTTAATTAACTGATTTCCCAAAGGGAAGGATTTTATCACATATTTCAACGGGTGAGCATTTGCTACCATTTTTTCTCCTTTAGTGGTATTCCCAAGTTCTTCTTCGGTAAGTCCAAAAGCATATCTCCCTAAATTAGAGAGTACATTTTCTGCATCAGTAACCACTCCAAATGCCGGGAGGATACTACCTCCAGCTACTTGCTGCCACTGCCAAGGATGATAATAAAAGGCCATTTCGTCTGATATTTTATCCAGCATCCTAACTCCATATATCCAATACCCTCTTTCTTCTTTAGTAGCTTCATCTGCATCCGGAATGAGGGCTTTTGCTGCCAGGAATGTAGAAAGTACCCCAATATAAGCTAATATATCCCTCATCTGTCCTCTTACATTATCCCTCATCAGATCATAGAAGTCATCTTTAGATATAGTGAGCTCCTTCCCGGTTTCTCTAAGGTATTGTTCTTTCTTCTTAGCCATAAATTCTTCCATCATCTTCAATCCTTGTTCATTACCAGCCATGATGTTTTTCATATTCCCAATAATACGAAGAGGGTTTTGTACTAATATTTTCCCCACCATCCTCACCTTTCCATATTCATAGCTATCTGTACCAGGGATATACTTAAGACTTCCAAACCTGCTATCTGCTATAGGGACTATCCAGTTTTTAAAGGTCATCATCATCCTTGCCATAGTTCTCATAGAAGCTCTGCTCCTATCATCATCACTCATGGCACCAGTAGATTGCTTTTCTATCTGTTGTATTAACCCTCTGAGCTTCCCCATTTCCTTCCCATAAAGGTCCAGTCCATCTATCACCAGTTTATCATCTACTATTTTAGCAAGTTTTGGGAGAGATTTTGTAGCCTTCAGGTCATCTATCTCTTTTTCCATTTTTTCTTCCAGCTCTCTATTTTGCCCAGGGGTACCGAAATATCTTTGCCCTTCATACTTAGCCCTCACATACTGCCTGGTATTTTCTATCTTTCCATCTATAAGGACTGCATTATCCAACATGGCTATAGCTATGGGCTCCTGTACTAACTTATCACTATAACGGAATATAGAATATACAGCTTCACTCATGGAAGCATTTGCCACTTTAGATACAGATAGTTCTTTCTTTCTATCAGCAGCAGTTTGCTCTACAAATGGGACTATCTGGTTTAGAAGATAGGCATATACATTACCTTCTTTTCCTCTGAACATCCTGGTATCAGTCATTGCTTCTGCTTTCCTGAGATCTGCACCATCAAAGAAGGTTCTTTTATTTGTATAGTTCTGCAGCTTACCACCAATAAGGTTAGATAGTGGGATACCAATATTTAAAGCAAGGATCTTATTCTTATAAAACTGACTCACTCCTTCCAATAATCCATTTGCTGTAACTACTCTATCCTTCACATTTTCCGGGAGAAGTTGTGTACCCAGGGTCTTATTTATTGCTTTAAATACATTTTCAGTTCTCTCTCCAATTTTTCCTATAGTTTTCCCTTCCAGGATGTCATTTACATTCCTCTGCCCATAATATATTCCCTGTACAAACTCATCCAGCATTTTAGCATTATATTCATTCTCGGGGGAGGTTTGTACCACACCATCCTTCCTCACTATCTTTCCAAACCTATTGGCCTGTATAGAAGATTTATTATGCTCTACATACTGCAGGGTTTTTACCAGATTCTCTATTCCAATTAGAGATTCATATCTTATAAGCTGTTCATTATAAGACTGTATTACAGAGAATAGATTAGTAGAGAATTGACTATCATCTTCTATTCCTCTATTGGAAGTAAAACTAAACGGGAGATGGTTTATCAATTTCCCGGTAAGGGGATCCTGGTATTGATAAGTATTTTCATTATCATTTATACTTATACCATTTATGAACCCATCTGCAATTTTTAAATTCCCCCCAAATGCTAATTTTTCAGCTACTCCACTTTTCATAACATATGGAAGAAAAGATCTCCTCACCTGTGGCTGAAGTATTCCAAGACTTACTCCTTTATCTACCCTCTCCTGGATATAGTTGTAGAAATCCAGTACTGGCTTATTCTCAGGGGATAAAAGCTGCTTATATTCATCAGTATGCCATTTATCTAAAGCAAATGATTTCATCTCATTATTTCCCCATCCAGGAGCCTTGTCATTAGAGAGATTGTATTTATCCTTTACTTTCTGTATTTCTTCATTTCTCCTCTTCTGGTTTTCTTCATCTACTGCATCATAGATAGTGCTGTTTATAGCAGCTATTCTTTTTTGCTCTCTTTGGGCTATGTGTTCCCGGTATGCAGCAAGATTTATATTATCCTTATACCACTGGGTATTTTTATTCTCCTGGGCTTTTTTGAATTCTTTGAAAAAATCACTTTGTATAGTATCTATTCTTTGGTTTGTTTTCTCTCCCTTACTGTTCTTTTTGTACAGGAGGTCAAACATATTCTTTGGATTTAGCCCTCTGGCTTCACTCCATTTTAAATATTCTTCTCGGTGGTGAGCTACTATTTCCTTCTCTTTTTCCTTCAACAGCTCAGCCACCTGGAAGTTTGGATTGGTGAGTTTATATAAAGAATTAGCTGCAACAGTAGACCCTCTGCCCAATCCTCTAAACCAGTTCCCTATATTTTTATTCTCTCTTTCTGCAGTTATAAGTCCACTTACTCCAAGTCTATCCCCAAGGAATTTATCAGCAAAATTGAATAAAGTATCATTCAAATCCTTTACAGCACTTCTTACATCTGAAGAAGTTACTTTCAAATCCTCCTGAACATCTTTATTTGTTGCTGCAGCATCTTTTAAGTGTACATCTATATCTTCATATGGAATATACTTATCTAACAGATACAGGATCTTATGAGCATACAGGTTTAGACTTTCATCTGTTGGAGAAGTACTATCTACTCCTTCAAAAGTGTCTTTATAGGTATTCACTATATCTTCTGCTTCTTTATTTAATATCTTTGCATAAGATAGTGTTGGAGAGATATTCTTCCTCACCTGAAGCTCTCTTATTGCCTTATATACAGATAGTAGTTGTTCTCTTTTCAGATGCTTTCTCCCTTCAGTTACCTTACTATCCTGGATATGACTATACAGGGCATTTAGTTTATCTATTTGCTTATCTATAGTCTCATCTCCTGTTCTTTCATCAACTGTTGGAACGGGGAGGAGATAGTCGTATTTCTCTAATGAAACATTTGCATCTCCGATCTTCACTCCATTTAAAGTAGCTTCTTTATCCTTAAAGGTAAAAGAGAACAGGATTGGGATAGCCCTTGTCATACCAAACTCCTTCACTCCATAAGCATCTTTTAATATCTTCTTATATTCTCCAATTTGTATATTGTAGGCTTCTTTCTTATAAGATGGAATGTCCTTATTCTTATTTATATCCAGGTTGACAAATTTCCAATCCAGGATATTAACCTTCCCATTAGGAGTGATAGCCATGAAATCTATAGTGCCAGCTTCATCTTTATTAGGATCATATACCGGAGTTTCTGTTAAAAATCTTGTACCTGCAGGAAAAGACAGTAACCTTTGAGAAATGTTATCTTCTAACCCTTGATATATCCTTTCATCATTTGGAGAGAGTTGAGATACATCAGTTTTTTCTAATGGAGTGGTACGAAGAAAACCATTTTCATCTGTATACCTGGATATGATATCCTGTATATCAGCATGTCCTGCAGTACCTTTCTCTGCAAAGATATTAGCCTGACTACTCTGTTCTATATCACTTCCTGGAAATACCTTTCCATAATAAGCTTTTGCTTTATCAGTAACCCTATTCTTTACATCTACTCCATTTACCTGGTACTTCTTTCCGGTTTGGTCATAAGTTATCTTATTAGCCTGCTCCAGGATAGATTTATATACCCTTGTTTGTTCCGGGGAAAGATCTTCCTTTTCCTGCAGGGAATAAAAGCTATCTCCTCCTCCATTTAAATCATCTACACTCCCTTCAAACCTATTATCCAATACTTGTTCTGCTACTTCTGTAAATGGATCAAACTTTCCTTTAATAAATAAATTACGGAAGAACTCTTTTACTTTATCCCACCATGAGTCAGCTTTTGCAAGGAGTTCAGGGTTTTCTGTACCCCATTCATTCTTTTCAATAATGCGCTCTACCAGGAGTTTAGTCATAGCCTCCTCCTTTAACTTTATCACATCCAGGGTTCCATCTTCATTCCTGTAGGCTTTACCGTAAGTATCTACTGTAGATTTATATATCTGATAACCCCCAATTTTATTTAACATCTCCTTATATAAAGGAGAGTTCTTATCTTTTAGAATTTGCACAGCTATATGCATCACTTCTTCAGCTTTAGCTATACTTTCTTTCCCTTCAGCTATATAAGCTATCCCCTTCACTGTATCTGCCAATCCTATAATAGCATCTCCTATATTCTCCCTGGATAACTTAACCCCATTTATTACTAATTGTGATAGTGGTTTTAAATCTATTCCAACTCTTTTAGCAAACTCATCTATTTTCTTTAAAGTATCTTTATTGGCTTCAGAAGATGGAACTGCAGATTTCTTAGATAGATAAGTGCCAGGAAGAGTTATCATTCCTAAAGTAGGCTCTCCTATTTCATTGAGTTCCCCTTTAAAAGAAGATGACGAAGTAACCCAATCTCCCATCTTTTGTATATACTCCGGGGACAGAAGTTGTTTATATAATCTATCTGCTTCTTCCTCATTATTAGTGAGGGAGAATAGTTCACTCCATGTTCTTGAAGTCTCCTGCTTTCCTGTGATGGGGCTATTTATTAATCTACATGCCATTCTATGGATTGGTTTTCTTTAACAGTTTCCTTTAACTAAGTTTAATGTCTTTTCTGCATTAGCAGATGTTATATTAGGTTTAAAAGTCTCAAAAGGAGCTCTCACTTTACTGGCTATTATTTCAGAAGTGTGAATAGCCCTTGGAAGATCTGAAGTTATTATCTGTGGAATATTAGTTCCCTTCAGTTCTTCCCCTACTTTTTGAGCTTGTTCTACTCCCTTCTTTGTAAGCTGTGTTTCTGAAGTTCGGAGTAGTCCCTTTACATTATCTTCTGTTTCTCCATGCCGGGCTACTAGTAAGATTCCATTATCACTTTTGTATTTAAACACATCTCCTGTATCTGTAGTGCCTGCAAGGTAGTAATTTATATCTATTTTATTATCATTTGTCTTCCCTTCTTTTATCCAGGAGTCAAGGATTTTAATAACAGAAGAATGAGTTACTACCAGGGTATTATCTGGAGCAGTTTGTAACAACCCTCTAAAGGCATTAATTACCCTATCTTTAAATTCATTAAAGCTCTCTCCTCTATTCCCGCTATTCCCTTGTGGTTTTTCAGAAGAGTTTTTCACCAGATTATTCACAGTCTTTCTATCTGTACTTTCTGGCCTTCCTTCTAAATCTCCAATATCCCATGCTTTAAAGTCCTGTGAAGGTTTTATGTAGCCTCCACTATTACTTTCTACCCTATCTCTGTTTACTATAGTTATTCCTTTAGCACTCCTGTAGGCATCCAGTATTTCCTGCTGAGGTATTTCCTGTATCTTCAGATACCCATTATCCAATACAGATTGTGAAGGAGTATCATAGAATTCCTGTGCCCTGCTTCCATCTCCCCATGCATTTACAGGAGTATAGATATAATAAGGAAAGTCTGCACTCCCTTCTTTCATCGGGGTACCACTTTCATCTTCCAGTCTTTGCAACAATATCTTCCCACCACTTACCCCATTATCTGCTTCTCTTTGATCTGCAAATAAGTTCATGGTAATAAACCTGGATGAAGAAGAGCCGGAAGCTGTATATAGTTTATAAGTATTGTTCCTTATATCGTTTACATTGTATTTTTCCCTCAACCCCTTCATCCATTCCGGATAGAGTCTTTTTTTACTTTCTCCCCTGTCATTAAAGTCTTCAGTTACATTTGGAACTATATCTGTATTACTCCAGCTATTTCTAAAAAACACCCCCAGGTCATTGAATGCAGATAAATTACTCATAGAGTCCATTTTATCTACTACTGGCTTTATTACTTTAGCATAATCTTCAGATGGGAGATATTTGAAGAATGATACTGGAGATGTACTTATTCCTGACTGTAAGAATGATAACCTTACTAAATTGTAGTATAAATCCCTTGTTTGAGGATTATCCCTCAACTCCCTGAATGCCCCGGTATAGACATCTGAAGTAATGGCATCTGATACCTTAGAGGCGATAGTTACTCCCTTAGCTGCAGAGTTTTTATTCTTCAGAAGTGGAATAAGTTGCTGTAATACAGTATTGTTATACAGATCACTTCCTTTTGGGAGGCTATTCTTTAAAGCAGCAAGTTCTGTAGCCACTGCAGTAGACTGGTCTACCATAAGCTCCTTCACTCTATTATTCAACCTGGAAGAGGTTTGAATAGCATAAGTCATGAAGTGTTCTTCAGCAGTACGTGCAGCCTTTCTATAATCATCTTTAGATAACCCTCTGGTTTCCAATAAGTTATCTAATACCGGAGCAAGGTAAGATTTTATTTCAGGGTTTTCTATAGCTATCAGGGACTCAGATATTGCCTTAGATGAACTAGCTACTAGGGATTGTAAATTCCCAAGATGTGATTTATCTAATAGGGTATCTACTGTATTCCAGATATTTGCCTCCCTGGCCTTATCTGTCTTGTATTGTTTCCTGTATTGCATAACAGGATCTCCACTGCTATCTGTATCATAGTTAGTGCCTTGAGTAATATCAAACAGGTTTTGGGACATTACTCCATACTTCAAAAACTCTGAAAGTATTTGCTGCTGCTGGGTGTTTTCTTCCTGGTTTAATACCCCACCGGAATAGAAAGTTTCTATATTACTTTTTAATACAATATTAGATACATTTAAAGCAGAGGTTATCTTTCTGCTTCCTTTGGGGAATAGTTGTCTGATAGCTTCTACATTTCTATTATCATATAACCATGTAGTATTCTTCTTAGCCAGGAGCTTCATATATTCCCTTATAATAGGCTGGTTCATGAAATACACCACTGTACTTGTAGGAGTGCCAGCTTTCTCTAGCATCAGGAAGGTACCAGTGAGGGATGGAGATTGTATGATCTGAGCTATGAACGGGTCTTTAGCTACATCTACAAATCCATTTATGTATTGTGATATCTTATCAGATATATACCTACCATCAACATCTTTATTATTGGAGAGAGTTGCTACATCTCTTCCATCTATAGATATACTATTATGCGGGAGAGCTATTTTTCCATCTCCTATGTACTCCTGCTGGTATTTTGGGAGAGAAGATGCTTTATCAATATCTAAATATATCTCTCCAAGCTGGTTGAGGGAATTATTAGTTTGAGCTACTGCTGCTATCCCAACTCCACCTTTCCCCATAATAAATGTATGTCTTGTATTGGACATATATAATCTATTCAGTGGGGATCTGTCATCACTGCTACCAAATTCTTCAGGGGCAAGTTTTACTAGGTTATCCCTTAAACTCATTAACTCCTTACTGTTATTTGCAGCTATAAGACGTTCATAGTTTTCCGGGAGAAGGATAAGATCTTCCAGGGAGTTGAAATATTCATTCTCCAGGGATTTACTATACATATCCTCCACCTGTTTATTTAGCTTTTCTTCCTCCTGCAGGAAATCAAAGTCTGCAAGGGCATCAAATGCCTTCACTGCTTCTCCCGGGAGGAGGTTATCTATTAACTCTTCCTTACTATTTAATCCATTCAGAAGGTCCTTAAATTTAGATTTAGCCTCTTCCCCTGTTCCAAAATAAGGAATTTCAGCTATTTCTCCATCATTTGTTATATAAATATTCTTTAAATAAGTATTTAGTTTATCCACATCAAAATCCGAACCAGCCTTAGTGGTAATAGCTTCAGGCACTACTATACTATCTCCGGTCCATGA
>Ga0207702_10000068_pt1 | contig 116478 bp, 109 predicted proteins | sample KBSCornC62_FD_184302 | JGI IMG/M metagenome (GOLD analysis project Ga0207702, IMG submission 184302) | Corn rhizosphere microbial communities from Kellogg Biological Station, Michigan, USA - KBS Corn C6-2 (SPAdes) (version 2) | ecosystem: Host-associated > Plants > Roots > Rhizosphere > Soil ...
GCCGTCTCATCGCCAACGATGTGGCTCGGCGCGCTACCCGCGCGCAACCCACGGTAAGCGCGAAGGCAGGCCGCTCCAACTCGAGCCATTCTGTCTAGACAGCGTGGAGAGATCTATGTGGACTCATGAAGAAGCAATCGAAACATCTGCCACCCCCGCGCAGGTGTGGAAGCTTTTTGCCGATGTGGCGCGGTGGAAAGACTGGAACGCCGGCATCGAATCCATTCAAATCCACGGGCCATTCGAGCCGGGTACAACTTTTACGATGCAACCGCCTGGACAAGATGCCATCGACAGCATACTCCTTGTAGTCAAGCCCGATGAGGGTTTCACGGACGAGACAGTTGTTGACAAGACGCGTGTCTTGGTCAGCCACAAGCTGGTTCCGCTGGCTTCCGGAAAAACCAGGATCATCTACAGCACGGAAATAACCGGACCGGATGCCGCAGAACTCGGGCCAATGGTCACTTCCGATTTCGCTGACGTTCTGATGCGTCTCAAAAGGCTTGCCGAGCAACAGTCGTAGCGACCCTCCGACCATTCATTCAAGCCGACGCCATTTCGTGGCGCAGCTATATTCAGGCGTTGCGCCTTCACTGGCTTGCCTCACAAACAGCCCATGTCGCCGTCACCGAAGGGAGTGTGGCGGCATGTGCAAGATGGGCGAAGATCATGACGAAAGTTCGCATTGAGAGCCTTACGGTTTCGCTGGATGGCTACGTTGCGGGCCCACGCCAGAGCCTTGAAGAACCGATGGGCGTCGGCGCGTCGGGGCTGCACGCGTGGGCATTTTCAACCCGTACCTTCCAGCAAAAGATCATGGGCGCAGACGGTGGTGCCACGGGGGTTGATGACGAGATCGCGGCACGCGGGTTTGCCAACGTGGGAGCATGGATTCTTGGCCGGAACATGTTCGGGCCCATTCGCGGCCCTTGGCCGAATGACGAATGGAAAGGCTGGTGGGGCGACAACCCGCCTTACCACGTGCCGGTCTTTGTGCTCAGCCACTACCCGCGCGATGCGATCGAGATGGAAGGCGGCACGACCTTCAATTTCGTGACAGGAGGCATTCGGGAAGCGCTGGCGCTGGCTCGCGACGCTGCGGGCGGGAAAGATGTCCGCATCGGCGGAGGTGCCCATACCATCCGACAGTTTCTCGAGGAAGGCTTGGTCGACGAAATGCATATCGCAATATCCCCGGTAATCATCGGGGCGGGGGAACCGCTTATTCACGGGCTCAACCTTCACGAACTCGGATACGGTTGCAAAAAGCATGTCGGCACCGAACTCGCCACCCACTTCTTCATTTCACGTGTGGGCGAATGACGCCCATGGGACTCGCCTGGGAGCCGGGGCAGAAGACCGCGCCCTGAATACGGTCGCTTTGGCGCGAGGATGCCTTGCGACAGTTTCGGGCCGTGTCGTTTCTGCCCCGGGGCGAATCCCCGACGGCGGTTTGGCGACCCGGTACGATGCGGCAGTCGAGCGCCTCACCGTCGAGAGCTGGCGCCATGGCTGGCCATCCGTTCCAGGCGGACGGCTTCGCCGCCGGCCGGTTCCGGCGTCAGGCCGCGCAACCCCGCAAACTTCAGGAGCCCCCATGTTTGACCACGTCGTGTTTGGAGTCAGCGACTACGCAGCAAGCAAGGCGTTCTTCCTCAAGGCGCTGGCGCCGATCGGCATGGCCGTGGTCGCGGAGGGGCCGCTTGGCATCGAGCTGAGCGCGGACGGCAAGGTTTCGTTGTGCCTGTTCCCGACCGCGGAGAAGCCGGCGCATCTCCACCTGGCGTTCGTGGCGGGGAATCGCCAGCAGGTCGATGCCTTCCATCGCGCGGCGCTGGCGGCGGGGGGCACCGACCATGGCGCGCCCGGCTTGCGGCCGAACTACAGCGGGAAATACTACGCGGCTTTCGTCATCGGTCCGGACGGGCACAACATCGAAGTGGTTTGCCACGAACCCGAGGGCTGACCCTTCCATCGAGGAGACGTCCACCCGCGGGCTTCGCCGATTGCGCGGCCGATCCGGGGCTTCCGGCAAGGCGAGCCGCGCGTTCCAAAGCGCCGCGGCCCGACGAAAGTCACCGGCGTCGACAGCGCGCTTCCTGCAGCTGAAGGGCGGCCCGAGCGGCCGGATTCATCCGCAAACACGAAGGACGACTCGACAGTCGTCAGCCACTCGCAGCACGGAGTCCCGAAGATGGAATACGACCAGACCCGAATAGAAGACGCCGTGCTTGCCCTCCTTGCCGCCTTCAGTTTCGATGGCGGCCGCGCCTGGAAGGGTTTCGATTTCGACGTCATGGATCAGTTGCATGCCCAAGGCTGGATCGACGAACCCAAGGGCAAGGCCAAGTCTGTCTGGCTCACGCCCGAGGGGCTCGAACGCGGCCGCAGGATCGCGGAGCAGCTGTTTGGCGGCGCATCCGCCGGCGGTTGAGCGCGCGTTCAAGGCGGGCGGCTTCGGCTGCAGCGTTCCCGTAGCATCGCTTATGCGCGAGCTTCACTCCGTGCCCGGCAAGCTGGGCGGTGCCTTGGTTCGTGCGCGCAACATCGTGCGAGCGCTGGCCTTCCCCGTGCATCCCCCCGACGCACCTCACCCAACCTGGAGCAAAGCCCGGCTCATGACGAACCCAGCTTCCGACGCCCTGGTGTTTTTCGGCGCCACCGGCGACCTGGCTTACAAGCAGATCTTCCCCGCCCTCTTGGCGATGGTGGCGCGCGACGGGCTGGACGTGCCGATCATCGGCGTGGCGCACGCCGGCTGGTCGGACGAACAGCTGCGCCAGCGCGCGCACGACAGCGTGGCGGAAGCGGCGAAGAAGGCCGGCAAGGGCGTGGACGAGGCCGCGTTCGCGAAGCTGTCCGCGCGGCTGCAGTACGTGGACGGCGACTACAACGATGCGGCCACCTTCGCGCAGCTGAAGCAGGCGCTGGGCGCGGCGAAGGCGCCGCTGCACTACCTGGCGATCCCGCCCTCGCTGTTCGGCACCGTGGTGACCAGCCTCAAGGCCGCCGGCTGCGCGGACGACGCGCGCGTGGTGGTGGAGAAGCCGTTCGGGCGCGACCTCGCCTCGGCACAGGCGTTGAACCGCACGCTGCACACGGTGTTCCCCGAGGCCTCGATCTTCCGCATCGACCACTACCTCGGCAAGGAGGCGGTGCAGAACCTCCTGTACTTCCGCTTCGCGAACAGCGTGCTGGAGCCGGTGTGGAACAACCGCTACGTGGACCGCGTGCAGATCACCATGGCCGAGGAGTTCGGCGTGGACGGGCGCGGCAGCTTCTACGAGGGCGTGGGCGCGATCCGCGACGTGCTGCAGAACCACCTCTTGCAGGTGACCTCGCTGCTGGCGATGGATGCGCCGATCGGCAGCGACCCCGCCGCGCTCAGCGCGGAGAAGCTCAGGCTGTTCCGCGCGATGCGCCCGCTCACGCCGGCGGACGTGGTGCGCGGCCAGTTCAGGGGCTACCGCGAGGTGCCCGGCGTGGCGGCGGATTCCGACGTGGAGACCTTCGTGGCGTTGCGCCTCGCCATCGATACCTGGCGCTGGTCGGGCGTGCCGTTCCTGATCCGCGCCGGCAAGAAGCTGCCGCTCACCACCACCCAGGTGATGGTGGACATGAAGGCGCCGCCGCTGTCGGTGTTCGACACGATCGGCGCGGCGCAGTCGAACTACTTCCGCTTCCGGCTCAGCCCGCAGGTGGTGATCGCCGAGGGCATGCGCGTGAAACTGCCCGGAGAGGCGCTGCGCGGCGAACCGGTGGAGCTGATCGCGCGCCACCACAGCGGCGTGGAGATGGCGCCCTACGAACGCCTGCTGGGCGACGCGCTGCGCGGCGACAACGCGTTGTTCACCAGCGACGAATGCGTGGAGGCGGCATGGCGCGTGGTCGACCAGGTGCTCGAACACAAGAACGCGGCGCGTCCCTACGAGCCCGGCAGCTGGGGTCCGTCCGAGGCGGTGGCGCTGGCCGGCGAGGAGGGCTGGCACGATCCGCAACCGGAGGCCACGCCGCCATGCTGATCGACAGCGCCGCGCGGCTCGAGCCGCTGGTGTTCCTGCTCGACGTGGACGACACCCTGCTCGACAACGACCGCTTCGCCGCCGACCTCGGCGCCGAGCTGGAGCGCAACTTCGGTGCCGCCGAGCGCGAGCGCTACTGGGCAATTTACGCACAACTGCGCAACGAGCGTGGCTACGCCGACTACCTCGACGCCCTGCAGCGCTTCCGCGACGGACTGGACAACCACCCCGCCCTGCTGTCGATGTCCGGCTTCCTGCTGGAGTATCCGTTCGAACAGCGGCTGTATCCCGGCGTGCCGGAAACCATCGACCACCTGCGCACGCTGGGCCGGCCGGCGATCCTCTCCGACGGCGACGTGGTGTTCCAGCCGCGCAAGGTCCACCGCGCCGGCCTGTGGCGCGCGCTGCGGGGCGACGTGCTGATCTACCTGCACAAGCAGCAGATGCTCGACGCGATGCAGCAGCGCTATCCCGCCACGCACTACGTGATGGTGGACGACAAGCCCGACATCCTCGCCGCGATGAAGCGCCAGCTCGGCGCGCGCCTCACCACGGTGTGGGTGCGCCAGGGCCATTACGCCGCCGCGGCGGCGAACCAGGCCATCGAGCCCGCGCCCGACCTCGCGATCGCGTGCATCGCGGAACTGCGGGAGCGTAAGCTTGCAGACTTCCTGCCGGATGCGGCCAACGCCGCCACGGCCTGACCGAAACCCACGACCAAGCCTCCCCGGAGCCAGCATGAAAGCCACCCAGCAGTTGCACGAACTCGGCCAGAGCCTGTGGCTGGACAACATCACCCGCAGCCTGCTCGACGACGGCACGCTGGCGCGCTACATCGCCGAGTATTCGGTCACCGGCCTCACTTCCAACCCCAGCATCTTCGACGCGGCGATCGGCGGCGGCGACGCCTACGACGCCGGCATCCACGCCAAATCGCTGGTCGGACTGAAGGGCGAGGAACTGTTCATGGAGCTGGCGCTGGAAGACCTGCGCCGCGCCGCCGACCTGTTCAAGCCGGTGTTCGACACCACCCACCAGGTGGACGGCTGGGTGTCGATGGAAGTGTCGCCCCTGCTGGCCGCCGACACCGCAGGCAGCATCGCCGCCGCCGAGGCGATCCACGCGCAGGCGCAGCGGCCGAACCTGTTCGTGAAGATCCCCGGCACGCCCGAGGGCATTCCCGCGATCGAGGAAGCGATCTTCCGCGGCATCCCGATCAACGTGACCCTGCTGTTCTCCCGCGACCAGTACCTGGCCGCCGCCGGGGCCTATCTGCGCGGCATCGAGCGCCGCGTGGCCGCGGGCAAGGATCCGCAGGTGGCTTCGGTGGCCTCGCTGTTCATCAGCCGCTGGGATGTCGCCGCGAACCCGCAGCTGCCCACGGAGCTGCACAACGCGCTGGGCATCGCGGTGGGCAAGCAGACCTACCGCGCCTATCGCGAGCTGCTCGCCTCGCCGCGCTGGCTGAAGCTGGCCGCCGCCGGCGCGCGCCCGCAGCGCCTGCTGTGGGCCAGCACCGGCACCAAGGACCCGAACGCCCCCGACACGCTCTACGTCGATGCGCTGGCCGCGCCCGACACCGTGGACACCGTCCCGGAGAAGACGCTGCATGCCGTCGCCGACCATGGCAAGCCCGGCGCGGTGCTGCCGGTGGACGGCGGCGACGCCGAAGCCGTGCTGGCGAAGATCGCCAAGGCCGGCGTGGATATCGACGCACTGGCGCTAAAGCTGCAGCAGGACGGCGCGGAGGCCTTCGTGAAGTCGTGGAAGCAACTGCTGCAGCGCATCGCCGACAAGCAGGCCGCGCTGGCGGCCAAGGGCAAGGAGCCCGTCGCCCGATGAGCCTCGCCGACCTCACCCTGCTGCCCGAGTGGCAAGCCCTGCAGCAGCACTGCAACCAGCTCGAGACCCGCCACCTGCGCGAGCTGTTCGCCGCCGATGCCAAACGCGGCGAGCGCTTCGCGGCCGAGGCGGCGGGCCTGTACTTCGACTACTCCAAGCAGCGCGTGGACGGCGAGGCGCTGCGCCTGCTGCATGCGCTGGCCCAGGCGCGCGACCTCAAGGGCTACATCGCGGCGATGTTCCGCGGCGACCGCATCAACGCCACCGAGAACCGCGCCGTGCTGCATGTGGCGCTGCGCGCGCCGCGCGGCGAGAAGATCCTGGTGGACGGCCACGACGTGGTGCCCGACGTGCACGAGGTGCTGGACCGCATGGCCGCGTTCGCCGACGCCGTGCGCGGCGGCGCGTGGAAAGGTCACAGCGGCAAGCCGATGCGCAACGTGGTCTCGATCGGCATCGGCGGCTCCGACCTCGGCCCGGTGATGGCCTACGAGGCGCTGCGCGACTACAGCCGGCGCGACATGACGTTCCGCTTCGTGTCCAACGTGGACGGCACCGACTTCGCCGAGGCGGTGCGCGACCTGGACGCCGCCGAGACGTTATTCATCGTCTGCTCCAAGACCTTCACCACGCTGGAGACGCTCAGCAACGCGCACGCGGCGCGCGCCTGGTGCGTCAAGGCGCTGGGCGACGAGCGCGCGGTGGCGAAGCATTTCGTGGCGGTGTCCACCGCCGCGAAGGAAGTCGCGAAGTTCGGCATCGACACCAAGCAGATGTTCGGCTTCTGGGACTGGGTCGGCGGCCGCTACTCGATGGACTCGGCGATCGGCCTGTCCACCATGGTCGCGATCGGCCCGGACCACTTCCGCGACATGCTGGCCGGCTTCCACGCGATGGACGGGCATTTCCGCACCGCGCCGTTCGAGCAGAACCTGCCCGTGCTGATGGGCCTGCTCGGAATCTGGAACACGAACTTCCTCGACGCCGCCACGGTGGCGGTGCTGCCCTACGAGCAATACCTGAAGCGCTTCCCGGCCTACCTGCAGCAGCTCACCATGGAGTCGAACGGCAAGCACGTCACGCTGGCCGGCGCCCACGTGGACTACGCCACCGGCCCGATCTACTGGGGCGAGCCGGGCACCAACGGCCAGCACTCGTTCTACCAGCTGATCCACCAGGGCACGCGCCTGGTGCCCTGCGACTTCATCGGCTTCGGCCAGACGCTGAACCCGGTGCCCGCACAGCATGCCGATGGAAAGCCGGGCGGCGACCAGCACGACCTGCTGATCGCGAACCTGATCGCGCAAGGCGAGGCACTGGCCTTCGGCAAGACCGCCGAGGAAGTGCGCAACGAGGGCACGCCGGAAGCGCTGGTGCCGCACCGCACGTTCGAGGGCAACCGGCCCAGCAGCACCATCCTCGCCGAACGGCTCACGCCGTACGCGCTGGGCACGCTGGTGGCGCTGTACGAGCACAGCGTGTTCGTGCAGGGCGCGATCTGGGACATCGACTCCTTCGACCAGTGGGGCGTGGAGCTGGGCAAGCAGCTGGCGAAGGCCACCATCGCCGAACTGGTCGCGCCGACCGAACCGAAGCTGGCGCACGACAGTTCGACCAACGCCCTGATCCGCCGCTATCGCGCGCTGCGCGACGGCAAGCCCTGACGCCTTTTGTAGGAGCGGCCTCGGCCGCGATGCTTCTGCTCTGAAACCTCAAGGCAAGAGCATCGCGGCCGAGGCCGCTCCTACAACATCCGCTACCAGGGGCAAGTTCAGGCGTTCCCATGACAAGGTTTTCCGAGGTCCCATGAGCCAGCAGATCAGCCCGCTCGCCGGCAAGCCGGCGCCCAAGTCCATCCTCGTCGACATCGGCAAGCTGCTCGCCGCGTATACGGCGGTGAAGCCCGATCCCGCCGTGCCCGCGCAGCGCGTGGCCTTCGGCACCTCGGGCCATCGCGGCACCTCGTTCGACGGCAGCTTCAACGAGGACCACATCCTCGCGATCAGCCAGGCGATTTGCGACTACCGCCGGTCGAAAGGCGTCGACGGCCCGCTGTTCATCGGCGCCGACACCCACGCGCTGTCGCAGCCCGCGTTCGAGAACGCGCTGGAAGTGCTGGCCGCCAACGGCGTGGAAACGATGATCTCCGCCGGCGGCGAGTTCACGCCCACGCCCGCGGTGTCGCACGCGATCCTCGTGCACAACCAAGGGCGCAAGACGGGCCTCGCCGACGGCATCGTCATCACGCCTTCGCACAACCCGCCCGACAACGGCGGCTTCAAGTACAACCCCACCAACGGTGGCCCCGCCGATACCGACATCACCAAGTGGATGGAGAACCGCGCCAACGCGATCCTCGAAGCCGGTCTCAAGGACGTGAAGCGGCTGCCGTTCGCGCAGGCGCGCAAGGCCGCCACCACGCACGCGCACGACTACCTCGGCGCTTACGTGGCCGACCTCGCCAACATCGTCGACTTCGACGCGATCCGCGGCGCCGGCGTGCGCATGGGCGTGGACCCGCTGGGTGGCGCGGGCGTGCACTACTGGGCGCCGATCGCCGAACGCTACAAGCTGGACCTCAGCGTGGTGAGCAGCGAGGTCGATCCGCAGTTCGCCTTCATGACCGTGGACTGGGACGGCAAGATCCGCATGGACCCGTCCTCGAAGTACGCGATGCAGCGGCTGATCGGACTGAAGGACAAGTACGACGTGGCGTTCGCCTGCGACACCGACCACGACCGCCATGGCGTGGTGTCGCGCTCGGCCGGCCTGATGGAGCCGAACCATTACCTGTCGGTGCTGGTGGACTACCTGTTCCGCCACCGTCCGCGCTGGAACGACAAGGTGGCGGTGGGCAAGACCGTGGTCACCACCGCGCTGATCGACCGCGTGGTGAAGCGCCTCGGCCGCACGCTGGTCGAGGTGCCGGTGGGTTTCAAGTGGTTCGCCGAAGGCCTGTTCGACGGCCAGCTAGGCTTCGGCTGCGAGGAAAGCGCCGGCGCCTCGCTGCTGCGCCACGACGGCTCGGTGTGGACGACCGACAAGGACGGTCTGGTGCCCGCCCTGCTCTCCGCCGAGATCACCGCGCGCATGGGCAAGGATCCGGGCGAACTGTTCGATGCGCTCACCCGCGAGCTGGGCCGGCCTTGGGCGAACCGCGTCGAGGCCGCCGCCACGCCCGCGCAGAAGGCGAAGCTGTCGAAACTCTCGCCGGCCGAGTTCAAGGCCGACACGCTTGCTGGCGAAAAGGTCACCCAGGTGCTCGACAAGGCGCCCGGCAACGGCGCCGCGATCGGCGGCATCAAGGTGGTTACCGACAGCGGCTGGTTCGCCGCCCGCCCCTCCGGCACCGAGGCGATCTACAAGATCTACGCCGAGAGCTTCAAGGACGAGGCGCATCTCAAGAGCCTGCTGCAGGAGGCGCAGTCGGTGGTGGACGGCGCGCTCTCAGGCGCCTGACGCAACCTGTAGGAGCGCACCCTGTGCGCGAACGCTTTGGCGTTGATGAAGCAAAGGCATTCGCGCACAGGGTGCGCTCCTACATGCGACCCGCGCAGCGGCTCAGCGCCGCAAGGCCCGGTGTGCGATGTCGCGCCGGCAGAACGCGCCGTCGAAATGGATTTTCGCCACGGCATCGTAGGCATGCGCACGCGCTTCGGCGATGTCCTTGCCCAGCGCGCACACGGTGAGCACGCGACCGCCCGCGGTCACCACGCGGCCTTCCGCGTCCAGCTTCGTGCCCGCGTGGAACACCTTGGCATCGGCGACTAGCGGCACGTCGAGGCCGCCGATCGCGTCGCCGCTGCGCACCTTGCCCGGATAGCCGCCGGCCGCCATCACCACGCCCAGCGAGGGGCGCGCATCCCACTGCGCGCGGGTGCGGTGCAGCTCGCCGTCCAGCGCGGCCTCGATCAGTTCCACCAGGTCCGACTTCAGGCGCAGCATGATCGGTTGCGTTTCCGGATCGCCGAAGCGCACGTTGAACTCGATGACTTTCGGGTTGCCGGCCTTGTCGATCATCAGCCCCGCGTAGAGGAAGCCGATGAACGGCGCGCCCTCGGCGGCCATGCCGTGCAGGGTGGGTTCGATCACCTGCTTGAGGATGCGCTGCTCCACTTCCGGCGTGACCACCGGAGCGGGCGAATACGCGCCCATGCCGCCGGTATTGGGGCCGAAATCGCCATCGTCGCGCCGCTTGTGGTCCTGGCTGGACGCCATCGGCAGCGCGTGCTGGCCGTCGCTCATCACGATGTAGCTGGCTTCCTCGCCGTCGAGGAACTCCTCGATCACCACCCGCGCGGAGGCGTCGCCGAAGGCATGCGCGCCCAGCATGTCGTGCAGCGCCAGCTCCGCGTCGGCCTGGGTCAGCGCCACCACCACGCCCTTGCCGGCGGCGAGGCCGTCGGCCTTGATCACGATCGGCGCGCCGTGCGTGCGCACGTAAGCCAACGCCGGATTCAGTTCGGTGAACACCGCGTAGCGCGCGGTGGGGATGTTGTGGCGCAGGAGGAAATCCTTGGCGAAGGCCTTGGAGCCTTCCAGCTGCGCGGCGATCGCGCGCGGCCCGAAGATGCGCAGGCCGGCGGTGCGGAACTTGTCCACCACGCCCGCCACCAGCGGCACCTCGGGGCCGACCACGGTCAGCTCCACCTTCTCCGCCTTGGCGAGCTTGAGCAGGCCGTCGAGATCGGTCGCGGCGACGTCCGCGTTGCGCACCCCGCGCTCGCGCGCGGTGCCCGCGTTGCCCGGCGCCACGATCACCTCGTCCACCCGCGGCGACTGCTTGAGCTTCCACGCCAGCGCGTGCTCGCGCCCGCCGTTGCCGATGACCAGGACCTTCATGCCGATGACTCCGAGGGGCGCGTTGTTGCGTGGGATGGCCGGCTATTGTAGCCGGCTGGTGAAGGCAGCTTCGGCTACGCGCTCGCGTCACGGCTTGGCAAAGCGGTTTCGAGCGCCGGCAGGCGCACGAAACCGCTTTGCCGAAAACCAGACGCAAGGCCGCAGCGACCCCTCCCCAGCCCTCCCCTGCCCGCAGGGGAGGGAGCGGCAAGCTCAGCCCAGCAGCTCCAGCAGCGCCCCACGCGGCAGCTTGCCCGTCTCGTTGCGCGGCAGCGCTGCCACCAGGCGCAGGCGGCGCGGCAGGAACACCGGATCGACGGCGCGGCGCAGCGCATCGACGATCGCCGCCTCGGTGAGCGCGGGCGCCACCGCCAGCGCGGCGATGCGGCGCACGCCGGCGGCGTCGGCCTCGTCGAGCTGGAACACTACGCCGTCCTCCACGCCGGGAATCGCCAGCAGGCGGCGGGTGAGGTCGCCCAGCGAGGCGCGCTTGCCGGCGATTTCCAGCAGGTCGGTATTGCGGCCGCACAGGCGGAAGCGGCGGCCGGCGTCGTGCAGGCTCACGATGTCGGCCAGCACCACAGGCGCGTCGAGCTGGGGCGCCTCGATCAAGGTGCCGTCGGGCTGCGGGTGCAGGCGCACGTCCTCGTACAACGTCCAGTCCGCATCGACGGTGACGCGGCGGCTGGCGAAGGCGCAGGTCTCGGTGGAGCCGAACACCTCCAGCAGCGGTGCGCCGAAGGCCTGTTCGGCGGCCCGTGCCAGTTCCAGCGGCAGCGGCGCAGTGGCGGACAGCATCGCCGCCAACGGCGGCAGCGTGGTACCGGCGGCCACCAGCGCCCGCAGGTGCACCGGCGTGGTCACCAGTACGCGCGGTGCGGGCACTTCGGCGAGCGCGGCGGCCACGTCGGCGGGAAAGAATGGCCGCCCCGCATGCACGGCCACCTCGCCCAGGAGCGGCAGCAGCACGCTCATCTCCAGCCCGAAGATGTGCTGCGGCGGCACGGTGGCGACCACGTGGAACGGCGCGCCGGCCACGGCGCCCAGCATCGCCAGCGTGCCGGCGCTGCTGGCGCTGAGGTTGCGCCAGCTCTTGGCATTGGCGCGCGGCGTGCCGGTGGAACCGGAGGTGTAGCCGATCGCCACGATCTGTTCGGCGGGAATCGCCGGCACGACTGCCGCTGCGGAAGCGGGGCCGACCTCCAGAGCAGGCAGCTTGCGGTAGCCGTGCGGCGCGGGCACCAGCGCCAGTTCGCCCAGCGCGTAGCTGCCGGGATGCGCGGCCATCACTTCCTCCACCGCCTGCGGCGCGCGCGAGGGCGGCAGCAGGTTCGCCTGGCCGCGACGCGCGATGGCGCTGAACGCGACCAGGAAGGCGTAGCGGTCCTCGCACAGGTTCACCGCGGCGGGCGCCTCGGGCAGCAGCGCGGCGACCTGCTCGACATGCGCGAGGAACTGCGCCGCGCTCACCGCCGCGCCGTGGCGCCAGGCCACGGTGCGCCGCGGGTCGCACGCGTGCAACAGGGGCAGCACGGCTTGCGCCGATGCGCGCTCCAGGCTGTCGTAGACGATGGCCAAGTGGTGCTGCTCTCCCGGATTGGCGGCCGCCAGTGGCCGCGCTGCGCACCACCCACGGATGGGATAGGTGGCGCCGATGATGCTAGGGATTTCCCCTGTGCGCGCCGCTGAATCGCATCCGGCCTTTGCCGTCGCGATTCACCGCCGAGTCAGGCGCGGATGATAGCGCCGGTGAGCGCGTCGCGTATGGTCGTGGGGCGATCCTGCGCGCCCAGCGGGGCGTCGAGCAGGCCAGCGAGCGCATCGCCGAAGTAGTCGCGCACGGTCTGCGCGCTCTTCGCCGGTGGCTCGCCGTGCGGATTCGCGCTGGTGGAGACCAGCGCGCCGCCGAACGCGCGACACAGCGCGGCGGCCGGTTCGTGGGCGGTGACGCGCAGCGCGACGCCCGCATGCGCGCCGGCCACCCAGTCGGGTACGGCGGCGCTGCGCGGGAAGATCCAGGTGCGCGGACCGGGCCAGCTGGCGCGCACCTCGTCCAGCACCGTGCCGGGCACCCGGGCGAAGTCGATATAGCGCTCGACCTGGGCGAAATCGGCGGCGATCAGCAGCACGCCCTGGGTGGCCGGGCGCTGCTTCAGCGCGAAGATCTTCTCGAACGCGACGCGGTCGTGCGGATCGCAGCCCAGGCCGTAGACCGCCTCGGTGGGATAGGCGAGCACGCCGCCCGTGCGCAGCAGCGCGGCGGCGGCGTCGAGTTCGGCCAGCGTGAAGGTTCGTGGCATCCGATCAATGCTCCGAACCCAGGCCATTCCTGGAGGCGTCATGCCGGCGAAAGCGGGCATCCACCCTGACCTTGATGCGGCTGATCGACCTGGATTCCCGCTTTCGCGGAAATGACGTCATCGCAAAATGCGGTGCATCACGCATCAGGCCGGAGTCTTTTTCGACACTGCCTTCTTCGCGGCGGCTTTCTTCGTCGCGGTCTTTTTCGCCGTGGTCTTCTTGGCGGCGGTTTTCTTCGCGGGTGTCTTCTTGGCGACCGCCTTCTTCACCGCCGGCTCCTTCTTCGCAGCGGTCTTCTTCGCGGCGGCGGTCTTCTTGCCGAAGCGGCCGCCCTTCTTCGCCGGTGCGGCGGCGAGCAGCTCCAGGCACTGCGCCTCGGTGAGTTCCTTCGGCTCCTGATCCTTCGGAATGCGCGCGTTCTTCTCGCCGTCGGTGATGTAGGGACCGTAGCGGCCGTTGAGCACCTGCACGCCGTTGCCGAAGTCCGCGATCACGCGGTTCGCGAGCAGGGTGAGTTTCTCCTCCACCAGTTGCAACGCACGCGGCAGTTCGATGGTGTAGGGATCGTCCTCGGGCTTCAGCGAGGCGTAGGTGCTGCCCTGCTTCACGAACGGACCGAAGCGGCCGATGCCCACGCTGACCTCGTCGCCGTTCGGCGCGGCGCCCAGCTGACGCGGCAGCTTGAACAGTTCCAGCGCCTCGGCCAGCGTGATGGTGTGCATGCTCTGGCCAGGGCGCAGCGAGGCGAACTGCAGCTTCTCGTCGCTGTCCTTGTCGCCGATCGCGACATACGGCCCGAAGCGGCCGAGGCGCACGAACACCGGCTTGCCGCTCTTGGGGTCGCTGCCCAATTCGCGCGCGCCGGTGGCCTCGCTTCGATCCACCGACTCGGTCTTCTCGTCCACCTGCTGCTTGAACGGCTGCCAGAAACGCTCCATCAGCGGCACCCAGGCTTCCTCGCCGCGGCTCACCGCGTCGAGCTCGTCCTCGAGCTTGGCGGTGAAGTCGTAGTCCACGTAGCGGCTGAAGTGCTGGGCGAGGAACTTGCCCACCGCGCGGCCGATATCGGTGGGCTTGAAGCGGCGGCTGTCGAGCAGCACGTACTCGCGGTTCAAGAGCACCTGGATGATGCTGGCGTAGGTGGAGGGACGGCCGATGCCGTATTCCTCCAGCGCCTTCACCAGCGAGGCTTCCGAGTAGCGCGGCGGCGGCTCGGTGAAGTGCTGGTCGGCGGCGATGTCCTTCAGCGGCACGTCCTCGCCCTTCTCCAGCCGCGGCAGGCGGCGGCCTTCGTCCTCGTCGTCCGCGTTCTTCTGGTCGCGGCCTTCCTCGTACACGGCGAGGAAGCCGGGGTCGACCACGGTGGTGCCGGTGGCGCGGAACGCGGCGGGGCCGCCCGCGGCATGCGGCAGCTCGAAGTCCACCGACACGGTGTTCAGGGTGGCGTGGATCATCTGGCAGGCCACGGTGCGCTTCCAGATCAGCTCATAGAGCTTGCGCTGCTCGTCGTTGAGGTAGGCGTTCACCTCGCGCGGCGTGCGCATGGCTGAGGTCGGGCGGATCGCCTCGTGCGCTTCCTGGGCATTCTTGCTCTTGGCCTTGTAGAACTGCGGCCCGTCGGGCAGCGCCTTGTGACCGTAGTCGCGGGCGATCAGCGCGCGCAGCTCGGCCAGCGCGTCGTCGGCCAGCGCCACCGAGTCGGTACGCATGTAGCTGATGAGGCCCACGTTGCCCTCGCTGCCGAGGCTCACGCCTTCGTACAGGCCCTGCGCCACCTTCATCGTGCGGCTGGTGGTGAAGCCGAGCTTGCGCGCGGCCTCCTGCTGCAGGGTGGAGGTGGTGAACGGCGGCGCGGGGCGGCGCTTGCGCTCTTTGCTGCCCACCTCGGACACCGTGAGGCGGCCATGCGCGGCTTCCTTCAGCGCGTTGCGCGCGGCGTGCGCATCGTGTTCGTTGGTGAGGTCGAACTGCTCGAACTTCTTGCCGTTGAGTTTCGTGAGCCTGGCGCTGAATTCGCCGTCGGCGTGGCGCAGCTGCGCTTCCACCGTCCAGTATTCGCGCGCCACAAAGGCCTCGATCTCCTCCTCGCGCTCCACGATCATGCGCAGCGCCGGCGACTGCACGCGGCCGGCGGACAGGCCCCGCTGCACCTTGCGCCACAGCACCGGCGAGAGGTTGAAGCCCACCAGGTAGTCCAGCGCGCGGCGCGCCTGCTGCGCATCGACCAGGTCGTGCGAGAGCTGGCGCGGCGCGGCCACCGCGGCCTTGATCGCCTTCGGCGTGATCTCGGAGAACACCACGCGGTGCATGTTCTTGCCGTTGGCAAGGCCACGCTCCTTCAGGATCTCGCTGATGTGCCAGCTGATCGCCTCGCCTTCGCGATCCAAGTCGGTCGCGAGGTAGATGTCGTCGGCCAGCTTCGCCGCCTTGGCGATCGCGTCCACGTGCTTCTCGTTGCGCTCGATCACCTCGTACTTCATCGCGAAGCCGTGGTCCGGGTCGACCGCCCCCTCCTTGGGCTTGAGGTCGCGCACATGGCCGTAGGAAGCGAGGACCTGGAAGTCCTTGCCGAGGTATTTGTTGATCGTCTTGGCCTTGGCGGGCGACTCGACGATAAGCAGGTTCTTGGCCATGAATCTCGATGCAGGTGGGCGTGGCGAATCCATGCCGCAGTGCGGCATGCCTATATACTAGTGAGGCCAGACGGCGCGACGGCTGTCAAGCCGGGCGGCGTGAAAGCGCGCCGTGGCGCGGGTTTCGGGGCACCGGCTACCCCGGCATGCACTGGTAGCGGTTGCCCGGCAGGCCGGTCACGCGCCCCTCCAGCTCCAGCATCAGCAGCATCGAGGACAGCGCCGCCGCGGCCAGCCCGCTGCGCTGCACCAGCTCGTCCAGCGTGGCCGGATCGTGGCCCAGCGCGTCGAGCAGGCGGCGGTAGTCCGGGTCGGCGCGCCAGCCGCCGTCGCGGGTTGGGGCCGGGGCATCGGGCCGGGCCAGCCGCTCGGCCAGTTCCACGCCCAAGGCGCGCGCCGACGGAGCCAATGCCTCAATCACCTCGGCCGGCTCCTCCACCAGCCGGGCGCCGTCGCGGATCAGCCGGTGGCAGCCGCGCGCCAGCGGGTTGGCGATGGAGCCGGGCAGTGCGAACACCTCGCGGCCCTGTTCACCGGCCAGCCGCGCGGTGATCAGCGAGCCGGACTGCAGGCCCGCCTCCACCACCACCACGCCCAGCGCCAGCCCCGAGATGAGGCGGTTGCGGCGCGGGAAATGGTCGGCCCGCGCCACGGTGCCGGGCGGGAACTCGCTGACCACAGCGCCCTGCGCCGCGATCCGCTGCGCCAGCGCGTGGTGCTTGCGCGGATAGACCCGGTCCGGCCCGGTGCCGACCACCGCGACGGTGGCCGCGCCGACGTCCAGCGCGGCCTCGTGGGCGGCGCCGTCGATGCCGTCGGCCATGCCGCTGGTGACGGTGTAGCCGGCCAGCGCCAGCGCGCGGGCGAAGCGCCGCGCGTGTTCCAACCCCGCCGGGCTGGCGCCGCGCGCGCCCACGATGGCCACCTGCGGATGCAGCAGCAGGCTGGCCTCACCGGCCACGAACAGCGCGGCGGGCGGCTGCGGGATGGTTTCCAGGAGCGGCGGGAAATCCGCCTCGGTGCAGCGCAGGAGGCGATGGCCGGACTCGGCCAGCCAGGCGAGGTCGGCGGCGAGGCGTGCCTCGTCGGGTGCATCCAGCCACGCGACGGCACCCTCGCCCAGCGTGGCGGCCTGCCGGCGCAGCCGCTCCAGCGCGGCATCGATGCGGCCGTCGGCTGCGGCCAGCGCCTCGCGCAGGCCGCCCTGGCCCAGCCCCGGCGTGCGCAGGGCGGTGAGCCACGCGCGCAGTTCGTCCGTCTCGTCCATGCCGGCAGTGTACGCAGTCGACGTCAACAAAAACGGCGCGGGATGAGCCGCGCCGTCGTGTCGGGAGAAACCTACGCGTGCGCAACGCAGGGCGTTCGCGCACAGGGTGCGCTCGTTCCTACTCCGGCAGGCGCAGCCTGTCGCCCTTCTTCACCGGGCGCAGGCCGTCCATCACCAGGCCGTAGCTGACGTTGTCGAAGGTGCGGAACACCATCACGTGGCCGATGTATTCCTCCGGCAGGGTCACCCGCTTGCCCACGGCGCGATCCCAGCTGTTGCTGGCCACGTCGTCGTGGATGTTCTCGCCGGGCTGCCAGATCGCGAAGGTGGTGCCGTTGTCGACGCCGTCCTTCGAGCCCACCGACAGCGCCACCACCTGGTGCGGCCCCACCGCGTCCATCGCGTCGGTGAACGCGATCACGCGGCCGTCCTTGGGCAGGTTCTTCGGTGCGTGCGGGTAGAAATACGGATCGTACGGATTGTCGTCCACCGGCATGATGCGGTCGCCGCTGCGCACTTCCTGGGTGGAATCGAGCAGCAGCAGGGTGGACGGGTCGCCGGTGCGCAGCGTCTCGGCGGTGCCGATCACCTTCACCTCGACGCCCATGTCGCGGCCGCGGCGATAGTGGCCGGAGCCGTTGTCGAAGTCCTCTTCCCACGGCGACTTCACCATCGCCGCGTTCGCGTACAGCTCGTCGCCGAACACCGCGTTGCCGCCGGAACCGTCGTCGAAACCGCGGAACACATGCTCGGGCCGCACGATCGCCCAGCGCTGGCCGGGCTGGCTGTCGAGACCGCGCACGTAGAGGTTCTGGCCCGAGGTGGCGCGCAGCTGGTTCTCTTCCACGCCCACCACGTAGGGGGCCTTGCTGACCGCGCTGGAATCCATCACGCGCAGGTCCTTCAGGAAGGTCTTCAGCGCATCCAGCGGGATCGCCGGCACCGCCTCGCCTTCGCGATGCACGGCCGGCTCCAGCTTCAGGGCCGGGCCATTGATGAAGGACAGGTTCAGCACGTCGCCCGGATAGATCAGGTGCGGGTTGCGCACCTGCGGATTGGCCTGCCAGATCTCCGGCCACAGCCACGGCTTGACCAGGAATTTCGCCGAGATTCCCCACAGCGTGTCGCCGCGGCGCACCGTATACGAATCGGGATGGTTGCTGCGCAGTTGCGTGGCGCCGGCGGCACACACCGCCGCCGCGACCATGGTGCCGGCCAGCACCGTGAAGGCTTTCTTGAACATTGGTGGGAATCCCCCTCCCCGCGGTTGAGAGCGAGTGTAACCGAAGCATTAAGCGGTGCAATCGGCACCGGGTCGCAGAATCCACGGCCGTCGTGGGGGCGCTGCCATCGGCTCCCCCACGCCGGTGGCGTACTACAATGGCGGCATGTCCACGCTCGCCATCCTCGAATTCCCCGATCCCCGCCTGCGCACCCGCGCCGCGCCGGTCACCGTGTTCGACGCCAGGCTGAAGCAGTTCGTCGCCGACCTGTTCGAGACCATGTACGCCGCCAACGGCGTGGGCCTCGCCGCCACCCAGGTCAACGTGCATCAGCAGGTGCTGGTGATCGACATGAGCGACGAGCGCAACCAGCCGCTGGTGCTGATCAACGCCGAGATCGTGGAGAAGGACGGCGCCCAGGTGTACCAGGAGGGCTGCCTGTCCTTCCCCGGTGTCTACGCCGACGTGACCCGCGCGCTGAAGGTGAAGGTGAAGGCCCGCGACGCGGACGGCAAGGAATTCGTCTACCAGGCCGAAGGCCCGCTGGCGGTGGCCGTGCAGCACGAGCTGGATCATCTCGCCGGCAAGGTGTTCGTGGACCACCTCTCGCCGCTGAAACGTTCGCTGCTGCTCAAGCGCCTGGACAAGCAACGCAAGCAGGCGGCCAGCGCTTGAGAGCCTGTTCAATGCCTTCGCAGGGCTCACGTTGCCTTGCCGTGGCCGTCAGGTGGTGGCGCGTGGCGCAGCGCCTGCCTGGCTGGCAGGCCAAGCCGCGCGCCACCGCATGGCGGCCACGGCAAGGCAACCCGAAGGGCCGGGCCTGTTTGCCCCCATTCCTGCGTCATCACTCAGTCGTGGACGGACGTCCACTCCTTCGCTCTTCCTTGGCCTGCGCGCAAACAGATCCCGGCGCGGGCCACGCGAAGGCATTGAACAGGCTCTGAGCATGCGCGTCGTCTTCGCCGGCACGCCCGAATTCTCCGTTCCCTGCCTCGAAGCCTGCCGCGCCAGCGGCGCCGAGGTGGTCGCCGTCTACACTCAGCCCGACCGCCCCGCCGGCCGCGGCCGCAAGCTCGCGCCCAGCCCGGTGAAGCAGGCCGCCCTCGCCGCCGGCATCGCGGTGGCACAGCCGGAGACCCTGAAGACCGCCGAGGCCCAGGCCGCGCTCGCCGCGTATCGGCCCGACCTGATGGTGGTGGTCGCCTACGGCCTGATCCTGCCGCGCAAGATACTGGCGACTCCGCTCCTGGGCTGCTGGAACGTGCACGCCAGCCTGCTGCCGCGCTGGCGCGGCGCGGCGCCGATCCAGCGCGCCATCCTTGCCGGCGACGCCGAAACCGGCGTCGATCTGATGCAGATGGAAGCCGGCCTGGACACCGGCCCCGTGCTGCTGGAAAGGCGCACCCCGATCGCCCGCGAAGACACCGGCGGCTCGCTGCACGACCGCCTCGCCGCACTCGGCGCCGAGGCGCTGGCCGAAGGTCTGCGCCGCGCGCTGGCCGGCGAGACACTGGCCGCCACGCCGCAAGCCGCCGAAGGCGTCGTCTACGCGCACAAGCTGGACAAGGCCGAGGCGCGACTCGACTTCACGCGTCCGGCGATCGACCTGGAACGCCAGGTGCGCGCATTCGACCCCTGGCCCGGCAGCGACGCCGAGGTCGCCGGTGAACCGCTGCGCATCTGGGCGGCACACGCGCTCGGTCTGGCACACGAGGCGGTGCCGGGCAGCGTGTTGGGTGCGGGGCGCGAAGGCATCGACGTGGCCTGCGGTTCGGGCGTGTTGCGCATCACCGCCGTGCAGCGTGCAGGCGGCAAACGCATCGGTGCTGCCGATTACCTCAACGCGCGGCCCGAGCTTCGCCCCCTCTCCCCTGCGGGGAGAGGGCTGGGGTGAGGGGCGGGTGCCCGCGATGGATTTCCTGATCGCAGCGCCTTGCCTCGCACACTCCTGCCAGGTGATTGACGCTGGGCATGCGTGCGCGCATCAAACCGATTTCGAGCGCCCTTCGGGCGCCCGAGTTACTTCTCCTTTGCTTGTCCAAAGGAGAAGTAACCAAGAGGAAACGACACCCCGATGGCGCGCCCTGCGCCCATCCATGGGCTCCGGGTGCGCGGGCGGGCTACGGGGTTTTCCGACGGCACATCCTTGTACCGGCGAAAAACTGGCCCGCATCCATGCGGGCCATCCTGCGGACTTTCCTTCACCCACCCGCCGTGCCATAGGGGCCCCGGGTAGAGCAGCGCGCTCCAGCGCGCAGATGCAAAGGCAAGTGCGAGAGCGAGAGCTACAGGCTTGCGACGCTTTTGCTCTTGCTTCTAGCGCGCACGATGCGCGCCTGCTCTTGTGGGGCCCCTGGCCGGCGGTGAGGCGGGGACGGCAAGGCCGCGCAGCGGGCGAGTCCATGGATGGACTCGCCTTTTCGCGCGGGCAGGCGAGAGCATGGATGCCCGAGTTGAGGCAACGCAGGAGCAGTTGCCCGATGCCCGCTCGAAAAGCCCCGGCCCCGACTCACGGACTTGCCGTCCATGGATGGACGGCAAGCGCCAACCGGGGTGTCGTTTTCTCTTGGCTACTTCTCCTTGACTCCGGGCATCCTGCCCTCCGCCCTTCGGGCCGGCTTCGCCGTTCGCACGCGCTCCTGCGCGTGCGTGGGACAAGCAAAAGAGAAGTAGCTCGGACGCCGACAGGCGCACGAAACCGCTTTGTCGCTGGCGGAAAAGCTCCCCTCCCCCCAACCCCTCTTCCTCGCTCCTCAAAGCAGGGCCATCCATGGCCCTTCACCGCGTCCGCAAGCGGGAGAGGGGAGCCATCACGCACAGATGGCAAGCGCGACACCAGCCGTCCCATGTCGCCACGCCGCAGGCCCGAACCCCATGAATGACACCCGCGCCCTGGCCGCCAAAGCTCTCGCCGACATCGCCCTCAAGGGCGCCTCGCTGCGCGAAGCAATGGATCGCCACGCGCAAAAACTCCCCGACCCCCGTGACCGCGCCTTGCTGATGGCCCTGGTCAGCGATGGCGCGCGCTGGTGGCCGCGTTTCGATGCCGCGCTGGATCGCCTGCTGGAGCAGCCGCTGCGCAAGAAGGCGCCGGTGGTGCATGCGCTGCTGGTACTCGGCTTGGTACAGCTCGAGGTGCTGGAGCTGGCCGATTACGCCGCGGTGGCGGCCACGGTGGAAGCGGTGCGCGCGTTGAAGCGCCCGCAGTTCGCTGGCCTGGTCAACGCGGTGCTGCGGCGCTGGCAGCGCGAGCGCGCCACACACCTCGCCGCGCTCGATGCGCACCCGGAAACCCGCCACGCCCATCCCCGCTGGCTGGCCGAGGCGATCGCGCACGACTGGCCGGCGCAGGCCGAGGCGGTGATGGCGGCGGACAACCGCGAACCGCCGCTGATGCTGCGCGCCAACCGCCGCCGCGGCACGCGCGAGGCCTTGATCGAGCGCCTGCGCCTGGACGGCCAGACGGCCGAACCGCATGCCTGGCTCGCCGACGCCATCGTGCTGCCGCACAGCACCGACGTGACCCGCCTGCCCGGTTTCGAGGATGGCGCCTTCGCGGTGCAGGATGGCGCGGCGCAGATCGCCGCCGACCTCGCCGACGTGCGCGACGGCCTGCGCGTGCTCGACGCCTGCGCCGCGCCGGGCGGCAAGGCCTGCCACCTGCTGGAACGCGCGGCCATCGACCTCACCGCGCTGGAATCCGATCCGCAACGCATGGACCGCGTCCGCCAGAACCTGCAACGGCTGCGGCTGGACGCGCGCCTGCTCACCGGCGACGCGGGCGCGCCGAAGGCCTGGTGGAACCGCCAGCCGTTCGATCGCATCCTGATCGACGCGCCCTGCTCGGCCACCGGTGTGCTGCGCCGTCGGCCCGACGTGCGCCTGCACCGTCGCGCCAGCGACATCGCCGCGCTGCAGGCGCAGCAGCGGCGCATCCTCGGCGCGCTGTGGCCGCTGCTGGCGCCGGGCGGGCGGCTGCTGTACATCACCTGCTCGCTGCTGCGCGCGGAGAACGAGGCGATCGTGGGCGAGCTGCTCGCCGCGCAGCCGGATGCACACGCCGTCGCGTTCGAACTGCCCGCGGGCCAGGCCGCCGCCGTGGGCTGGCAGATCCTGCCCGGGGATGGCGACCTCGACGGCATGTACTATGCGGTGCTCGAAAAGCGCTGAATGCCTGAAACTCCATGACTGTCCCCTCCCCCCGCGTGCGGGGGAGGGTGCCGAAGGCGGGAGAGGGACGCGGCGGAGCCGCGCGGCCGGGTTGAAAAGCGCCCTCTCCAGCCCTGCCAGGCAGCCTCTCCCGCCAGCGGGAGAGGCAAAGCAGGAAACCTCCATCCCTCCGAGTCGCTCCATGTTCGCTCTTTCCAAGGCCACACCGCAGGAACGCCGCCAGTTCTGGCTGCTGTTGCTGGTCGCGCTGGTGATCCTCGGCGCCGGCATCGGCCTGCGCGACCCCTGGCCCTCGGACGAACCGCGCTTCACGCTGGCCGCGAAGCAGATGGTGGAAAGCGGCGACTGGCTGTTCCCGCACCGCGGCAGCGAGCTGTACGCGGACAAGCCGCCGATGCTGATGTGGGCGGAGGCTGCCAGCTTCGAGCTGGTGCGCTGGTGGCGACTGGCCTTCATGCTGCCCTCGCTATTGGCAGGGCTGGGTACCCTGCTGCTGGTGTACGACCTCGGCCGGCGGCTGTGGAACCGGCGCACGGGACTCTACGCCGCGGGCGGCCTGCTGCTGGCGTTCCAGTTCGTCTACCAGAACCAGCGCGCGCAGATCGACCCGCTGGTGATGTTCTTCATCACCGCGGCGAACTGGGGCCTGCTGCGGCACCTGCTCGCGCCACCCGATACCGGCGGGACGCGCACGACACACTGGCCGCTGTACTGGCTGGGCTGTTTCTGCGCGGGACTGGGCGTGATCACCAAGGGCGTGGGCTTCCTCGCGCTGCTGATGCTGATCCCCTATGCGTGGGCCGCGTGGCGCGGCTGGGACGGCGTGGTGCGTCCGGGCCGCGGCGCGTGGTGGCGCTGGCTGCTGGGCCTCGTGGCCACGCTGGCGGCGATCGCGCTGTGGCTGGTGCCGATGCTGCTCGTCGCGCAGGCGCGCGACGGCAATCCCGCGTATGCGGCCTACGTCAGCGACATCCTGTTCCACCAGACCGCGAAGCGCTACGCGAACGCCTGGCACCACATCCACGCGTGGTGGTACTACCTCCCGATCCTGCTGTTCAGCTGGCTGCCGCTGTCGCTGCTTTACCCCGGCTGCCTGCCGCGCTGGTGGCAGCGATTGAAGGCGCGCGACGCGCGCGTGCTGCTGCCGCTGGGCTGGGTGGTGCTGGTGCTGCTGTTCTTCAGCGCCTCGCCGGGCAAGCGCGACGTCTACATCCTGCCCGCGCTGCCGATGCTGGCGCTGGCCTGCGCGCCGTTCGTGGACGAGCTGCTGCCGAAGCGCTGGCTGCGCGTGGCGGGTCTGGCTTTCATCGCCGTGCTGGGCGTGGCGATGCTGGGCACCGGCGCTTACGCCCTGTTCGCGCACGCGCCGAAGGTGGCGCAGTTCGCCACCGACCGCGACCTCGCCGACGGCGGTGCCGCGCTGTGGTGGATGTGCGTGGTGCTGGGCGCGGTGCAACTGGCCCTGGTCGCCGCGCTGCGCGTGCGCCGCGCCGTGTGGGCGGTGTGCGGCGGCATGGCTGCGCTGTGGCTGGCCTGGGGCTGCTGGGCGGTGCCGCTGCTCAATCCTTCCAGTTCCTCCTCTGCGCTGATGGCCGAGGTGCGCGGCCACCTGGCCCCCGGCGACCAGCTCGGCCTGGTGGCGTGGACCGAACAGAACCTCTTGATGCTCGACCGCCCCGCCACCGACTTCGGCTTCAAGGTGCCGTGGCACATCCAGTTCGCCCGCGCGGTGCAGTGGCAGGCGCAGGCACCGGCCACGCGCTGGCTGTTCGTGCAGCAGCCGGCGATGGGCGACTGCGTGGCGCGCGCGAAGGCCATCCATCTCGGCCACGCCAACCAGCGCGACTGGTGGATGTTCAGGGCTGATGCCCTGGTGCCGGGCTGCCTGCCGGGCGCGAAGGTGGACGAGGCGCCGGACGCCGATCCCGAAGGCGCCGACATGCAGGCGGGTCCGTGACGGACCGGCCGCGGATCCAGCTGCTTGGCCGCGACAACGGCGCGGGCCTCAGCCGCGACATGACCTTGCTCGCCGCCGCGCTGGAAGAGGCGGGTGCATCGGTGCGCACGACCGGGTTGCCGCATCGCGGTCGCTTCGCCGAATGGCTGACGCGCCTGCGCCTCGCCGGGCGCGCGCCTGCGTTCGACCTCAACCTGATGCTGGAACGCGTGCGTCCGGAGTTCGCGCCCGCCGCGCGGCGCAACGTGCTGGTACCGAACCCCGAATACTTCCGCGCGCAGGACCGCGCCGCGCAGTCCTGCATCGACGAGGTATGGGCCAAGACCCGCTACGCCGAGCGCCTGTTCGCGGCGCTGGGCGTGCCCGTGCGCTACATCGGCTTCACCAGCCCCGACCGACTTGACCGCGCGGTGCCACGCCGGCATGCCTTCTTCCACGGCCCCGGCCGCAGCGCCAACAAGGGCACGGCGGCGCTGCTCAGGCTGTGGGCCGCGCACCCCGAATGGCCCGTGCTCACCGTGGCGTGGCGGCGCAAGCGGGTGGAGTTGGACACGCTCCCCGCCAACGTCGCGCTGCTCCGCGAGCACCTCGACGATGCGGCCTACCGCCACCTGCAGAACGAACACCGCTTCCACCTCTGCCCCTCGCAGACCGAGGGCTATGGCCACTACCTGGTCGAGGCGACGAGCTGCGGCGCAGTGGTGGTGACGCTGGACGCCGAGCCGATGCACGAGCTGATAACCGCCGAGCGCGGCGTGCTGGTGCCGGCGCAGGCCACCGGCACGCAGGACCTGGCCACGCTGTACGGCTTCCGCGACGCGGACATGGCGCACGCGATCGAGCGCTGCGCGACGATGCCGCAGGCCGAGGCCGACGCGCTGGGCGCGGCTGCACGGACGTGGTACGAAGCCGAACGCGCCGCGTTTCCGACGCGGCTGCGCGTGGCGCTTGACGATATCCGGCGCTCTTGATGCACCACACCGTTGCGTAAAGGCACTGGACCCCGGATATCGTTACGCGATTCCAGGATGACGGACAACGCTCAATCGTCGCCGGATTCGAATTCCGCGAGATGAGCGTCGATGCCGCGCTCGCAGCGCACGATGCCTTCGGTACGGGTGGCGTGGAACAGGCGGTTGTTCGGCAGGCTGAGGTCGTTGACGTCGGGCTGAGCGCGCGATGCGTGCCACAGATGCACGGCCAGCGCGGCCCACTTCAGCGCACGGCGGCGCAGGCCGGCGTTCTCCAGCCGCGCCACCAGTTCGCGGTCCTCGGCGCCGTAGCCCTCCATGCGCTCGTCGAAGCCGTTCACTCGCAGCAGGTCGTCGCGCCAGAAGCTCATGTTGCAGCTCATCACCCGGCCGCCGTTGCGCGAACGCGCCTTCCAGCGCGCCAGCTGCGGCTGTCGGAACGCGTAGAGACGCTTGCTGCCGTCGAACTCGTGGAAGTCCGCGCGCGACCACGGCGCGAACACCGGCGTGCCGCCCGCCAGCAACTTGGCGCTTTCCTCGCGCGCGGCCTTGATCCGCCCGCCCTGCAGAAACCAGCCGCGTTCGGCCAGCATCAAATGATCGGCGACGAAGCGCGGGTGGAGCAGCATGTCGCCATCGAGCAGGATCACGTAGTCGCCGCGGCTGGCGGCGATGCCGCGGTTGCGCGCGCGCGCGGCGCGGAAGCCACGGTCTTCCTGCCACACGTGGCGCAGCGGCACCGGGTAGTCGCGCGCCATGCGCTCGATGAGCTCGCGGGTTTCCGCGCCCGAGCCGTCGTCGGCCACGATCACCTCGTCGGGCAGGCGCGTCTGTGCGGCGAGGCTGGCCAGCAGGCGTTCCAGCGCCGCGGGCCAGTTGTAGGTGAGTGCGACGACGCTGACCTTCATGCCTGCGCTCAATGCCCGCGCAGGCCGCGCAGCAGGATCGCCAACGCGCGTTCGGCCCGCTTCCACCACGACACCCGGCCGTGCAAGGCAATGCCCGCGTAGATGCGCGCCTCGACCCAGTCGCAGCGTTCGCGCGACTTGAACTCGGCCTTGGCCAGGTCCAGCGCGTGCACGTCCAGGTGCATGCGCGCGGCGTAATGGTTGATCAGGCAGCGCGAGCGGAACTGCGGCGCGAATTCGCGCATGCGCGCCTGCTCGTGCCACCAGCCGTTGCGGCCATGGATGCGGTAATCCACGTTGCCGGTGGGCAGGTAGTACTTGCGCGCGCCCAGCACGCTGGCGCCGAACACCAGGCAGTTGTCGGCGCTGATGCGCCAGTTCGCGGTGAACTCCGGCGGCAGGTCGAGCACGCGCTCGGCCAGCTTGCGGCGCAACGCCAGCGCAGACGTGGGCGCGCCGTACCAGCGCGCGCGCACCCAGGTACCGAGCACCGTGTAGCCGAGATCCATCGCCTCCTTCGCGTAGCCCTGCATGCCCGATTCGTTGCCCACCAGGCGCACGTCGGAGAACACGAAGTCGATGTCCTTGCGCGCGGCGAACACCTCGGCGAGCTGGCGCAGGTAGTCCGGCCCCCAGCGGTCGTCGGCGTCGAGGAAGCACACCACCTCGCCACTCGCCGCGGCGAGGCCGCGCTGGAACGCGGCGAGCTGGCCGCCGTTCTCGCCGCACAGCAGCTTCACCCGCGGCTCGTTGCCGTAGCGCTCGCGCAGATAGTCGGGCGAACCGTCGGTGGAGCCGTCGTCCACCACGATCACTTCCAGCGGCGCGTGGCTCTGCGCCAGCGTGCCGTCCACGGCCTCGGCCACGAAGTCGCGGTAGTTGTAGTTGGTGACGACAACCGAGAACGCGGGCGTGGCGTCCACCTCAGGCCTCCAGCAAGCGGCGGAAGTACGCGATGGTCTCCTTGAGGCCATCCTCCAGCGCCACCTTGGGCTGCCAGCCCAGCTTGTCCTGCGCCAGTGCGATGTCGGGCTGGCGCTGGCGCGGGTCGTCGGCGGGCAGCGGGCGGAACACCAGCTTCGACTTGCCGCCCACCAGCTCCAGCACCTTCTCCGCCAGCGCCAGCATCGTGAACTCGCCGGGGTTGCCGATGTTGACCGGGCCGGTAAAGCCGCGCGGCGATTCCATCATGCGCACGAAGGCTTCGATCAGGTCGTCCACGTAGCAGAAGCTGCGCGTCTGGCTGCCGTCGCCGTAGATGGTGATCTCCTCGCCCTGCAGCGCCTGCACGATGAAGTTGCTCACCACGCGGCCGTCGTTGGGGTGCATGCGCGGGCCGTAGGTGTTGAAGATGCGCACCACCTTGATGTCCAGGTCATGCTGGCGCTGGTAGTCGAAGAACAGCGTTTCGGCGCAGCGCTTGCCTTCGTCGTAGCAGGAGCGGAAGCCGATCGGGTTGACCCGGCCCCAGTACTCCTCGCGCTGCGGGTGCACCTCAGGGTCGCCGTACACCTCGCTGGTGGAGGCCTGCAGGATGCGCGCCTTCACCCGCTTGGCCAGGCCCAGCATGTTGATCGCGCCGTGCACTGAGGTCTTGGTGGTCTGAACCGGGTCGTGCTGGTAGTGCACCGGCGATGCGGGGCAGGCCAGGTTGAAGATGCGCTCCACCTCCACGTAAAGCGGGAAGGTAACGTCGTGGCGCATCAGCTCGAAATACGGGTGGTTCAGCAGGTGCGCCACGTTGCGCTTGCTGCCGGTGAAAAAGTTGTCCACGCACAGCACGTCGTGGCCGTCGGCCAGCAGGCGGTCGCACAGGTGCGAGCCGAGGAAGCCGGCGCCGCCGGTCACCAGTACCTTGCGCATCAGTCGTCGTTCCGGAACGCGAGGCGGCTAGTGTAAGCGACCGGCGACGGCTGCACGGCGACGCGCGTCGGCCTCCAGCCACAGCGCCAGCGCCAGCGGCAACCACACCAGCAGCCAGCCGGGACGCGGGCTGTCCAGCAGCTGCGGCATGTCGAACTGCAGCACCACGCTGGCGTACAGCCACAGCGCCAGCACCAATTGGCCGGTGACCCGGCCACGATGCCGCCAGCCCAGCCAAGCCGTCATCAACCACAGCGCGACCAGCAGCAGCAGGCCGGGCAGGCCCAGTTCGATTATGGTCTGGGTCAGCACGTTGTGGCTGTGCGTGTAATCGGCCCCGGCCACCACCAGCGTGAACGGCGCATTCTGGCCCAGGCCCAGCCACGGGTGTTGCGCGATCAGGTGCATGGATTGCACGAACAGTTGCGGCCGCAGCGAAGTGCCTCGCTCCACCAGCACCGGCAACGGCCAGAAGCAGCTGGCCAGCACCACGACCAGTGCCACGCCGGCCAGCCAGCGCGCACCACGCCCCGCATGCCACAGCGGGGCGAGCACCGCGCACAGCGCCAGCGCCAGCCACACGCTGCGCGACCCGGTCAACGCGATGAAGGCCAGCAGCACCGGCACGGCCAGCCAGCGCAGCGTCGAGACGCGCCGGTCGGCGATCGGCAGCAAGGCCAGCCAGAGGCAGGCCGCACCCATCACCGCGGCCGCGTAGTTCGCCGTCGCGATCACGCCCGCGCCCACGATGCGACCGTCCTCCGGCGGACGGAGCAGGTAGTGCAAGCAGTAGTAACCTGCGAGCAGCGCGACACCCAAGCCCGCCAGCAGCAGCAGGCGCTGGCCGCGCCGCTCGTCCTCGCCCAGCCAGACTGGCCAGGCCAGCACGAAGGCCAGCACGCTCAACAGCCGGCTGAACTCGTCGCCCAGGTGCCGCGGGTGCGCCCACAGCAGGGACAGCGCGGCCCAGGCCAGCAGCAGCAGGAAGAAACGGAACGCCGGCAGCGGCAGCAGCGCCTTCCAGGTCGCCGCCCGCGGCGTGAGCGCAAGGCACCAGGCCGGCAGGTACAGCAGCATGATCAAGCTGGCCTGGTACAGCTTGCCCGGATTGAACGACACCCCCGAGGGCATCGCCACGAGGCCGAGCATCATCCACACCAGACCTGCGCCCAGCACGCCCCGCCAGAACCCGCGGCGGCGCAGGAACAGCGGCGCGGCGGTGGCGGCCAGGGAGCTGGGGGCGACCGGCACGGCATGCATCAGCGGAATGTTGTGTTTCTCGTGACCCATGGAACCTTCGGACATGGCGCGTGCGATCGCCACCGCACTCCCTTGCGCAGCGCGCAGCATAACCAATGGCGCGTTCCGCAGGGGGCAATACGCTGGCGAACGCACCAGCGCAAGGCGACGATGACCGCATGATGCCTGCCGCCAGCTGAAACCCAGCCCACCAGGCGGCATCGGCGTGCAGGGAACGCCAAGACGGTCACGTCGAGGCAACGAGGCGCAGGCCGCTAGAATGCAGCCATGCCCACCTTGCCGATCACCCTCGCCGTCATCACCCGCAACGAGGCGGCCTGCATCGCGCGCTGCCTGGACAGTGTGCCGTTCGCGGCCGAGAAGCTGGTGGTGGACTCGGGCAGCGACGACGGCACCGTGGCGATCGCCGAGGCGCACGGCGCGCGCGTGGTGCGGCAGGACTGGCTGGGCTTCGGCCCCCAGCGCAACTTCGCCACCACCCAGTGCAGCCACGACTGGATCCTGGTGCTGGATGCCGACGAGTCGCTGTCGCCGGAGCTGGCCGCCGAGCTGGAGCGGAAGCTGCCCGCGCTGATGGCGGGCGACGCGCCCGCCGCCTGGCTGCGCCGGCGCACGATCTACATGGGCCGGCCGATGCGCTGGTACCGCCCCAGCGTGGGCGAGAAGCTGGCGCGGCTCTACCACCGCGGCCGCGCCCGCTGGAGCGATGCGCGGGTGCACGAATCGCTGCGCTTCGAGGGCAGCGTGCCCGTCTTCGACGCGCCGTTCGACCACGCCAACAACCCCACCCTGGTGCACAAGCAGCTCAAGGTGCTGCGCTATGCGGAGCTGAAGTGCCGCGACTGGCGCGACAAGGGCAAGCCGGCGCGGATGTGGCAGGCGCCGTTCGTGTACCTCTTGGCCTTCCTCAAGGACTACGTGTTCCGGCTGGCCATGCTCGACGGCTGGCGCGGTTTCGTGATCGCGCAGACCGCCGCCAGCTACGCGCTGTACAAGCGCATGCGCTACTACGAGATGGTGAAGAATCCCGCGTCGGTCGCGGAAGCGGCCGACGCATTGAACAGGCACCACATCGAGCGTTGACGCTGCAAGCCCCTCGCCGCTTGCGGGAGAGGGGTTGGGGAGAGGGCGCTTGAGCCGTCGCGGCAATCCCGTACCCTCTCCCCCGGCCCCTCTCCCGGAGGGAGAGGGGAGACAATCACCGCTTTCCCAGGCACACCGCCCCATGCCCAAGCACTACCTCCTCTACGGCTCCGAACGCTACGCGCTGGCCATCCTGCGACCGATCCAGGCGGCGATCCGCGCGCGCGGCGACGAGGCGGCGTGGTTCTTCGACGGCCCGGGCGCGGAGGATCTCGCCGCCGACGAACGGCTGCTCACGGTGCAGGAAGTGCGCGCGTGGAAGCCGCTGGCGGTGATCACCTCATCCAACGCCGTGCCGCACTTCTTCCCCGGCGTGAAGGTGGAGACCTTCCACGGTTTCGACGCCGGCAAGCCGCGACACATCTACGTGCGCGGCTTCTTCGACCTGTACTGCACCACCGGCCCGCGCGACACCGCGCAGTTCCAGGCCATCGCCGACAAGACCGGCCACTTCAGCGTGATCGAGACCGGGTTCCCCAAGATCGACCCGTTCATGCGCGAACTCGGCGGCGCCATTCCGCCCGTGCGCACGCCGCCGGTGATCCTCTACCACTCCACCTTCTCGCCCTCGTGGAGCGCGGCCGAGACGCTGTACGAGGAGGTGAAGCGGCTGTCGCGCGACGGCCGCTGGCGCTGGATCGTCAGCTTCCACCCGAAGATGAACCCGGCGACGGTGGCGAAGTACAAGGCGCTGCAGAACGAGTACCTCGCGTTCGCCGAGAACGACAACATCCTCGAGCTGTTCGGCCAGGTCGACATGATGTGCTCGGACACCAGCTCCGCGCTCAACGAGTTCCTGCTCACCGGCAAGCCGGTGGTCACCTTCGACAACCGCCGTCCCGGCCCGCAACTGATCGACATCCACGACCCGATGGATTTCGAGCCGGCGATAGCGCGCGCCCTGAGCCGGCCGCCGGAACTGATGGCGGCGATCCGCGACTACGCCGACGCGATCCATCCCTACCGCGACGGCCGCTCCAGCGAGCGCGTGCTGGACGCGATCGATACCTTCATCGCCCGCGGCGGCCGGAACCGCAAAGCCAAGCCCTGGAACCTGTGGCGCAAGCTGAAGATCCGCCGCCGCATCGGTTACTGGGGGCCACGCTGAACGTGTAGGAGCGCACCCTGTGCGCGAAGGTTTTGGTGCTTGATCGAAGCCAAGGGCCATCGCGCACAGGGTGCGCTCCTACACGCAAGCCGGTGCCCGCTAGAATCGCGGTCATCCCACACCCGAGCTCCCCCGTGACCCTCAGCCCCTACAGCCGCTCCGAACACCTGCGCTCGCTCTGGCCCTGGCTGCCGCTGTGGACCGTGGTGGCGCTGCTGGCGATCTTCGCGCACGGCCCGATGCCGCTGTACTCCACCCGCACGCTGGCGGTGGCGTGGGAGATGTGGAACCAGCACCACTGGCTGGTGCCCCATATCAACGGCCAGCCGTACAGCGAGAAGGCGCCGCTGCTGTTCTGGCTGATCCATGCCGGCTGGTTCGTCTTCGGCGTCGGCGACGACTGGCCGCGCGTGCTGGAAGTGATCTTCGGCGGCGCCCAGCTGGTGCTGATCTCGCTGCTGGCGCGGCGCCTGTTCCCCAGCCGCCCGTGGATGGCCAAGGCCGCGCCATGGACGCTGCTGGCGCTGTCCTATGCCTTCCTGTTCGGCCTGCAGATCATGTACGACGTGCTGCTGGCGGTGTGGGCGCTGGGCGCGCTGCTGTGCCTGGTGCCCGGCGTGCGTCGCGACGAGCCGCGCTGGTGGCTGTTCGGCCTGTGCATCGGCTTCGGCCTGCTCACCAAGGGGCCGGTGATGCTGCTGCACGTCGCGTTCCCGTGGCTGCTCGGTCCGCTGTGGAGCGACTGGGCGCGCACGCATCGCGCGCGCTGGTACGGCCGCGGCGTGCTGGCCGTGCTGCTGGGCTTCGCCATGCTGCTGGCCTGGGCACTCCCGGCCGGCTACGCCGGCGGCGAGGCCTACATGCACCGGCTGCTCTTCAGCCAGACCGCGGCACGGGTGATCCACGGCGTGGAGACCGCCGAACCACTGCAGAGCCATGCGCGGCCGGTGCTGTGGTACGTGCTGATGCTGCCGCTGCTGCTGTTCCCGTTCATCGGCTGGCCGCGCGCCTGGGTGGCGCTGGCCGCGCTGCGCCGGCCGCTGGAACCCGGCCTGCGCTTCGCGCTGTGCTGGGTGGTGCCGACCTTCCTGGTGTTCTCGCTGGTGCGCGGCAAGCAGCTCTACTACCTGCTGCCGGAACTGGCCGGCACCATGCTGTTGCTGTGCGGCGCGATCGCCATCCTGCGCGAACGCCGGCCCAGGCTCGCCAATGCCGGCTGGCTGGGCACCTGGCCGCTGGGCGTGGGCAGCCTCGCGTTCGCCCTGCTGCTGTTCGTGCTGCCCAACCTGGTCGCCGGCAACCACCTGCACGGCGAATGGCCCGACGCCTGCGCACCGTACAGTCGCTACTTCGCCGTGGTGTTCCTGCTGCTGGGCCTGCTGCTGCTGCTGCGCGGCCGCGGCGAGCTGCGCCGGCTGGCGGTGGCGGGGCTGGTCGGCACGCTGGCGCTCAACACCTTGTTCACCCTCACCATGTGGCCGCGCTACGAACTGCGCCCCACCTCGCAGCTGCTGGGTGCCGCGGAACAGGCGGGCCGCGAGGTCGGCTACCTCGGCAATTACGAAGGCCAGTTCCACTTCCAGGGACGGCTGATCCGGCCGATCGAGGAGCTCTCCAACGACGCCCAGCTGGCCGCCTTCGCCCAGGCGCACCCCGACGGCCTGGTGGTGCAGCATCCCTCGAAGATCGATCCGCTGGCCCTGCGCTACGCATTGCTGGTGCAGCCGTTCCGTTCCTCCTGGCTGGTGGTGTGGCCCGCCGCCACGCTGGCCGACCTTCGCGGCGGCGCTACGCCGCCCGAGCCGACCCAGCCGCCGCAGATCTACACGGCCGACGGCGGGCGCTCGCGCACGCTGCCGTGAGCAAGGACGCGCTGATCGCCAGCCTGCGCGGCCAGTGCGGCGGCCCGCGCGACGGCGCGCTGCTGCGCTACGCGCTGGGCAACGCGCTGCTGGAAGCGGGCGATGCCGCGGCGGCCATCGAGGAGTTCCGCCGCGCCTTGCGCTTCGACGCACGCTATTCCGCAGCGTGGAAGCTGCTGGGCAAGGCCTGTCTCGCCGCGGACGATCCCGCGGGCGCCACCGAAGCCTGGCGGCAGGGTATTGCCGTGGCGCAGGAGCGCGGGGACAAGCAGGCGGAGAAGGAGATGATGGTGTTCCTGCGGCGCGTGGAGCGCTGACGCGCGACGTGTCGGGCTGAAGCCCGACCTACGGATTCGAGAGTGGGTCGGGCTTCAGCCCGACATGCGCACAGCATGGACGTTGGAGTCAGCGCTTGCGCGCCCGCGACGTCCCCAGCTTCCGCGTCAGCGTGTTGCGCCCCACACCCAGCGCCGCCGCCGCATGCTGCCGATGCCCGCCATGCGCGGCCAGCGCCGCCTCCAGCAGCACGCGATCCAGCGCCTCGCGCGCACGGGCATGGATGTCGGCCTCGCCGTCGGCGAGGGCCCGCGTGGCCCAGGCGCGCAACGCATCGGTCCAGTCGCCCGCGGCGCTCGACGGCGACGATGCCCCCAGGTCGGCGGGCAGGATCTCCGCGCCCGGCGCGATCACCGCGAGGCGGCGGCAGAGGTTTTCCAGTTCGCGCACATTGCCGGGGAAGTCGCGCTGCGCCAGCGCCTTCAACGTGGCCTTGGCGAAGCGCTTGGGCGACAGTTTCAATTCCTGCGCCACGGCGGCGAGGAAGTGCGTGGCCAGCAGCGGGATGTCCTCGCGGCGCTCGCGCAGCGCGGGCAAGGCGATGCGCACCACGTCGAGGCGATGCTTGAGGTCCGCACGGAACAGGCCGGCCGCCACACGCGCATCGAGATCCTGGTGGGTGGCGGCGACGATGCGCACGTCGCAGCGGATCAGCTCGCGTCCGCCCACGCGGTAGAACTCGCCACCGGCAAGCACGCGCAGCAGGCGCGTCTGCAGCGCCAGCGGCATGTCGCCGATCTCGTCGAGGAACAGGGTGCCGCCCTCGGCCTGCTCGAAGCGGCCGGCCACGCGCCGCTGCGCGCCGGTGAAGGCGCCGGCCTCGTGGCCGAACAGCTCGCTTTCCAGCAGCTCGCTGGGGATCGCCGCGGTGTTGAGCGCCACGAGCGGCCGCTCGCGCCGCGAGCTTTCCTCGTGCAGTGCGCGCGCCACCAGTTCCTTGCCGGTGCCGGTTTCGCCGGTGATCAGCACGTTGAGGTCGCTGGCCGCCACGCGCCCGATCAGGCGGAACACCTCGCGCATCGCCGCGCTCCCCCCCAGCAGCGCGTGCGTGGGCGTCGATGTGGCCGCCGGCGATGCTTCCGCCGGCGCGCCGTCGGCCAGCGCGCGACGCACCGTGGCCACCGCCTGGTCGAGGTCGAACGGCTTGGCGAGGTAGTCCGCTGCGCCCGCGCGGTACGCCGCGGCAGTGGTCGCCACGTCGGTGTACGCGCTCATCACGATCACCGGGCCGATGTTTTGGCGCTGCAATTCCTCCAGCAGTGCCAGCCCGCTTTCGCCGGGCATGCGCACGTCGGTGAGCAGCAGCGCAGGACGCGACTTGCGCAAGGCGGTCCGCACCGTATCCGCCGCATCGAACTCGCGCACGACAAGTCCCGCGTCGCGCAGCGCCGCGGCCAGCACGAAGCGCACCCCGCGGTCGTCGTCGACGATCCAGATTTCCTGATTCATGGGAGGCACCTCGTATCGATTCCTCCCCCTGTTTGCCCCAAAGGGACTTCCTTCGGTCGCAGGGGGAGGCTGGGAGGGGGTGGCTTGTTCTTGCCAGGACGTGCACGGAAAGCACCCCACCCCAACCCTCCCCTGCGACCGAAGGAAGTCCCTTTGGGACACGCAGGGGAGGGAGAACAGCAGAAGGAACGCTCAGTCATGCGCACGCTCCAACGGCAGGTACAGCGAGAACACCGTCTCGCCCGGACGGCTGACGCAGCGCAGCTCGCCGCCATGTTCCTGGGCGATCTCGCGCGACAGCGCCAAGCCCAGGCCGGTGCCGTCCGCGCGACCGGACACCAGCGGCTCGAACAGCGTATCGCGCAGTTCCACGGGTACGCCGGGGCCGTCGTCGACCACGTCCACCCGCAGTGCGCTGCGCAGCACGCGCGTGCCGGCGCGCACGCCGTGCTCGGCGCGCGTGCGCAGGGTGAGCGTGCGGGCACCGGCTTCCACCGCGTTGCGCGCGAGGTTGAGCAGCACCTGCTGCAGCCGCCCCGCATCGCCATACACGTCGGGCAGGCTGGGATCGAAGTCGTGGCGCAGTCGCGGTGGCACGGGCTCGGCCTGCAACAGCTCGCTCAGCCGGTCGAGCAGCTGGTGGACGTTCACCGCGCCCAGCTGCGCGGCGCCGTCGTGATGCAGCAGCCGGTTCGCCAGCGCGGCGAGGCGGTCGGCCTCGTCGATGATCAGCCCGGCCAGCGCCTGCAGCTCGGCACCATCGACGCGCCGCTGCAGCAGCTGCGCCGCGCCGCGCAGGCCGGCCAGCGGGTTCTTCACCTCGTGCGCGAAACCGCGCAGCGTGGCCGACAGCGGCGAAGCCGTTTGCGGCCGTGCAGCCAGGGCGTGTACTTCCAGCAGCAAGCCGCCCGCGCCATCGGGCTGCATGCCGAGATCGGCCGCGAGCGTGCGTTCCTCGAAGGTGGACAGCGTGGCCTCGCGCAACTGCACGAGGCGCGACTCGTCCAACGCGCGTTGCACCTGGGCCAGGTCCTCCGGCGAACACAGCCACAACGCCAGCGGCTGGCCCACCGCACTGCGCATGCCGCTGCCCAGCAGTTCGGCCAGGGCGGCGTTGACCCAGCGCACGCGCAGTTCCGCGTCGACCAGGGCCACCCCGGTCGCCAGCTGCTCCGCCCATGCCTGCCACGGCTGCCCGTTCATTGCACCATCATGGTTTCTGCCCCGAATTGGTGCAACAGGCGACATTCCACTCCGCCTGCCACCTTGCGGGCACTGTCCGAATGACAAAGGGGAAGGCTCGCGCCTTCCCCTCTGCTGCTGCGCACGGCGCGACGTGCTTACAGCGCGTAATACATCTGGAATTCGAGCGGGTGCGTGCTGGCGCGGTAGCGGGTCACTTCTTGCATCTTCACGCCGATGTAGGCGTCGATGAAGTCGTCGGTGAACACGCCGCCGGCCTTCAGGAAGTCGCGATCCTTGTCCAGCGCTTCCAGCGCCTGGTCGAGGCTGGAGCACACCTGCGGGATGTTCTTCTCCTCTTCCGGCGGCAGGTCATAGAGATCCTTGTCGGCCGGCGCACCCGGGTCGATCTTGTTGAGGATGCCGTCGAGGCCGGCCATCATCAGCGCGGTGAACACCAGGTAGCCGGAGTTCATCGGGTCGGGGAAGCGCACCTCGATGCGGCGGCCCTTGGGGCTGGCCACATACGGAATGCGGCAGCTCGCCGAGCGGTTGCGCGCCGAGTAGGCCAGCATCACCGGCGCCTCGAAGCCCGGCACCAGGCGCTTGTAGCTGTTGGTGGTGGAGTTGGCGAACGCGTTGATCGCCTTGGCGTGCTTGAAGATGCCGCCGATGTACCACAGCGCGGTCTGGCTCAGGCCGCCGTAGAGGTCGCCGGCGAACAGGTTCTCGCCGTTCTTCGCCAGCGACTGGTGCACGTGCATGCCCGAGCCGTTGTCGCCCACGATGGGCTTGGGCATGAAGGTGACGGTCTTGCCGTTCTGGTGGGCCACGTTCTTGATGACGTACTTCATCGTCAGCAGTTCGTCGGCCTTCTTGACCAGGGTGTTGAACTTCACGCCGATCTCGCACTGGCCGGCGTTGGCCACCTCGTGGTGATGCACCTCGACGGTCTGGCCCAGCGATTCGAGCACCTTGCACATGTCGGCGCGCAGGTCGCCCAGCGCATCCACCGGCGATACCGGGAAGTAGCCGCCCTTCACGCCGGGGCGATGGCCCATGTTGCCGTCTTCGTACTTGAAGCGTGAGCTCCACGCGGCCTCGTTCGATTCGATCTCGTAGAACACGCGGCCCATGTCGTTCTGCCAGCGGATCGAGTCGAAGATGAAGAACTCCGGCTCCGGCCCGAAGAAGGCGGTGTCGGCGATGCCGGTGGACTTCAGGTAGGCTTCGCCGCGCTTGGCGATCGAGCGCGGATCGCGGCCGTAGGCCTGCAGGGTGCTCGGCTCCAGTACGTCGCAATGCAGCACCAGCTGGGTGTGCTGGCTGAACGGGTCGAGGTAGGCGGTGTCCGGATCGGGCATCAGGATCATGTCCGACTCGTTGATGCCCTTCCAGCCGGTGATCGAGGAGCCGTCGAACATCTTGCCGTCCTCGAAGGTCGACTCGTCGATGGCGTGCGCCGGGAACGTGACGTGGTGATGCTTGCCGAGCATGTCGGCAAAGCGGAAGTCGACGAACTCGACCTCGTGTTCAACGATCAGGTCGAGCACTTTCTGGGCAGTCATGGCGGAACCTCGGCAAGGGATGGGGCGGGAATGGAGGACACGGATGCGCTGGACTGAGCAAGGTCGATGCCAAGCCGTGCATTCCGCGTGAATTCATGGACTTGGCCATCCGGCAGGCTTCGCCCGGCGCATGATACACGCCAGATTGGTGCATTTATTTTCCTAATTGCACCAAATTAGAACGCAGGACGGCCGTTGTCCCTCCAGCAGGGAAACCGCCTTCGAATCGCCATCCGGAATGCGTAAGCTGTGCCGCTGCGCGGTCGCCACGGTGGCGCTCGCTCCCTACCGACGAGTGCATCCGTGACCGACCTCATCCACGTCATCCTGCTCGGCATCATCGAAGGCATCACCGAGTTCCTGCCGATCTCCTCCACCGGTCACCTGCTGATCGCCGAGCACTGGCTGGGCGCGCGCTCGGACCTGTTCAACGTGGGCATCCAGGCCGGCGCGATCCTGGCCATCACGCTGGTGTACTGGAGGCGCATCTGGCAGCTGCTGACGCAGTGGCGCGATCCGGCCACTCGCGACTACCTGTTCAAGCTGACGGTGGCGTTCCTGATCACCTGCGTGCTGGGCCTGATCGTCACGCATTATGGCTTCAAGCTGCCGGAAACGGTGACGCCGATCGCCTGGGCGCTGGTGATCGGCGGCTTCTGGATGATCGGTGCGGAGGCGCTGGCCGCGAAGCAGGCGGACCGCACCGAGGTGACCTGGCGGGTGGCGATCCTGGTGGGCATCGCGCAGATGGTGGCGGGCGTGTTCCCCGGCACCTCGCGCTCCGGCGCGACGATCTTCGCCGCGATGCTGTTCGGCACCAGCAACCGCGCGGCAGCCACCGAGTTCGCGTTCCTGGTGGGCATCCCCACCATGTACGCGGCCACCGGCTACGAGCTGCTGAAGGTGTGGAAGGGCGGCGGCGCCGCGCACGAGGACTGGAGCGCGCTGATCGTCGGCTTCGCGGTCTCGCTGGTCGTCGGCTTCATCGCGGTGAAGTGGCTGCTCGGCTACATCCGCACGCACCGCTACACCGTCTTCGCGGTCTACCGCATCGCGCTGGGCGCGGCCTTGCTGTTGCTCATGCCGGGCACCTGAGCGCCGTCGAGCGGCTTTGCGCAGGACAGCATCCGGCAGGCCGGCAGGTTGGTTCGCTCGAACAGCTCGTGCACCCACTCCAAGAACGCCTGCACGCGCGCAGAGAGGTGCTTCTTCTGTGGATAGACCAGCCACACCGGCGAACCGGTGGAGATGGTGTCTTCCATGATCACCTTGAGCTTGCCGTAGCCGATCGCGCTGGCGGCCAGCCAGTGCGGCACCTGGATGATGCCCAGCCCCGCCATCGCTGCCTGGATCACCGACTCGCCGTCGTTGATCAGCAGGTGCGCGTCCACGTCCAGCGCGAGGCGGCCGTCGGGCGTGTCGAACTGCCACTGGTAGGCGCGCCCGCTGGTGGGATAGACGTAGTTGATGCAGCGGTGCTGCTTCAGGTCGTCGATGCTGACCGGCGTGCCATGGCGTTCCAGATAGGCCGGCGCGGCGCACAGCACGTTGCTGAAGTAGCCCAGCTTGCGCGCGATCAGGTTGGAATCCTCCAGCTCGCCCATGCGGATCGCGCAGTCGATGCCTTCCTCGATCAGGCCGATGTTGCGGTCGCTCATCGACAGTTCGAGCCGGATATCCGGGTATTTCGCCTCGAAGTCGGCGAGGTTGGGGATCAGCGCCGCGCGCCCCACCGACACGTTCACCGCCACGCGCAGCTTGCCGCTGGGCTTGGTCCGCGCGTAGTTCAGTGCATCCACCGCCTCGCCGAGGTCGGCCAGGATCGCCTTGCAGCGCTGGTAGAACGACTCGCCGTCGTCGGTGAGCCGTAGGGCTCGCGTGCTGCGGAACAGCAGGCGCACGCCGATCTGCTCCTCCAGCCGCGACACCGAGCGGCTGACGCCCGACGGCGTCATGCCCAGCTGCACGGCAGCGGCCGCGAAACTGCGCGCCTCTACCACGCGGACGAAGCTTGATATTGCCGAGAAATCTTCCATGCTTGTCATTGTGCCGCCATTCGTGACTGCTCGTCACTAGTGGAGTTCACAAATTGGGCTTTTTCTGTACCCATCGGTATACCTATTATTCGCCTCCCCCATCGTGCTGCATCGCCGCACGACCCCACTCCAGGGAACGCGAAGATGAAGAAGAAACTGATCCTGACCGGCCTCGTCGTGGTGGCGGTCGCCGGCAGCTGGGCCCTGCTCGGCGAGCACGGCGGCAGCCACGCCCAGGCCGTCGGCGCCGGCGGCGCCCTGCCGGAAGTGACCGTGGCCCGCGCCCTGCTGCGCCCGATCAGCAACAGCGCCGACTTCACCGGCAGGGTGCAGGCCGTGGACAGCGTGCAGGTGCGTCCGCGCGTGGGCGGCTACGTCGATTCGGTGGCGTTCAAGGAAGGCGCCCTGGTGCACAAGGGCGACGTGCTGTTCCGCATCGACCCGCGCCCGTTCCAGGCCGAGGTGGACCGGCTCGCCGCCAACCGCAGCCAGGCGCAGGCCGAACTGGGCCTGGCCCAGGCCAATGCCCAGCGTGGCCGCCGCCTGCTCGACCAGCGCGCGATCGCACAGGAAGAAGCCGACCGCCTCGACACCGCCGCGCAAAGCGCACGCGCCACGCTGGCCGCGGCCGACGCCGCGTTGGCAGCGGCCAAGCTCAACCTCGGCTTCACCGAGGTACGCGCGCCGATCGACGGCCGCGTCAGCAACGTGAACATCACTCCCGGCAACCTGGTCACCAGCAACGACGTGCTGACCAGCGTGGTCTCGGTGAACCCGGTCTACGTGTACTTCGACGTGGACGAACACACCTGGCTGAAGCTGGACCACCTGCGCGCCAAGGCGAGCCAGGACGGTCACAGCGCGCGCATCGAGGCCTCGATGGAGCTGGCCGACGAGAGCGGCTACCCGCACACGGGTCGCATCGACTTCGTCGACAACCAGCTGCACACCGACTCCGGCACGATGCGGCTGCGCGCGGTGTTCGACAACCGCGACAGCCTGTTCACCCCCGGCCTGTACGCGCGCATCCGCCTGCAAAGCGGCCAGCCGCAACCGCGCCTCTTGATCGACGACCGCGCGGTGGGCACCGACCTCGGCAACCAGTTCGTCTATGTGGTCGACGCCAAGCACAAGGTGGAGTACCGCAAGGTCAGCACCGGTGCGCTGTTCCATGGCCTGCGCGTGATCGACAGCGGTCTCGCACCGGGCGACGTGGTGGTGGTGAACGGCTTGCAGCGCGTGCGCCCCGGCGCCGAGGTGAACCCGCAGCAGGTGGCGATGGATTACCGCCTCGACGCGCGCGACAAGGCGGTGGTGGAGGCGGGCGGCCATGACGACTCGCGTACCGCGATGACCAGGCCGCCAGTCCACGAACCGCAAGGCTGAACCCGTTCGTCCTCCTCTCCCCTCCGGGGAGAGGACCGAGGTGAGGGGCCAATCTTGCGAAAGCTCTCCCTACCTATCGAAACCCGAAAAGCGCATTGCCGAAGCCCGAGCGCATAGGCAAGCCCCGCCCCCTCACCCCAACCCTCTTCCTCGCTCCTCAAAGCAGGGCCATCCATGGCCCTTCCCCGCGTCCCGGAGGGAGAGGGGGTCGGCACTCTGGAGTCATCGAGACAAACCATGAAAAACATCGCCCAGTTTTTCGTCGACCGGCCCATCATGGCCGCCGTGCTGTCGCTGCTGTTCGTGATCACCGGCAGCATCGCGGTGTTCCAGCTGCCGATCAGCGAATATCCCGAAGTGGTGCCGCCCACCGTGGTGGTGCGCGCCAACTATCCCGGCGCCAACCCCAAGGTGATCGCCGAGACCGTCGCCACGCCGCTGGAAACCCAGATCAACGGCGTGGAAGGCATGCTCTACACCTCCTCGCAGGCCACCAGCGACGGCGTGATGACGCTCACCGTGACCTTCGCGCTGGGCACCAACCTCAACGACGCCCAGGTGGAAGTGCAGAACCGCGTGTCGCAGGCGCTGCCGCGCCTGCCCGAGGAAGTGCAGCGGCTCGGCGTGACCACGCAGAAGAGCTCGCCCGACCTCACCATGGTCGTGCACCTCACCTCGCCCGACAAACGCTACGACATGCTGTACCTGTCGAACTTCGCGCGGCTGCACGTGAAGGACGTGCTGGGCCGCCTGAACGGCGTCGGCGACGTGCAGATCTTCGGCGCCGGCGAGTACTCGATGCGCGTGTGGCTGAACCCGGACAAGCTGGCCCAGCGCGGCCTGACCACCGGCGACGTGGCGAACGCGATCCGCGAGCAGAACGTGCAGGTGGCGGCCGGCGCGCTGAACGCGCCGCCGGTGCGCGGCAATGCCGACTTCCAGCTCAACATCAACACCCAGGGCCGGCTGAGCACGGTCGACGACTTCCGCAACATCGTGCTGCGCACCGATGCCGACGGCGCCACCGTGCACCTGGGCGACGTGGCGCGGGTGGAGCTGGGCTCGAACCAGTACGCGCTGCGCAGCCTGCTGGACAACCAGCCGGCGGTGGCGATCCCGATCTTCGCGCGGCCCGGTTCCAACGCGATCCAGATCTCCGACGAGGTGCGCGCCACCATGGCGCAGCTGAAGAAGGAGTTCCCGCAGGGCATCGACTACCACATCGTGTACGACCCGACCGTGTTCGTGCGCGGCTCGATCGAGGCGGTGGCGCACACGCTGCTGGAGGCGATCCTGCTGGTGGTGCTGGTGGTGATCCTGTTCCTGCAGACCTGGCGCGCGTCGGTGATTCCGCTGATCGCGGTGCCGGTGTCGCTGATCGGCACGTTCGCGGTGATGTACCTGGTCGGCTTCTCGCTCAACGCGTTGAGCCTGTTCGGCATGGTGCTGGCGATCGGCATCGTGGTGGACGACGCGATCGTGGTGGTGGAGAACGTGGAGCGCCACATCGAACTGGGGCAGTCGCCGAAGGAAGCCACGCGCAAGGCGATGCACGAGGTCACCGGGCCGATCGTGGCCACCGCGCTGGTGCTGTGCGCGGTGTTCATCCCCACCGCCTTCATCAGCGGCCTCACCGGCGAGTTCTACCGCCAGTTCGCGCTGACCATCGCGATCTCCACGGTGATCTCGGCGTTCAACTCGCTGACCCTGAGCCCCGCGCTGTCGGCGATCCTGCTGAAGCCGCACGGCGCGCCGAAGGACCGCCTCACCCGCGCCATCGATCGCCTGTTCGGCTGGCTGTTCCGCCCGTTCAACCGACTGTTCCAGCGCGGCGCGGAACGCTACGTGGCGGGCACGCGCCGCATGCAGGGCAAGGGCGGCGCCGCGCTGGTGGTGTACGCGGGCCTGATTGCGCTGACCGCGTTCGGCTTCTGGCATGTCCCCACCGGCTTCGTGCCGACCCAGGACAAGCAGTACCTGGTGTCGTTCGCGCAGCTGCCCGACGCCGCCTCGCTGGACCGCACCGAGGACGTGATCAAGCAGATGAGCGCGATCGCGCTGAAGCAGCCCGGCGTGCAGAGCGCGGTGGCCTTCCCCGGCCTGTCGGTGAACGGCTTCACCAACTCGACCAACGCCGGCATCGTGTTCGTCACGCTGAAGCCGTTCGAGGAGCGGCGCAGCGCGGACCTCTCCGCGGGCGCGATCGCCGGGGCGCTGAACGCGAAGTTCGCGGCCATCCAGGATGCCTACATCGCGGTGTTCCCGCCGCCACCGGTGATGGGCCTGGGCACGATCGGCGGCTTCCGCCTGCAGGTCGAGGACCGCGGCCAGGTCGGCTTCGACGAGCTGTACCAGCAGACCCAGAAGCTGATCGCGGCAAGCCGCAAGGACCCCGTGCTGGCCGGACTGTTCTCCAGCTTCCAGGTGAACGTGCCGCAGGTGGACGTGAACGTGGACCGCGAGAAGGCCAAGGCCGAAGGCGTGAACCTGGGCGACGTCTACCAGACCATGCAGGCCTATCTGGGCTCGCTCTACGTCAACGACTTCAACCGCTTCGGCCGCACCTACCAGGTGAACCTGTCCGCCGAGCCGCAGTTCCGCAGCGACCTGGCGGACATCAGCCAGCTGAAGACGCGCAATGCCAAGGGCGAGATGGTGCCGCTGGGCTCCTTCGTCACCGTGGCGCATGGCGCCGGCCCGGACCGCGTGCAGCACTACAACGGCTATCCCACCGCCGAGATCAACGGCGGCCCGGCGCCGGGCTACAGCTCGGGCCAGGCGCAGGCGGAAATCGAGAAGCTGGCGCGCGAAGTGCTGCCGAACGGCATGAGCTTCGAATGGACCGACCTGACCTACCAGCAGATCCTTGCCGGCAACACCGCGATCCTGGTGTTCCCGCTGTGCGTGCTGCTGGTGTTCCTGGTGCTGTCGTCGCTGTACGAAAGCTGGTCGCTGCCGCTGGCGGTGATCCTGATCGTGCCGATGGTGCTGCTGTCCGCGATCGCCGGCGTGTGGCTGAGCGGCGGCGACAACAACATCTTCACCCAGATCGGCCTGATCGTGCTGGTGGGCCTGGCCTGCAAGAACGCGATCCTGATCGTGGAGTTCGCCCGCGAACGCCAGCTCGAAGGCATGAGCCGCCACGAGGCGGTGCTGGAGGCGGCGAAGCTGCGGTTGCGCCCGATCCTGATGACGTCCATCGCCTTCATCATGGGCGTGGTGCCGCTGGTGACCTCGCACGGCGCCGGCGCGGAGATGCGCCACGCGATGGGCGTGGCGGTGTTCTCCGGCATGCTCGGCGTCACCTTGTTCGGCCTGCTCTACACCCCGCTGTTCTACGTCGTGATCCGCGCCCTGGTGGAGCGTCGCGAAGCGCGCAAGCACGCGCAGGCGAACGCACTGCCGGCGCTGGAGGGCCATTGAGATGAAAGCCTCGATTACAAGCACCGTTGATAACGCTATTGCTCGTCACCCCGGCGAAAGCCGGGGTCCAGCGACTTTGACTTCGGCCACTCAAAGGCGCTGGATGCCTGCCTTCCTCGCTCCCCAAAGCCGCAGCCATCCAAGGCTGCTCTCCGCGTACGCAGGCATGACGGGCAAAGTGACCGCACTGTTCGCCGCCCTCGCGCTCGCCGGCTGCGTCAGCGTGGGACCGAACTACCACAAGCCGGCCACGCCCACCCCGCAACTGCAGGAGCTGGACGCGGCGCGCGAAAGCGCCGCGCAGTTCCAGGCCGCGTGGTGGAAGCAGTTCGGCGATTCCACCCTGGATGCGCTGATCCAGCGCGCGGCGGCGAACAACCTCGACCTGCGCATCGCGGTGGCGCGCCTCGCCGAATCGCGCGCCCTGCTCGGCGGCGCGAAGTCGCAGTACCTGCCGGATATCCAGGCCGGCGCCTCGTATACCCGCAGCCGCGAACAGACGCCCGGCGTCAGCGCGCAGCGCAACACGGTGACCGCCTACCAGGCCGGCTTCGACGCCAGCTGGGAGATCGACGTGTTCGGCGGCGTGCGTCGTTCCGTCGAGGCGGCGCACGCCGATCTCGGCGCCAGCGAGGCCGCCCTGCAGGATGCGCAGGTGAGCCTGTTCGCCGAAGTGGCGCGCAACTACTTCGACCTGCGCGGCACCCAGCAGCGGCAGGACATCGCCCGCCGCGACATCGCCAACCAGCAGGACACGCTGAAGCTGATCCGCGCCCGTGCCGAAGTGGGCACCGCCTCGGACCAGGACGTGGCCAGCGCCGCAGCGCAACTGAGCGCGACGGAGGCGCAACTGCCCCTGCTCGACATGCAGGCGCACGCCGACACCTACCGCCTCGCCGTGCTGCTGGGCGAGCAGCCCGGTGCGCTCGACGTCGACGTCTCGCCGCATACCTTCAAGCCGATTGACGCCGTGCTGCCGATCGGCGCCGCCGGCGACGTGCTGGCGCGCCGCCCCGACGTGCGCATCGCCGAGCGCGAATACGCCGCCGCCAACGCGCGCATCGGCGTGGCCAAGGCGGACTTCTTCCCGCATCTCTCGCTGGGCGGCTTCCTCGGCTTCCTCGCCGGACGCAGCAACGACTTCGGCAGCCCGTCCACCCGCGCCTGGTCGATCGCACCCAGCATCACGTGGAACGGCCTCAACGTGCAGCGCGTGCGCGCCAACCTGCACGCCGCCGAGGCGCGCGCCGACGCGGCGCAGGCGAACTACCAGCGCACCGTGCTGGAGGCAGTCGAAGACGTGGACAACGCCGTGGTCGGCTACAACCTGCAGCACGCACGCGTCGAGAAGCTGGTCGCCCAATCGCAGCAGAGCCGCCGCGCCGCCGAGCTGGCCAAGGTGCGCTACGAACAAGGCGCCACCGGTTATCTCGAACTGCTCGACGCCGAACGCGTGCAACTCGCCGCGGACGACGCGCTGGCCCAGGCGCAGGCCGCCATCGACACCCGTGCAGTGGCGCTGTACAAGGCGCTCGGCGGCGGCTGGCAGGCCTGCGGCGACGACGTGCACTGCGCGCCGGTCGCCACCCCGGTGGCCACCGTGCCATGAGCGCCTGCGCTCCGGACGCGGGGATTTCCAAAGCTCGTCACTCCGGCGAAAGCCGGACAAAAGCGCGCTCCGCGCGCGTTGAACAGCCGAAGGCTGGCCCCGAAGGGGCGAGCGCAGCGAGTCGTCCAGTGCCTTTGGAACGTGACGAAAGTCGCTGGACCCCGGCCTTCGCCGGGGTGACGAGTCTTGAGTCTGGAGCGTTGCCATGAGCACGGCGCGCCAGCGGTCAGCAACGGACGCGCCATTGCCGCCACCCGTGCATCGCGTGGCGCTGGTCACCGGCGCGAACCGTGGCCTGGGTTTCGAGGTGGCGCGCCAGCTCGCAGCACGCGGCTGCAGCGTGCTGCTGGGCACGCGCGACCTCGCCAAGGGCAGGCAGGCGGCGAAGCAGATAGGCGGCGACGCGGTCGCCGTGCCGCTCGACGTCACCGACGCCGCGCAGATCGCCGAACTCGCCGCATGGATAGCGCGCGAACACGGCCGCCTCGACGTGCTGGTGAACAACGCCGGCGGCCACGCCGACAGCGAGGCGCGCACCGAGACCGCCGCGCCCGATGACATTCGCGCCGCACTAGAAACGAACCTGCTCGGCGCCTGGCAACTGTGCAGCGCACTGCTGCCGCTGATGCGCCGGCATCGCTACGGCCGCATCGTCAACGTCACCAGCGGCTGTGCCGCCAACATGGCGCCGGACGCCATCGGCTATCCCGCTTATCGCGTGTCCAAGGCTGCGCTCAACGCCTATACCCGCGCGCTCGCCGCAGAACTGGCCGGCAGCGGCATCCTGGTCAACGCGGTCTGTCCCGGCTGGGTCGCCACCGGACTCGGCGGCCCCGGCGGCGGCCCGGTGGAGCGCGGCGCCGCCGGCATCGTGGCCGCCGCCTGCCTGCCCGAGCCGGGCATCAACGGCGCGTTGCTGCGCGACGGCCAGCGCATCGCGTGGTGACCCATACCCCCATCTCCCGACCTGGCCAGCGACGACGCTCAGCGGGAGATTCCGTTCGCGCTGAGCGCAGCTTGCGGCAGCAGGCACACACGGGGAACGACCGGGGATGGTCGCGCATGGAGGAGCGAGGAAGTCGAAGCGACTCCTGCGCGACAATCCTTCGACTTCGGCTCTTCGCGCCTACGCTCAGGACGAACGAGGCGGATTCTGCTGAATTTTGTCGCTAAACCAGGTCTTCCGAAGGAATCAGCCATGGCACAGACCGACCACATCAACCGCCGCATCCTGCTCGCCGCGCGTCCGCACGGGCTGCCCCAGCCGCAGGATTTCCGCCTTGACGAAGCGCCCGTGCCAGAACCGGGTGAAGGCCAAGTGCTGCTGCGCACGCTGTACCTCTCGCTCGATCCCTACATGCGCAATCTGATGAACGCCGCCGGCGCCAGCTATGCACCCGCGGTGGCGGTGGGCGCGCCGATGGTGGGTGGCACAGTGAACCGCGTGGTCGCCTCGCGCCATCCGGATTTCCACGCCGGCGCGCTGGTGCTGGGCAACGCGGGTTGGCAGGACTACGCGCTGTCCGACGGCAGCGACCTCAGTCCGCTCGGCGACATGCCGCAGCCTTCGCTGGCATTGAGCGCGCTGGGCATGACCGCGTTCACCGCTTACGTCGGCCTTCTCGACATCGGCCAGCCGCAGCGGGGCGAAACCGTGGTGGTGGGTGCCTCCACCGGCGCGGTGGGCGCGGTGGTGGGCCAGCTCGCAAAACTGAAAGGCGCGCACGTGGTCGGCATCGCCGGCGGCGCAGAGAAGTGCCGCTTCGCGGTGGAGGAACTCGGCTATGACGCCTGCCTCGACCGCCACGCGCCGCAGCTGGCCGAGCGCCTCGCCGCCGCCTGCCCGGACGGGATCGACGTGTACTTCGAGAGCGTGGGCGGCGAAGTACTGGACGCCGTGCTGCCCCTGCTCAACGACCACGCCCGCGTGCCGGTGTGCGGCATCATCGCGCACTACAACGACGACGCGCCGCCGGCCGGCCCCGACCATCGCCCTGCCCTGCTCTCCACCGTGCTGCAGAAACGCGTCCGCATGCAGGGCTTCGTGATACTCGACCACTACGCCACCCGCTACGCGGACTTCCGCCGCGAGATGGGCGAGTGGCTCGCCACCGGCCGGGTGAAGGCGCGCGAGGACGTGGTGGACGGCCTGGAACACGCATCCGAAGCCTTCATCGGCCTGCTCGAAGGACGCAACGCGGGCAAGCTGGTGGTGCGCGTGGCCGAGGCGTAGACGCCTACTTGCCGAGTCCGGTGTGCGCCGAATACAGCGCGCGCCAGCGGCCGTCGACGTAGACGAACACGTCCGCGGAATACAGCTTGCCCTTCGTCGCAGGCGCGGCACTGACGAAGCTGAGGATCGCGGTGTCGCCCTGCAGCGTCACCTGCTGTTCCACCGGGTGCGCCGCCTGCCACGCGGCCACCTGCTGCTTCATCGCGTCCGAGCCATGGTTCTTCGCGGCATGCGCCACGATGGCGGCCTTGGTGGCAAACGTGCCCGCGACACCCACCGAGCGGTAATCCGGCAGCAACATGCCGTCCAGCCAGGCGGCGTCGCCGCTCTCCTCGGCCTCCAGCCAGTGCTGGTCCACCGCCTTCACCGCGGCGGCGGTGTGCGCGGTTTCGTCCGCGGCAAAAGAGCCGCCCTGCGACGCGGCCACGGCCTGCGTGCCGATCACGGCAGCGCCCAGCCCCAGTCCGATGTACGCAAGACACGCACGGGCATGGCGATAAGTGCGGTAAGGCATGTTGTCGTCCCGTTCGTTGATGCGGCGACAGTGCCGCGGGAACAGCCTGCGCGGCGCACGCACCACATGCCGCAGTTCCGGGGTGAGCGATGGCGTGGCCGTGACGAACGGTCGCCGCGTGCGTGCCGGTGGCGGACAACGACCTCCCATCCGGCTGCGCGCGCCGCTGGTCACGGCGAGCGCCCCGGCCGTCACGCCTCGCATGACAGCCGTCGGCGCCCGGGTCAGCTTGCCTCGGCAGATGCGTCCGCGCACGGGCGCACCACCGACGTAGAGGGAGTGATGGCGATGCGCCTGTCGACAGCGTTCGCGGCATGGATGAGTTTTGCGTCCGTCACGGCCATGGTCGGCCACGCGCCGACCGCACCCGCGATCTTCGCGCCGAACGCAATCCCCGCTGGCGCCGATGATGGCGCGGCGGCGTTCACGCCGGATGGCGCCACGGTCTATTTCATGCGCGCCACCGGCGACGGCTCGACGCTGATGGAATCGCATCGCCGCGGCGGTCGCTGGTCGCCGCCGACGGCGGCGCCGTTCTCCGGGCGCTGGCACGACCTCGACCCGGCGATGGCGCCGGACGGCTCGTTCCTGCTGTTCGCCTCCAACCGCCCGGCCGCGCCGGGCGGGCGGCCGCTCGACGCGGTGCATGCCGGCAAGCGCCATACCGGGCAAGGCATGAACCTGTGGCGGGTGGACCGGCGCGGCGACCACTGGAGCGCACCGGCGCGCCTGCCCGATGTCGTCAACCGCTGCTCGCTGATCGCCTCCCCCAGCATCGCCGCCGACGGCAGCCTCTACTTCATCGGCTGCGCCGGGCCGCGCGGCGACTTTGCGCTGCTGCACTCCTCGTATCGCGACGGCCGTTACGCGACGCCCCGCGTGGTGGCGCTGGGCGATGCGGACGCCACGATCCGCGATCCGACGATCGCACCCGACGGCTCGTTCATCGTGGTCAGCATCAGGCACGCCGCACAGCAGCCCTACCGCCTCGCCATCGCCTTCCGCACGCCGGGCGGCTGGAGCGCGCCGCAGGACCTCGGCGACACGGTCAACGGCGGCAAGGAGAGCATGGGCGCCCAGCTCGGCCCCGACCGCCGCACGCTGTACTTCTACAGCGACCGGCGCGCCGGCGGCGCGCAGGCGAACGCGGCGTGGAACAACGGCCACGACCACATCTGGCAGGTATCGCTGGCGCCGTGGCTGGACGCGCGCAAGCACTGACGCATCATCGCCGTGCATGCCGCGGCGACGTCCGCTGCACGGCCCAACCATTCCAGCCTGCGGAGACGATCCATGGCATCTGCACGTTCGCTGCTTCCCCTGTCCCTCGCCCTGAGCCTGTGCGCAGGGGCTACCGCGATGTCGGCTCACGCTTCCGCACCATCCGGCCTTGCGCCGGCGGCCGCAGCGGGCGTCGCCTCGCCCACGGCGACCGTGCCGTGGGATGAGGCGGGCGATGCCGATCCCGTGTTCACGCCCGACGGGCAAACGGTGGTGTTCGCACGCGGCAGTGGCACGACGCGACACCTCCATGTCAGCCACCGGCACGACGGGCACTGGTCGAAACCGGAGCGCGCGCCGTTTTCGGGTGCGTGGATGGATTTCGAACCGGCGATGGCGCCGGACGGCTCCTACCTGATCTTCATATCCAACCGGCCGACGACGCCCGACGGCAAACCGCTGGATGGCTACTGGGGCGGCCAATCGCGGCCGGGGCGCGGCGGCAACCTGTGGCGCGTGGATTTCAGGGGCGGCGCCTGGGGTACGCCACAGCGACTGCCCGACATCGTCAACGTCAGCAGTGCCACGTATTCGCCTGCCGTGGCGGCGGATGGCAGCGTCTACTTCACGCACCCCGATCCGCAGACGCATCGCACGCGACTGTACGTCAGCCATTTCTCCGATGGCCGGTTCCAGCCACCGCAACCGTTGTCGTTCACCGACGGCGCGACCTCCGATTACGATCCCGCGGTGGCGCCCGACCAGTCCTTCCTCGTGTTCAGCTCGAACCGCCCGCCCACGCCGCCGAACGCCAGCGGCCTGTTCGTGGCCCATGCCAACGCCGATGGCTGGAGCGCGCCGGTGCCGCTCGGGATCGCCGGCATCGAGCCGCGTCTCGCTCCGGATCTGCGCACGCTGTACTTCAGTGCACCCGACGGCCGCATCCACAGCCTGCCACTCGACGTTTCGCGCCCGGCATCGCAACCCCCGGATGCCCTGACCGACGCGCCCGCGCCGCTGGCCTGGTTCGTCGGGCACTGGCACTGCGAGGGCCGCTTCGCGAACGGCAAGCCGATCTCTTCCCGCGAGACGTTCGGCATCGAACTCGGCGGCCAATGGCTGCACATGCGGCACGTGGACGATCCGCCGAACCGCTACCTCGCGGATTCGTGGTGGGGCTACGACAAGGCCGCCAAGCATTTCACCGCGACGGTGTTCGACAACTTCGGCGGTGATCGGCGCTACACCTCGTCCGGCTGGGTGGGCGACACGCTGACGCTGGAGAACATCGCGACGAGCGGCTATCTCGACCGCTTCGCGTTCCAGCGCCACGGCGACGATGCCTACCGCGTGACCTACACCTACCGGAACCGCAGCGGCGCGTGGCAGCTGGGCGACGAGCAATCGTGCACGCGCGACGCGCAGGCGCCGCAGGCCTAGAGCCGGGGTGCGGGCAATGTCTTCAGGCACTGTCGCGGGCGGCCGCCGCCGCGCACACTGGCGCGCCATCGGGCGGTACGCCAGCGAGGTTTCCGTGTCTGACCGCAGCGCAGTGCAGCGACTGAAGACCTGGGGGCTGATCTTCGGCTTCTGGACGCTGCTGGCGCTGTCGTACGCGCTCAGCGGAGGGCTGTCCTCGATCAGCGAGGGCGCTCCGCCGAACTGGCTGCGCAACCTGGCCTGGAACCTCGGCAACTTCTGGCTGTGGATGGCGCTGGTGCCGCTGCTGGGCTGGCTGGGCCGGCAAAGCGCGGGGCATGGCTGGCGGCGCTTCTTCGCCGTGCACGTGCCGGCCTCGCTGGTGGTGGCGCTGGCGCAGATGATGGTGCACCTGGTGGTGTTCTGGGTCCTGTGCGGCCCCGGCCGCATGCCGAACGTGCACACGCTGGGCCAGTACGTGCGCATGGAGTTCGCCTACAGCTACCACCTGGCCGTGCTCACCTACTGGATCGTGCTGGTGGTGCTGCGCGGCATGGAGTCGCGCCGCCGGCTGCGCGACGAACAGCTGCGCAGCGCCCTGCTGGAATCGCAGCTGGCGCAGGCGCAACTGCAGGCGTTGCGCATGCAGTTGCAGCCGCACTTCCTGTTCAACACGCTCAACGCGATCTCCGCGCTGGCGCTGGCCGATCCGCTGCAGGCGCGGCTGATGATCGCCCGGCTCAGCGACTTCCTGCGCCTCACGCTGGAGGAGCGCCACGCGCCGCAGGTGCCGCTGGCGCGCGAGCTGGAGTTCCTGCGCTGCTACCTCGACATCCAGCAGGTGCGCTTCCAGGACCGGCTCAGCACGCGGCTGGACGTGGCCGACGACGCGCTGCGCGCCGCCGTGCCCAACTTGATCCTGCAACCGCTGGTGGAGAACGCGCTGCGCCACGGCCTGCTGGCCAAGGCCGAGCCCGGCAGCCTGCAGGTGGTCGGCCAACGCGACGGCGACGAGCTGGTGTTGTGCGTGGACGACGACGGCCTGGGCCTGCCGCCCGACGGCGCCAGCGAAGGCATCGGCCTCACCAACACCCGTGCGCGCCTGGCCATGCTGTTCGGCGGCGACGCACGGCTGGAGCTGCAGCGCCGCGACGGCGGCGGCACGCGGGTGGAACTGCGCCTGCCGTTTCGCGAGCTGACCGCATGAGCGCCGCAAACCTCCGCGCACTGCTGGTGGACGACGAGGTACTGGCGCGCCTCGCGCTGCGCCAGGCGCTGGCCGCGCATGCCGACGTGGCGATCGTGGGCGAATGCGGCAACGCCGCCGAGGCGCTGCAGGCGATCGACGCGCTCACACCCGACCTGCTGTTCCTCGACATCCGCATGCCCGGCATGGACGGCTTCAAGCTGTTGCGCCAGCTGCAGCCGCAGACGCTGCCGATGGTGGTATTCACCACCGCCTACGGCCAGCACGCGCTGCGCGCATTCGATGCCGGCGCGCTGGACTACGTGCTGAAGCCGATCGACCAGGCACGCTTCGACCAGGCGATGGCGCGCGTGCGCCGGCATTGGCAGGGCCTGCAGGCGCCCGCCGCGGCGACGGCGCACGCCGGCTACCTGCAACGCATCAGCGTGCGCGTGGGCGAGCACATCCGGGTGGTCGCGGTGGACGCCATCGACTGGATCCGCGCCGACGGCAACTACGTGCAGATCCACGCCGACGGTGCGCATTACCTGCACCGCGAGACGCTCAGCCACCTGCTCGAAGCGCTCGACCCCACGCGCTTCCTGCGCATCCACCGCGGCGTGATCGTCAACGTGGAACGCATCCGCGAAGTGCACCCGCTGTTCAACGGCAACGCCGAGATCGTGCTGCGCGACGGCACGCGGCTGGATTTGAGCCGGCGGTTCCGGGCCGGCGCACGTGTGGTGCTTGGACTGCCCTGACGATTCAGACGCGGGCGCGCCCAGGCGAATGCATCAGCCGATGCGACCTCCGGTGACCAGACACACTGGCGGACAGGATCGGGTTCCCAACGGCGGGGGATGGCCACTTGCGACCTATCGCCGCCGGTCGTGAACGCCTGCTATCGGGAAGCCCTGTCTTCAGCTGCGGGAGCTGGCGGGGCGAACAGCGTGCCGGTTCGAGTTGGTCACCCGTGCCGGTCGATGCTGCCAGGCCGTACCTGCGATCGAGCAGGAACAGCCTGCCGTGGGGCGTCACCATGCGCGCCGTCGAAGCGGGCGCGTGCGGCATGGATGTCGCCATGGCGACGATCCGCCCAATCGATGAGGCTCGCCATCGGGTCCAGCAGCGATAGGCCCAGCGGGGCCAGCCGATATTCAACGGCCGGCGGCTTGGTCGGAAAGACATGGCGGGTGATCAGTCCATCGCGCTCCAGATCGCGCAAGGTCTGGGTGAGCATGCGCTTGGAAATGTCATGGACAGCACGGTGAAGCTCGCTGAAGCGATGCGGTCGCGTCGCGAGAGCCATGATCATGAGCATGCTCCATTTGTCGCCGATACGGTCGAGCACGTCGCGCACCGGGCAGTGCACGGACTGGGACTCGCCCAACGGATATCGGCTGAATCTTTCGATGGCGCTCGATGCGTTGCTCATGCGGAATTCCTCGAAATCGCTGGTTACAAAAAACTGCCTCCTTGCGGCACGCGGAGACGGTCTCTATTTTAGACCTACCCCGAGTGAATAAGTCTTCCGTTCACGGCGTCTCCATGTCCCATCGGTCGCCGCCCGCTTGCTCGTCACTGACTCCGGCGTACAGGCGGATCGCGCCTGGAACGGCTTCGCCGTCCGACGATTGAACGGGGCCATGGTTTGGAATCACTTAATCCAACTCAAGCGTATCGGCAGGAATTCCTGCCTGTAGTTGGCCTTTACCTACAAAAATCCTCAATCAGGAGAACGGCCATGTTTTTAGTCATGGGAATTACGGGAAAAGTTGGCGGCGCGACGGCAGCTCATTTGCTGACGCAAGGCAAGAAGGTACGCGCGCTCGTCCGTGACCACGCGAAGGCGACGAGCTGGGCTGACCAAGGTGTCGAACTGGTTGACGGCGACTGGAACGATGCAGCCACCATCGAGCGGGCGCTCAAGGGCGTCGATGGCGCGTTCGTCATGTTGCCCCCGATCTGGGCCCCCTCGCCGGATTTCAAGGAAGCCAGGGGCATCATCGCGAACTATGTCGAGGCGCTCACCAAGGCGCCGGTGCCGCGGGTCGTGGCGCTTTCGTCGATGGGCGCGGACCGAACCAGCGGGATGGGACTGATCACGGCTCTGTCGCTTCTGGAGCAGGGTTTTCGCAACCTGACATTACCGATCGCCTATGTGCGAGCCGGCGGGTTTTTCGAAAACTTCCTCTACGGCTTGCACGTCGCCCAGGGCGGAGCGCTGCCCGTCTTCTACAACCCGACAAATCGGAAATCGACCATGGTCGCAACTGACGACATCGGCGCCGGGATCGCAACGCTTCTGAGCGGGCCGGCATGGTCGGGACATCGGGCCATCGAACTCGGATCGATGGTGAGCGCGGATGAAGTCGCGGCGCAATTGGGTGAAGTGATGAAGCTCGAGGTTGAAGCCGTCGCCGTGCCGCGGGCCGATTGGCCGGGCGCATTCGGGCAGTTCGGCATTCCGAAGGGCCAGTCTGGCCCGGCCGAAGCGATGTATGAGGCCGTCAACGCTGGAGGGATGGACCTCGGCGTCGAAGGTACAGAGCACGTCCCAGGTGCGACATCCGCCCGCGATGTCTTTGCGAGGGCCCGGAAGGCCGCTACGGCGTAGATCCGCGGATCAGCCGTCGATGCGACTTTCGGAATCTATTCCGAAGGTCGCATCCCATCGGCAGCAAACTCCTCATCCGAGGTCGCACAAATGCCCAAAATCTCCTGGCGCCGAGTTTTACCCTTGGCTCTTGCCGCTTTCTTCGTCGTGGGTTCACTCAGCAACATCTTCGCTCCGGGATCCATCTACGAGGAATACCTGAAGTGGGGGTATCCGCGCTGGTTCCATTTCGTGACCGGATCGCTGGAACTCACCGCTGCCATTCTGCTTTTCCGGGCACCGAGTCGCCTGTTGGGTTCGGCGCTCGGCTGCACCGTCATGCTTGCCGCTCTCGCGACCGTCATCCTTCACGGCGAATACGGGCACGCCGTGCCGCCATTCGTTGCGGCGACATTGGCACTTGTGGTCGGCTGGATGAGTTGGCGCAAGCGGGCGGCGTTACCAGCGATCGATCAGTACAGGCAGCATCCGGGCATATAGATCAAGGTGGTCTTCAACCGGACTGCCAGGGACACCGCAAGTTTTATCCGAACCTTATCGGGCCGGGGTCGCTCAATGAGGCGCCCAGCCTCATGGGATGCTTCAGACGCTTCACAAGCACGCTCCTGCAGGGGTTTTGCCGATAGCGCGTAACGCCTCCAGTGCCCGATCACCCGCGAAGACGAACCGATCGTCACGCCCTGGCGACCGCCGGTCACGGTGGATCCCCGCTCGTCACGAAACGGCAGCGGTACGGCGCGACCGCCGTGCAGGCTCCATGGCATCGTCATCGCGCCGGAGTTCCCGCATGGTCCATCGCATGCTCGCGCTGCTTGCCGGCAGCCTCGCCCTGGTCGGCGGCGCCATCGCCAATGATGCACGTGCCGCCGCCACCTCCCCGCAGCCCGAGATCTTCGCGCCAGGCACGATCTCCGGCCCCGCCGGCGTGGATTGCCTCACCTTCGCACCCGACGGCGCCACCGTGTACTTCGACCAGCAGGCGGGCGCGAGCGGTTTCATCATGGAGGCGCATCGCATGGGCAATGGCTGGTCCGCGCTGCGGATCGCGCGGTTCTCCGGGCAGTGGCTGGACCACGACCCGGCGATGGCGCCCGACGGCTCCTACCTGGTGTTCACCTCGAACCGTCCCGACACGATTGGCGGCGCACCGCTGCACGGCGGCCACCTGTGGCGAGTGGATCGCCGCGGCGACGGCTGGAGCGCACCGGTGCGGTTGCCCGATGCGGTGAACGACGCCCCGGCGATTTACGCGCCCAGCGTGGCCGCAAACGGCGACCTGTACTACCAGCGCCGCGACGAAGCCAGCCACGCATTCCACCTCTACCGCAGCGCCTGGCGCGACGGCCGCTACCAGCCGCCGCAGCGGCTCGCGCTGGGTGATGCGACCGAGGAACAGGACCCTGCGATCGCGCCGGACGGTTCCTTCCTCGTGTTCGACGCGAACTATGCCGGCAAGGATCAGCCCGACCATCTCTATATCGCCTTCCGCGATGGCGACGGCTGGAGCGCGCCGGTCGACCTCGGCGACGCGTTGGACCGCTACCAGCCGTGGGGTTCGCACTTGGGTCCTGACGGCCGCACGTTGTACTTCACCAGCAACGCCGCGCTGCCGGTGTACTACCCGCGTTCGCCTGCGCAGGCGCAGGCCGACCTGGCGCGCATGCGTGCGTGGGACAACGGCAGCAACCACATCTGGCGCCTGTCGCTGGCGCCATGGCTGGCGGCGCATCACGCCGGGTAATCACGCCTCGACCCCATCAGGAGCAAGCATGTCCCCACGCTACTTCGCACTTGCCGCCTGCGTCGTCGCCGCGTTCGCCGCCCACGCGCAAACGCGCGGCGAACTGGTCGGCCCCGGCACGATCTCCACCGGCCTGCAGGAAACCTCGGCCGCGCTGACGCCGGACGGCAACACGCTGTATTTCATGCGCTCCGACTTCGCCGAGCGCGACGACACCATCCTCGTTTCGCATCACGAGCATGGGCACTGGGGCGCGCCGCAGGTGGCCGCGTTCTCCGGGCATTGGCACGACTCCGAACCCTGCTTGTCGCCGGACGGCCGGCGACTGTACTTCGTCTCCAACCGCCCCGTGTGGCCGGGCGGCGCGCCGCTGACGACGGAGATGGGTGGCCATCGCTTCGCGGGCACCAACCTCTGGTTCGTGCAGCGCCAGCCCGACGGGAGCTTGGGCGCGCCGGTGCACGTGGACGGCGCGCTCAACGACGGCGCGATGATCTACAACCCGTCGGTGGCGGCGAACGGCGACATCTATTTCTCCGCGCACCGGCCGGACTCGGGCGCCGCCTACCAGATCTACGTGGCGCGTCGCACCGCACAGGGCTACGCGGCGCCGCAGCGCGTGGAGCTGGGCGATGTCGCGCACAACCGCATGGACCCGGCGATCGACCCGCGGCAGCGCTTCCTCATCTACGCCGGCAACGAGGGCGATTCGCTGGGCAGCGCGGACCTCTACATCGCGTTCCGCCAGCCCGATGGAAGCTGGGGCAAGCCGCTGCACCTGCCGGGCGAGGTCAACAGCGCGGCGCTGGAGAACGCGCCCTCGCTGGGGCCGCGCTTCGGCGAGCTGTACGTCTCCAGCAACCGCCGCGACGAGGTGACTTTCCCCAAGCCGCGCGACACCACCGCCATCTTGCAGCAACGGCTGCAGCAGCCGCTGAACGGTTCGCGCAACATCTGGCGCTTCGATATTTCCGATGTGCTTCGCACGCACGGCATCACGCCCTGATCCGACGGAGGAATACATGCTCGTCTCAGGCTTGCTGCGGGCCCTGTTGGGAACCTCGAAAAACCTCTCAACTTGCGTCATTCCGGCGAAAGCCGGAATCCAGAGCCTTCGCATTTCGAGCGTTTACAGTCACTGGATCCCGGCTTTCGCCGGGATGACGAGCAAATTCCCGGAAACTAGAGGTGTCTTGCTGCTTGCGTTGGCGCTGCCCGGCCTCGCCGGTGCCGCGGTGCCGTCCGGCACGGCCGCGGCACTGACACCGGCGTTCCATTCCGGCGCGAGCTTCGGCAACGTGTTCTCGCGCGCCGTTGCGATCCGCGCGCCGGGTTTCGACGAGCTGGTGCACCGGGTCAGCGGCACCGCGACCTATCGCGTGACCGACGCCGCATCCGAGCCGCCACGGCTGCACATCGATTACCGCTACGACGGCCGGCCCGCGGGCAGCGGCACGGTGGAACTGCCCGACGCCGGCGCCAGCGACTGCTACGACGGCAAGTGCGCGCCCGACACCGATGCCAGCGGCCTGGCCTACAACCCGCGCCTGTGGGGCCAGCCACCGGCCGCGCTGCACGTGGGCCAGCACTGGACCGTGGACATCGCCGCACCGTGGGAACTGGGGCCGGCCGGACGGCAGACGGTGACCGTGCGCGCATTCGACCCCGCCACCCATACCGTCACGCTGGAGCGCGAAGGCGCGGGCGACGGCGCCTGGCTAGACGACAAGCCGACGCTCACGCTGACCCGCAGCGGCCAGCCCTGCGTGTTGACGCGGCAAGCCGGGCGCACGCACTGGCACGGCTGGACCACGTTTCGCGACGGCATGGTTCTGAGCGACGAGCTGGTGAGCACGCGGCCGGTGATGCTGGCTTCCCGCCAGTGCGGCCGCGTCGAGGCCACCGAGCGCCAGTACATCCTGCTCGACGCGATGCCGGTGGAGGACGCACGATGAAGCACACGACCACGATTCGCAGCCTGTTCGCCGCCGGCTTGCTGCTCGCGACCGCCGGTGCGCTCGCCGCCGACACCACGACCGCCGCGCCGCGGCCCGTCACCCTGGGCGGCATCCTGCATCCCGACAGCGACGACACGCTGGCCTTCACGCCCGACGGCAACACGGTGTTCTTCGACCGCAGCGCGGGCAAGCGCAAGACCATCATGGTGTCGCACAAGGTCGACGGGCACTGGTCGCAGCCCGAGGCCGCGGGCTTTTCCGGTCGCTGGTTCGACCAGGATCCGGTGGTGGCGCCCGACGGCAGCTACCTGCTGTTCGATTCCGACCGCCCCGTGCAGCCGGGCGGCCAGCCACTGACACAGGACTATTTCGGCGTCGGCGCCAGACCGGGCTCCAACATCTGGCGCGTCGACCGCCACGGCGACGGCTGGGGCAAGCCGGTGTGGCTGGGCCCGGTCGTCAACAGCGACGCCTTCGTCGACTTCGCCAGCATCGCCGCCGACGGCACGCTGTATTTCATCCGCTTCGATCGCGAGGCGAAGGTGATGCACACCTGGCACGCGGCGTATCGCGACGGCCATTACCTGTCGCCCGTGCGCGCGGGACTCGGCGACCCGGCCGTGCCCACCCACGATCCCGCGGTGGCGCCGGACCAGTCCTTCATCGTGTTCGACTACGGCAAGACCAAGGGCGGGCTCGGCCGGCTCTGCATCGTGTTCCGCGAGGGCGGCCATTGGAGCAAGCCGATCGACCTCGGCGCGGTGGTCAACAAGGACATGCCGTGGGGCTCGCACGTCGCGCCGGACGGCCACGGCGTCTACTTCACAGGGCAGTCCGGCATCTGGCAGCTCGATCTGCAGCCGTGGCTGCGGCAGCGCGCGGCGCTCGCGAAGTCGCGATAACGCAGCAGCCCAGACATCGGCGTCCCCTTTGTACCTGGCAAGCCCGGCGGCGGTGGGCGACTCGTTTTCGTTGACATATTTCCATAATTCTGGAATTATAGAATCATGGAAACGCCAGACGCACTGCTTGCCCTCGGCGCACTCAGCCACGATTCCCGCCTCGCCGCCTTCCGCCGGCTGGTGCAGGTCGGCCCGGAAGGCCTGCCGGTCGGCGAGCTGCGCGAATACCTCGACCTGCCGCCCGCCACGCTGAGCGCGCACCTCAACGTGTTGCGCTCAGCCGCACTGGTCGAGGACCAGCGCGAGGGCCGGGTGATCCGCGTCCGCGCCAACTACCGGCAGATGAACGCCCTGCTGGCCTATCTCACCGAGAACTGCTGCGCCGGTGCCGCCGATTGCGGCCCGGCGTCCGCCTGCAAGCCGCGCAAAACCGGAGCCAAGCCATGAACCGATTCCATGTGCACCTCAACGTCGCCGACCTCGCCGGCAGCATCCGCTTCTACACGCAGCTGTTCGCCGCGGAGCCCAGCGTGGTCAAGCACGACTACGCGAAGTGGATGCTGGAAGACCCGCGCGTCAACTTCGCGATCTCCAGCACCGGCCGTGCACCGGGCGTCGACCATCTCGGCCTGCAGGTCGACAGCGCGGACGAGCTCGCCGCGATCAGCCCGCGCCTGGATGCCGCCGGCGGCAGCGTGGTACCCGAAGACGGCGCCGTCTGCTGCTACGTGCGCTCGGACAAGCTGTGGACCGAGGATCCGCAGGGCACGCGCTGGGAAACCTTCCACACCATCGGCGAAGCCGCGACCTACTACGCCGCCGACGCAGCCTGCACGACGGATGGGGCGACCTGCTCTCCGCATGCGCGCCCGGCGAAGCCGAAGGTCGACAAGGGCACCACCTGCTGCGCACCCAATTCCGGCTGCTGCTGAGCGGTCGCCGGGCCATCGCGCGGCGATGCGCCCGGCGCCGTTCCGGAGTCCCGATGCCATGAGCCCATTCCCGTGAAACGCATCCTGTTCGTCTGCGTGGAAAACGCCAACCGCAGCCAGATGGCCGAAGCCTTCGCGCATATCCACGGCGGCGATGCGGTCGAAGCGCTGAGCGCCGGCTCGGCGCCGGCCGGCAGGATCAACCCGAAGGCCGTGCGCTTCATGGCCGAGCTGGGCTACGACCTGTCCACGCATGCGTCGAAGTCGCTCGATGAAATCGACGGCGGGTTCGATGCCGTCGTCACCATGGGCTGCGGCGACAGCTGCCCGTGGGTGCCGGCGCGGCGGCGCGAGGACTGGCGGCTGCCCGACCCGAAGCATCTGGACGACGACGGCTATCGCGCGGTGCGCGACGAGATATCCGCCCGCGTGCGGCGCCTGCTGGCGGAACTGTGATGCCGCTGCCGCGCCGACTCCTCGCCGAATTCCTCGGCACCTGCGTGCTGCTCGCCACGGTAGTGGGCTCCGGCATCATGGGCGTGGCGATGTCCGGCGGCAACGATGGCATCGCGCTGCTGGCGAACGCCACCGCGACCGCCGGCATCCTGTACGTGCTGATCGCCGTGCTCGGCCCGGTTTCCGGCGCGCATTTCAATCCCGCGGTGAGCCTGGCGCTGCGCCTGCGCGGCGAACTCGGCACGCGCGAGGCGCTCGCCTACGTCGCCGTGCAGCTCCTCGCCGCGGTCTGCGGCGTGCTGCTGGCCCATGCCATGTTCGGCCAGGTGCTGCTGCAACCCGGCACGCACGTCCGCACCGGCGCCGCGCAGTGGCTGAGCGAAGGTGTGGCTACCGCCGGCCTGCTGCTCACCATCCTGCTCGGTGCGCGCGTCCGGCCCGCAGCGATGCCCGCGTTGGTCGCGAGCTACATCTTCGCCGCGTACTGGTTCACCGCCAGCACCTCGTTCGCGAATCCCGCGGTCACCGTGGCGCGTGCGCTGACCCGCACGTTTGCCGGCATCCGGCCCGTCGACGTGCCAGGTTTCGTGCTGGCCCAACTGGCCGGAACGGCAGTCGCCCTGCTCGTGGCACGCGTGCTGCACGATCGGCCCGCGGCAGCGGGACGCCCGTCGCCACACGGGGACTGACGGCAACGGCCGATCGGCGCCGCTCGCGTTGCGCTAGCGCTGCACCATGTGCCCGAACCACGCCCAGCCGCGCACGTGCTCGGCGATCAGCTTGACGCTGGTGAGCATGGGCACCGCGAGCAGTGCGCCGGGGATGCCCCATAGCCAGCCCCAGACCAGCAGCCAGACCAGGATCGCGATCGGCGACAGGCGCATGCGCCGGCCCAGGATCAGCGGCGTCACCAGGTTGCCCTCGAACACGGTCAGCCCGGCGAAGCACAGCGCGGGCAGCAGCGCGTGGCCGGGCTGGTCGAAATGCACCAGGCCCACCAGCAGCAGCACGCTGGTGGTGAAGATCGCGCCCACGTAGGGAATGAAGTTCGCGAACATCGCCACCGCGCCCCACAGCAGCGGATCGGGCATGCGCAGCTGCCACAGGATGCCGGCGGTGAGCGCGCCCAGCGCGAAGTTGATCAGCAAGGTGGTGAGGATGTAGCGCGACACCTCGTGCTGGATGCCGCGCACCACCGACACCGCCTGGCGCTTGTAGCGGAAGTCCGGGCCGATCTCCACCAGCCGGCGCAGCAGCAGGTCGCCGTAGACCAGGAAGAAGAACACCAGCAGCACCACGGTGAGGATAGCCGCCAGCACCTTCGGCGCCGCCGACACCACGTCCCAGGCGCTCACCGCCACGTCGGCCGGCTGCGGCCGCGCGCGCATCGGGTGGCCGTTCACCAGGGTCTGGGTCGCACGGTTGGCCGCTTCCAGCGGCTGGGTGATGTGTTCGAGCTTGGGCACGAAGCGGCGGATCGTGGCCGGGGCCTCGTGGATCCAGTCCAGCGCCGGCGGCGTGAGCAGGCCGATGCCGGTGCCGATGCCGCCGATCAGCGCCAGCATCAGCACGCTCGCGCCCAGCCAGCGCGGCACGCCCCAGCGGGCGGCGCCGGCCACGACCGGATTCAGCGCCAGGCCGATGAAGGCGGCCAGCACCAATGGAATCAGCAGCGCCTTGCACAGCGTCACCGTGTACAGCAGCGCGAGTATCAGCAGCGCGTTGAGCAGCACGCGGATCGCGCGCAGGTGGCGGCGCATGCCGCGCGCGCTGCGCCGCGCGAAGCGCCCGCGCGACAGGGTCGATGCCCGCGGCGGCGCCACCGGCGGCACGACCTCGGCCGCCTCGCCGGCGCCGGACAGCGGCAGCGGATCGTTCATGCGGAGGCGTCGTCGAAGGCGCCGGCACCCAGCTCGACGACCAGGCGCACGCCCTGCGCCACCACCTCGGCAAGGCCGCCGCGCAACAGTGGCCCCACGCCGGGCACGCGCAGGGGATGCACGTCGAGGCTGCCGAGCACGAAGCCCGCGCCGCCCGCCGCGCCCAGCGCGAGCAGCGGATGCCGCTCCCCGCGCGCCAGCAGGGCCGCGGCCGGCTCGGCCAGTTCCGCGCGATGCGCGGCCACCCGCGCCTGCGCCGTGCGTACCTTGTCGAGATGGCTGAACAGATTCATGGCTTGTCCTCCCCCGCGGCTCCGCTATCGGCCTCGCGCTCGGCGTGGTGCAGCGTCTCGCGCATCATCGCACCCCATTCGTGGCGCGTGGCGGGCAGGCTCATCCAGTGCATGCAGCGGCGGAACAGCAGGATCGCGCTCGCCAGCAGCAACGCCTGCAGCAGCGCCAGCACCAGCAGCGCCCAGATCCACGAGTGGAACCAGGTGGCCAGCAGCACGCCGACCAGGCCGAGCAGGGTCAGGCCCAGCGCCACGCCGGCCACGGTGGCGACCAGCGCGGCCACCAGCAGCCACGACACCGCGCTGCGCGCCAGCCCCAGCTCGGCGGCCAGCAACCGCAGCTGCGCGCCGAACAGCCGACGCACCGCACCGGCCAGCCGGCCCAGTTCGTCCAGCAGAGACGAGGACGGCGCCGGAGGTTCCGGCGCCGTCGTGCGATCCTGCCAGCGTCCGGGTTCTTCCTGCATGCGCGATCAGCGCCTGAGCAAGCGGGCTAGCAGCCAGCCCGCGCCCAGCGCGATCGCCATCGACTGCACCGGCTTCTCGCGCACGTAGTCGCGCACCTGCTCCAGCCACTCGTCGGCGCGATCCATCGTGGCGTCGTAGGCGGCACGGCCGCGTTCGCCCGCCTCGTCGAGCTTGTCGCTGGCGCGATGCGCACCGGCGGCAACCTTGTCGGTGGCGCGGTGCAGGCTTTCCTCCACGTGGTCGGCGGCGCGCTCCACCGCCTCCTTCGTGCCGGCGACCGCGCTGGTGGTGGCCTGCTTGACGCGCTCGGCGCCAGTGTCGATGCGGCTGGGCGTGTCGTTTTCGGTCGTTGCTGCCTGCTTGTTCATGCTGTCTCCACGTAGCTCATGCGGAAGAATGCCGGTTCGCCGGGCGCTGCGCCACGCCTCACTTCGCGCGGCGCAGGAACGAGATGATCGCCAGGACCAGGAACACGACGAACAGGATCTTCGCGATCCCGGCCGCCGCGCCCGCGATGCCGCCGAAGCCGAGCACCGCGGCGATGATGGCGACGATCAGGAATACCAGTGCGTAGTGAAGCATGGCGTTGCCCTCTTGAACGAATGCCGACCACGACGCGCGCGGCCGCGTACGGTCATTCATCCACACTGGCTGCCATCTGCGCGTGAAGGGGCGCGCACGTGCACGCCGCCTGCACATTCGCCGTCACGTCGCGGCAGCGGGACGGATCGCGTAGGTGCCCACCAGTTCCGCTTCCGCCAGCACATGGCCGCGCATCGCCGTGCGCAGTTCGGACAGCGTGAAGCCGCGCGACAGTTCCAGCTTCGCCACGTCCAGCGCGTGGATGCGGAAGTGGTAATGGTGCACGAGGCTGTCGTTCCACGGCGGGCACGGGCCGTCGTAGCCGAGATAGTTGCCGCCCATCCCGGCGTCGTTCGCGAACCAGGCGGTGTAATCGTTCAGCCCCTGCACGCTGCCCGGCGGCCCCAGCGGATCGCGCTTGCCGCGCGGAGTGATGCCATCGCAGCACGCGCCCTCGTCGAACTCGCCGCATTCGGTGGGAATGTTCGCCATCAGCCAGTGCACGAACTCCACCCGCGGCAGGTCCGCGGGCACGACGCGCCCTTCCTTGTTCACGTCGTCGCCGCGGCTCGGCACGTCGACGTCGATGCAGGTGAGCACGAAGGAACGCGTACCTGCCGGCGCATCGCGCCACGCCAGATGCGGGCTGCGGTTGTCCGACAGCGCCACCGGGGCGCCGGGCTTGCCGAACGCGTTCGCGGCTGGGATGGGCTGGCCATCGGCGAAATTGTCGCTACGTAGTTGCATGGCGCTCTCCGGTCTTGGGGAATCGGGAAAGCATGCCGCAGTTCACACGCTCCCCCAAGCCCGCTTGGGGGGCGTCGGGGTGAGGGGGCACGCTCCTGCTATTTCCCGTCGTACGTCACCCGATACACCGCCCCCGCCAGGTCGTCGCTCACCAGCACGCTGCCGTCGGGCAGCGGCTGCACATCGACCGGGCGGCCCCAGGCCTTCTCGTCCTGCTCGAAGCCGGTGATCAGCGGCTGGTAGCTGGCCACCTTGTTGCCGGCGAGGCGCACCGTCATCACGCGGTAGCCGGATTTCTTCGTGCGGTTCCACGAGCCATGTTCGGCGACCAGGATCGCGCCCCGATAGCCGGCCGGGAACATGCGGCCTTCATAGAAGCGCATGCCCAGCGAGGCCACGTGCGCGCCGAGTTTCAGCACCGGTGGCGTGTAGTCCTTGCAGCTGTGGCCGTTGCCGAACTCGGGATCGAGGATGTCGCCCTCGTGGCAATAGGGGAACCCGAAGTGCTCGCCGATGCGCGACACACGGTTCAACTCGTCGCTGGGGATGTCGTCGCCCAGCAGGTCGCGGCCGTTGTCGGTGAACCACAGCTGGTGCGAGCCGGGGCGCCAGTCGAAACCCACGGTGTTGCGGATGCCCCAGGCCACGTCCTGCATGCCGCTGCCGTCGGCGTTCATGCGGGTGAGCTTGGCGTAGGCCTTGCCCTTGTCGCAGACGTTGCAGGGCGCGCCGATCGGCACGTAGAGCTTGCCGTCCGGGCCGAACGCGATGAAGCGCCAGCCGTGGTGCGTTTCGCCGGGCAGCCTGTCGGTGACGAGTTCGGGCTTGGGTGGATCGTCGAGGTGGTTCTCGATGTCGCGCAGCACGTAGATGCGGCTCACCGCCGAGATGTAGAGGTTGCCGTCGCGGAAGGCCACGCCCACCGGCATCTCCAGCCCGCTGGCGAGCACGCGCACCTTGTCGGCATGGCCGTCGTGCCGGGTATCGGCGAGCGCGTAGACCTTGCCGGCGTCCATCGAGCCCACGAACACCGTGCCCTTCGCGCCCAGCGCGATCTCGCGCGCGTTCGGCACCTGGTCGGAATACACCGCGACGTGGAAGCCTTTCGGCAGCGCCAGACGGTCGAGATGGACCGCGCCGAAGGCGGGTGCGGCGAGCAGCAGCAAGGCGACCAACGACAGCGACGACGGCAGGCGCATGGCACGACTCCGGACCGGAGGAAGCCTCAAGCCTATACCCACGCCGCGTCGCTTGCCGCCTCTGCTAACGTCCATCCGATGAGCAAGCCGAACCCGATGAACGCTGCGATGCCGCTTCCGGCGCCCCGCGTAGCCGCGGACTGATGGAAGCCGAAGACCTCAAGCGTTTCGTCGTCGTGCGCATGCCGTACGGCAAGTACCAGGGCCACCTGATCGCAGACCTGCCCGGTGCCTATCTCGCGTGGTTCGCGCGCCAAGGCTTCCCGTCCAGCGAACTCGGCCGCCTGCTCGCGCTGATGCTTGAGATCGACCACAACGGGCTGAAGCGCCTGCTCGATCCCTTGCGCGAACGCTGAAACCCGGCGTTATCCGCCCGGGGTTGCATCCGCCACCGCGTTGAACCGCGCCGCGATGTAGTCGTCGGTGAAGCTGGTCATGTCGCGGCCGCGGATGAAGCCGCAATGGCCGCCGTGCTCGGCGATGTCCAGCTCCACGTTCGGCGGCAGTCGCAACAGTTCGAACGCGCCCACCGGGATCACCGGGTCGTCGCGCGCGGTGAGGATGGTGGCGGGGATCTGCATCGACATCAACGCGTCGGCGGCTACCGAATAGCCGTCCAGGTACTGCTGCAGCGAACCGAAATCGGTGTGCCGCCGCACCAGCGATTCGGTGAGCCCGCGCAGGTCCTGCTTCAGCTCCGACATCTCGAAGTACCGGTGCTGCGGGAAGGCTTTCTGCTTGGCCAACAGCGAATGCCGCCACTTGTGCATGAAATAGGCCTGGTAGAACCAGGGCGCCGCTTCCTCCAGCGAGAACAGGCCTTCGGCGGGATCGATGATCGGGCACACCGCCAGCGCGTAGGCCAGCGGGATGCCCACGCGCGAGGTCTGCAGCGCCGCGCGCAGCGCGAAGTTGCCGCCCAGCGAGAAGCCGGCCAGCGCCAGCGGTCGCGCGGGCCAGCGCGCGGCGATGTCGCCCAGCGCGTGCACCACCTCGTCGATACGGCAGGAGTGGAACAGCGCCTCGTTGAGGCCGTGGCTGTCGCCGTGGTCGCGGAAGTTGAGGCGGAAGATGTCCCAGCCGTCGGCGAGCAGGCGGCTGCCGGTCTGCAGCACGTAGGTGGAGTCGACGCTGCCCTCCCAGCCGTGGAACAGCACGGCGAGGCCGCGCGGCTGCGGGCGCGTCTTCTGCGCGGTGAACGCGCCGGTGAGGCGCACGCCGCCGCCCCCATCCACCAGCACCGGTTCGGCACCCTCCTGCACCGTGCGCGCGGCGCGCGGCAGCAGCAGGCGGCGCACGCCGCTGGAGGAAAGCATGGTCTGCAGGTGCCCGCTGGTGAGCGGCCAGGACGGACGGAAATCCTTTCCGCGCGGCAGGCTCATGCGACGTAGTCTTCCAGCGCCGCGGCAATGCGCTCGCGCGACAGCTCGGCCATGCGGCGGCGCGCGTCGGGGCTGGCCGGCACCGGCTGCAGGAAGTGCACCTCCGCATCCATGGGCGGACCACCGAGCAGGCGCAGGAAATTCTGCAGGAAGTTCTCGCGCTCGCGGAAACCGGCGTCGATCACCCGCCTGCCGCCGCGGGCGAAACGCAGCGCTACCGGCTGCACCGCAACCTCGGCGTCCAGCGCGGCCTGGAAGATGCGCGCATGGAACACCTTGAGCACACCGTCGTGGCCGGTGCCGCCTTCGGGGAACACCGCCACCGAACGGCCGGCGCGCAGGCGCTCCACCATCACCTGCATCACCGCCGCCAGCGAGTGGTTGCTGCCGCGGCGGTGGAAGATCGTGCCACCGCTGGCCGCCAGCCAGCCCACCAGCGGCCAGTGCGCGATCTCCGCCTTGGCCACGAAGCAGGCCGCGCGCTGCGAATGCAGCAGCTCGATGTCGATCCACGAGGTGTGGTTCGCCACGAACAACACCGGGTCGGCCAGCGGCTCGCCGACGCGCACCGCGCGCAGGCCGAAGATGCGCATCAGCGCGGTCGACCACCAGCGGACCAGCTTGTGCGAAAACGGTTCGCGACCATCGTGCATCACGCGGTTGCGGTTCCAGCTCATCACGAACGCGGCCAGCATGATCGCGAGCACGGCATGCAACAGCAGCAGCGGCACGCGCCACAGGTAGCGCAGCGGACGCAGGTGGTCGCGGATCGGCGGGGAGGCGGTGGCGGTGTCCATCAGCCCGTTAGTCTAGCGTCTGTTGCCCGCAACGTTATGCGGCGGCAGCGGCGGATTTTCCGCGCGCGGCAGCGGCAGCGAAGGCGAACGCTTCACCGTGCGCAGCACGAAGCTGGAGTTGACGTCGGCCACGCCGGCGGCGTTGAGCAGGCGGTCGAGCAGGAAGCGCGAGAAATCCGCGAGATCGGCCACGTAGACGTGCAGCAGGTAGTCCATGTCGCCGGTGAGCGCGTGGCAGGCTACCACCTCGTCCCAGCCGTTGACGCGCTCCACGAAGCGCTCGATCACCTCGGCCTCGTGCTTCACCAGCTGCACGCGCACGAATGCCTGCAGGCCCAGGCCCACCGCCTGCGGGTCGACCTGGGCGGCGTAGCCGGTGACCACCTGATCCGCCTCCAGCCGCTGCAGGCGGCGCAAGCAGGCCGAAGGCGACAGGTTCACCCGTTCGGCCAGCTCGGCATTGGTGATGCGGCCCTCGGTCTGCAGCACGGCGAGCAGGTGCAGGTCGATGCGGTCCAGCGCGGTCATGCACGATACCTCGACATATCAACCAACCTGAGCACGAATATTGCGTCCAAATCCTGATCGCGCGCAACATTGCAAGCTTCGTGCGGCGGGTTTGCCGTATGCTCTGGGTAGTCATTCCGGCGCCCGCCGGAAGAGCTTTACAACAGCGAAGCTGGTCAGCCAGTCCAGCCCCGGAGCCTGCCATGGACCACAACGCGCCCCGTAAGGTCGAACACCAGCAGACCGACCGCGGCTACATTCCGGTCTACGCCACCGGCGTGGTCGAGCAGCCGTGGTCCAGCTACAGCCGCACCGACCATGAGGTGTGGGACACCTTGTACAAGCGCCAGCGCGAGCTGCTGCCCGGGCGCGCCTGCAAGGAGTTCATGGCCGGCGTGGAGCGCTTCGGCCTCGGCGACGGCGGCATCCCGAAGTTCGCCGACTTGAACAAGGTGCTCGGTGCCGCGACCGGTTGGGAAGTGGTGGCGGTGGAGGGCCTGCTGCCGGACGAAGTGTTCTTCGATCACCTGGCCAACCGCCGCTTCCCGGTGAGCTGGTGGATCCGCAAGCCCGAGCAGCTCGACTACCTCAGCGAGCCCGACCTGTTCCACGACCTGTTCGGCCACGTGCCGCTGCTGCTCAACCCGGTGTTCGCCGACTACATGCAGGCCTACGGCCGCGGCGGCATGAAGGCGTTCGGCATCGGCCCCGAGGCGCTGATGAACCTTACGCGCCTGTACTGGTACACGGTGGAGTTCGGCCTCATCAACACCGGCGAAGGCATGCGCATCTACGGCGCCGGCATCGTCAGCTCCAAAGGCGAATCCATCTACTGCCTCGATTCGCCTGCACCGAACCGCATCGGCTTCGGCCTCGAGCGCGTGATGAGCACGCGCTACCGCATCGACACCTACCAACAGACCTACTTCGTGATCGACAGCTTCGAGCAGCTGTTCGAGGCGACCCATCCCGACTTCACGCCGATCTACGCGAAGCTCAAGGCGGAGCCCGCGCATGCAGCGGCGGATGTGCTGGAGGGTGACCGCGTATTCACCCGCGGCACGCGCGAGGGATTTGCGACCGGCGCGGATACCTGAGCCTGATTCACCGCGCGCGAACCGAGCCGGCCATGCGCCGGCTTTTTCGTGTCGCGGCCTTGCGCTGGTTTGATGGCGCCTCCATGCGTAGAGCTTGTCCGCCATCCATGCAGGGAAGCCGTGCTCATCGAATCACTCGCCAGCCTCGACCTTGCCTCCATCGACACGCTGGTCTTCGCCGGCGGCGGCAACCGCTGCTGGTGGCAGGCCGGCGCGGTCTCGCACCTGGTCGCGCAACACTGGCGACTGCCCATGCAGCTGGTGGGCACCAGCGGCGGCGCCGCCGTGGCCGCGGCCTTCCTCACGGCCGGGCCACAAGTCGCGCTTGCGGCCTGCCAGCGCCTGTACGCCGACCGCACCCGCATGTTCGAGTGGCGCGGCCTGTGGCGCGGGCGCCTGCACTTCGCGCATCGCCACATCTACCCGGCATGGCTGGCCAGTTTCGTCGATGCCGACCATTTCCAGGCGCTGCGGCAGTCGAGGCATCGCTTGCAGGTGGCGATCACCCGGCCGGCGCGCTGGCTGGGACTGCACGGCTCCATCGGAGTCGCCACATTGGCCTATCTGGCGGACAAGTGCCTGCGTGGGCCGCTGCATCCCGAGCTGCCGCGCCGGCTTGGCCTGCGACAGGAATTCCGCGCACTGCACGACTGCAGCAGCCTCGGCGACGCCCACGCACTGCTGGCGGCTGCCGGTGCTGCGCTGCCTTTCATCCCTGCGCGATGCATAGCCGGCGAATACGCCTTCGATGGCGGCTACACCGACAACGCGCCGCTGCCGCCGCAAACCGACAACGAGAAAGCCCGCACGCTCGTGCTGTTGACCCGCCACTATCCGAAGCTGCCTTCCCTGTTCCGCGCCGACGGGCGCAACTACTGGCAACCCGGCACGCGCATCCCGGTGAGCATGCTCGACTGCACCGTGCGCGCCACCGTGCTCGACGCATGGGCGCTGGGGGAGCGCAATGCGCAGGAAGCACTCGCAAGCGGCAGGCTGCGTATCGCGTGAGGCATCACCTCGTTGCCGCGATGACGCCGGATCCTTCCTGCAGCCCCAGGTTGCCGATGGCGTGGTCGATCACCACGCGCTCGAGCTGGCCTGACACAGGGTTCGCCGCGTTCTGTCCCGAGTGCAGGCAGAGTTCGACGACAGGAAGCGGAGGCAAGCCGTGCCTCTCGTCGAGCCGCACGAGCGAGGGCGGTATGCCGGCCGTCGTTCGCAGCGTGATGCCGAGACCGGCCGCAACGCCCGCCCACAAGCTCTGCAAGCTTGCCGTGGCGTAAGCCAGCCGCCAGGGAATCGAGGCCTTGTCGAGCGCCTCGATGCCTGCGCGACGGAAGAAGCAGGGCGGGTTGTAGAGCGCGAGGTCGAGCGGGGCGCCGGCTTTCACGGCCACCTCCGTACCTGCCGGGCCTATCCATGTCATGGGCAGCGTGGCCAGACGCCTGGCGTCCGCCCGGCTGCCATGGCCCATCGCGAGGACGAGGTCGAATTCGCCTCGATCGAGGCGTTCCAGCAAGAGCCCGTTGCGCTCCACTTCGACATCCACCCGCACCGCCGGGTGCGCCCGCTTGAACTGGCCCAGCGCCGCGGGCAGCCATGACTCGGCAAAATCGCCCGGCAGGCCGAAGCGCACGACGCCTTCCACCGACATGCCGGCCACGCTGCGGACGGCTTCGTCGTTGAGCTCGAGGATGCGGCGCGCATAGGAGTGCACCAGCTCGCCGGTTTCCGTCAGCACCATGCTTCGCCCCTGCTTGCGAAACAGGGGCCGGCCGAGCTGGTTTTCCAGCTTCTTGATCTGCTGGCTCGCCGCCGATTGCGAGCGGCTTACCCTCTCCGCCGCCCGCCCCAGACTTCCCAGTTGCAGGATCGCAACCAGGGTCCGCATGGCATCCATATCCAGGTTCGGCAAGGACATCACTTTCGTTTTTCCGATGAGATGGTTCTGAATTATCGGATTTTCTTCAGCGTATCCCGAGCCTAGCATCCGGTGACCCGCACAGCCATTTGCGCGCGCCACTCCGACCTCGGGACCCACCGCATGAACGTTCATACCGCCGCCGCCCGTCATGCCATGGCTGCACTCCTCTCGGCATGCCTGCTCTGGACGTCCGTCGCCTTCGCCGGCTCGACGCACGAAGCCTCGTCGCTCGCCGGCACCTGGACCCTGGTGGCGGCCGACGTCCAGCATCCCGATGGCTCGCGCGCATCCGATTACGGCGCGGCACCCAAGGGCCTGCTGCTGATCGACAGCCAGGGACACTACTCGCTGCAGATCTTCAAGGCCGAGCGGTCCGCCTTCCAATCCGGCGACAAGGCGAAAGGAACGCCCGACGAGTACAAGGCGGCCGTGATGGGTTCGAGCACCCACTACGGCACGCTGCGCATCGAACCGGATCGCGGCATGCTGGTGTTCCGCATCCAGGGCGCCTCCTTCCCCAACTGGGAGGGGCGGGAGCAGCGCCGGCAGTACCAGCTCCACGATGGCGTGCTGAGCTATCGCGTGACGGCGCGCCCCAATGGCGATGTGCCGATCTCGGTCTGGCGAAAGGTCGACTGATGGCCGGGTGCCTGCATCTAGCCGATGAAGAAGCAGGCACCCGCGGTCGAACACGAAGCTCCGAGAGGCGGCACTCCATCAGGCGCGATCGCAGTCCAATCCCAGGCAGCGTCGGCATCACCGCCCGTGCGCATCCACCCACGGCCGCACGATGCCGATCCACAGCGCGTAGCCCGTGCGATTCATGTGCAGGCCGTCCTGGATGAACCACCTGGCCTGCGGCTGGCCATCCCCGCCCAACATCGGCGTGAACACGTCCAGGTACGCCACCTGCTGCTGCGTGGCCGCGAAATCGCGCACCAGGGTGTTCGCCTCGCGGATCTTCGGCAGCAAGGCCTTGCGCGCCATGCTGGGCTTGATCGCGATGAAGGCGATCGGCACGCCGGGATCGACGGCGCGCGCCTTGCGCACGAAGGCCGCGAAGTCGTCGCGCACCTGCCCGGGACTGTTGCCGGCCTCGATGTCGTTGTCGCCCGCGTACATCACGATGGCGCGCGGGTGGTACGGCGCCACGATGCGGTCGGCGAAGTACGTGCTGTCGGCGATCTCCGAGCCGCCGAAGCCGCGGTTGATCGTGCGCACCTCGGGGAAATCACCAGCCAGCGTCTTCCAGAAGCGGATAGACGAGCTGCCGATGAACAACACTGCGCCGGCGGGCGGCGGATTGGCGCGATCCGCCGCTTCGAACGCCGCGATCTCGGCATTCCACTGCGCGTGGTTTTCGATCGTGCGCGCGGACGCACACAGCGGCAGCAGGGCGAACAGCAGGACGTGCAGCAGGGTTGGCCAGCGTTTCATCGTGCCTCCCGTGGACCGTTGCGCGCGAGTTCCGACACTTCCAGCACCTTGGCGATGCGCGTGCCGTCCCAACGATAGATCAAGTGTTGTGCCTGCACGCAGGGCGCGACCACGTCGGGATGGAACGCGGCCAGGCATTCGCCGCCCCGATGGCGCACGCTGTCGTAGACGATGCCGTTGGAACCGGCCTCGCGCAACAGGCGCGCCAGTTGCGCGCTCGCCGCGTAGTCATCCGGAGCGTGTTCCCGCTTCCAGCCGCCGCGGATGTCGTGCAGCTTGCTGTCGATGCGGGTGCGGTAGCAGCGCATCTGGATGTCGCAGGCCGGCTCGGCGGTGGCGGCGAGGAAACGCTCGCGGTGGTAGACGGTTTCCTCCACCGCAGTGGCGACGCTGTGCGCGGCGTAGAACACGCCCCACGTTCCATCGGAGAAGCGGCTGCCTTCCGGATTCAGGTGCGTGAAGGCGGCCATCACCGGCGTGCTGCCCGGGCCGCTGATGCGGTGCTCTTTCGGCACCAGCTTCAGCGCGCCGGCCTCCTCGCGCAGCCGCGGGTTGGTCAACGCCTCGATCGCAAACATCGCGTCGAGGTCCGCCGGATCGGCGATGCGGTCGTACACGCCCACCGGCGGAAAGCGGCTGGGCACGATGCGGAAAGCCTGGTTCCAGCGGATGCGGCGGACGGGCGGCAGATCGGCAGGCATCGCGGGTATCCGTGTCGTTCCTGTTGGCTGGGCGGACAAGCGTGGCGACCCGCGATCTCGCGGAACGCGACCGGCGCCGCGACTTCAGCCGCGCTGCGCATCCAGGTACTGGCGCACCACGAACAGGTCGGCCACGTTGCCCGACAGCATGCGTTCCAGCGCCGAGTGTCCGCCGAACACGGGTGCGGCGTTCGGCTTGCGCAGCCACGCATCGGCCTGCGCGGTATCGGGGAACAGGATCTGCAGCGCCTTCCAGATGCCGAGCAGGTAGCTGATGCGCTCCAGCGTATCGCGACCCAGGCTGCCGTCCTGCTCGCGCTTCCACTTGTAGAACGTGGACTCGGGCGGATCGCCGAGCAGCTTGCGCTGTTCGGCCACGCGCAAGTCCCAGTGCTCCGCGAGGCGGAAGAAGCTGCGCAACGCGGGCGCCGTCAGTGCCGCGTCAGTGGGCAGGTAGCGTGATGCAGCTTCGGCGATGCGGCTGGCATGTGCGTTCATGTCGAAACTCTCCATGTGGAGTACATGGATAATTTACTGCAAAATGGCAGCCCTGTCCAAATCGCCAGCGCCAGCTTCAGGGGGCGCTCGGCGCACTCTTGCCCTTCGCGCAATCGCAGCCGTAGTCCGGCTCCGGCCCGCCATCCTTGATGAACTGGTCGATGCGCGCCTCCAGCACAGGCAGCGGCACCGAGCCGGTGGAGAGCACGGTGTCGTGGAAGGCACGGATGTCGAATTTCTCGCCCAGCGCCTTTTCGGCCTTGGCGCGCAGTTCTAGGATCTTGAGGTAGCCCAGCTCGTAGCTGTCGGCTTGGCCGGGCCAGCTGATGTAGCGGTCCACCTCGTTGGCGATTTCCAGCGGGCTCAGCGCGGTGTTGCCGGTGAGGTAGTCGATCGCCTGCTGGCGCGTCCAGCCGAGGTGGTGGATGCCGGTGTCGACCACGAGGCGGCAGGCGCGCCACATCTGGTAGGTCAGGTAGCCGAACTGCTGCCAGGGCGTCTGGTAGATGCCCATCTCGTTGCCGAGGTATTCGGAGTACAGGCCCCAGCCCTCGCCGTAGGCGGAGATGTAGCCGTGGCGGCGGAACGCGGGAAAGTCGTGCTGCTCCTCGGCCAGTTCCAGCTGCAGCGAGTGGCCGGGATAGCTCTCGTGCAGGGTCAGCGCCGGCATGTTGTACAACGCGCGCGATTTCAGGTCCCAGGTGTTGACCATGTACGCGTCCGCGCCGCCGCGTCCGGAGGTGTAGTACGGCGCGATGGCATCCGGCACCGGCACGATGGTGAAGCGCTCGCGCGGCAGGTGGCCGAAGAACCTGGACATCTTGCCGTCCACTTCCTTGGCGACCCAGGCGGTCTTGTCCAGCAGCTCCTGTGGTGTCTTCGCGTAGAACTGCGGGTCGGTGCGCAGGTAGTGCAGGAAGTCCGCGAAACTGCCCTTGAAGCCGGTCTGCTGCATCACAGCCAGCATCTCGGTGTGGATCTTCGCCACCTGCTCCAGGCCGATCCGGTGGATCCGGTCGGGCGAGAGATCCAGCGTGGTGTATTCGCGGATCTGCTGGCGGTAATACGCCTTGCCGTCGGGCAACGCCTCGGCGGCGAGCGTGCTGCGCGCCTGCGGCACATACTCGTCGTCGAAGAACTTCAGCAGCTTCGCGTAGGCGGGGATCACCTGGTCGCGGATGCGCTGCTGCGCCTCGCCGCGCAGCGCCTGCTGCTGGTCGGCGGGAAGCGTCGCGGGCATCTGCTTGAATGGCGCGTAGAAATCCGAAGCCGTGGGGTCGGCGAGCTCCGCCACCGCGGCGATGGAGCGGTCGCGGCCCTTGAGCACCTCGCGCGGCACGCTGAAACCGCGCTTGAGGCCCAGCCGCATGTTGTCGGTCTGCTGCTCGAAATAGTGCGGGATCTGGCCGAGGCGGTCGAGGTACTTGCGGTAGTCGGCCACCGTGCGCAGGTGGTCGCCGCCCAGTTCATAGCCCACGTCGCTCCAGAACGCCGAGTCGCTGTTGAACGGCATCTGCCATTGCCCGAACTGCTGGTCGGCGATGAAGTTGCGGATCTGCTCGCGGTACACCGCGTAGTTCACCCGGTTCTCCGGCGACAGCTGCTGCACGTCGATCGCGTCGAGCTGCGTCATTACCTTCCGCCAGTAATCGAGGCGCTGCTGCTGGCTGGCGGCGCCCACGTCGTCGAGGCGGCCGTTGTTCGGCTGCGTTTCGCCCGAGGTGCTGATGCCGGCCTGGCCGGTGCGCCACGCCCATTCGGCGGTATAGATGGCCCTGAAGCGCGCGTCGGCGCTGGCGGAGGCGGCACTGGCCGGAGCGACGGCGTCCGCGCCCGCGGCCATGGCCGGCGGCAGGACGGCGGTGAAGGCCAGCGTCGTCGCGACGGCCAGCAGCAGGGTCTTGTTCACGGGTAGTCCTCGCGTGTTCCTGAGCGAGCAATGGTACGCGAGGGGTTGCAGGCACAGCGTAGTCGACCTGTGCGTCTGGTGTTCGTTGACCGAGAGGTCGGGCCTACCGATCACACCTGCCGTCTTGACCAACGAGTCGCCCGATTGGCGACGAAGCTCAGTCAAAAAGACCGTTGGCGCTGAGCGTAGCTTGCGATAGCAAGCAGAGTCGAAGCGCCCGCAGGCGCCCCCCCCTTCGACTTCCTCGCTCCTCAAAGCACGGCCGTCCTTGGCCGTTCCCCGCGTCTGCCCTACGGGCCTACGCTCAGAGCCCGCCCCGGACCCGATCCGGGGGCGAACGGTGAGGTATCGGCTGAGCCTTGTCGCTAACCAGATCCGGCGGAGGTCATGCCGTTGCGCCGCTCCAGCCCGGCAGGTAGCTCGCCTCGCCGCTGTGCGCCAGCACCAACGCCTTGGCCACCAGTTCCGGCGAAGGCGGTTCGCCCTTGCGCAGCTTGAAGTGCTCCCGCAGGAAACCCGCCCACATGAATTCGGCATAGGGCGTGGCGTCCTTGGCGTAGCCGCCGGCCCGTTCCAGTCGGGCGGCGAGGCTGCGATACGGGTCGTCTTGCAGATCGGCGAGGCTGCGCGGGAAGGCGTCGTAGTCGCGGCGGCGGTTCTTCGCATCGTAGGGATGCGCCCAGTGGTAGAACTCCATCGCGCGCCAGAAACGTTCCTGAGTCAGGTAGGAAAAGTCGCGCAGCAGCACCACCGGCACGCTGTCCACGCCCTCTTCCAGCAGCGCGAGGCCGAGGTGGTGATGGTCGACGATGTAGCAGCGCCGCTTCGGCCCCAGCACGCCCGGAAACCAGTGCCGGTCCAGCAGTTCCTTGCGTTTCTTCCTGCCGAGCCGCCCCCACTCGGCGCGCTTGGCGGCCACCTCGGCGTAGCCCACGGTGAGCTGGGTGGGCCGCAGTTCGGCCGGCGCCACCGGCTGCAGCGGATGATGGGCATGCATGGGATCGACCTCGCGGCGACAACTGAAGCGCCGACGAGTAGCCGATGCCGCGTCGCCACGACGTGACGCGCGGTGTCCCGCGCCGCACTTCAGCTCATGCCGATCTGGCTGCCGCCCACCGCGCGCAGATAGTCGTCGAGGCCGCGGCCCGGCACTTCGGCGAAGATCTCGCCGGTGGCTTCGCTGGCGTGGATACGGTCGGGCCGGAAGTTGCGAAAATCTCGGCGCAGTCGGCACCACGCGCCCAGCGTCCACTTGCCGCCCCAGAACGCGAGGCACAGCGGTTCCACCTCGCGCAGGCTGGGCTGGCCGCCCTCGTCGCGGTAGTCCAGCCGCAGCACCTGGTTCGCCGCGATGGCCGCGTGCAGGCGGTCGATCAGCATCGCGAAATCGGCACGACCCTGGTCGCGCCACACCGGTGCGTAGATGCGCGTGCGCGCGGCGCGCTCGCGCAACTCGGGCGGCAGCACCGCCTCGATCTTCAGCAGCGCGGCCTTGGCGCCTTCGGCCAGCCGGTCGCCCGCGAACGCGCGCACGAAGCGCGTGCCGACCACCAGCGATTCGAGTTCGTCGGCGGTGAACATCAGCGGCGGGATGTCCGAACCCTTGCGCAGCACGTAGCCCACGCCTGCCTCGCCCTCGATCGGCACGCCGGAAAGCTGCAGGTCGGCCACATCGCGGTAGATGGTGCGCAAGGACACGCCCAGCGTCTCGGCGAGGTTGCGCGCCGGCAGCGCGGTACGCCGTCCGCGCAGGGCGTGGATGATGAGGAACAGGCGATCGGCGCGGCGCATTTGCGCATGATGCCGCGAACCGTGTCGCAGCGCCTGCGCCACAAGTCACCGCGCTGCGACCGGCGCGCCGCCGCAAGCCGCTGGCGCCGGCCGTCCATCGCTCAAGCCTGCTGCGCGGCAGCCAGTGCCGCATCGGCCGCAGCCGCGCGCTGCATCGCCGGACGCGAGATCACGCGGTCGATGTAGGCGCGGATCACCGGGGTCTCCGGCACCAGCTTGAACAGCGTGGTCCAGTTCAGCGCACCGCCCCACAGCACGTCCGCCGCGGTGAAGCGTTCGCCGAGCAGGTACGGACCCTGTGCCAGCTGGTCGGTGAGCGTCTTCAGCATGGTGTCGAAGTCGCCGTAGGGACAGGTCGAGGGTGCCGCCGCCTCGCGCTGCATCGACTTGTCGACCAGCGCAGGCTCGAAGCAGGAACCGTAGTACACCATCCAGCGCAGGTAGGGGCCGCGCAACGGATCGCCGATGGCTGGCGCCAGGCCTTTTTCCGGGAACAGGTCGGCGAGGTACAGGAACACCGCCGGCTGCTCGGTGACCAGCGCGCCGCGATGCAGGATCGCCGGCACCTTGCCCATCGGATTGACCGCGAGGTATCCGGGCTGGCGCTGGGTGCCGGCCTTGAGGTTCAGCACGTGCAACTCGTAGTCCGCGCCGAGTTCTTCGAGCAGGGCACGGGTGCCGCCGGAGCGGCTGTTCGGGGCGTGGAAGAAGGTGAGGTCGGCAGTCATGGCGATGTCTCCGGGTTCACAGATGGCGCGTCTCGGCGGGTGGGTTCATCCAGTTGTTCGCGCGGCCGTCGCACCAGCGCACGGGTGCATCGATCAGCTCCTGCGGTTCGACGTCGTCGAGGCAGGCGAGGTTGACCGAGACGTAGTCGCCGCCGATCTGCTCCACGTAGCCGCGCCCGAACGGGCGCACGCCGCAATGTCTGCAGAACAGGTGGTGCGCGCTCCGCGTGCCGAACTGGTAGTCGGACAGCGCGTCCTCGCCGGCGAGCAGGCGGAAGTCCTGCGGCTTGATGGTGACGCCCCAGCTGCGCGTCTTGGCGCAGATCGAGCAGTTGCAGCGCCCGGTGCCGGCGGCGAGATCGAGGTCGGCCTCGTAGCGCACCGCGCCGCAATGGCAACTGCCGTGATAGGTCTTCTTCGTCATCGCGGGCTCCGATGGATGGACAAGACATGGCGCAGGCCGGTCAACGCCACCAGAGTGAGGCGGCGACGATCCGCTGTGCGATGCTGCTCGCCTTCCCGTGCAGGCTTCGTCGGCAGGCGGTACTGGCCGTCCAGCAGCAGGCCTTGCAGGTACAGCGGCCGGTACGCCATCAGCACGCGGTCGATTGCGGATTTCTTTGTCATGGTGGGGGCTCTATTTGAAAGTGCGGCCATGGATGGCCGCGGTTGGATTCGCAGAGTTGAGCTGCTTTCCCACAATGGAAACTTGATCGAAGCCGCGCTCATGGACGAGCGCATTCATGCAGCTGCCGCCACGGCACCCGCCAGCCACGGCGGCGGCAGGGCGTGCTTGTAGAGGCGGAACCAGTGCTCGCGGTCGCTGGCGTTGTAGAGGTCCAGCGTGCGGATCACCTCGCGCGCGAACTCCACGCTGCCGAGCTCGCTGGCGGTGAGCGTGCCGCCGTCGCTGACCGCGAGCACGCCGGCGTCGTACTGCTCGGCGCCGCGGTAGTCCGGCACGTGGCCGTCGATGTGGCCGGGGTGGTTGCCGGTGTGCCGGCAGTGGTCGAGCAGGCCAGCGCGGGCCAGCGCCAGCACGCCGTCGGCGATACCGGCCACCGGCGCGCCGGCCGCGTGCACGCGGCGCGCGGCGGCCACCGCGGCCAGGCCTTCGCCGCGTGTCCACAGGTGGCCGCCCGGCAAGATCAAGAGCGCCGCGCGGTTGAGATCGAGCTGGGCCAGGCTCAGTTCGGGCTGCACCGTGAGGCCGCCCATCGACACCACCGGCGCAGTCGAAAAGCCCGCCGCCTGCACCCGCCAGTCGCCGGGGCGGCGGATCTCGCACAGCGCCAGCGCGGCCTGCCAGTCGGCGTAGCCGTCGAAAACGAGGAAATAAACCGTGTCGCGCATGTCGTTCCCTCCGTGTTGGAGGCACAGCTTGCGCGGGTCCTGCTGCCAGCATTCTGTCAGCAGTCGGGCTGGCGCGGTTCAGGCGGAGCCGGGAGAATGGCGGCTCTTTCCCGCCACGGACCCTCCATGAAGCCCGTTTCGCTGATCCAGTTCCTGATCGAGGAACGCCGCGCCGGCCACATCAACGCCGAACTCTCCCTGCTGATCGAAGTCGTTGCGCGCGCCTGCAAGCGCATCGGCGTGGCCACCGGCAAGGGCGCGCTGGGCGGCGTGCTGGGCGAGGCCGGCACGGGCAACATCCAGGGCGAGGCGCAGAAGAAGCTGGACGTGATCTCCAACGAGATCCTGCTGGAGGCGAACGCCTGGGGCGGCCACCTCGCCGCCTGCGCCTCGGAGGAGATGGAAGACCCGCAGCAGATCCCGGACGGCTATCCCAAAGGCCAGCACCTGCTGCTGTTCGACCCGCTGGACGGCAGCTCGAACATCGACGTGAACATCTCGGTGGGCACGATCTTCTCGGTGCTGCGCTGCCCGGACGGCGTCACCGAACCGAAGGCCGAACATTTCCTGCAGCCGGGCACCACCCAGCTCGCCGCCGGCTACGTGGTGTACGGCCCGTCCACCCTGCTGGTGCTCACCTTCGGCCACGGCACGCACGAGTTCACGCTGGACCGCGAGATCGGCAGCTTCATCCTCAGCCGCCGCGGCATCCGCATCCCGGAAACCACCGGCGAGTTCGCGATCAACATGTCCAACCAGCGCCACTGGGAAGCGCCAATGCAGCGTTACGTCGGCGAGCTGCTGGCCGGCAAGGAAGGCCCGCGCGGGCGCGATTTCAACATGCGCTGGGTAGCCTCGATGGTGGCCGACGTGCACCGCATCGTGACCCGCGGCGGCGTGTTCTATTACCCGCTGGACGCCAAGATCGCGAAGCAGGGCGGCAAGCTGCGCATCATGTACGAGGCCAACCCGATGGCCTTCATCGTCGAGCAGGCCGGCGGCGCGGCCACCACCGGCCGCGAGCGCATCATGGAATTGCAGCCCACCGGCCTGCACCAGCGCGTGCCGGTGTTCCTGGGCTCGAAGCAGGAAGTCGAACTGGCCACGCACTATCACCGCGAGGCCGACGGCGCGCAGGGCTGAACCGCTTTCTCCCTCCCCTGCGCGCCCCAAAGGGACTTCCTTCGGTCGCAGGGGAGGGCTGGGGTGGGGTGTTTCGCTCGATGGGCTCACCCCCTCCAATCTCCCCCTGCAAGCAGGGGGAGGCAAAAGCGAGCGGTTCACCCTCTTCCTCAGACTCCCCATGCACCTTCGCCGCCTGCTCCTGCCGCTGTTCGCCACGCTTGCGCTCGGTGCCTGCACCCACGCGGCCAAACCCGTGCCGCCGCCGGTCGCCCCGCCACCGCCGCCACCGAAGCTGAAGATCGGCCTCGCGCTGGGCGGCGGCGCGGCGAAGGGTTTCGCGCATATCGGCGTGATCAAGATGCTGGAGGCCAGCGGCATCCATGCCGACGTGGTGGCGGGCACCAGCGCGGGCAGCGTGGTGGGCGCGCTGTACGCCAGCGGCATGGACGCGTTCCAGATGCAGCAGGTGGCGTTCGGCCTGGACGAGGCGAAGATCCGCGACGTGCGGCTGTTCTCCGGTGGCCTGGTACAGGGCAAGGCGCTGCAGGACTACGTGAACCAGCTGGTGCAGCAGCAGCCGATCGAGCGACTGAAATTGCCGTACGCGGCGGTGGCGACGCAGCTGGAGACCGGCCAGCGCATGGTGTTCGTGCACGGCAACACCGGCGAGGCGGTGCGCGCCTCCTGCAGCGTCCCCGGTGTGTTCGAGCCGGTGGAAATCCGCGGCAGGCATTACGTGGACGGCGGCGTGGTCAGCCCGATCCCGGTGGACGCCGCGCGCCAGCTCGGCGCGGACTTCGTGATCGCGGTGGACATCTCCGCCGCGCCCAGCGGCAGCAACCCGCAGGGCATGCTGAACATCGTGGGCCAGTCGATCACGATCATGGGGCGGCAACTGGCGGCGCAGGAAATCGCCCGCGCCGACGTGGTGATCCGCCCCGACCTCAGCGGCATCGGCCCCACCGACTTCGAGCAGAAGAACCTGGCCATCCTCGCCGGCGAGAAGGCCGCGCTGGCGGCGATCCCCGCGATCCGCGCGAGGCTCGCCGCGCGCGAGGCCACCCAGGTCGCCAGTCACTGAAGCCCCGCGCCGGGGTGACTACCCGCACATGGAACACCGTCGCCCGCGGTTGTAGCGTGGCGGTTTCCACCGCCCGGGCCACCGCCATGCCGAAATCCCCGCACCTGCTGGTTTCCCTCGCCCTGCTCGCCGCGCCGTGGGCGCTGCAGGCGGCCGACACCGCGCCCCGAACAGGTTCGCACGTCGAACAGCTGCAGACCCGACTCGATCAGCTCAAGCGCATCGGCGACGTGGCGATCTCGCCCGACGGCACGCGGCTGGCCTGGGTGCGCGAAGGCAAGCAACCCGTGATCGAGCTGGCCGACGCCGACGGCCGCGGCGCGCACGCGCTGGACGTGGGCAAGTCGCTGGCCGGCTGCGACAAGCGAGACATCGCCTGGTCGCCGGATTCGCGCCGGCTCGCCTTCATCGCGAACTGCGGCAAGGACCTCACCAACACCGAGGCGATGCACAACGACGTCTACCTCGCCGACGTGGCCGGCACGGCCGCGCCGCACGAGCTGGCCAAGCTGGCCGGCTACGCCCGCGCGCTGGCGTGGACGCAGGATGGCAAGGCGCTGGGCTTCCTCTACGTGCCCGGCGCCACCCGCCACGCCAGCGCCACCGCCGCAGGCAAGCCGCAGGTGGGCGTGATCGGCGAGGACGCGCAGGAGGAAGTGCAGCGCGTGGCCAGCCTCGACGCCAGCAGCGGCGCGCTGCGCACGCTGACGCCTGCCACGCTGTACGCCTACGAATTCGACTTCTCGCCGGACGGCGCGCGCATCGCCTACACCGCCGCGCCGCCGCCGGGCGACAACAACTGGTGGGTGGCGAAGCTCTACGTGCAGGACGCGCGCGAAGGCACCGCGCCGCGCGTGGTCGTCGACCCGTCCACCGTCGCCGGTTCGCTGCACGGCCTGCAGATGGCGTTGCCGCGCTGGTCGCCGGACGGCTCCCGCATCGCCTTCATCGGCGGCCTGATGAGCGACCAGGGCGCCACCGGCGGCGACCTCTACAGCGTGTCGTCCGCCGGCGGAGCGTTGAGCAACCTCACCCCCGGCATCACGGTGACGCCGTCGTGGTTCGCCTGGACCGGCAAGGACACCCTGCTGGTGAGCCAGAACGCCAGGGGCAAAGCGCAGCTCGCCGCGTACGACGTGCACGGCGACCGCGCCACCGCGCAAGCACCGTACTTCACCCTGCCCGCGATGATCGGCGCCGGCGGCGCGGTGCTCTCGGTGTCGCTGTCGGCCGACCACCAGCGCGTGGCCTACGTGCAGACCTCCTACGAGCGCGCGCCGGAAGTGCACGCCGGCAAGCTCGGCCACATGCCGCCGCCCGCCGTCACCACGCTCAACGCCGCGCTGAAGCCCGCCTGGGGCAAGGCGGTGTCGGTGGAGTGGAAGAACGAAGGGCGCGACGTGCAGGGCTGGCTGCTGTACCCGGCCGACTACGACCCGCACAAGACCTACCCGATGATCGTCAGCGTGCACGGCGGCCCGGCCTGGGGCGTGATGTCGAGCTGGCCCGGCATGGGCGCGATGTACGCGGCCTCGGGCTACTTCCAGTTCATGCCCAACCCGCGCGGCAGCTACGGCCAGGGCGAAGCCTTCGTGCAGGCCAACCGCAAGGACTTCGGCTACGGCGACCTGCGCGACATCCTCGCCGGCGTCGATGCGGTGGAAAAAATGGTGCCGGTGGACGACCACCGCCTCGGCCTCACCGGCTGGAGCTACGGCGGCTTCATGAGCATGTTCGCGCCCACCCAGACGCAGCGCTTCCGTGCGGTGGTCGCCGGCGCCGGCATCTCCGACTGGCAGAGCTACTACGGCGAGAACCAGATCGACCAGTGGATGATCCCCTACTTCGGCGCCAGCCTGTACGACGACCCCGCGGCCTACGCGAAGAGCTCGGCGATCAGCTTCATCAAGCAGGTGAAGACGCCCACTCTCATCATTGTGGGCGACCGCGACGAGGAATGCCCCGCGCCGCAGTCGTTCGAGTACTGGCACGCGCTGAAGACGCTCGGCGTGCCCGTGCAGCTGGTGGTCTATCCGAACGAAGGCCACCACTTCGCCGACCCCAAGCACGTGCGCGACATGCAGCAGCGTTCGCTGGACTGGTTCGCGAAGTACCTGCCGGCGTCGAAGTAGCCGGCGACATGGCCGGCCTCCCTGCGCGGGGCCGGCCCAAGCCTGGAATCCATCCCCCGAGAGCGATGCTTGCATGCAAGTCATTGACGATGCGGTCATTTGACTTGGGATATCCATTCAAATATCTATTCATGCATGGCCGACCGGACCGCTCCGACAGAGCGCCTGCACGGCGCCTTGCGCCTGCGCAGGATCATCAGCGTGCATGCGCTGGGCGAAGCGCTGCACTCCAGCCACGCCACCCTCGGTTGCATGCGCCAGCGCTTCGACACGGACGCCGCATGAACCTCGCCCTGTTCGACTTCGACGGCACCCTCACCACCCGCGAAACCTTCGGCGACTTCGTGCGCCACGCGGTGACCCCGCTGCGCCGCGCGTTGGGCGCGCCGCTGTTCGCACCGATGCTGGCCGGCTACAAGCTCGGCCTCGTCTCCGGCAACCGCATCCGCCGGCACGTCGCCGCCTTCGGCTTCCGCGGCGTACGCGCCGCGCGCGTCCACGCGGCCGGTGAGCGCTTCGCAGCGGAAGTCCTGCCCGGCCTGCTGCGCCCCGAAGCGATGCGGCGCCTCGCCTGGCACCAGCGCCGGGGCGACACCGTGGTGCTGGTTTCCGGCGGCCTCGACTTCTACCTCGCGCCGTGGTGCCGGCAGCACGGCCTCGAACTGATCTGCTCCACGCTGGAAACGCGCGGCGGCCACCTCACCGGCCGCTACCACGGCGCGCAATGCGTGGGCGCGGAGAAGGCCCGTCGCGTGCGCGAACGCCACGACCTCGCCGCTTACGGACAGTGCTACGCCTACGGCGACACCCACGAGGACGAGGCGATGCTGGCACTGGCGCAGCGGCGGTATTACCGCGGGCGGGAAGTGGGCTGAAGCTTGCGGGCCGGGTACAGCGTCCGGCGGCGATCGCCGGCCATGTCCGTGTTCCGCGATTTCATCGGCCGATCACGTGCCACACACGCCGCTGGCCACATTGTCCTTTCGACTTCGACCACAGGCGTGGCCGGCGAACCATTCCGCCGGGACCACGCACGTTCCATGGAAGCAGAAAAAACCAAAGACGATGACGACGCCAAGGGCAAACCGGCCCTGCCCGGACTGCTGCTGGGCGCGCTCGGCGTGGTGTTCGGTGACATTGCCACCAGTCCGCTGTATTCCATGCAGCAGGCCTTCGGCAAGGACGGCATCGCACCGCGGCACGACAACATCCTTGGCCTGCTGTCGCTGATCTTCTGGGCCCTGGTGCTGGTGATCAGCGTCAAGTACGTGCTGTTCGTGATGCGCGCGGACAATCACGGCGAAGGCGGCATGATGGCGCTGGCGGCACTGGCACGGAACGCGGTGCGTCGGCATCGGCGCGCCTGCTGGTGGGTGGTGATGCTGGGACTGGCCGGCGCGGCGCTGTTCTTCGGCGACAGCGTGATCACGCCGGCGATATCCGTACTCTCGGCGGTGGAGGGACTGAAGCTGGTCTCGCCGGATTTCGGCCGCTGGGTGCTGCCGATCGGCGCGCTGATCATCGTGCTGCTGTTCCTGCTGCAGAAGCGCGGCAGCGCGCTGGTCGGCACGCTGTTCGGGCCGGTGATGACGCTGTGGCTGCTGAGCGTGGCGACGCTGGGCGTGCATGGCCTGCTGCGCCATCCGGAAGTGCTGGCGGCGGTCGATCCGCATTGGGCGGTGGCGTACATGCTGCACAACGGCTTCAAAGGGTTTGCCTCGCTCGGCGCGGTGGTGCTGGTGATGACCGGCGGCGAGGCGCTGTACGCCGACATCGGCCATTTCGGTAGCCTGCCCATCCGCCTGTCGTGGTTCGGCCTGGTCCTGCCGGCGCTGCTGCTGAGCTACGCGGGACAGGGCGCCCTGCTGCTGGACGATGCGTCGGCGGCGCAGCACCCGCTGTACTCGCTGGCGCCACGCGCGCTGCTGTATCCGATGATCGTGCTGGCCACCGCCGCCACCGTGATCGCCTCGCAGGCGGTGATCTCCGGCACCTTCTCGATGGTGCGCCAGGGCATCCAGCTCGGCTATCTGCCGCGCTCGCGGGTGGAACACACCTCCGGCGACATGGAAGGCCAGGTCTACCTGCCCACGGTGAACTTCCTGCTGTTCGCCGCGGTGATGGCCGCGGTGCTGGGCTTCCGCAGCTCGGACCGGCTGGCTGGCGCCTACGGCATCGCGGTGAGCGGCACCATGCTGCTGACCACGCTGCTGTTCCTGGTGGTGGCGCGCATGCGCTGGCGCTGGGGACCGCTGCGGCTCGGCGCGTTCGGCCTGACCTACGTGCTCATCGACGCCGCGTTCTTCGGCGCCAACCTGCTGAAGCTGCCCGATGGCGGCTGGTTCCCGGTGGCGCTGGCGCTGGCGATGATGGTGGTGATGACGGTGTGGCGCCGCGGCCGCCAGCTGGTCAACCGGCAGCTGCATGCCGAGGGCGAGAAGCTGGTGGATTTCATCGGCCACCAGCAGGACAAGCCGCCGCTGCAGGCGCCCGGCACCGCGGTGTTCCTCACCGGCCACCGCGCGTGGGTGCCGCAAGCGCTGCTCCACAACGTGGAACACAACCACGTGCTGCACGAACGCAACGTGGTGCTCACGGTGGACAGCCTGGACCGGCCGCGCGCCGACGGCGGGGAACGCAGCGACGTGGAGGAGCTGGAGCACGGTTTCTGGCGCGTGACGCTGCGCTTCGGTTTCGCCGAGCACATCGACGTGCCGGCCCGGTTGCGCCAGCTCGAACTCGATCCCACGCTGGAAGCGGACGAGGTCGTCTGGTTCCTCGGCCACGACAAGGTCAGCGCCGAGGACGACCCGTCCTACCGCATCGCGCGCTGGCGTGCGCGCCTGTTCGCCTGGATGGCGCGCAACGCCACGCCCGCCACCACCTACTACGGCATTCCGTCGCGACGGCTGATCGAGATCGGGGCGCGCATCGACCTGTGAGCCGTTCCGGTGCCTGGCTCGATCAGAACAGGCTGCCCTGCGGCGACGGCTTGCGCGGCGGCACGAAGCGCGCGGTGTCGAGCCGGAGTTCGCGGGCGCGGCCGTAGCCGTGCCTGCGGCAGGCCACCTCGAAGCGCTTGCGCAGCAGTTCGGCGAACACGCCCTGGCCGCGCATGCGGGTGCGGAAGTCGCTGTCGTAGTCGCGGCCACCGTTCATCTGCTGCACCAGGCTCATCACGTGTTCGGCGCGCTGCGGCGCGTGCAGGGCCAGCCATTCGCGGAACAGCTGCTTCAGTTCCCACGGCAGGCGCAGCACGGTGTAGCCGGCGCAGCGCGCACCGGCCGCGTGCGCGCGTTCCAGCACGGCCTCCATGTCCTTGTCGTTGAGCGCGGGGATGATCGGCGCCACCAGCACGCCCACCGGCACGCCGGCCTCGGCCAGCGCGGCGATCGCCTTGATCCGTCGGTGCGGCGCGCTGGCGCGCGGTTCGAGTTTGGCGGCGAGGTGGTTGTCCAGCGAGTTCACCGAGACGAACACCTGCACCAGCTTGTCGCGCGCCATGGACGCGAGGAGGTCGAGGTCGCGCTCCACCAGCGCGTTCTTGGTGACGATGGTGCAAGGGTGGTGGCACTCGGCCAGCACCTCCAGCGCCGCGCGGGTGAGCCGCCACTGCTTCTCGATCGGCTGGTAGGGATCGGTGTTGCTGCCGATGTTGATCGGCTTCGGCACGTAGCCGGGTTTCGCCAACTCGGCGCGCAGCACTTCGGCGAGGTTGCCCTTGGCGCGCAGCTTGGTCTCGAAGTCCAGCCCGGGCGAGAGGTTGAGGTAGCTGTGGCTGGGGCGCGCGAAGCAGTACGTGCATCCGTGCTCGCAACCGCGGTAGGGGTTCAGCGCCTGGTCGAAGCCGATGTCGGGCGAATCGTTGCGGGTGATGACGCTGCGCGCGCGCTCCTCGGTGACCTCGGTGCGCGGGCGCGGCGCAGCCTCGTCCAGCAGCAGGCTTTGCCAGCCGTCGTCTTCGGCATGGTGGCGGATGGTCTCGAAGCGTCCCTCCGGATTGGAGGCGGCGCCGCGACCCTTGATCGCCTGCGGTGGAAGGACGGGGTCGTTCATCGGCGTAGTGTGGCGCGCGGGCATCTCAACCGGCGCGACACTCGGCGGATCGACAGACTCCGCCGCGCTACGTTCAGGGCGAACGGTGTTGCTGTCGGTGCTGAAACGCAAACGCGGCGACGCCTGCCGCCGCGTTTGCGTTCGTCATGCGCAGCGCCTCAGGCGGTGATGTCCACGCCCTTCGTCTCGCGCACGAACAACGCGCCGATCACGAAGCTCATCGTGGCGATCGCCACCGGATACCACAGGCCGGAGTAGATGTTGCCGGTGAGTGCCACGATGCCGAAGGACACTGAGGGCAGGAAGCCGCCGAACCAGCCGTTGCCGATGTGGTACGGCAGGCTCATCGAGGTGTAGCGGATGCGGGTGGGGAACATCTCCACCAGCCATGCGGCGATCGGGCCGTAGACCATGGTCACGTAGATCACCAGGATGGTCAGCAGCAGGAGCAGCATCGGGTAGTTGCTGCGCGCGGGGTCGGCCTTGGCCGGGTAGCCGGCCTCATCCAGCGCGACGCCCAGCGAAGCGGCGAAGGCCTTGCCGTGCGCCGCGAAGTCCGCCTTGGCGAGGCCCGTGCCCTCGAACGCCTCGAACATGTGGCCGCCCACGTCCACCCGCGCCACTTCGCCGGGCTGCGTCGCCACGTTGCGGTAGGGCACGCCGCGCTTGGCGAGATAGCTCTTGGCCACGTCGCAGGAGCTGGTGTAGCTCTGCGTGCCGGTGAGGTTGATCTGCAGGTGGCAATTGGCCGGGTCGGCGATCACGCTGACCGGCGCCACCACGCTGGCCGCCTCGATCGCGGGGTTGCCGTAATGGGTGATCGCCTTGAAGATCGGGAAGTAGGTCAGCGCGGCGAGCAGGCAGCCGGCCAGCACCACCGGCTTGCGGCCGACCTTGTCGGACAGCCAGCCGAACACCACGAAGAACGGCGTGCCGATCAAGAGCGCGCCGGCGATCAGCAACTGCGTGGTGGTGGCGTCGATCTTCAGCGTGGTGCCGAGGAAGTACATCGCGTAGAACTGGCCGCAGTACCACACCACGGCCTGGCCCGCGGTGGCGCCGAGCAGGGCGAGGATCACCAGCTTCAGGTTGCTCCAGCGCGCGAAAGATTCGGTGAGCGGCGCCTTCGAGGTCTTGCCCTCGGCCTTCATCTGCTTGAACACCGGCGACTCGGCCAGCTGCATGCGGATGTACACCGACACCGCCAGCAGCAGCGAGGAGAGCAGGAACGGCACGCGCCAGCCCCAGTCGTCGAACTTGTCGCCGAGCAACCACTTGATGCCCAGGATCACCAGCAGCGACAGGAACAGGCCGAACGTCGCGGTGATCTGGATGAAGCTGGTGTACAGGCCGCGCTTGCCGTCAGGCGCATGCTCGGCCACGTAGGTGGCGGCGCCGCCGTATTCGCCGCCCAGCGCCAGGCCCTGCAGCATGCGCAGCGCGATCAGGATCACCGGCGCGGCCACGCCAATCGATCCGTAGCTGGGCAACAGGCCCACGAAGAACGTGGACAGGCCCATGATGACGATGGTGATGAGGAAGGTGTACTTGCGTCCCACCAGGTCGCCGACGCGGCCGAACACCAGCGCGCCGAACGGACGCACCGCGAAGCCGGCGGCGAACGCGAGCAGCGCGAACACCAGCTGGCTGGCCTCGTTCAATCCCGAAAAGAACTGGTGGCCGATGATCACGGCCAGCGAGCCGTACAGGTAGAAGTCGTACCACTCGAACACGGTGCCCAGGCTGGATGCCAGGATCACCCGCTTGTGGCTGGTATCCAGTCCGGCGGCGTGCTTGCCGACGGCGTCGATGGCGGTTGTTGCCATGATGTGCCCCTCGAGATTGTGGATGGTTCCGCCCGGAGGGGCGTAGCCGTGGGGAGTGGCGTCCGCTTCCCCGAAGCGGGCCGCACTCGTCCGTCTCCCGCGGTGCGGGAGCCGATGGATCGGCGGCTGGCCGCCGGGTTGAAACCGGAAGGCGCGCTCGCCGTCGCGCCGGCATGCATCAACAACGCCACGCACAAGGATCAGACGCCACCCGAACGAACCACGCGCATCAGCCCATCCGCGGCGCGCCCACCGGCAACACGGTGCGCTGCTGCGATTCGTTGATCACCTCGGCCGCCGACAGGTAGAACGCCAGTGCCGCGGTGAGCAGGCCCGCATAGCCGCCGGCCTTGTGCAGGCCGCCGATGCCCGTCCACTCGCCCGCCGCGAGCAGGAAGAAGGTGATCCACAGCACCAGGAAGATCAGCTGCAGCGCGCGCGGCGCGCGGAACGTGGCCAGCCACATGTAGAACGTGAACACGCCCCACAGGAACAGGTACCAGCCCACGAACGCGCCCGGCACCTTGTCGTGCAGGAACAACACGAACAACGCGAACGACCACCAGAACGCGCCAAAGCTGAGGAACGCGGTGGCGCCGAAGGTGTTGCCGCGCGGCAGCTCCATCACGCCGGCTATCGCCTGCGCGGTGCCGCCGTAGGCCATCGCGCAGGCCAGCACCATGCCCATTGCGTCGGCACTGAACCAGCCGGCGTTGATCATGCTGAGCAGCCAGGTGGTCAGCGCGAAGCCGGCCAGACCCAGCGGTGCCGGGTTGGAGTAGGTCGGTTGCGTGGCGGTGTTGCTCATGGGTCGTCTCCCGCGATCAGGACAGGTGCTGCGGCCGCGCTCCCTGCATGCGTGCGGCCATGGCGCGTCGCGTCACGGCCGCGGACTTCAGAACTTGTACATGCCGCTCACGCTGACCTGGTTGCCGTTGGTGGTCTTGCGGTGGATGCCGTCGGTGGTGGAATCGAGCTTGTCGTGCATCCACTCCAGGCCCAGCGCGTAGGCGCCGGCGGCGTACTGCAGGCTCAGCGCGGCCTGGCGGTTCTTCAGGAGGCCGGTGGAGCCGTTGCCCATCCAGCGGATCACGTCGTTGGCGTCGGGCTTGCTGATGCCGTAGAACGCGTACGCGCTCCAGTTCGGCGTGAAGTTGTAGCCGGCCTGCACGAAACCTCCGCTCTCGGAGATGTCGCCGAACTGGGACATCGCGCCGAAGATCTCGCCCAGGCCCTTGCCGGTGTAGGCCAGCGCGTTGAACACCCACGGACCCGGCTTCCAGCTGCCGCCCACTTCGTAGCCCACGCTCTTGATGGTGTCCTTGATCGGCGTCGGCGCGGCGTCGCCCACGCCTTTCAGGTTCACCTCGCTGTAGTGCGCCACGGCATACGCCACCCAGTCCTTGTCGGCCACGCGCAGGCGCGCCTCCAGCTGCGGGCGGAAGCCTGCGTTGCCCGCGGTGAGGTAGTTCACATTGTCGCCGGGGCCCTTCCACGCGCCCTCGAACGCGCCCAGGTCCAGCCGCCACTTCGGGCCGTCGCTGCCGTGGTTGAGGTCCTGCATCAGCACGATGCCCGGGAAGCGCCAGCCGCCGTAGCCCGCGGCGAAGCCCAGCGGGAACGCGATGTGCGCCAGCGACACCGGCGTGTTGTCCACCGGGAACATCAGCTCCCACTGCTGGCCCACGCGCACCGTGGTGCCGGTGTTCGGATTGGTGAGGTCCATGTAGGCCTGGCGCAGGCGCGGCGTGGGCTGCTGCTGGCTGTACGGGCCGGTGCCGTTGAAGCCGCCGTAGAAGTCCATCTCGATGCGGCCGCCGCCGACCCAGTCGCCGGCGAACTTCGCGCCGCTGAAGTCCAGCCAGAAACGCGTGTTGCGCACGTCCACGCCGGACAGCGAACCCTTCGAACCCGGCACCGGGAATTCCGCATTGGTGCCGTTGCCGAAGGTGAAGCTCCGGTTCTGGCTGAAGGCGGTGGCGCTGACGAAGCCGTGCAGTGCCACCGACACGCCCGGCGCGGTGATGAACACCGGCTTGGCCTCGGTGGCGGGCGCGGCGGCGACGTTCTGCGCCGGCGCGGCGGGTGCCGGCTGGCTGGCTGGCTGCTGCTTCTGCGCCTGGATCATCGCCTTCAGCTGCGCCAGCTGCTGCTCCAGCTGGTCCACGCGCTGCTCCAGTTGCTGCTCGCGTGCGCTGACGTTGCCGGTGGTCGACGTGCTGGTCTGGGCCTGCGCCGCCCACGGCAGCGCCAGCGCGCAGGCGATGCCCAGCGCCAGCGGCCGGCGGCAACGACGGATAAGTGTCGGGCTCATGGTGGGCTTCCCCAAGGTGATCGTGGGGTGAGCATGCTCATGCGATCGCGCGCATGACTATTCGCCGATGGTCGTGCCTCGACCAAAGTCGATACGCGAGGCTCCTCGGCACCGTGGCGACGCCGCTACACTCGAAAGCCTGTGCGTGCCGCCCGCACCGGGCGCCGCACCCCGCCACACCCCACCCTCGCCAGCAGGAGACCCGCATGTCCACGATCCATCCCGTCGACCCCGCGTTCGCCGCCAAGGCGCGCATCCGCAAGGACGACTACGAGCGTCTGTACGCCGAATCGGTGCAGGATCCCGAGGGCTTCTGGGCCAAGGTGGGCGGACGGCTGGACTGGGCGAAGAAGCCCACGAAGATCAAGGACGTCTCGTTCGATCCGAAGAACCTGCACATCCGCTGGTACGAGGATGGCACGCTCAACGTGGCCGCGAACTGCCTCGACCGGCACCTGAAGGAACGCGGCGACAAGGTGGCGATCATCTTCGAGGGCGACGACCCCAACGAATCGCGCAAGCTCAGCTACCGCGAGCTGCATGCCGAGGTGTGCAAGTTCGCCAACACGCTGAAGCACCTGGGCGTGGCCAAGGGCGACCGCGTGGCGATCTACCTGCCGATGATCCCCGAGGCCGCGGTGGCGATGCTGGCCTGCGCGCGCATCGGCGCGGTGCACTCGGTGGTGTTCGGCGGCTTCTCGCCCGACTCGCTGGCCGGGCGCATCGCCGACTCGCAGTGCAAGCTGGTGGTGACCGCCGACGAGGGCGTGCGCGGCGGCAAGAAGATCCCGCTCAAGGCCAACGTGGACGAGGCGTTGAAGCGCCCCGGCACGAACAGCGTGGAAACCGTGGTGGTGGTGCGCCGCACCGGCAGCGCGGTGGCCATGCAGTCGCCGCGCGACCGCTACTGGCACAATCTGATGGACGGCCAATCCGCCGACTGCCCGGCCGAGCCGATGGAGGCCGAGCACCCGCTGTTCATCCTCTACACCTCCGGCTCCACCGGCAAGCCGAAGGGCGTGCTGCACACCTCGGCGGGCTACCTGGTGTTCACCAGCTACACCCACGAGTGCGTGTTCGACCTGCGCGAGGACGACGTGTACTGGTGCACCGCCGACGTGGGCTGGGTCACCGGCCACAGCTACGTGGTGTACGGCCCGCTGGCCAACGGCGCCACCACGGTGATGTTCGACGGCGTGCCGAACTACCCCGACTTCAGCCGCTTCTGGCAGGTGGTGGACAAGCACAAGGTCAGCTTGTTCTACACCGCGCCCACCGCGATCCGCGCGCTGATGCGCGAGGGCGAGGCGCCGGTGAAGAAGGCCTCGCGCGCCAGCCTGCGCGTACTGGGCACCGTGGGCGAGCCGATCAACCCCGAGGCATGGGAGTGGTATCACCGCGTGGTCGGTGAGAGCCGCCTGCCGATCGTCGACACCTGGTGGCAGACCGAGACCGGCGGCATCCTGATCACCCCGTTGCCCGGCGCGATCGCCGCCAAGCCCGGGTCGGCCACCAAACCGTTCTTCGGCATCAAGCCCGCCATCGTCGACGCGAACGGCGAGGTGCAGGAAGGCGTGGCCGAGGGCAACCTGCTGCTCACCGACTCCTGGCCCGGCCAGATGCGCACGGTGTACGGCGACCACCAGCGCTTCATCGAGACCTACTTCAGCGCCTACCCCGGCAACTACTTCACCGGCGACGGCGCGCGCCGCGACGAGGACGGCTACTACTGGATCACCGGCCGCGTCGACGACGTGATCAACGTCAGCGGCCACCGCATCGGCACCGCCGAGGTGGAAAGCGCGCTGGTCGCGCACCCCAAGGTGGCCGAGGCCGCCGTGGTGGGCTGCCCGCACGACATCAAGGGCCAGGGCATCTACGCCTACGTCACCCTGGTGGCGGGCGAGAGCGGCAGCGACGAACTGAAGAAGGAACTGGTCGCCTGGGTGCGCAAGGAGATCGGCCCGATCGCCACGCCCGACTACATCCAGTGGGCGCCCGGCCTGCCGAAGACCCGCTCTGGCAAGATCATGCGCCGCATCCTGCGCAAGATCGGCGAGAACCAGCCCGACCAGCTCGGCGACATCTCCACGCTGGCCGACCCGAGCGTGGTGAAGAGCCTCGTCGAGGAACGCCTGATCAAATGAGCCGCGGTAGGAGCGCACCCTGTGCGCGAGACGCTTTTGCTTCGATCAACACCAGAGCATCCGCGCACAGGGTGCGCTCCTACACCAAACCGCCATGCCCGACATCCTGATCGCCGACGACCACCCGCTGTTCCGCGACGCCCTGCAGCGCGCGGTGCTCGCCGCGCTGCCGCAGGCGCAGGTACGCAGTGCCGAAAGCGTGCACGGCCTGTACACGCTGATCGAGCAATACCCGGACGCCGACCTGCTGCTGCTCGATCTGCACATGCCCGGCGCGCGCGGCTACTCCGCGCTGGTGCACATCCGCGGGCAATATCCCGGCCTGCCGATCATCGTGGTCTCCGGCCACGAGGAAGCGCAGGTCGCGCGCCGCGCGCTGGCCCACGGCGCCGCCGCCTACATCCCCAAGTCCACCGCCGGCGACGACATCGTCCACGCGATCCGCGCCGTGCTCGACGGCGACGTGTGGCTGCCGCCGCAATTGGTCGGCGGCCACGCCGAACTCAAGCCCGCCGAAGCCGACATCGCCGCCCGGGTCGCCGCGCTCACCCCGCAACAGTTCCGCGTGCTCACCATGATCGCCGAGGGCCTGCTCAACAAGCAGATCGCCTGGGAACTCGGCGTTTCCGAAGCCACCGTGAAGGCGCACATGACCGCCATCATGCGCAAGCTCGGCGTCAACAACCGCACCCAGGTGGCGCTGGCCGCCAGCCAGCTCGCGGTCGAACCCGGTGCGATGCAGCCGTTGCCGGAGGATGCAGAAAGCGAGTGAGCCTTGTGGGATTTATGCGCCTTGAATTGTCCATGAAACCTGTTCAGCGTTACGCTTTTTCAGCAGCCGCTGGAAATGGGTACCACACAGCGTACCTCTCCCGATTGCGTTCCTTCCAAGCCTCACTTAGTTGATCGATGTCCCGCAGCGCGGTCTTCTTGGCGAACTCGACATACGGCATAACCCTCTCGTAGGAGCAGCTTTCACGGTCGAAGCGGAAGTTCACGGCGAACGCACGTGACGATGACTTCCAACCGTTCCAGCCCGCCGACCAGCCATCGCTTGACGAGACGTCTTCAATGTCAAATGGGTCATCCTCTGCGCTAGAGACTTCCCAATGATCTCTTGCAAGATCCTTCCACCGCGCAGCATGAGTACCATCGAAGAACCGGGGCTCCGCGCTCGCCAGTCCCGCTAGGACACCGACCAGGTTCGTGCAGATCAGCGAGGCCGCAACGCGATACACAACGTGCACCTTGCCAGTGCAGAGAAGGAACACGGTACGCCATCGGTCGCGATTGGGATCGTGGAAGTCACGCCCATCGACCTCGATCGCAACCCGTCGCCCCGATGGGTGAACGAGGAGCATGTCGAGCCGGAACGGTCCAACCGCTGTATCCACCCACGCTTGCGTGTTGAGCTGGACGCCCTGTGCTAGGGAACCAGCGATTCGTTCGCCTAGAGCTTCCTCGGGCGGACTCTCATACGCGTACCGTATGACTTCTAGCCGATCGAGCGCTGCACGGATGTGTTTGATGGTCATGAGGGGGAGCATACGCGTCCGTGTCTCATGCCACGAGACATAAAGCTGTGAATAAGGCGCACGTCATCGCGAGCTACGCGCCGGCTGGGTGCCTATAGCGTCACTGACTGAAAGCAGTGTCAGGTTTACTTTTCGGATCGTTCCGCTGCCTCTCCCGACTTCCTCACCAGCGCCGTCAGCAACGCCCGCAACGCCGCAGGCTTCACCGGCTTGTGCAGCAACGGGTAGCCCAGCGCACGGGCGCGCTGCTTGAGCTCGCTGCTGCCGTCGGCGGTGATCAGTGCGGCAGGCGGCAGCGGATCGCGGGTGGCACGTAGCTGTTGCAGGGCCTGCAAGCCGTCGACGTCCTCGGCGAGGTGGTAGTCGGCGAGGATCAGGTCGACCGGGCCGCGACGCAGTTCGGCGGCGGCGGTTGGCACGTCGCGTGCGGTGCGGCAGTCCACGCCCCAGCGGCCGAGCAGGGCGCGCATGCCGTCGAGGATGGTCGCGTCGTCGTCGAGGCACAGCACGGTGAGCGGCAGCTGTTCGTCGCTGCTGCCGCGGCGCACCGCCTGGCGGCGCGGCGGCGCGGCGGCAGCGCGCGGCACGAGCACCGCGAAGCAGCTGCCGTGGCCGGGGCGCGAGTGCAGGTCGAGCCGATGATCGAGCATGGCGGCGATGCGATCGCAGATCGACAGGCCCAGGCCCAGGCCCTTCTCGCCCCACGGCGAGGGCTGCTCCAGCCGCTGGAACTCGCCGAAGATGCGCGCGCGCTGTTCGGCGGCGATGCCGGGGCCGGTGTCCCACACCTCGATGCGCACTTCGTCGCCGGCGCGGCGCGCGCCCAGCAGCACGCTGCCGCGCTGGGTGTAGCGCAGCGCATTGGAGAGGAAGTTCTGCAGCACGCGGCGCAGCAGTTGCGGGTCGCTGCGCACGGCCAGCCGCGTGGGCGCCACGCGCAGGCGCAAGCCGCGCTGCTCGGCGAGCACCGCGAACTGGCTCTGCAACGATTCGAACAACTCGGCCAGCGCGAAGTCGCCGATTTCCGGCTGGTAGCTGCCGGTGTCGAGGCGCGATGTGTCGAGCAAGGCGTCGAGCAGATCCTCGGCGGCGCGGAACGCGGCGTCGATGCGCTCGGCGAGTTGTCGCGATTCCGCATCCAGCGCCGATTGCTGGCGCAGCGCGGAGGTGAACAGCCGCGCGGCGTTCAAGGGCTGCAGCAGGTCGTGGCTGGCGGCGGCGAGGAAGCGCGTCTTGGATGCGTTCGCCGCCTCCGCGGTGCGCTGCGCCTGCGCGGTGGCGGCCAGTGCCTCGCTGAGTTCGGCGGTGCGCTGGTCCACGCGCTGCTCCAGCGTCTCGTTCGCCTCGATCAGCGCCTGCTCGGCACGCTTGTACGCGGTGACGTCGGTGTAGGTGGTGACATAGCCGCCGCCCGGCAACGCGCGGCCGCGCATCTCGATGGTGCTGCCGTCGGCACGCACGCGTTGGAACACGTGCGGCGTGCCCGCGCGCAGGTGGTTGAGACGCTTGGCCACATGCGCCTCGACTTCACCGGGACCGCATTCGCCGTGTTCGGCGTTCCAGCGGATCAGGTCGGTCACCGGAACGCCCACGTAGACCATGCCGTCGGGGTAGCCGAAGAGTTCCAGGTAGCGCCGGTTCCACGCCACCACGCGCATCTCGGCATCGACCACGCTGATGCCCTGCGAGACGTTCTCCAGCGTGGAGGACAGCAGCTCGCGGTTGAAACGCAGCTCCTGCGAGGCCTCGTCCATCAGCGCCATCGCCTCGGCGATGTCCAGGCCCGAGCCGGACAGCATGCCCATCAGGATGCGCCGCGCGCTGGCCGCACCGACCGCGCCGGCGAGCAGGCGCTCGGTGTGCTGGATCAGCGCGCGGTCGGCCGCTTCGCCGGCCTGCAGCGGCTTGCCGCGTCGCTGTTCGTGCTCGGCGAACGCACGTTCGGTGCTGCGGCGGCCCACGATGCGCGTGGCGATGGTACGCAGGTCGGCCACCGCCACGCGGCCGCGCCAGTCGCCCGCGCCGCCACGGCTGGCCGCATGCGGCGCGACGAACAGCGCCGCGTGCAGGCGTTCCTCCAGGTTCGGCCGCCAGCGCAGCGAGACGAACACCAGGCAGGCCACGTTGACCAGCAGCGACCACAGCGTGCCGTGCAGCAAGGGATCGCTGCCGCCAAGGTGGAACAGCGCCTGCGGCCGCAGCCAACCCAGGCCCAGCGGGCCGTCCTGCTGCCAGCTGCCGACGTGCAGCATCGCCGGCAGCAGCAGGGTGTAGGCCCACACCGCGAAGCCGGCGACGAGGCCGATCGCCACGCCGCGCCGGCTGGCACCGCGCCAGTACAACGCCGCCACGATCGCCGGCGCCAGCTGCGCCACCGCGGCAAACGCGAGCAGGCCGGTGGCGGCGAGGTTCTCGGTGTCGGCCACCACCCGGTAATAGCCGTAGGCCAGCGCGGCCAGCGCCACGATCGCCACGCGACGCACGCGCAACACCAGCCGCGACAGGTCGCTGCGATGCTCCAGCCGCAGCCGGCGCACGCGCAGCAGCGCGGGCATCACCAGGTCGTTGCTGATCATGGTGGACAGCGCCACCGCCGCCACAATCACCATCCCGGTGGCCGCCGAGAAGCCGCCCACGAAGGCCAGCATAGCCATGCCGCCGTTGCCCAGCGCCAGCGGCAGGTTGAGCACCCAGGCGTCGGCGAGGCCGTCGCGCACCGCCGGCAACCGCGTGCCGGTGGCCACGATCGGCAGCACCGCCAGCATGATCGCCAGCATGTACAGCGGGAACATCCAGCGCGCGCGGTGCAGGTCGCGCGGGTCTTCGCATTCCACGACGCCGATCTGGAACTGTCGCGGCAGGCAGAACATCGCGAAGAACGCCAGCAGGGTCTGCGCGAGGAAGCCGGCGGACAGCCCATCGCCCGGATGCTGCAGCGGCAGGCTCGCGGTGGCGGCCAGCCCCGGCCCGTGGCGCAGCGCGAACCACGCCAGCGCCACGAACGCCACCAGCTTGATCAGCGACTCCAGCGCCACCGCCAGCATCAGGCCATGGTGGTGCTCGGTGGCATCGATGCTGCGCGTGCCGAACAGTATCGCGAACACCGCGAGCAGGCCGGCGCACCACAGCGCAGGATCCGTCGCGACCGCGCCGCGCAGTCCCGGCGTGCTGCCGCCCAGCACCGCGAAGGACATCGCCACCGCCTTCAGCTGCAGCGCGATGTAGGGCAGCACCGCCACCACCGCGATCACTGCCACCACGGCGGCCAGCCCGTGCGACTTGCCGTAGCGCGCGCCGATGAAGTCGGCGATGGACGTGATGTTGCGCTGTTGCGCCACCTCCACCAGCCGGCGCAGCAGGCCGAAGCCGAACACGAACAGCAGCACCGGCCCGAGGTAGATCGGCAGGTAGCCCAGGCCCTCGCGCGCGGCCGTGCCCACCGCGCCGTAGAAGGTCCACGACGAGCAGTACACCGCGAGCGCCAGGCTGTAGACGATGGGCCGCAGCCGTGGCTGGCGCGGGTACAGCGGGCGCCGGTCGCCCGCCCAGGCCACGCCGTAGAGCAGGCCCACGTAGAGCAGCGCGACGAGCAGCAGCAGCCAACCGGCGATCAAGCGCGCCTCCCGGGGAATCGACGTTGCGCGCCACCGGCTTGTGCGCGACGGCGCCTGTCCGTCAGCATGCGCGCATGCACGCCATCAAAGTAGCAGAGCCCCTGCACGCTGACGAGATTCACGTGTGGCGCCTGTGGCGGCCGAAGGGTGCAGGGCGCGAACCGCTGCTGGCCCTGCTCGCGGGCTACCTCGGCATCGCGCCGGACGAGGTGCGACTGGTGGCGCACGAACATGGCCGGCCCGCGCTCGATCCCGCCCATGGCGGTGCGCTCGACTTCAACTGGTCGCACAGCGGCGAGCTGGCGCTGGTGGCGCTGGCGCGCGGCATCGCGCCCGGCGTCGACCTGGAGCAGCGGCGAACGCGCGCGAACGCGCTGGAGATCGCGCAGCGCTTCTTCACCGCGGAGGAAGCCGCGTGGCTGGGCACGCTGGACGAGGCCGAGCGGCGCACCGCCTTCCTCGAACTGTGGACGGCGCGCGAGGCGGTGCTGAAGGCGCTGGGCCGCGGCCTCGCGTTCGGGCTGGACCGGTTGGCGTTCCGCCGCGAAGCCGCCGGACTCGTGCTGCAACGACTGGACGGCGAGGATCCCGCCACGTGGCAGCTGCAGCAGCTGGGCGTCGGCACCGAGGCGTTCGCCGCGCTGGCCTGGCGCGGAACGCCGCGGCGCATACGCCTGTTCGCGCTTGCCCGCGCGGCCTGATCGGGGCAGTGTTGCAGTCCTTCCCTCGTGACGGACCACCGCCATGACTCTGCTCAGCGTCAACCTCAACAAGATCGCCGTGCTGCGCAACTCGCGCGGCGGCCAAGAGCCCGACATCTGCCGCGCCGCGCAGACCTGCATAGAGAACGGTTGCGGCGGCATCACCGTGCATCCGCGGCCGGACCTGCGCCACGTGCGCCCCGACGACGTGCGCGCGCTGGCCGCGATGCTGCGCGGGCGGGTGGAATACAACATCGAGGGCAACCCGTTCGCCGCGCCGCGCGGCGATTATCCAGGCCTGATCGCGCTGGCACGCGAGGTGCGCCCAACGCAGGTAACCCTGGTGCCCGACGGCGACGGCCAGATCACCTCCGACCACGGCTTCGACCTGTCGCGCGACCTGGAACGCCTGCGCCCACTGGTGGACGAGCTCAACGCGATCGACTGCCGCGTCAGCCTGTTCGTCGATACCGGCAACCAGGATTTCGCGGCGGCAAAGGCGATCGGCGTGCGACGCATCGAGATCTACACCGGTCCTTATGCCGAGGCCTTCGCCGAAGGCGAGCCCGACGCCGTGCTCGCGAGCTGCGCCGCCACCGCACGTCTGGCGCAACAGGCGGGGCTGGCGGTGAACGCGGGCCACGACCTCAGCCAGGCGAACCTCGGCACGTTCAAGGCCGCGATCCCCGGACTGGCCGAGGTGTCGATCGGCCACGCGCTGATCGGCGAGGCGCTGTACGAGGGCCTGGCCACCACGGTGCGCAACTACCTGCAGATCCTGCGGTAGGCGCGCGCAGGGTGCGAACGCTTTTCGCGTTGATCGATACCAAAAGCATTCGCGCACGAGGTGCGCTCCCACAGGCGCCAGCGTGGATGGCCAGACGTTTTTCCGGCCCCACAAACGCCAACCCCCGCACGGGGCGGGGGTTGGCGCGGGTAACGCTGTTGTCCGACGTCGCGGCCTTACTGGTCGCTGTCGGTAAATCCGATCTTGACCAGGTTGTACTGCTTCGCGTCGGCCAGCACGGTAGCGACGTACTGGTAGGCGGTGGCATCGTTGGCCTTGATCTGGATTTCCGGCTGGTTGGTCTGCTGGGCGATCACCGCGAACTGCGCCTTGAGGCCCAGCTCGTCCACCGGCGTGTCGTTCCAGTAGAACGCGCCGCCCTGGTCGATCTTGAGGTTGATCGGCTCCGGCGGGTTCTGCGGCTGGATCTGGTTCGGGTTCGGCTGCGGGAGATCGATCTTGATCTTCTCCAGCGGGATCGGCGCGGTGACCATGAAGATGATCAGGAGCACCAGCATCACGTCGATCAGCGGCGTGATGTTGATGTCCGCCATCGGACCCGACGAGGCTTTGGTGGAAAAGGCCATGACTGCTTACTCCTTCGCCGGCGCGGTGGTCATGAAGCCGACGTGCACCATGCCCTGGCCCTTGGCGTCACTGATGACCTTGCGCACGACCTTCCACTCGATCGCCTTCTCGGCGCGGATCTGCAGCTCCGGCTGCGGCGACTTCTGTGCCGCCACCGCCAGCTGGTTCTTCAGGTCCGCCTCGCTGATCTGGTGATCCTGGAAGTACATCGAGCCGTCTTCCTTGATCGCCAGGTCCAGCGGCGGGGTTTCCGGCGCCTTTTCCTCGGTGCTCTTGGGATTAGCGGTCGGCACCGTGACGGTGATCGGATGGGACATCAGCGGTGCCGTGATCATGAAGATGATCAGCAGCACCAGCATCACGTCGGCCAGCGGCGTGACGTTGATTTCCGAAACCGGACCGCCGGTATTGCCTCCGACGCTCATTGCCATGGGTCAATCCCTCACTCGACGCGCGAGCCGGTCGCGAAGAAGTCGTGCAGGTCGTGCGCGAATTCGTCGAAACGGGCAAAGATGACGCGGTTCGACCGGTTGAAGAAGTTGAACGCGAGCAGCGCAGGGATCGCGGTGAACAGACCGATCGCGGTCATGATCAGCGCCTCGCCCACCGGGCCGGCCACCGCGGTCATCGAGGCGTTGCCGCTGGCGGCGATGCCGATCAGGGCGTGGTAGATGCCCCACACGGTACCGAGCAGACCGACGAACGGCGCCGACGAACCGACGGTGGCGAGCAGGGTCTGGCCGCCTTCGAGGCGCAGGCTCTCGCGGGCCACGGCCTGGCGCAGCGCGCGGTCGACGAACTCGGAACGGCTCAGCGACTCGGCCAAGCCGCCCTTGTTGGCCTGCTGGTGATGGGCCACCGCCGAGGCGGCGTCCAGCGCGATCTTCGAGAACGGTTCGCCCTTGGGCTGGCCTTCCAGCTCGCGGATCGCGTCCTGGGTGGACGGGTTGTTCCAGAAGCCGTTGATCACGCCGTCGGCGCGCGACTTCACCATGCCATTGCGGATGGTGTTGGCGATGATGAAGTACCAGGACAGGAAGGACATCACCACCAGGGTGATGAACACCACCCAACCCAGCCAGTCGAAACCCTGGGCGAGGTTGGCGAAGCCCATCTGCTTCATGGCTTCGGCGTTGGAATTGCCCGCCACCTGGGCGGCGGCATCGGTCGGTGCAGGAGTCTGTAGGAACATAACGCTACCCTTGGGAAGTCAAGCGTGAACTGTAGAGGCTGTAACGAGGATTACAGGTTGTTGAGGTTGAAGGTGACCGGGACGCGTGCGTAGCCTTCCACCTTCTTGCCGTTCTTGACCTCGGGATTGAAGCGCCACTTGCCGGCCGCTTCGATCGCTGCGCGATCAAGCTCGTGGTATCCGCTGGACTTGTCGACCTTGATGTCCTTCGGCGCACCGTCGACACCCACCAGGATCAGCAGGATCACCGTGCCTTCATGGCGCTGGCGGATGGCCTGCGGCGGATAACGCGGCTGGATCCGGCTGTTGTAGCTGAGATCCTGGCCGGCGCTGATGTCGGCTGGCGGAGCGGGTGGCGCCGGCGGGGCCGGTGGCGCCGCGGCGACCGCGTTCTGCGACACCTCGGCCACCGGCGGCGGCGGAGCCGGCGGCGGCGGGGTCGGCGGCGGGATCACCTGCTGGATGATCTTCGGCGGCGGCTGCTTGGGCGGTTCCGGCGGCGGCGGCGGCGGCGGCGGCGGCGGTGGCGGCGGCTCGATGAAATTCACCTGCACGATCTGTTCTTTCTTCTCGTGCTTCTGGCTGGGCGGCGCCATCGGCGCGAGCAGGATCAGAAACGCGAAAGCGTGCAAGCCGATGGCGAACGCCAACGCAAAGGTTCGTTTCCAACTGAACCCCTCTTCGCGTCCTGTGTCTTCGGTACTAGAGGCCATCTGTCACTATCTGGAGCTGGGAACTGAGAAAGCGTCGCCGCCGATCCGGCAAGTCCCGTCCGGCATATGGACGGGACGCGCCGCTGGGGTTACGCAGGGAAGGTTTCAACGGTACAACAGCATCTGGCTTTTGTATAGCGCTCGCGGGGCAGGCAGATGGACGTCCATCCGCTCGCGTTTCCTTGCCCGGCAATCACTTGCCCACGTGCGCCTTGCTCAGCCAGTCCCTGGCCTTGCTGGCAGTCTCCGGGTCCTTGGCGGCTTCCATCATGGCGGTGACCGCGGCGGGCTTGTCCTTCAGCTGACGCTCCGTCTCGGCGAGCACCATGTAGGCCTGTCCCTTGTGCTGGACACCCTTGGCAAGGCCTTGCTTCAGGTACTTGCGCGCGTCGGCGAACTTCTGGTCCTGGAAGTAGACGCGACCCAGCGCGACATCGAGCTCGCCGTCGCTGGCCAGCGCCGTGCCCTTCTGGTAGTAGCCGATCGCCTTGGCGTCGTTCTCGCCGATCACCGAGGCATCGCCGGCCAGCTTGTAGTTCGCGGCGCTGGGCTTGATCGCGCCCTTGCTTACGCCGTCGTCGAAGGCGGCCAGCGCCTTGGCGCTGCCGCTCTTGGGATCGCCGCCGTTCTGTGCCTGCAGCAGATAGGCCTTGACCAGGTTGATCCAGTCGCCCTCGTCCTTCAGCGCGCCGTTGGCGCGACCCTGCTCCAGCACCTTGATCGCGCCGGCGTAGTCCTGCTGCTGCAGCAGGATCGCACTGGCGTTGTGCAGCATGCTGCTGTCGGTGGGGTTCTTCTGGAATTCGTCGGTGGCCATCTTCGCCGCGTCGCCACCCTTGCCGGATTCGGCGTAGCTGGCCATCAGGATCTGGTTCCAGGAATCCTGCGGCTTGTCGGTGAGCGATTTGGCCTTCTGGATGGCCGCGATCGCCTCGGGGTACTTCTCGAGGCGGTAGTAGTCCATGCCTTCCAGGCCGTAGGAGTCGGCGGTTTCCTTCTTGCCCTCGGCGCGCCACTTCGCAATGGTGTCCAGCGAGGCTTGGTACTGCTGGTCGGCGGCGTACAGCTGGGCCAGTTCGAACATCAGCTGGAAGTAGGTGTCGTTCGGCATCACGCCGTCGTCGAGCGAGCGCTTCAGCAGCGGGATCGCGCCCTTCACGTCGCCCGAGTTGTAGGTGACGTTGGCCAGGCCCTGCAGCGCGATCGCCTGGGCGTACTTGCTCTTGCTGCCGTCGACGATGGGCTGGAGGATCTGCTCGGCCTTGGCCTTGTCGCCGGCGTTCACCGCGTCCAGGCCCTCGTTCAGCGCCTTCTGTTCCTTCTCGCTGGTCAGGTCGAGCTTCGGCGCGACGCGCGCGGTGTTCGGATACTGCACGGCGGGCTTGTCTTTCGACGCCTTGTCCGCATGGGCGGGAGCGGCGGCGAAGGTGAACGCAAACGCGGCGCCGGCCAGCATCGTGAACAGGGGCGTGTGCTTCATGACGATCCTCGTTTCCGGGTTTTACGCAGTGCAAGGTGCGCAGGGGATCGTTGAGACTACCTTGTGCGGTGCGTGCGTGACAAGTTGCATTGCGGCAAGAAAGCTCTTGTCAGATCAATGGCTTGCGTGAAAATAACCCATACGCCGGCGAATTGACCGACATTTCCGGCGCCGCGTCGGGGCGAATCGCGCCGGAACCGCGGTCACACCGCACGCGTGATGTATCGCACACTAATGCATCGATGCATTGATGATCGCCGACGCGCGCGGTCGCGCGGCAGGGTCGGAGCCCTGCCGCGTCATCGCTCAGATGTCGAGGTTGGCGACCTTCAGCGCATTCGCCTCGATGAAGTCGCGGCGAGGTTCCACCGCCTCGCCCATCAGCATCGAGAACATCTGGTCGGCAGCAAACGCATCTTCGATGCCCACCTGCAGCATCCGGCGGGTCTCCGGGTTCACCGTGGTCTCCCACAGCTGCTCCGGGTTCATTTCGCCCAGGCCCTTGAAGCGCTGGATGGTGCGGCCCTTCTTCGCTTCGTCCAGCAACCAGCCACGCACCTCGGCGAACGAGACGACGCCGCGCGAAGCGTTGCCGCGGCGAACCACCGCCTCGGCCTGGATCAGCCCGGCCAATTGCTGGCTCACATGGAGGATCGGGCGGAACTCGGCGCCGGCGAAGAATGGCTGCGGCAGCAGCAAGGTGTGGCTGAGGCCGTGCTGATCGCGCACCACCTCGATCGTCGCGGGCTGTTCGCCCAGCGCAGGGCGCAGCGACAGCCGATAACGCGGCTTGCCCAGCCCGCTGGCGGCGAGACGCTGCGCAACGCCGTCCAGCCAGACCTGCATGGCGGCCGGATCGGCCCAGCGCTCCGGCGCGATCGGCGTGTGCTCCAGCAGCGCCGACAGCACGCTGGTGTCGAAGCGGTGGCCGAGGCGCTCGATCTGGTCCAGCGCGCCCTGGTAATCGCGCAGCAGCTTCTCCAGCACCGCGCCGGTGATCGCCGGCGCATGCGGGTCGGCCACCAGTTCGGCGTTGTCCACCGCGCTGGAGATCAGGTAGGCGTTGAGCGCCGCGTCGTCCTTAAGGTACAGCTCCTGCTTGCCCTGCTTCAGCTTGTACAGCGGCGGCAGGCCGATGTAGACATGGCCGCGTTCGATCAGCTCCGGCATCTGCCGGTAGAAGAAGGTGAGCAGCAGGGTGCGGATGTGCGAGCCGTCCACGTCCGCGTCGGTCATGATGATGATGTGGTGATAGCGCAGCTTGTCGGGGTTGTAGTCCTCCTTGCCGATGCCGGTGCCCAGCGCGGTGATCAGCGTGCCGACTTCGGCCGAGGACAGCATCTTGTCGAAGCGCGCCTTCTCGACATTGAGGATCTTGCCCTTCAGCGGCAATACGGCCTGGGTCTTGCGGTTGCGGCCCTGCTTGGCCGAGCCGCCGGCGGAGTCGCCCTCGACCAGGAACAGCTCGCACAGCGCCGGATCCTTCTCCTGGCAGTCGGCCAGCTTGCCCGGCAGGCCGGCGATGTCCAGCGCGCCCTTGCGACGGGTCATCTCGCGCGCCTTGCGGGCAGCCTCGCGGGCGCGGGCGGCGTCCACCACCTTGGAGGCGATCGCCTTGGCCTCGTTGGGGTGCTCCAGCAGGAACTCGCCCAGCTTCTCGTTGACGGCCTGCTCCACCGCAGTCTTCACCTCGGAGGAAACCAGCTTGTCCTTGGTCTGCGAGGAGAACTTCGGATCGGGCACCTTCACCGACAGCACCGCGATCAGGCCCTCGCGCATGTCGTCGCCGGACAGCGCGACCTTGGCGTTCTTCGCCAGGCCTTCCTTCTCGATGTAACCCTGCAGCGAGCGGGTCAGCGCGGCGCGGAAGCCGGTGAGATGGGTGCCGCCGTCGCGCTGCGGAATGTTGTTGGTGAAGCAGAACATCGTCTCGTTGTACGAGTCGGTCCACTGCATCGCCAGTTCGATGGTGATGCCGTCCTGCTGGGCGCTGAGGCTGATCACGTTCGGGTGCAGCGCGGTCTTCAGCTGGGCCAGATGCTGCACGAAGGAACGGATGCCGCCCTCGTAGGCGAACGTATCCTGCCGCCCTTCCCCGCGCTCGTCCTTCAACTCGATGGTGACGCCGGAATTGAGGAAGGCCAGCTCGCGCAGGCGCTTGGCCAGGATGTCGTAGTGGAACTCGATGTGGGTGAAGGTCTGCGGGCTGGGCAGGAAGCGCACCGTGGTGCCGCGGCGATCCGATGGGCCCACGACCTTCAGCGGGTACAGCGGCTCGCCCAGCAAGTATTCCTGCTGGTGTTCCTGGCCACCGCTGTAGATGGTCAGCCACAGGTGCTCGCTGAGCGCGTTCACCACCGACACGCCCACGCCATGCAGGCCGCCGGAGACCTTGTAGGAGTTCGCGTCGAACTTGCCGCCGGCGTGCAGCACCGTCATTACTACCTCGGCAGCGGAACGGCCCTCTTCCGGATGGATGTCCACCGGGATGCCGCGGCCGTTGTCGCTGACGCTGACCGAGCCGTCATCCAGAATGGTCACGACCACGTGATCGCAATAGCCCGCCAGCGCCTCGTCGATCGCGTTGTCGACCACTTCGAACACCATGTGGTGCAGGCCAGTGCCGTCGTCGGTATCGCCGATGTACATGCCGGGGCGCTTGCGTACCGCTTCCAAGCCTTTCAGCACCTTGATGTTGCTGGAGTCGTAATGCGATTCGTTGGTGGGTTCGTTCATGCGACTTCCGGTTCCTGGTGGTGCGGCAGAGGCGGCATGCAAGCCGTTGAGCTGCGGTGCAATCCTCGATTATAGCAGGGGTGTCAGGCGACCCTGTTCCACGTGGAACAGGCGGTGCGGCAAGCCGCGCAAGGGTGCCGGCAAGTCGGTGCCGGTCACCAACACCTGCGCCCCGCTCTCGGCAAGCTGGGCGATCACCGCGGCTTGGTGCGCCTCGTCCAGTTCGGAGGCCAGGTCGTCGAGGCAGATAATCGGCCAATCGCCATGCTGCTCGGCATACAACCGCGCCTGCGCCAGCATGCAGCCCAGCGCGGCGAGCTTTTCCTGTCCGCGCGAGAGGTGTTCGCGCTGCGGCGCGTGTTCGAAGGCCAGAGTCCAATCCGCGCGGTGTGCGCCGAGGCTGGTATGGCCGCGGGCGAGGTCGCGGCCACGCTGGTCCACCAGCTGCCCGCGCAAATCCGCTTCCTCGGACCAGCCTCGTCGATAGCGCAAGTCGGGCTCACCCAGTTCCGGCAGCAAGGCGGCGACGCAGGCGTGCAATTGGGGACGCAGGCGTTTCAGATAGCCGCGGCGATGGTCATCGATCCAGTCTGCGAGACCCGCCAGTTCGGTTTCCCATGGGGCATACAACGGTGAGCCCGGTTCCGTTCTCGCGCGCAGCAGGCTGTTGCGCTGTTTCAGGGCGCGCTGGTAACGCCGCCAGGCATCCAGGAAAGCATGTTCCACGTGGAACACACCCCAGTCGAGGAAACGGCGGCGTTCCTCGGCACTACCAGCGATCAAGGCATGCGACCCGGGTTCGAAGCAGGTCACGGCACACTCAGCAATCAACGCGCCGAGATTTGCGCCCTCGCCTTCCAGCCGCGCTTCCCAGCGGGAAGCTTCGCGGCCCAGGCCAACGCGCAACAGGCGGTCACCGGACTGCCGCAATTCCGCGAACACGGAAAGACGCGCGGCGCCACGGCACAGCAAAGCTTCCCTTGCCCCACTCCGGAACGAGCGCGCATGCGAGAGCAGAAAGACCGCCTCCAGCACGCTGGTCTTGCCCGCGCCGTTGGCGCCCACGAAGACGTTGAGTCCGGGCTCGGGGGTCAGATCGACCTCGTGCAGGCAGCGCAAGCCCTGGATGCGCAGGCGTTCCAGCCTCATGCGAGCCAACGCCCAAAGCAAGAACGCCGGAGCGTCAGGCGACGACTCCGGCGTTGCTCGTTTTTCCCGTGCCCGACCGACCGCATGCGTCAGAGGCGCAAGGGCATGATCACGTGGCGGGCCTGCTCGCCGTCGTGTTCCTGCACGAGGCAACTGGACTGCGCGTCGCGCAGGCTCAACCGGGCCTGCTCGCCGCGCAGCGCGGAGAGCGCATCAAGCAGGTAACCCACGTTGAAGCCCACGGCGAGATCGGAGACATGGGTGTCGGCCTCGACCTCTTCCACGGCTTCTTCCTGCTCCGGGTTGTGCGCCACGATGCGCAACTTGCCCGGCGACAGTTCCAGCTTCACGCCGCGGTACTTCTCGTTGGACAGGATCGCCGCGCGCTGCAGGGCGCCGCGCAGTACCTCGCGATCCAGGACGGCGGTCTTGTCGGCACCCAGCGGGATCACCGCCTCGTAATCGGGGAAGCGGCCGTCGATCAACTTGGAGGTGAAGGTGACGCCGCCGCGGCGCACGCGCAGGTGGTTGCGGCCGAATTCCAGCTCCACCTCGCCCTCGCCCGGTTCCAGCAGGCCGATCAACTCGTTGACGCCCTTGCGCGGGATGATGATCTGCCGGCGCGCCTGCACCGAAGTCGCCAGGCTGGTTTCCTTCATTGCAAGCCGGTGGCCGTCGGTGGCCACGCAGCGCAGGCTGTGCTCCTGCAGGTCCAGCAGCATGCCGTTCAAGTAGTAGCGCACGTCCTGATTCGCCATCGCGAACGCGGTGCGTTCCATCAGGTCGCGCAGCGCCTCTTCCGGCAGACTGACCTTCTCCACCAGCTCGATCGAATCGATGGTGGGGAATTCGCTGGCCGGCAGGGTGGTCAGGGTGAAGCGGCTGCGCCCCGCATTCATCGACACGCGGTCGCCGTTGAGCTTGAGCTCGATGGTGGCGCCGTCGGGCAACGCACGCACGATGTCGAAGAACTTGCGCGCAGGAATGGTGACCTCGCCGTCGGCCAACTTGTCGGCTGCCGTGGTGGCGATCATCTCCACCTCCAGGTCCGTGCCGGTCAGGGATAATTGCCCGTCGGCGACCTTGACCAGCAGGTTGGCAAGTACCGGAAGGGTCTGCCGGCGTTCCACCACGCCCACGACCTGTTGCAGCGGCTTGAGCAGAGCTTCTCGTTGGATGCTGAATTGCATGTCTGCGCGTCCCCTATGCCTGCTGTTCTGTCTTTGAAAAGAAGTTAGTGGTTGTTGTAGTCGGCGTGGATAACTTTTTTTCGCCGTTTATGTTTTGAAAATCAATGTGTTGTGTGGTTTCAAAGGTGTGCGGAAAGCCGTGCTTTCGAAGTGGGCGGAATGTGGATAACTTTGCCACCTCGTTCGTCCACGTATTATCCACAGCTTCCCATCCAGCTTATCAAGAACTTGTGCGCATGCTGGGCGAAAAGCTCAACCGGTAAGGGTGCGGATCAGCTGTTCCCAGTCCTGGCGCATGCGTGCATCGGCCTCGCACAGCTTCCGGATCGTGCGGCAGGCGTGCAGCACCGTGGTGTGGTCGCGCCCGCCGAAGGCCTCCCCGATCTCGGGCAGGCTGTGGTCGGTGAGCTCCTTGGACAGCGCCATCGCCATCTGCCGCGGTCGCGCCAGCGAGCGCACGCGCCGCTTGGAGAGCAGGTCCTGTAGGCGCACGTTGAAGTATTCGGCAGTGATCTTCTGGATGTTCGGCACCGTCACCGCCTGGGCATGCGTGGCCAGCAGGTCGCGCAGGGTTTCCTCGGCGAAGTCGATGGTGATCGGCTTGCCGTAGAAGTTCGCGCGTGCCGCCAGCGTATTGAGCGCGCCTTCCAGGTCGCGCACGTTCGAGCGGATGCGCTTGGCCAGCAGCATCGCCACGTGCGCGTCCACCGCCACGCCCTTGTCCTGCGCCTTGGCCAGCAGGATCGCCGCGCGCGTCTCGAAATCCGGCGGCTCGATCGCCACGGAAAGGCCCCAGCCGAGGCGCGACTTCAGCCGCGGCTCCAGCTTGTCCACTTCCTTGGGGTAGCGGTCGCAGGTGAGGATGATCTGCTGCTTGGACTCGAACAGCGCGTTGAAGGTGTGGAAGAACTCTTCCTGCGTGGTGTCCTTGCCGGCGAAGAACTGGATGTCGTCGATCAGCAGCGCGTCCACAGAGCGGAAGCGCAGCTTGAACTGGTCCATGCTCTTGGTGCGCAGAGCCTCGATCATCGAGCCGACGAACTGCTCCGAGCGCAGGTACAGCACCTTGCAGGCGGGGTTGTTCTGCCGCATCAGGTTGCCGGCGGCGTGCATCAAGTGGGTCTTGCCCAGGCCCGTGCCGCCGTACAGCAGCAGCGGGTTGTAGGCGCGGCCGGGGTTCTGCGCCACCTGCATCGCGGCGGCCTTGCCGAGCTGGTTGGACTTGCCCTCGACGAAGGTCTCGAAGGTGTAGTGCGGATCAAGGTTGTGGCTGAAGGCCGGTGCAGGCGCCGCGGCCGGTTCGGCCACTGCGGCGGCACGTAGCGCGGCGGCAGGCTTGGCGACGGCACGTGGCGCGCTGGAACCCACTTCCAGCCGTACCGGCAACTCGCGGCCGGCCAACTGGCCGAGCAGCAGGGTGATCTGCGCCAGGTAGCGCTCGCGCACCGTGTCCAGCGTGTACGGGTTGGGGGCGAACAGGGCCAGCCCGGCATCGTCCTCGCGGGCCTGCAGCGGCATCAGCCAGGTATGCAGATCCTCGGCGCTCAATTCGCCTTCCAGACGCTCCAGGCAGCGCCGCCACAACTCACTCATGAATGTTTCTCGTCCACAGGCAGGGGCGCTTGCGCGCGGGGTGGACGGAGAAGTCTAGCAGCACGCTCCAGCCTCCCGATCCCCGACTCGTCCACACGGATATCCACACACCACGGCAGGGCGCGCCGCGCGGCAAACCGCACCGATTTGACATTACGGTCCACGGCCCCGCATAATTTCCAACCTTTTTATCCACATACCCTTCCCTTCGGAGCCACGCCATGAAGCGGACCTTCCAGCCCAGCAAGCTCAAGCGCGCCCGCACCCACGGCTTCCGTGCCCGCATGGCCACCGCCGACGGTCGCAAGATCCTCAACGCCCGCCGTGCCAAGGGCCGCAAGCGCCTGATCCCGTAAGCGGCGAGCGCGCCATGCACCCTGCCGGCCTGCCGCGCGAGTTGCGGCTGCGTCTGGCCGGCGACTTCGCAGCGTTGCGCACGAGCAGCGGTCGCCTCGGCGGCCGCTGTTTTCATGTGCGCTACCGGCCCAACGGGCTGGGGCATGCGCGGCTGGGCCTGGCGATTTCCAAGCGGGTGTCCAAGCGTGCGGTGGAACGCAACCGGTTGAAGCGCCTGCTGCGCGAATCGTTCCGTCGCATCCGCGACCAGCTACCGCCGGTGGATGTGGTGGTGATGGCACGCGACGTGGCCGCCGGCCTCCCTGGTGCGGAGCTGCTGACCGAAGCCGACGCCCTGTGGCAACGCCTCGCGGCGATCCGGCTGGTGCTGCCGCCCGCCGCCGCACCCGCGGCATCCGATCCGCACCATTGATGCCGATGGATGCCGCCGCCACAATCGCGCGTTGACCTTTCCCTTTCTCCTGTGGCCGCGTGCTGCGTGGCGTCGTCCGGATCCGTGAGCCGATGAACCAGACCCGCAATTTCCTCCTGTTCGCCCTGCTTGCCGTGGCCTACTTCCTGTTCATGGCCTGGGAGAAGGACTACATGGCGCCGCCGCCGGCGCCCGCCGCAGGCAGCAGCGTCGCGAATGCGGCCAGCGCGCCCGGCGTGCCGAACGCCCAGCCCGGCAGCGCGAACGCGGCGCCGGCGATCAACAACGCCGCCGGCGCGAACGCGCCCTCGGCGCTGGTCACGGTCACCACCGACGTGCTGCGCCTCACCATCGACACCCGCGGCGGCAGCCTGGTGCAGGCGCAACTGCTCGACTACCCGGTGGCGCCGCGCACGCACAAGGATCCGAACCCCGCGCCAGTCGCCCTGTTCGACAACACCGACACGCATTACTTCGTGGCGCAGAACGGCCTGGTCAGCAGCAGCGATCCCGCCGCCGCGGACCAGCCGAACCATCTCGCCGCGTTCGTCGCCGCGCAATCCAGCTACACGCTGGCGCCGGGCCAGAACGAGCTGGACGTGCCGCTGACCTGGCAGGACGCCAAGGGCCTCAAGGTCACCAAGACCTACCGCTTCACCCGCGGCAGCTACGTGATCGCGCTGGACCAGCAGATCGCGAACGGCGGCAGTACGGCCTGGCAGGGCAATGCCTACACCCAGCTGCTGCGCACCGAGCCGCCGCACACCGGCAACTGGCTGAAGAACATCTCCGATCCCGAGTCGCGCAGCTTCCAGGGCGCCGCGTGGTACACCGGCGAGAAGTTCGAGAAGCTGCCGTTCAAGGATTTCAGCGAGCCCAAGGACACGCTCAATGCCGACTTCAAGAACGGCTGGGCGGCGATGCTGCGGCTGTACTTCTTCGCCGCGTGGATTCCGCCGGCTGGCGAGACCCTGCACTACGCCACCGACACGGTGAACCCGGGCAGCGCGCACCCGCGTTATCTCATCCGCGCGATCGGCCCCACGCTCAGCGTGGCGCCGGGGCAGAGCGTGGATGCCAAGGCGCGCCTGTACGTCGGCCCGAACCTGCAAGGCCACCTGGACGCGGTGGCGCCGGGGCTGGACCTCACCATCGACTACGGCATGTTCAAGGCGATCGCCGTGCCGATGCACGGCATCCTGTCGTTCTTCCATTCCCTCGTGAAGAACTGGGGCCTCGCGATCATCCTGCTGGTGCTCGCGATCAAGGCCGTCACCTGGAAGCTCACCGCGATGCAGTACCGCTCCAGCGCGAAGATGCGCAAGCTGGCGCCGCGCGTGCAGGCGCTCAAGGAGCGCTACGGCGACGACAAGGTGAAGCTGCAGCAGGCGCAGATGGAGCTGTACAAGAAGGAGAAGGTCAACCCCATGGCGGGTTGCTTCCCGGTGCTGATCACCCTGCCGGTGTTCTACGGCCTGTTCTATGTGCTGGAGTACTCGCTGGAACTGCGCCACGCGCCGTTCCTGTGGATGCCCGACCTCAGCGCGCCCGATCCGTACTACATCCTGCCGATCATCTACGCGCTGGTGATGCTGGGCACGCAGTGGCTGAACCCGGCCACCGTGGGCATGGACCCCACGCAAGCGAAGATGATGAAGGTGATGCCGCTGCTGTTCACCGTGATGTTCGCCTTCTTCCCCGCGGGCCTGTGCCTGTACTACGCGGTGAACGGCCTGGTGGGCCTCGGCCAGCAGTGGTGGATCACCCACCACGTGGATCGCGAGGAAGCGGCGGCCAAGGCGGCCTGAGTTCACTTCAGCGTCCCACCCAACAGCCGCGAGCGACAGCCTCGCGGCTGTTTTCGTTCTGCGTCAGGACGCAGGACGCTGTCCTTCGACTTCACCGCTACGCGGTTACGTTCAGGACGAACGATGGCTGTCGCCTCGACATTCGACGACGGCTTTGGTATCCCGTTCATCGTGGGGCGATCCACCGCAGTTGGCCGTCAAACGTCTCGCTCACTTCCGCCCAGGCAAGTCGCTCATCCATGACCGCGCCCACCGACACCATCGCCGCCATCGCGAGCGCGCCCGGCGCCGCCGGCGTGGGCGTGCTGCGCGTGTCGGGCCCGGCGGTGCCGGCGATCGCGCAGGCGCTGCTGGGCCGCGCGCCGAAACCTCGCCATGCACATTTCGCCACCTTCCGCGACGCGCAAGGCGAACCGATCGACCACGGCCTGCTGCTGCACTTCCCCGCCCCCGCCTCCTACACCGGCGAGCATGTGCTGGAGTTGCAGGGCCACGGCAGCCCGGTGCTGCTCGATGCGCTGCTGCGCCGCGTCTGCGGACTCGGCGCGCGGCTGGCACGTCCCGGCGAATTCACCGAACGCGCCTTCTTGAACGGCAAGCTCGACCTCGCCCAGGCCGAGGCGGTGGCCGACCTGATCGCCGCGCGCTCGCAGGCCGGCGCGCGCGCCGCGCTGCGCTCGATGGAAGGCGTGTTCTCGCGCAAGGTCGACGCGCTGCTGCAGGCGCTGATCGCGCTGCGCGTGCACATCGAGGCGGCGATCGATTTCCCCGAGGAAGAAATCGATTTCCTCGCCGATCCTGCCATCGCGCAGCAACTCGAAAGCCTGCGCACCGAACTCGCCGAACTGCTGCGCGAGGCGCAACGCGGCCTGCGCCTCAACGACGGCCTGCGTGTGGCCATCGTGGGCCGACCCAACGCGGGCAAGTCCAGCCTGCTCAACGCGCTGGCCGGCAGCGAGCGCGCCATTGTCACCGCCATTGCCGGAACCACCCGCGACGTGCTGCGGGAAAGCGTGGCGCTCGACGGCGTGGCGCTGGAACTGGCCGACACCGCCGGCTTGCGCGAAACGGAAGACGAAGTCGAACGCGAAGGCGTGCGCCGCGCC
>Ga0207702_10000069_pt1 | contig 115538 bp, 165 predicted proteins | sample KBSCornC62_FD_184302 | JGI IMG/M metagenome (GOLD analysis project Ga0207702, IMG submission 184302) | Corn rhizosphere microbial communities from Kellogg Biological Station, Michigan, USA - KBS Corn C6-2 (SPAdes) (version 2) | ecosystem: Host-associated > Plants > Roots > Rhizosphere > Soil ...
GGCGAGCCAGTTGCGGGTGACGTCACCGGTGATCATGGGGGGCCTCCTGGGACGTGGGGGCGGGGTGCTGGAGGTGTCGAGCGACGAATCGGTGTATCACGGAATGGTTTTCGTTCGGTCTCTTCAAGGTATTGGCTAGGCTACTCGCGGCGATCATCTGTGTCAAGCGAGCGCTTTGACCTGCGACGGAGTATCATCCGATCATGAAAGCCACCCCCTTCGCTCGCCCCTACGGCACCCGCGTCGAACACCTCGCCAACACACTGACACTCCTCATCGCAACCCGCGAACTGCGGCCCGGCGACCGCCTGCACTACGAGGAGATCGAAAGCCGCTACGGCGTCTCGCGCACCGTCGTACGCGAAGCCCTGCGCGTCCTGGAAGGCAAGGGCCTGGTCGAGGCCCGGCCCCACGTCGGCACCCGCGTCGCCGACGCCGCCGGCTGGAACATCCTCGACCTGAGCCTGCTGCGCGCCATGGCCACCTTCGACGACGAGCTGCGCCTAAGCGCCCAGCGCGTGTGCGACGCCGTCGAGACGCAGCGCGACCTGAACGGGCCCAGTGCGCTGACCGATTACCTCGCCGGCACCATCAACGCCGCGCTCGCCGCGCCGCTGACCGCCTTGACGTAGCCCGCCGCGTCGAACGGGGGTAGCATGCGGGACACCTCGCACGGCGCCCAGAAGCGAGGAAGCACAAGCCGTTGAAAGCAGAAGGCCCCGGCGACGCATCGCCGGGGCCCTCAACTCCAAGGAAACGGTACCACGTGAATACAGTAGTAGCAACCTTGGCCTGCCCTCGCGCGGCCGAGGCGGTGACGCCATGAGCGTCTACGCCACGACCTGGGTCTATGACCACTCCCAGGCCCGCAACGGCGCGCGGCTGGTTCTGCTCGCGATCGCCGACTCGCTCAACCAGAACTCCGGTCGCGCCTGGCTGTCGATGACCGAACTTCAGCGCAAGGCCGCTCTCGCACGCAGTTCCGTCAACGAAGCGCTGACCACCCTGCGCGCGCTCGGCGAGATCGAGGCCGTCGAGGAGGAGATCGGGCCCCGGGGCCAGACCGTCTACCGCATGCCGCGCTTCCAACCCGAGCTGCCCGCCTGGCGCGACGGCGTCACTGGTACGAAATGCGTACCAGTCCAGCACGGGGGTGAGAGCGCCATCGTGTCCGAGATCCGTACTAGTACGGAATCCGAACTAGTACGGAATCCGGCGGCCAGCGGTACGGAATTCGAACCGGTCCTGGTAGGGATTCCGGACAGCCACACCTCTATAAGGAAACCGGAATCTAACCGGAAGAGAACCAAAGTGCAGGCGGCGCCTCGCGGCGGCGCGGCGCACCACGTCCAGTCCCCGCTCGTCGTCGGACTACCGGAGCCACCCGAGAGCGAGGGGCAGCGAGTCAACCGCCTCGCCCGCGCCTACACCGACCACGTCCCGCTCTCCAGCTTCAACGCCGTCGCCGGAGTCGTGCGCAAAGCCGTGCGCGCCACCGACAGCGAAGGCGCCGCGCTCTACAGCGACGAGCAGATCGAACGCGGCCTCGCGCAACTGGCCGACACCGGCTGGTCCGTCACCGCCAACACCCTGCGCACCGCCATGCAGGGGCCCCCTCGCGCCACCCAGCCGGTCGGCCGCGCACCATGGCAGAACCCTTACACCGAGGAGGACTACCAGAGCGGCTGGGGCAACGGCGCGCAGAAGGCGGCGTGGGGATGAACGAGCCGACCCTGGCCCTGACCCAGTTGCCTCCCGCTGTGCGCGACCGCATGAACGCCGCGCTCCAGCGCACCGGCGAGCCCGCCGAGGAGAGGGACCTGTCCGCCGCCAAAACCCGCGCCGACGCGCTGGCCGCATGGCAGGCGGTGCCCCCCCGCTTCCGTAAGGCCGACCCGGCGCACCCGGACACGCACCCGGCGGTGCGCGCCTGGGCGCGGCACTACGCCGAAGACCCCGCCGAAAGCAACTCGTTGATGTTTCACGGCACCACCGGGTCAGGCAAGACGCACGCCGCGTACGCGACGCTGCGCGCGGTCGCCGAGAGCGGCACGAAAGCGTACGCGTGGCGGGCGCTGACGCTGCCGAACCTCTTCGGCGCGCTACGCGGGCGTTCGTTCACCGAAGCGGAGGCATACCTGCGCGCCCTGTGCCGGGTACCGATCCTGCTGCTGGACGACCTGGGCACCAACAAGGTCACGGAGTGGACGGAAGAGGTAATCTACCGGGTGATCAACACCCGCTACGAGGACTGCCTGCCGGTGATCTTCACGGGCAACCATCCGCCGAGCGCGCTCGGCGGGATCGTCGGTGAGCGGGTGGCCTCGCGTATGGCCGAGATGGTCGGGCAGTGGGAGGTCGCTCTGACCGGCGCGGACCGGCGCAGAAGGCCGCCTGCGTGATGCGCGCCCAGCGCCGCCGGGCCTGGGGGGAGTAAGATCAGCAGTGCCCTGACGAGGTGGCGAACGCGAACGATGACGGGAGGCGCTGTGCAGGAGCCCGAAGCTGCCGACGCGCAGGAGGCCACCGACCAGCACGCGGACGAGGAGAGGCTGACCTGCCTGAAATGCAGGCTGGAGCTGCCCGCCAACTGGTTCGCGCGCACGCCCGGCCAGGATGGCACCTGGCGGGTGGACGGCTGGTGCCGCGACTGCCGGGGCAAGTTGCGCGCGGCCAACCGCGCGCCGGCGAAGGGCACGCGGCGCGGGGACCGGGAGTACAGCAACGCGCGCAGCCGTGCGGTGGCCGCCGCGAACCGGCGCCTGCGCGAGGAGCACGAGGCGACCTACCAGCGGTATGTGCGTGAGGCCGCCGAGCGTACGCCCCTGCCGCCGAGCGATCCGGGCGACGCGAAACGCACGCAGGATCGGATGAACGTACACGCGCAGCACGCGCGGCGTGCGGCGCAGCGCCTGCGCGAGGACCACGCGGAGGCGTACGAGGATTACGTGGAGACGGAGCTGCGCGCGCAGGGCTATGAGCCGCGTCGGCCGAGGAAGCGGTGAACCGGCCGGGGCCGCTGCGGTGGGAGCGGTGGCGCTCGCGGGCTGCATGCCAGGGCCTGCCGCTGGGGCTGACGAAGGCGTTCATCGCGGCGGCTCCGCTGGAGAGCGAGCGCATGTGGGCGCTGGGGTTGTGCGGCGGGTGCCCGGTGAAGCGGGAGTGCTATTTGTGGGCGTGGTCGGCGCGCGGGTTCGAGGGGATCGCGGGCGGGCGGTGTTGGCCGGCGGCGCGACGCAGTGTGGCGGGGAAGCGGGGGCCGGGTGCGGTGGCGGCGGCGCGGGTTTCGGCCGGCGCGTCAGGTACGTGAGGCGGTGTGGCGTCGCGCCGCCGGCTGTTGTGAGCGGTGCGGTGCGCCGTTGGCGGGGCGCGCGGCGCTGTGGTGGCGGCGCTGCGCGCCGGCTCGGGTGGATGCGAGCAATGTGATGTTGGCGTGTGGCGCGCGGGCCGGGACGCCCGGGTGCGCGGCGTGGCTGGCGGCGCATCACGAGCGCGCGGTGCGCAGCGGGTGGCTGGTGGAGCGGGGAGATGATCCGGCGGCGGTGGCCGTGCGGGTACGGTGGCGCGGTTTCGTGCTACTGGACGCTGCGGGTGGGTGCCGTCCGGCGCGGTAGCATGGCGGGGCGTTTTCGTAGGCGCGCTGACGGCCGCCGCGCCGCCGGGTTTGACCTTGGCCCGGGGGTGCGGCGGCTGTCTTGATGTCGCGGCGCAGTCGATGCGAGTGTTTCCACGCGTGGGCGTGGTTTTTCGTCACAGGTTTACAGGGCGCGGGTGTGTGCGCAGGTGGCGGCCTCTTGCGCGGCGCGGGGTGCGGCGTCTACGGTCTGCTCACACGTCCCCTCGCGCTGCCGCTGTGCGCCTGGATGCGGGTGGGCCGATCGAAGGAGGAGTCACTCGTGACGATTGCCGGTACGTGTGACCCGGTACGTTCGCTGCCCGCGCCTCGGTTGCGCGTGGTGCCGTATACGGGTTCGTTCATGCAGCGGCTGACGCAGGATGACACCGCGCTCGCGTTGCGCGCGATGAACACGCCCGCGCCGTGGGATGAGGGAGAGGACGATGAGGCGCTGGCGCGTGCGGCGCTCGCGCGGCGCTGGTGGGCGGTGCGCTGGCAGTGGTATGACCCGGAGATCCTGATGGGGATGCGCCGGCGGCTGAGCGAGGGCGTGCGCGTGGGGGTGGCGGAGGTGGTGCGGCGTATGCGGGTGGATGAGCGGCGGCACAACGCGGCGGTGCGCGCGGAGTTGGCGGCGGTGCTGGACCGGTTGGACGCTGCGGCGTTTCGCGCCGGGGTCGAGTCGGCGGTCACCCGCACGCTGGGGCGGCAGTTTTACCGGAGCCGTTCGGTCGCCGGTGTGCTGCGCGCGTTGCGCGCTACCCTGTAGCAGGGGTGTCGGGTTCCCGCTGTCGAGGCTACTCCGGCGGGTCGCGCCGCTCTCTCTCCCCCCCCTTGAGACGCGGCGCGGAAAAGGGGTCCTGGGTCGGCGCCGGCCCAGGACCCCGTGGTTTTTCAGGTGTAGAGCCGGTATCCGCCTTTGAGGACCAGTGCCTCGCGCACCCGCAGTTCGTCCCACACGGCGTACTTGTCGTTGACGTAGTCCAGCGGTTTGGGGAACCAGGAGTGGAACGTGATGCGCGCGGCGCCGCTGCTGGAGACGCGGATCATCGCGGCGACCTCGGCGACGCCGCACAGCAGTGACGGGATGGGCCCGGGTTGCGCCGTCTCCTCCTGCTCCATCAGTGCGATGAGTTCGGTAGGCAGGTAGGCCACGGTCAGCGCGTGGGCGAGGTATGCCCTGGCGGCGGTGCGCGCGTCCCAGATCGGTAGTTTCCCGCCGCTGATGCGTCCGAGCGGGGCGGGGAACCATAGGCGGCCGGTTTGCAGGTGCGCGGCTTGGCGGCTGACGCGGCGCCAGGCGGCGAAATCGCCGACGCTGGCCAGCAGGTAGCTGCGCGCGGTGGTGGCCTGGTCGGTTTTGGCGCTCATCGTGGGTTCTCCTCGGGTTCACGTGACGCCAAGGCTACGACCGGCAGTTCGCCGTGTCAAGCATCATACGTTGATACTCATGCCAGTTGTCGCGGTAGGAATGTGCTTGATAATACTCTGGCCTGCGCAGACACCGGAACGTGGCACGCAACCGCCAGAGGCTTGACGTAGCGAAGCGTGCCTGATTAGGGTGTTGGGTCACACATAAACGCACCACCAGCGCAGCAAGGGAGCCCTCACCTTGTCGTCCACGGCAACGCTGCCCGTCCTCAAACAGCCCGAACCCATCACCGCCGACGGCGTCGAAGTCAAAGTCATCACCCTCACCGCCGAACTGGCCGAAGAACTCATCGCCGCCAACGCCGGCAACCGCAACGTCTCGGAAGAGGAAGTCGCCCGCCACTGCCGCAACCTGCTGAACAACCGGTGGAAATTCAACGGCGACACCTGGCGCATCGACCTGCACGGCAGATTCATCGACGGACAACACCGCGTCCACGGCTACCTGCGCGCCATCGCGATGCTGGAGGCCCAGGGCCTAGAGCCCTTCACCATGCCCATCATCCTGGTCACCGGCCTACAACCGGAGGCACGCGCCACCATCGACCTGGGACGGCGCCGCTCCCTGGCCGACGAACTGCGCATGCGCGGCTACAAGGACACCACCCACCTGGCCTCTTTCACCAGCCTCGTATGGAACTACGACGTCTACGCCGGTGACCTGCGCGAGGCGGCCGGACGCTCCAAGGGCCTGCCGTCCGTGCCCGAACTGCTCGGCCTGTGGGACGAGCAACTGCACAGCCTGTTCGCCGACCCGCTCACCACCCAGGGCAACGACGAAGAGGACCCCGACCTGCTCTCACGCGGACGCACCCTGGCCGCCGGATGCCGGATGCCGGTCAGTAGCTGCATGCTCGTCCTCTGGATTCTCGACCAGGTCGACCCCATCGACGCGCAGTTCTTCATCGACCGGCTGACCACCGGGGACGGGGTGAGTACGGATGATCTGCGCACAAACCCAATCTTCAACCTGCGCCGGCTGATCCACAATAAAAGGAAAGTCAAAAAAATGCGCGTCCCGTCCTGGCTGTGGGTCGCCTGGACGCTGCGCGCCTGGCACCACTTCCGCAACGGCCAGCGGGTGGAGAACATCACTTTCACCGCCGGCGGCCAGAACCCTGACCCGTACCCCCGGCCGCTGAACGAACTGCACTGAGAGCGGGGGGCGAGGATGGCGACGCGACGCGAGAGGACACGGACAGTAGTGGCGACGGCGGTGGCGATTCTCCCGCTCGGTGCCACCGCGCCCGCGCTGGCGAACCACGAGGTGCCCGCCGGGGCGCGCGCCGCCCTCAGTTTCGTCGACATGGTGTGGGTGGTCGGGGTGATGATGGTGATCCTGCCCGCCGTCCAAAAGCGCCGGGAACGCACAGAGCAACACCACGACGAGGACGGACCCGGCACGTGAACGCGATCGCGGGCACCCTCACGCACATCGGCATGCTGCTCTGGGTGGCGGGTGCGGCATGCACCTACGTCCTGCCGCGTCAGAAAGCCGTATGCGTCTCCCTCGCGTTGGCCACCGGCAGTCTGCTCTGCTACACCGTCAGCGCGATCCTGGCCGACGACACCCCCATCGCCCTGCTGGAGGCCACGTTCACGGGCGTGGCCGCGTGGGCGTGGTGGACGCGCGGCGGCGGCGACGGCACCAAGCGCCGGCTGCGCCGCCTGCGTGCCCGGTTCCGCGCGGTGCGACGCACCGCACCGGTTACGACATGACGAGGGGGGCCGACCGTGTCGGTGCTCTGCATGGTGCTCGCGCTCGTGCTCGCGGTGCTCGGCGTGGTGGTGCCGGGCTGGCCGGGCCTGGGGTGCGCGCTGGCGGCTCTGCTGCCGCTCGCCGTGCTGGCCCGGCGCGCACGACACCGGCGGTAGGCTGCCACAGCGGTGTAAGGCAGGGGGTGTTCGGGGGTGGGTATGTGGCGGTCGACGTTGGGTGCGGCCTCTGCGGTGCTGGGGGCGTCCTCGGCTCTGGCGGTGCTCACGTTCCTGGTGGCACTCGGGGTTTTCCGGGGTCCGGCGCACATGTCGTGGTCGTGGTCGCTGGCTCTCGCGGGGGTGCTGGGGGGTGTGCCGGCGGCCCTGGGGTGGCTGCTGGCGATGGTGATCGTGCTGGCGGGGCTGGGGCGAGCGGCGTGGGGATCGGCGCGCCGGCGCGTCGCGGAGCACCAGAAGAAGGCTTGACACAGTTGAGTGACGCGCTTACGGTGGCTGTGTCGCCACCGCCTGGAAGGGAGCACCATGACCGCCACCGACACCCCGCGCACACCCGTCGCCCGGCGCCTCGCCGAGCAAGCCGCCGCCGAACTGCGCGAAGCGCTCACCGCCGCCGGGTTCACCACCGCCGAACTGCGCAACGTGCGCGGAGACACCACCGCCAGCGCCGAACCGTTCGTCGCCCTCGGGCGCCTGACCCCGGCCGCCGCGCTACGGCTCGCCGAGATAGCGCGCGCCGGCACCCCGCAGTAACATCAACGCCAACCCCTCCACACCGCGCGGCCCCGCGTACGGGCGGGGCCGCGCGGCCACCCGACGGCGTGACTCAGCCGGTGTACACAGCATTTCGCGGCCACCTCTGGAACTGGACACTGCATGCAGACCCCACCCGCGCGCCACACCGGCGCCCTGCTGATCACACCGCACATCGCCGACAGCCTGATCGAGCAACACCCCCACTGGCCCACCCGCAAAGACCCCGACCTGGACGTGGTCTTCACCCTCGAATCGCGCAGCGCCAACACCGGCAAAGGCCCGGTCACGCGCCGCGACGCCACCGCGCTGATCCCCGTGAACGACGAACTGCGCGCAGCGCCACTGATCGCCAAGCAGATCCAAGCCGTCGTCGACCAGTTCCCGACCCGGACCTTCGCCGGTCACATCCAGGCCACCCCCGACGACGGCACGCTGCCCTGGCGTTACACCGTCAACCGGCGCACACGCACCGTCGAGATCATCAAACCCCGGACACTGCTGCTGTGGCCCGGAGACCCCGAGCCCGGCGCGCCGCCGCGCACGCCCAGCGGCCTGGCCCGACGGATCATGGCGTTCTTCCAGGCGCACCCCGGGGAGTTTTTCCACGGCGCGGAAGTCGCCCGGCGCCTTAAATCCCCGCCCGCGTCCCTGTCCAACGCGATGCGCCGCCTGCACGAGCAAGGGTTGCTGGACGAACAGTGGAATCTGTTGCCGACCGGGCGGGCCACGACCCGCGTGCACCAGTACCGCGTCACCGCCAAGGGCCTGGCGTGGCGCGCCTAGCCCCCGGGGTGGGGGAGGGCGCGTACCTGCTGGCGCACTGGCTGGAGCACTACCTGGACGATTGCCCCGGCGGGGTGTTCCCCGAAGACCTCGTGCTGCGCAGCGGCGCGTTCGTGCAGGCGCATTTCCCCGAGTACACGGCCGCGCTGCGAACGCAGCGCACCGACACCCAGCAGCTGCTGCGCGCGGTGGGCGCCGTGTGGGCCGATACCGGGGAGACGGTATGAGAATCCTGCTCGCGGGCGACACCCACCGCAACCCCCATCACCTGCTGTACCTGCTGGGTATCGCGGTCGACGAGGGAGTAACGATCGTGTTCGTGGTCGGTGACTTCGGCGCGCTGGAGCACACCAGCAAAGGGGCTGAGTTCTTCGAAACCACCCAGCATTACGCGCAGCAGTGCGGTATCACCGTGTACTTCCTCGACGGCAACCACGACAAGACTTCCCTGGTGATCGAGCGTTACGCCGACCGGCTCGACGAGGAGGGGTTCCTCATCTGCCGGCCCCGGGTGCGTTACGCGCCGCGCGGGCACCGCTGGAGTTGGGGCGGTGTGCGGTTCATGGCGTTCGGCGGCGCGTACAGCGTGGATAAGATGCTGCGCCTGGAATGGGAGCACCGCGAGCGCAAACGCCGCATGGAACGGGTCGTCAAATACGGCTCGACGGTCAACCCGGACACCTCGGGCATGCACTGGTTCCCCGAGGAGCAGGCCACCGAGCAGGACGTGCAGCGTATCCTGGCGGCCGACTCCTCCCCGATCGACGTGCTGCTCACCCACGACAAACCGAACGGTGCCACGCCGCCGGGCTGGACGTACAACCAGCCGGATGAGTGCTATCCGAATCAGGAACGCATTCAGCGCCTGGCGGAGGCGCTGCGCCCGAAACTGCTGGTGCACGGGCATCTGCACTACCCGTATCAGCAACTGGTCCCGATCGGCGGCGCCGCGCGGATGCAGGTGATCGGCTTGGACTGCGACGGCCCGAGCTTCTATCCTCACTATGATCCGACGAATTCGTGGATGGTCCTGGACCTGGACGAGCCCCCGTATCCCCTGGAGGCGGCAGATGGCGTACCGACGGCGTGACCCGACCGCCAACACCGGGTGCGTCCGCTGGCCGGTAGACCAACCGGGCGTCATCGACACCGGCGAGGGCGGCATGAGCGTCTACGCGTTCTGGACTCAGGCACCCGACTTCGACAGGGAAGACTTCGTCGTGTGCTGCGAGGGTTTCGAGCTGCGCGCCGAACTGCGCGACACCCCGATCAGTCCCGACCCACAGCGGTTCGAGCGCAACCTGCTCGGGGCGCTGCTGCTGGGTACCAGCGGAGGCTCCTGGTTCGACCACGCCGCCGACCGAACCTGGCAGGCCGCCACGGGCGATCTGACCGAGGCGGGCCAGATCGCCGTCGCAACGCTGAGCCGGATCTACGGCCGGGAGGCGACATTGTTCACCGCCCTGGACACCTAGTCGCCCGGTGACAGAGCCCTTCGTCAATGATACAAATGTGTTCATGCGTGAACCGATCCAAGTCACCCACAACACCGTGCCTTTGCTGCGCGCCCTGTGCGAACAGCGCCGACTGTGGTACGGCTACGAACTCGCGCAGCACACCGGCCTGCGCAGCGCCACCCTCGGCGTCCTACTGCACAGGCTGGTGGAAATCGGTTGGGCCGCCCGTCAGCAGGAGAGCGAGCAGGCGTGGCGCGCACGCCGGGCCCGCACCGCACGCCGCACGTACTTCATACTCACCGACGAGGGCGCCACCGGCGCCCGGCGCATCCTGAAGGACCAAGACAGATGAAACACCCCACCCCCTCCTAGTGGGCTTGAGCCGGAGACGCCGGCCGCCCCGAGAGGGAAAGCATGTCGCGCACCGCGCACCACGTGCGGTACGAGCACTGGAACATCCGCCGCCCCGACTACTACTGGGCGCCGCGCTGGCGCCTGGAGGCAGGGGTCGAGTTCTACCCGCACCGCAAAAGCGGCGGCGGCGGGTGGGTTCTGGCCCGGCACGAGGAGATCCTGGGCAACGTCGTCTACGACCTGCGCTACTACGCCGGGTGCAAGCGCGTCCCGCGCAAGATCGTGCGCCGCACCCCGGACTGGGGCGGCTGGCCCTACGCCTGGGGGCACGGCGGGATGGCGGGTGTCAAGCACTGGGCCGACCAGATCGAAGGCGGCATTCGGGCCGCCGCCCGCGACTACGCCCGCGCCGCCGTCAAAACCCACCGCGCCGGCGGCGACGTCGAAGAACTGCTGGAACCGGACGGGCGCACCCGGGGCAGCGCGCTGTACGAGGCGTGGTAGCATCACCGGCACAGGCTAAGGGACGCACCGAAACGCAAAAAAGGCGGCGACCGGCCTCCGGGGTTATCCGGGAGCCGGTCGCCGCCTTATGCGGTCACAGGGGTGTGGGTGTCGTACTTGCCGCGTTTGACGTCCTCGACGAACTTGAGCCATGTGCCGGGCGTGAACCACAACGCGCCGTTACCGTGCAGTTTGGAGTCGAGCAGGGCCACGCCGTCGGGCAGCAGCGCGACCTCGATCGCCTCGTTGTGGGTGCCCGAACCCAGTTTCACGATAGTACTCATGGCCATATGGTAACACCCTGATTAAAGGCGCGCCACCCTGTCAAGTCAAGGGGTTCACACGTGGAGCGCTGCGGAGGTCACCGGGCCCACGATCCCGTCCACCATCAGGTGTTTAGCGGTCTGGAACCGGCACACCGCCGCCTCTGTCAGATCCCCTGCCACCCCGTCAAGCGGGCCCGGGGAGAACCCGGCGGCCAGCAACGCGGTCTGCACCCGCGCCACCCACTCGTCCAGCGCCGTCCACGTGCGCGGACCCGCGACCCCGTCCGCCCACTGCACCTGCGCCAAGTGCGCCTGCTGCCATTCCACCAGCGCGCCGTGGGTACGCGGCCCGAACGCCCCGTCCGCCGGCCCCGGCCAGCACCCGGCCATCGCCAAATCCCGCTGCAACCGCATCACCAGCGGGCCACTGGCCCCCTCACGCACCGTCGCGGGCACGCCCGGTGGCACCTCTACCGGGCTGCTCGACTCCCACTGGCCGAACGCCTGCGCCGTCGCCTCGTCCAGATCCACATCCGCGTCCGCGACCTTCTGCTCCACCGCGACCTGCCGGATCAGCGCGCGGCTCTCCCACCGGCCGCCCGACCAGGCGTAGGTCTGCCACAGGTGCGCGAACCCCGCGTCGGCAGCGGCCTTGACCACCTCGTAGCCGCCGTACACCCCGACCCGTGCGTGCGAGCCCTCGGCGTCGGCCGCCCCGTGCAGGAAATCGAGTACCGCCGTCACCTGCGTAGCGTCAGCGTCGAAATCCGCCGAGTAGTAGATCGGGATGTCCGGGGGCGCGCCGACGGAGGTGGCCTGCGCGCGCGCGTTGCGCGCGGTGGACAGGCCCGCCGCGTAGCCGCCGAGCATGAAATTCGCGGTGCTCTCGTAGTTCAGGACGATCGCGATGCCGGCCGCGTGCAACTGCGCCGCCTCGACCGCCGTGAGGTCTTTGCTGTTGTGGTAGCCGGACGTCCCGTCGCTGGAGAGGTACCGGCACGCGAATTTCACGCCGGCCTGCGCGAGCGCACCGGGAGCCGGGCGCGCGAAAGAGTAGTCGACGCCGGAGATAGCCGTCATAGCAACGCCTTTACGTGTTGGAGTGGGCCTGGGCGTGATCGTCCTGGGCGTCCAGATGCGCGTGCAGGCCCGCCAGCTCGTGCAAAATCGCCTCGGTGTCGCGGTAGGTGTCCTGTGCACGCCGGTCAGACGCTTTGGCCTGCGCGTTCTGCCCGACGATGATCACGGGCAGCAAGACGAGCTGGAGGAAATTACTGGATACCCAGGCGATGATGATCGTCAGGTTGTGGGAGGCGATCGCGGAGGGCAGCGAGAGCAGCGCCAGCAGCGTGAAGCAGTAGGCGCAGCTCATCGTGCCCACCAGCAGCGTGATGCGCAGCGCGAGGTTCGCGTTGAAGCGTTGCCACGCGGTGCGCCGGGGGTACTGCTCGGCGCTCGTCGCCGGCCCGGGTGAGCGCCGCTGCGCGATATGCGGGTGGGGGACGTGCCGGTACAGGCTCACAGCGCGCCCCCGTGCAGGACTACCGCCAGCACCACGCCGGTGATCGCGACCAGCAGCGGCAGCAGCCAACGCCAATGCTCCTGGCGTTCGCGTTGCGCACTGCGGGTGGCGTTGCGCGCGGTCTGGTCGGACTCCACGCGCCGCTCCAGCGTGTCGACCCGGTGGTCCAGCGCCGTGAGGTCCGCGCGATCCGCCTTCAGGTTCAGCACGGTGAACATCGCGTCGATCTTGCGGTCGAGTTTCTCGATCACTTCCTTGAGCGTGTAGCCCACGTCCGGTCCGTGCGGTTCGCTCATCGCGTCCTTTCCTCCTCGTGGCGGCGGGATGGGGCAACGAGGGGGCAGGCTAGGAGGAGACCCACAGGACGGAGAGAAAACTGTCCTGGTCGACACCGATCTGCGTGGCGAGGTTGCCGCCGGTGTTCTGGTATCCCTGGAGTTCCAGGTAGTCGCTCGCCGAGCAGGCCACGATGAACCCGGCCGTGCTGATCGACACACCGTGCGCGGTGGAGGCGGAACCGACGAGGCTATACGGGCCCTGAATCGTCGAGCCGTTCTTGACGATCTTCGCGCCGCGATCGCCGGAGGTGTTCAGAGCGAACGCGACGGTGCCGGACACAAGGTACTTCCCCGGTACTTGGATCGTGTACCGGGAGTTACTGGTCACATTGGAGTGGCCGCCGTAGTTGTCGATCGTGGACGAATCAAAACCGATTGATGTCCACGCGTTTGTTGGGACGGTGGTGGTAGCGCTGCTCTGCACCAGCACCGCGATCGGCGGATTAGACAGGAAACTGCCCTGCGCCAACAGCAGCGTCTCGAAAGTCGAGGCCACACCCCTCCTATGCCAGCACCGTGACACCGGTCGCAGGCCACAGCCCCACGCCCGGCCACGTGCCGCTGTAGTCGATCTGCGCGACGGAAGAGACCTGCGGCCCCGGGGCCGCCTGAAGGGTGACGGCGGAGGCGTAGAAGATCGCGGTAGCCGGGGGCGTGCCGCGCTGGTATACCCCGACGGTGGCGTACACCGCCGTGGACGGCGGTGTACCGGTCACCGCGAGCCGCGTCCAGGTGTTCGCCGCCACGCTCGTCGTCGCGCCGGTCGCAGAGGAGATGAACCCGCCGCTGAATCCCGCCGCCGTGTACCAGTTGACGATGATCTCGCAGTTCGAATACCCGGTCGGCGAGTAGAACCAGCAGGTACCGGTGTAGGACTGCTGGAGGTTGACCGCCTGAAGCTGCGATTCGATGTCCACCGACGCGGAGACCCCGTTGGGGGTGAACTTCCCCGAGAACGGCAACCCGCCCTGCGTGAACGCACTGGACTGGACCAGTGTGCCGTTGCCGGCGTTCCAGAAGTCCACGCCGCCCGAGAAGTCGAAGTTCGGGTTGAGCACGGGCCCGGGTTGCACGGTGGCGTCCAGCACACCGACCAGCCGCCGATCCGGGGTGTTCGTGGTAATCAGGGTACTGACGCGGGCGCCGCTGTCCTGCCAGGTGTGCACCACGCGGTTGTTGCGCGCCCCGGGCGTCCCCGTGCCGTTGGAGTTGTCGTAGATCGTCAGCGGCACCGCGTGCCCGCTCGCGCCCGCGCTCCAGCTCGTCGACCCGGTCGCGCGCGTGAGCACGGTCGGATTACCGGGAAACACGTCCACATCGTCCGACAGCCACGCGTAGTTGTTCAGGTCGCTGCCCGGCTGGGAGAGCACGATGTGATACGTGGTGGCGTTGGTCAGCCCGGTGGCGGGCAGCGGCACCGAGATCACCGGGATGCGGGTGAGCGTCGCCGTCAGATAGGACGTCGGGTTCAGGTCAAAGACCTGCCAGGTGTCCGTACCCGAGGAGAAGATCGCGAACATGGACTGGACCAGGGACTGATCCGGCAGCGTCCCGTTGTAGGTGCCGCGAAACCAGCTCCCGGGCCCGGAGGAGTCGAAACTGAGCGACTGGAGATCGTTGGTCGGGGAGAAGGAGGGGACCGTCCAACCACCCACGATGAACAACCCGCTGTCGGCCGCGACGATGCCGCCGCTGGTGGCCACCGGGCTGCTCGGGCCGGCCTGCCACGCCCCGAGGCTGCCGTTGGTGTTGATCGGTGCGTAGTACGTGGAGGCCGAGACCGTCACGGTGGCGTTCTGACCGCCGGTCACCACCAGGAAGTTCCCGATCACGGCGACGCTGGGGAAAGTGACGGCGATCGGCAGCGGCGGCCCGCTGTTCCAGGAAGTGATCTGCCCGTTCTGCGTCTGCGCCCAATACACGGTGCTGAGCGTGGTACCGCCGCTAGAACCCCCGACCAGGTAGACGTAACTATCGTTCCAGGTGGCGGCACCGCTGGTGGTGGATTCAATGGCCTGGGGCAGGGAAGTTTGCTGCGCCCACGCGCCCACGGTGCCGGCACCGTCCCAACTGGCGGTGTACACGGTGGCCTGGTCGACGCTGTTGACCCCGCCCATGCAGATGATCGTGTCGCTGGTCGCGGCGGCGGCGGCCGAGGACAGGCCCTGCGGCAGGGAGGGTTGCGCGACGGCGGTGCCCAACGTGGCACCGTCGTAGAAGTAGCTGAACACGTTGCCGACCGGCGGGCCGGTGAAGGTGGTGCCACCGACGGAGACCATGTAGTTGCCCGACAGCACCACGTTGGTGTTGGGGAACAGCAGACTGGTCGCGCTCACCGACGGGAAAGACCACCCCACGCTCGTCCACGCGCCGATGTGGAAGGCGCAGTTGCCAGCGCCGGCGAGCGCGTTGCCGGTGTCCTGCACGACCGGTGCCGTGTTGGACGGGCCCGCGACGGCGGTCAGCGCCGCCTGCTGCACCAGCCAGGACGCCGGCACCCGGGTCTGGGTGACCAGCGTCCCGGGCACCCCGGCGTTGTTGGTGTACAGGCTCACGATCAGGTCAGCGCCAGTGCCACTGGGCAGCAGCGGCAACACGACGCGCCCGATCGCGGTGCCGGACATGGTGAAAGGCTGCGCGAGATCGTAGGCGTCCAGGTGGTAGGTCCAGTCGGTGCCGCCCAACCCGTTCGGCGTGAGAATCGCGTTGCCCTGATACACCTCGCTGCCGGCGTGCATCCCGAGGAACTGGTTGATCTGCGCGGAAGCGTCCACCGCGCCGTTGTCGCCGAGCAGGCCGGCGCGCGCAGCGGACCAGTTGGGCGTCGCCACCGCTCACCTCACCTGCCTCTCTTACGCGACGGAGGTGAGCAGGCCGTTGGTGTAGGAGTAACTGCGGGAGGAGTTCACGTACTGGTTCGCGCCCTGCGCGACGGTGTACTCCTGCACCTGGCTGGGCGTACCCGCGCCGTTGTAGGTGAAGATCGTCCACCGCGCCCCGGAATCCTCATAGGTGTGCAGCAGACTGCCGCTGGTTCCCGAGTACACCTGGTACACCAACCCGTAGGTCTGCGCGGCCCACGTCGTGCCGTTCGCGCTCGTGGACGCCCCGGAGACCTGGTTCGACTTGAGCCAGGAATAAAGGTTGGAGGGATCACCCACCGCGTTCATCACAATCCAGTACGTGGTGGCGTTCGCCAGCGGCGCGGACAGCGGCATGCTGACGTTCAAACTGCCGGCGGAGGTGAAGCTGCTGGGCACCTGGATCGTGGCGAGCACCGTGCCGGACGGAGCGCCCGCGTTGTTGCTCTGCAACGAGACCGTCAGGGGTGTCGGTGAGCCTGTGACTGCGAAGTCGAGCACCACACGGGTGCTGGTATACGCACTGGCCGTCGTGAACGACTGCGCGATGTACAGGCTGTTGGTGCTCGTCGACCCGGAACCGAGCGTCGTCTGCGCGTTCTGGCTGGTGCCGGTGTAGGCGAGGGTGACCGCGTGCGTTCCCAGGAACTGGTTGATTTGATTGGCGAGCGGCGGCTGCCCAGAGGTCGCGCCGTCCCACGAGAGCGTGGCCATGATCCCCGCTCCCTAGCGAATCTTTTCCAGGTACCCGCCCTGGCATGAGATCGTGTTGGACGCGGACGCCGTTCCCCACGTGAACCCGACCGACAGCGCACTGTTCGACGAGGATGACACGGTCGTGCCGACGCCGGGCGTCCCGACGAACGTGCTCGTCGCATCCGTGCTCGTCGATGTGTCCAGGTTCAACCTGATCACGGCGGTGACCACCGTCGTGGAGCGGAAGTTGACCACGGCGTCGTAGTAGAACGGCGCACTGGTCAGCGTGCCGGCCGTGATCGCCGGGATGGACGCGATCAACGTTCCGCCGGTGCCGCCCCAGTACAGCGCGAACGTCATCGTCGGCGTCCCGGTCGTGGAGTAGACCCCGTACCCCACGACGCGGTACACGGAACCGGTTTGCGGGTCGTTGCCCGGCACGGTGACCGTCTCCAACGTGCTCAGCGCCGCCGTGTTGGAGATCGTCGTAGATCCGGTGATGGCGCTGCTGACCGTTTTGATGGGCAGGAACGACCACGTGCCGCCGACCCGGTAATACAACCGGTTGTTGAGTGTGTCCAGGCCGCCGACACCGTTGAGCGGCGTCGTGCCGAACGAGCCGTCACTGACCGCGCCGGCCACCTGCGTCAGAGGGCTGCCGGGCGCGTAAATGGCCGTGGACGTGTTGCCGCCGAACTGCGTGCCGTTATCCGCGCTGCAATCGCTGATGTGCACGGAACCGGTATTGGTGCCGAAATTCACATGCGCGCCGGTCGGTGTCGCGCCACCGGTGTAGGAGCCGCGAACGTTGTCCAGGAAAACAGTGGACGAAGCCAGTGGCGCGTTCACGGTGACACCGTTGGAGATCGTGGCGTTCGCCGTGGCGTTGAAGATCAGGACTTCCTTGAGCGTACCGAACTGCGGGCCGAACACGATCGCGTCCTGCGCGGTCGAATATCCGCCGAAGAAACCGCCGACGTACACGTGAGTGTTCTTAAAGTGGATGTCGCGCGCCGTGGTGTCCACGAAGATCGTGTTGCCGCCGTTGAGGTTAGTGGTCTCCAGTTTGGAACTGACGAAGTAGAGGCTGTAGGGCTGGCCGATGTTCGTGCCCAGGCCGCGCTCCACACGGACCGCCCCCGTTTTGTACTGCTCCCACCGGCATCCAAACAGGTAGATGTTGTTGACGGTGTCCGCGCTGTACCCGAAACCGGAGGTCGCGGCGGAGTTGCGCAGCCACAGGTTCGGGGCGGTCGTGTTGGCGGTGGTGGACCCGTTGGTGTCCCACAGGACGTTGAAATAACGGCTGTCCCAGAATTCCGCGCAGTCCTGCACGACGTCCGCGCTACCGGTGAACCGCACATCCCGGAAACACAGGTTGTCGGCGTAGTACGTCTGAATGAGCGTCCCGGTCAGCGAGTTGCCGCTGAGCGTCAAATCCTCCAGCGAGCAAAATTCGCAGTGCGTCGCGGCGGTGGTGTCCGTGGACGGCCCCGACATGGAGATCACCGGACCGGCGGACAGCCGCTTGATGATAGTCGCCGCCTGGCTGTGGCCGATCAGCCGCACGCCTTTGTATCCGCTGGTGCCGTTGTTCAGGACGATCGCGGCGGTCGTAGAACTGACCGGTGTGACGGCGTAGGTGCCCGGCGGGAAGTAAACCACGCCGCCCGTGGACGCCACGGCGGTGATCGCCTGGTTGATCGCGGAAGTGTCGTCGTTGGACCCGTTAGCCAGCGCGCCATAGTCCTGCGGCGTGACGAACCCGGCCAGGTACGGCATCAGGAAACCCCCGTCAGAAGACCGTTGGTGTACGAGAGGGTCCGGGTGGACTGGAACGGGGACGCGGGGTTTTGCGCGGTGGTGTATTCCGTGATGGTTGCCACGCGGCCGAAGGCGTCGTACGTCAGATGCGTCCAGCGGGCGCCGGAGTCCTCGTAGAGGTACTGGACCTGGCCGCTGGTGCCCTGGTCGTACACCTGGTACATCAGCCCGTAGGTCTGCGCGTTCCATGTGCTGGCGTCCGTGCTCACCGACGCTCCCGAGGTTTGATTCGAGTGCTGCCAGGCGTAGTAGGCGCTGGCGGTGCCGACCGGGGAGAGCACGAGCTGGTAGGTCGTGCCGGGGGACAGGCCCGTGACGGCGAGCGGGAACTGGACCCAGAACGAGGAGGAGTACACGTACTGCTCATTCAGCGCGACGCTGCCCAGCGCGGTTCCGGCCGGGGCTCCGGCGGAGCTGGCGTACAGCGAGAGGGCCAACGGCGCGATGCTCGCGGTCACCGGGGAACCGCCCACTGTGCTGACCTGGAGGTACACGGCGCCGACGGTGGTCTGTGAGGAACCGGTGGTGAACGACTGCGCCAGGTACTGGCCTGTGGTCGAGCTGTACACGCCGCTGCCGGTGCTCTGCGAGGCGCGCGAGACTCCCGCGTACAACCACGTGGAAGTGTGCGTTCCCAGGAACTGGTTGACCTGTCCCGCGTTGGCGGCGCTGCCGGCCGAGGCCGCCAACCAGTTGGCAACCACCATCTCGTCTCCTACGGGCCGAATCCCAGGCTGACCTCCAGGATCAGCGTGTCCGTGGTAGGCACTGTCACCGTCGGGGAGAACGACCAGTGGTCAACCATCGCGCCGCTGTTCGTGGTCGAGGTGGCGTTGGCGAACATGCCGGCCTCGCCGACCGTCCAGGTCACCGAGGGCGAGGGGAAGTAGAAAAGCCACGTCGCCTCGCCGGCGATGCTGCTGGTCGCCGGAAACGACGCCCCGGCGCCCACGACGACGCGCCCGAGTTCCGCTTGCAGCGCGGTGTCGCTCTTGACCACAGCACCAGTGCCAGAGCCCACTGCGCCGTACAGCGGGGTGAGGTACGTGGGGGTGGTCACGCCCAGGGCGCTGGCCTGGTCCTGAATACCGGACCACACCAAAGCTGAGGCAAGCACCGTGTATCCGGTAGTGCACACTACGTTGTCGCCTTCGCGGCGATCGCGCACGCTGCCGTCCGGGCGCAGCACCGTGAGGGTCAGGTGCCCGCGCACCGGGACCGGGTCGCGCCCGCTCAGCTCCACAGCACGCTGTTCCACTGTCCCTGGTCCCATCCGGGGTTGAGGTTCGCGGTGGCGAACGCGCTGTCGGTGACGGTCACGCTCTCGTCGACTTCGGCGAAGTCGCCGAGCCCGTTGATCAATTGCGCGCCGTTGTTCTGGCCGTTCTGCTGGTTGAGGGTGGCGATCACATCGACGAGGGTGTAGGGGCGCAGTACGCCCGGCATCCCGACCTCCCTAGATGCGCACGGCGGTGATCTGGGCCTGGCGGTACCCGCCGTCACCGAAGGTGATCTGGTTGGCGACCACCAGGAACGTGTCGTTGATGCCCCACGAGTAGGAGTTCTGCGAATCCGGGACGAACCGGTTGATGACCTGGCAGGTCTGCCCGGCACGCACCCACCCCACGAAATCCTCCGTCGTGGTGAACGTGATGCGCTCAGCGGCGAAGGCGTACTCGGTGCGTTCGCGTTGCGCGCGTGCGAGCGCCATCGGGACGGTGACCAGGGAGGTGTCGTTGATGTACTCGGCGAACACCCCGCCGTTCGGCCCGTTGTACTGCACCTGGCTGGCGCGATCGGACGCCTGCGCGACGATCGGAACCTGATAGTCGTACCAGATTTTGAGCACCGTCCCGGACGCGGGCGCGGCAACGGTGTTGATCAGGTAGTAGGCGCCGATCGCGTTCTGCACGACCTGCCACTGCGCGGTGGAGGTGGCGCCGGCCGCGACGGTGACGACCTGCGCGACAGCGACACCGTTGACGTGCAACACCGGCGTGCCCGTGACGATGAACCGAAGCGGCCAGGAGTTCTGCGTCCCGTTGCCCAGCCACGTGTCGGTCGGCGGGTTGCTGGTGTGGTAGTAGCGGACCGTCTGGTTCGCGCCCTGAACCAGAATCCTGTTGTGTACGGAGGTGCCGTCCCACTCGTACCCGAAGGTCGAGTCGGCGTAGAAGTGCCCTTCGGTCAGCGACCCGCCGACGGTGGGGGTGGTGGTGAAGGTCACGCCGGAGGACTGCGCGGTGGTGGAGTCGTAGAAATGCAGGCGCCTATTCTCGTCCACGTACCAGCCGTAGGGGGTTACCTGCCCGGCCAGGGACGCGAGCCGGCGCCACGCGTCGGACAGTGTGGTGTAGTTCAGCACGAAGCTGGCCAACTGCACGCCGGGGGCGACGAACCCGCCGTTCGCGATCTTCGCGGCGGTGATCCCGCAGTTGGCCTGCGCGGTCAGGTCCACCACGATCGCGTCCACGGTCCACCCGATGTACGTGCCGTGGACGATCGCGTTGTCCGCGTAGCAGGTGTAGTCGGTGCACTGAAGGTCCCACTCGTTGGAGTTCGGGCCTTCCACGCGCAGCACCGGGTCGTTGATCACCCCCGCGAACAGGCTCACGTTCGCGGTGTTGTCGAACAGCGAGACCTGCGAGAGCACGGGGATGTGGAAGCTCGGGGTGGTGGTGTACTCGTCGATGAGCGGGATCAGCGCCGTGTCTCCCTGGCGCCCGAAGTTCTGGCTGACCGACAACTGGTTGTTGGCGCCGGCCCACGCCAGGTGGCTGGTGTAGTCGGTGGGTGAGCCACCTGGCGCGGTGATGGTCAACGTCAGGTTGGGCACGGCGACCATGGCGTCACATCCTGATGAACGCGCCGGCGGCAGGCAGGGCGCGTGTGGCGATCCGGGAACCGATCTTGTTGACGAGCCGGTCCATGTCGGCGTCGCCCATCACCTGGCTGCCGCGCAGGTCGACGTAGTTGCTGTAGGTCACGGCCTGCGTGCCGCGTCCCAGGTTGCTGCCGGCCAGAGTGCCGCCGGGCAGGTTGACGTTCGGGTTGATCGACGTGGTGATCGTGCCGGTGACCTGTTCAAGTTTTTTGCGTAGCGCTTCGGTCTGCGAGTCCAGACCGGTGATCAGGCCCTGCATGATCAGTTGCCCGTTGGCGACCAGCAGGATCTTGTCCCGCGCCGGCGGACCTTTCCACGAGGTCAGGTCGTGGGTGAAATTGTTGAGCCAGCCCTTCACGGTGCCCACCACGGATTTCAGACCGCCGAGCAGGCCGTTGAGGATGTCCTGGCCCGCTTTCCACAGCCACGTGCCGGCGTCGCTGAAGAACGAGACGATCGAATGCCACACGTCTTTCAGTGCTTTGCCGATGCTGCCGAGCGCGGTTTCGATGGCACCGGTAAAACCGCCCCAGATGCTGGAGGCGGCGCTGGCGACCGTGTGGCCGATTTCCCCGAGGATGGTCTTGAAAAAGCCCCAGACGTTGTTCCAGACGTCTTTCGCGATCTTCTCGACGTCACCCCACAGTTTGCTCCATTTCCCGGTGACCAGGTCGGCGAAGAGTTTGAAGAGGTCTTTCAGGAAATCCAACGCCGTGTTGATGGTCGTGGTGATCATCGTCCAGACGATTTTCACCGCGCCTTCGATGATGTCCCATCCGGCTTTCAAAGCGCCTTCGGTGTAGGTGATACCGGCGCTGATCGTCCCGGAAATCAGGTCCCACGCGACCTTCACGATCCCCCAGATGACGTCCCACGCCATGTGGAAAACGCCCTGGATGAGGTCCCATCCGGCTTTGAAGTAGCCGATCCACGGCAACACGACGATCTTGATCATGTTGGTGATCAGGTTGAGCTGGGAGCGCAGGAAACCCGAAATAGATTTCCAGTTCTCGGCGATCAGGCTGACGAGTTTCCCGCCGGTCGCGTCCCAGATCGTGGTCAGCGAACCCCAGATCGAGGAAAGATCGTCGCTGATGCGCTTCCACTCTTTTTCGAGCGGTGCCGCGATGTCCTTCCAAACGCCGGAGAAGAATTTCGCGACGGTGCCGGCGGTGCCTTTCAGCCAGCCCCAGAAATCCTCGAACCACGCTTTGACGGTTTTCCAGTGGGTGATGATCTCCAGCGCGACGCCGATGACCAGGCCGAGCGGCCCCATCAGCACCGTCAGTGCCCCGGCGACCAGGTTGACGTGCGCCTTGATCCAGCCCCACGCCTCGGCGGCGGTTTTCTTCAGCCAGCCCCAGAACGCCTCAAGCCATTTCTTGACCGTCGACCAGTGCGTGATGATCAGCAGCGCGACCAGAGCGATCGCCGTGATCACCAGGATGATCGGGTTGGCTTCCAGGAACTCCATCGCGACGCTGAGCGCTTCCATCGCTTCTTTGACCATTTTGATGATCTTCACGACGGACAGGACCGCCACGAGCAGCGTCGCCAGGGCCCCGACGACGCCGAGGATGACGGCGGCGAGTTTCTGGTGTTTGCTGATCCAATCGGCGATCGGCTGGATGATCTTCATGATCACGTCGAGCAGTTTGGTGACCGCCGGCAGCAACGCGGTCCCGATGCGGATCGCCGCGACCTGGACGGTTTCCTTGAACTGCGCGAGTTTCTGGTTGAAGTTGCTTTGGATCAGTTCCCAGCCATTGACGTCCTTGCCCGCGCCTTTCGCCGCGTCCGCGACCTTCTGGACGTTCTGCTGGAAAAGCTGGCCGTTTTTCGCCGAAAGCATCAGCATCGTGTTCAGGCCCGTGGCGCCGCCGGTCATCTTCTGCAACGCGGCGTTGAACGTCATCGCGTCCGGCTGCCCGGCTTTAAGCAGGTCGTTGAACCCGTTGGCCTTATCGGCGAGGGTCTGGAACTGCATCATCGCGTTGCGCTGAATAGGCGGCAGCGCATACAGCGCGTCACGGAACTGCTTGGCCGACATGCCCCCGGACAGGAACGAGTTCGCCAGGGACTGCATCTGCGGGGTCATCCCGGCGACCATCGCCTTGAGATCCTGCGCCGCCGCCGCCGACTTGTACCAGGTATTCAGCATGACCGTGCCGTTTTTGGTGTGCGCGGCGATCGCCTGAAGCAGGGTGTTCATCGTCCCGGTCAGGCCGTTCTTACCCAGATCCTGCGACAACTTGTTGCTGTCAATGCCCATCTGCTGCATCATCTGGATCTGCACGTTGTTCGGCGCCTGAAGCGAGCGGATGGTGTGCGCGAGATCCTGCGACGCCTGCTGCGCGCTCATGCCCTGCGCGGTCATCGTCGCGAGCGCCCCGCCGACCTGCGAGAAACTCAGGCCGGCGGCGTTGGCCACGGGCAGCACCGCCGACAGCGAAGCGCTCAGCGCCTCGGTGGTCGTCTTGCCGTTCTGCACCACCGCGATGAGCTGGTTCATCGCCGCGACCGGCGTACCGACCGACTTGCCGTAGTCCAGCATGATCGTCGTCAGGGCGTTGCTGACAGTGCCCAGATCCGCGTTCTCCGCCTTCGCGCCCTCGGCTGCGGCTTTGAGAACATCAAGGCCTTTAGCGCCGGTGAAACCGGCGGACCCGATCATGTACATGCCCTTGGTGAGCTGATCGGTCGCGGTACCGGTGGACTGCGCGATGTTCAGGATGCCGTTGCGCACGGTGGCCAGCAGCGCCCCGGTCTTGTCCATCTCCCCGCCGGAGGTGGCCAGCACCGTGGTCATCGACTGGAAGCTCGCGGCGGCTTTCGAGGTCAAGAACCCCAGCGCCCCGACACCGATCGCGGTGGTGGCCGCCGCTGTCTTCAATGCGCCGAGCGACGCCGCCCCGAGCCCGCTCTCACTGGACGCAGCGATCTGCGCGTCCTTCATCTCGGCCGTGCGGACCGTGACTTCCCTCTCGGCGAGCTGAAGGTCATCCAGCGCCTTGATCTGCGTGAGGGTGGCCTCTTTCACCGCCGCCGCCGCCGCGAGCGCGCTTTCCTTGATGACCCGGTAGGAGAACTCCTCCTCCTCGCTCAGGGCGGTGGTCGCGGCAGCCAGTTCCTCTTCCGCTTCACGCTGCAACGTCGCCCACTCCACCGCCTGCTCCTGCGCGTCACGCACAGCGGCGTTGGAGGCGGCCAGTTTCTCCTGCGCCGCCGTCTGCAACTCCACGGCCTGCGCATACGCGGCGGCGGACGCCTCGGCTTTGGCGTTGGCGGCGTCGATCTCCGCCTGGGAGCGGTTGGCCTTCTCGGCGGCCTCGGAGATGGCGTCGCCCATCGCGGTGAACGTCGCCCCGACGCGCCCGAGAATCCCGGACGCCTTATCAACCGCCTCCAGCAGCAGCAGGATCGTGACTTCCTCTTTGCCCGCCATCCCCGCCGCCCCCCTCGCGTCGCGCGTCGCGTTCGCGGCGCATGTGTTCGAAGGCGGCCTGCGTCGCATCCGGGTCGCCCCGGGACTGCTGGCTCTGCACGGACCCCTGGATTTCCAGGAACTTCATCACGTCGTTGAAATGCTGGGGCGTCCATAGAGCCCAGGCGGTCTCCAACGTGAGACCGAAGCGCGTCCACAACGCCTCGCGGGTCCACACCTCGACCGCGAGCGGATGGCTGGAGCGCCCCGAGTAGGCGGCGCGGCGAAGCTCACTGGCGAAAGTCGGCCTCCGCCTCGGCGTCGCGTTCCTGCCCCTGCTCGGCGATCTGCCCCTCGACCGTCTCGACCAGCACGTTGTACGGGCCAGACGGCAGGCGCGTGAGCGAGCGGCGTTTCGCGGACGCGGGGGAGAGCGGCAGCACCTGGTCGTGCTCGTCGGTCAGGTTCCAGTCCGTGACGGCGAGCATGAGCAGTTCGAGGCGGTAGGCGGCCTGGTCGACGGTGACGGCGGTCTGCACCGCCGTCTCCTGCTCTGGTGCCTCCTCCTGCGGGTCGCCCTCGGGCAGCAGCTTCCGGCGTGCCGCACGGTTACGAAGCCGTGCGGCCTCGGCCGCGCCCGCCGCTTTGGCGGCGTTACCGGTGCCGGTGGCACTGATCTGGATGCGCTTGCCTTCTGCCACGTCCAGGTCCGCGCCGGGCAGCGCGGCTTTCAGATCCACCCAGTACGGGCCCTCGCCGCTCGGGGAGGGCAACTCGACACGCACGGTGCCGGCGAAAGCGGACAGGAACCCCATAGGTTTCCCTTCAGGTCTTTATAGTGTGAGGTAGTTCGAATCGATGACGGTCGCGGAGATCGTCTGGAGGGTGCTCAGGTTCAGGAACGCCTCGTAGGACAGGGACGTCATGATCACGTCTTCCATCTTCACCGCGTCCGTCGCGAGCTTGATGTAAACCTTCGGAAGCGTGAAGATGATCGAGCCACCGGACGCCGGGTGCGCAAGCGTGAAGGTCAAAGCGCCGCTGGTGCCGTTGACCATCTGCGTGTAGTAACCCCACGTCGCGTCGTCCAGACTCGTGAACACCACGTCGATCTTGCCGCTGACGCGGCGGGTGACCGGGGTGAGGAACTGGAGGTTGTGGGAGGCGTTGAACGTGTACGTGGACACCAGGCCGTTCTCGACATCCATGGAGAAGTCAGTGGCCTGAAGCACACTCTGGCTAAAGAGGCTCACCGTGGCCTCGGCGAACACGAACGGCGACTCGTTCACGATCGAGATCGCGGACGGGGAGTCCAGCACGGCGGAGGACTTGGCCACCAGGTCCGCGCTGAACGTCGCCTCGGTGTCACCGTTCTGCGTGGAGATGTTGAACTTGTTGATACGCGCGCCGGCGAACTGGAGGCTGTCGAAGCCGCCCAGGTTCTTCTCCACCGTGAACGAGCTGAGGCTGTTGGCCTGCTGGACGGAGTGCGTGTACGGCGCCACCACACCGATGACCGCGACACCGGTCAGGTGCGCGTACGTCAACGCACTGTCCAACGTCAACGTGTTGGTGGTGATGTTGGTGATCTTCCGGCATTCCGCCGTCGTCGGCGTCGAGGTGTTGTTCACGTCGATCTGGATGACCTGGTTCTGCGACAACCCGGCGGCGGAGGTCACCGTGATCGTCGTCGCGCCGGCGGACGACCCGCCGCTCAGCGTCGTCGACCCGGTGCCGACCGTGCCGGTCACCCCGAAGCCGGCCTGCGCGTCCGGGCCGATCGCGCCGGCGATCAGCATCGCGCCGTTGGACGGGAACAGCGGGGCCGAGAGCGCCCCGGCGAGCTTGTACTGCCCATAGAGGGCAAACGTGTTGAGATCCCGCTGGCCGAACATGACCTTCGGGCTGAACAGGCCGACGTCGAGCTGAAGTTCGTTGCCGGTCATCGGCACGAATCCGGTGGGAACCACCGGCGTACCGAACGTGGCCTCCCTCGCCAGACCCGTCGCCGACAGCGAGCCATAACGCTCAACAACGGTAGTTGGCACACAACTCCTTTACATTCGCTTGTAGCGTTATGGCTTACGGGTGGCGCACGGGCACGTCGTCCGGCACGCTCTCGTCGAGCGGCCACGGCGTGAACAGCCGTACGGTCAGTAGCGCGGGCACCAGCCGCGCCGGCGCGGCTACGACCTCACCGGGCGACAACTCACCGAACGGCGACACCACGCGGCCCGGGTCGCCGGTGTAAACCAGCAGCACCCGCCGCTCAGCGGGCGCCGACGGCGCAGTGTTTTGCGCGGGGGAGAGGTCCACGGCTGGAGCAGGGGCCTGCCCGTCCGCTGTCGGCGCGGCCTCGTCCCGGGCCGGTTTCTTGGAGGCAGGCATCAGGGCTCCTTAAACAGCTCAGCGAGGGACGCGGTGATCTCCGGCAGCATTCGGTCGGCGACGCGCTGCGGGAACGGGTTGGGCTGCGCACCGGGATGGTTGACATGCATGCGGAACTGCCAGCCGCCGTAGTCCTCCCACGCCAGCACCCGGGCGCGCACCGGGTCGATGGGGTGCGGCGGGGTGCCCTCCACCACGTAGCGGGCGTAAGGCAGGTTGGTGTGAAACGCCAGGCGCACCCCGCTGAACGCGGTCTGCCGCTCGTAGCGGATCGAGTCGCGCAGCGCACCGCCGGTCACCGGCTTGTGCGCGCCCTGCACCGGGGCCTCTTTGCGCAGCTGTGCGAGGATCGGCGGCCCCCAGCGATCCGCCCAGCCCGCGAGCTTCGCGAACGCCTCGAACCGTTCCAGGAACGTCCTAGCCTTCGAATCGCCGGCCATGCCGACCGCGAGCAGCGGATCGCCCACACGCCCCCTGATGTTCAGGCTTGAATGAGTTCCTCGACCGTGCACGTCACCTTCGCGACATAGCGCAGCATCCGCTGGTCAGCGGTCGAATGCACCGGCGCATAGTCCCAGTCCATGCGCTCGCCGATCGCCAGCAGCGTGGAAGGGGCGCCGGTCACCGGGTCCACGACGTTCTGCACCGGCATCAACGTGTTGCGCAGCACGGCGGTCACCGAGTCGATGATCGCCGGGAACAGCGAATCGGCCTGCGCGTCGTCGGCGTACCCGAACCACGTGATCCACAGGTCGATCTTGTGCATGATTTTCTTGAACCCGCCGGTCGAGTACTGTCCGGGTTTCGCGCGCGGCATGCTCTGGCGCGCCTCGTCCGCCACCGAACCCCAGATGTACACGGTGGGCACCATGCCCTCGCCCGGGTCCGGCGGCGTGATCACCGCCGTCAGTACGCCCTCACCCAACGGCAGCGGCGTCTGGTCGAGCAGTGACTTGAGGTACTGCTGGACTGTGTTCAGAGGCACGCCGCACCCCCTCACTTTTCGCGCTTCGCGGTGAGGGTTGGACAAGCGCGGGGCCGGTGTGTATGATTAATCCCATGAGCCCCGGGTGAGCCTCTGGTTGCATGCGCCCCGGGGCCCAGCCTTGTCCCGGGCACGTCAGATGACACGCCGGTAAGGGTGTAGTAGCCGCTTGGCCGCGTCCTCGAAATCCTTGCTCGAACCCCACGAACCGACCACGCTGCCCGGCACCGCCTGCACCGCCGTCGCCGTCGACCCGCGCGCCAAAGCCTCGGAAACCGCGTAGAAGATCGTCGCCTGCTGGATACTGCCCGGCAGCGTCGAGCACATCACCCCGTAGCCGTGCGCGTAACTCAGCGGCGCGGACAGCGACAGGTACCCCGGCCCGGAGACCACGGACGCCGCCGTGCAGGTGACGACCTCCTGCACACCCTGGTCGTAGAGGATGCCCGTCGCGCCCGTGGTCGACCCGCTCGGCGGACCCCACCCGGTGCAGTCATCCACATGGATCAACCTGTCCCCGGCAGCCGCCGGGGAGACCAGCGACGTATGCGGCCACCCATTGATGTAAGTGACCTGAACGTCGTAAGAGTTACGGCCGAACAGCCACGTCGCGTTGCCCGGCGCGAGATACACCACCTGGCCGCCGTCGCCGCTGCCACCAGGGGAGGTGGTGCCGTACACCCCGATGACCGGTTGACGGATACGAAACTGGCTGGCCGCCAGCGGCGTCCACTGCGCCGGGAAAGAACTGGCCGGCGAAATCTGACCGCCGAGAACCGCCGTGACCGGGCCGCGCGAGAGCAACAACCATGCCCGACCCGTGTTCGTCTCCAGTTGGAAGCGGAAATCACCCGGGCCCGTGAGCTGCTCGGTGTCCACCGTCGCGTGCAACGGCTGGTTGACGTACCCCGCCGCCGAGGAGGACGCGCGCCGGCAGATGTTCAGCTGCTCCGCGTACTGCTGCTCCTGCGTCGGCCTCGTGGTGCCATCCCCGCCGATACTGGTCCACGAGATCCCGGTAGCCGCCGAACGCAGCATCGCCGGGGTCACATACGGCGTACCCGGCCCCACGACCGGCACATCCACCGGAGAGTAAACAGGCACACACCAACCCCCTTACGCTCCGTTGCGCTCACAGCGCGCGCACACCCACGCCCCGTCCACGAACCGCACATGCCGCGTACAAATCCCCGCGCCGCACCGCAGGCAGTACGCCACCACATCAGCCCGCCGCCCAGCGCGCCCGCGCTGCGGGCCACCACACAGCGCGCACAACCCGCCGGGTTTACCCATTACGCCCCGCTCTTGGCGGGACGCCCCGGACCGCGCTTGACCCCGGCCTCTTTCAGCAGCGCGTCCTTCTCCGCCGGGTCCAGATTGGCGAGCAGCCGCACCAGATCAGCCTTCGACAACGACTCGGCACTCGCCTTCACCGACGCCGCCGGGGAGATCGCGTCCGCCAGCACCGTGGACGCCAACCGCTCACCGATCGCCTTAGCGGCCAGCGCCTGCGCGGCCAGACCCTGCTGGCGGGTGTCCTCCAGGACCGCCCGCTCATCCGGGGTGAGCATCACGCCCTCCGGGGACGCAGCCCAACCCCACAGCTTCAAAGCCCCCGGCTCGCAGTCCGGGCACACGAACCCGCGCCCACCACCAGGCTGCGGCTCCACCGTGTGCCCGTGCCCGCAACCACCGGGGATCGCGGAAACAGCCCCCGCATCACTTGGCGCGTATGCAGTCATTGCCTCACTCCTCGCTCGTGGACGCCCCGCAACGCGGGCACGCCGTGTTCCAGGCGTTCCAACGCCGGTTACACGGCGTGCACACCCTCGTTTTCTTCGTGCCGAACGTGAACCGCTCCCCGCCCGCCATCACACCCGACGAGCCGTACCAGGACTTGCCCACGTGCTTGGCATGCTCGGACGGCAACTCCACCCGGCCCCGGCCGTCCGCGTCATAACGGGTACCGTCCGCCATGTCCAGGCCCGTACACCCATCCGGCAGGGTGATCTTCGCCATCTGACGCTCCCTACGTCTGAAGAACGCCCAGCGTCGCGGTACCGGACGCGGTGATCGCGTACACGGCGTCGCCGGGGTACAAAGTGATCGGTACGGGCGCGCTCACCGCATGCGTGACCTTCATCCCGTTCGTGGACGTGACGCCCACGCCACCCACATACGCGTCCGTCGTCGCGTCTGCGAGCACCAGCAGCGCGCCGACCGGCCCCGGCTGGGGTGAGGCCGGCACGCTGCCAATGAGCACGGCGGTCGTGGAGACGGAGTACTGCTGACTGCCGACGGCCATGGTCTAACCCACCCGGCGGCAGACCACAGACGCCGAGTAGATCGACGATGCCGTGGCGTTCGCGATCGCCGTCACGTTCACTGTGTCCACAGCCGAGAGGTTGAGGACCACCGCCTGCGTGACGATCGCCGTCGAACCGGTCGTGCCATTCACGGGGAACGGAACCGGCGAGATGACCGCGCTAGAGGTCTGGTTGATCGCGAAGTTGTTGCTGTCGGTCGCCGCCACGGTCGTGCCGGTGACAGCGAGCGTGACCACGCACTCCCACTTGCCAGCGGTACCCGGCGTCACCGTCGCGACCACCGTGGCGGCGGTCGGCGCGGTCGCCTTGCCGCTGCCCTGCGCGGTGACGATGGTGTCCCGGTAGAACCCGGTCTCCAACAACGCGTTGCCACCAGAGGCCAGTTCAGTCAGATAGGCGTTGCCGGACGGGTCGGCGGGCGTCTCAATCTGCTCCGTCACCCCCGGCGAAGGCTGCGCGAAGCCGCCGGGAACCGGCGTGCCCTGCGCGTTGAAGTTGGTGTTTGGCACACAGCTCCTTTACGGGGGCGGCACCCCGGCTCTCGCCGGGGTGCCCGCCGGCTAGGACATGTTGATTTCGGTGAAGCACTGGATGTTCGTGACGGCGGCGTTCAGGCTCGCGGCCAGAGCGACACACTCATTGGCGACGAAGTCGCGCACGAGTTCACGCGCCAGGCGGATACCGGACTCCGGCCAGAAAATGGTCACCACCGCGCCCGATGCGCTCGCGGTGGCGGCGGTGTTGGACACCGCCGGGAAGATGATGCCGTTGAACGCATTGACGATCGTGGTGGCGTCGCCGTTGGTGTTGCCCGGCGCGCTCAGGGTCACGTACGTGCGGTACGCGAGAGTGCCCGCTGGTGCGGTCACACAACCTCCGTTGTAAGGCGATGGCATTCTGCAAGATGCCACCGCAGGGCGGTATTATGCAGGCATGGATGAACTGTCGCTCGCCTACTACGCCGGTCTTCTCGATGGCGAGGGGCACATCGGCATCCACCGCACGGTCCGCAAGAGGGATCAGGGCGTTCAGTACGGCGGCCGGATGTCGCTGCGCATGTCGGAGAGGGAAGTGATCGAACAGTTCGCGGAAGATTTCGGTCTCTCTGCCGGGCCCGCGAACTGCGGCACCAGACATGCAAAGCGGGAGGTGTTCGGGGTGTCGGCCGAAGGCCGACGTTCGAGAGTCCTGCTAGAACAACTCCTGCCCTATCTGCGGGTGAAGCGCGCGCAGGCCGAGCTTGTCATCCGGCTTGAAGCCGAGAAGCGCGAGCCCGGACTGCGCAGCAGAAAGATCCCCACGAGTCGGCTAATGCCTGGTGGGGTCGTCGTCCGTAGCACCGCCTCAGCCATCGGGCCGGAGACCATTGCCCGATGGGAGGCGATGTACGTGGAGGTGCGCAAGTTGAACAGGCCGGAGCACGAGATCGCGCCCCGGCCTGCCGGTTAGGACCAGGTACCGGTCGAGCCGGAGCGGTCGGATTTCTGAATGCCCTGCATAATGCCGCAGTACTGCATTTCTGTTACCCACACCCACGACGGATGTGCGGCCACGTCATTTCTGCGCGGCTCTTACGCTCTCACGCAAGATCAGACCATATCTTGGACTTCTGGAGTCCCACCGTACATGGTCGTTGAACCTTCCCGTCGGGTTTCCCCAGGCGGGCTCGGCTGCTGATTGCCCCTGCTGCTTGCTTTTCAGGCGTTCACGCTCGGGCTTTCGCCCCACGTTGTAGCGCAAGCAGGTGAATCGGGTGTTCCAGCAATTCTCGGTGTTTTCATTCGCAGGTCGCCCTGCGACGGCCCCCTACTGAGGCGCGTTTGCAACCAAAGCCCCGTACATAAACATGCTGTAACGGAACGATGCGTCGATCACCGGCCACGAAATGGACAGGTAGTCCTGGACCGTGACGAACTCCCACACGTTGCTCACGTTCGACCAGGCGAACGGGAGCGTGTAGCTCATCGCCATGAGCGTGCCCTGCGGCAGCCACGGGTGCACCAACAGCTTGATGACGCTGCGGGTGATCGGGTTCTGGAACTCCGATACGGCTGCTCCGGCGCGGACACCGGCCACGTCCGGCTGCTCGACGAACAGACGGTAAGCGGTGGTCGTGCCGCTCTGGACGATGTCGTTGCTCAGGCGCATCAGGTCGCCGCCCTCGCCGATCAGCTCGGCCGGGTCGGCGCGGTAGGCCCCGGGGCCGTCCCACAGGCCCTGAAGCATCGTGTTGACATTCGTGATGTGCAGCACGTCGCCGACGGACTGGTTGATGTAGCCACCGTCCCAGCCGGCCGGGTAGACCTGGCCGTTGCCCTGGGAGTGCCCGGCGATGACCGGGATCAGGCCCTCCTGGGCGTTCGCCGAGCCCGTGCCGGTGTCGGCGGTCGGAGCCGTCGCGCCGGTGGTGTTCAGGGCGCCCTGGAGCGTGAAGTTCAGGCCGCCGACGCCGGACTGCATCAGGTGGTAGGTGCCGGCCGATGCGCCTGTGGTGACGTACAGGTTGTACTGGAGGGCGCCGGTGACCGGGGCGATCGTGACGTCCACGACCTGCCCGGAGGACCAGGCCACCGAAGCGCCGGTGGAGGCCGCCGTCTCACCCCAGTAGTTCGTGGCGGTCACCTCGACGAAAACGTTCGTCGTGATGCCGGTCAACGCGGACTCGCCGGAGTTGGCGGCGCGGGCCACGAGCGTCGGGGTGCCCGGGGTGGACAGGTTCGTGGAGGTGGCCGCGAGGTGCGCGACTTCCTCGTTGGACATGAACTCCTGGAGGAGGATCAGGTTTGCCAGGGCACTGATGTCCTCGAACCCCTGGCCGGCGAACTGCGCGAGCCAGGACAGCGACTCGCTCAGGCCCCAGAAGCGGTAGGGGACGTTGAGGTCGATGGAGTCCTGCACGCCGGAGCCTGGCAGGTTCAGCGGCCAGTTCTGGAGCGAGGAGGACCCGGTGACCAGCTCAGGGATGCCGAGCTGCACGAACTTGCCACCCGAGGTGCCGGTCTGAGAACCGCTCACGCCCGTGATGACCTTCGTACGGCGGGACGTACCCTGACCCGGGACACGCGGCAGCTTGTTGCGGATCGGGCTGTAGATCGGGTAGATCAAGCGGCTCGGTGCAACGAGATCGAACGGGACAAGACCCGAAGACAAAGGACTTGTCAACGTCACGTTACGACCGATGAAATCGCTGATCTGGCCCGAGAGCTGACCCAGCATCTGCTGCATGCCATACGCCTGCGGCGTGGAGTTCAGGAACGACCCGAACTGTCCGACGAAGTCGGCCGACAGGCCCTTGACCACGGCCTGCGGGTCCGCGAGGGACTTACGCACCGCGTGCGTCAGGGCCATCTCCGCGCGCATGGAGCGCTTGAAAACCTCGTCATCGTCCTGCAAGGCGGCGTTGCCGCCGGGCCGGGCGAACCCGACCCCTTTGACCATGCTCGGCATCTTGCCGGCGAGCATGGCGTTCGGCTCGTCGTACTGGGCGGCCTCAGTCGCCAGCGACGAACCGTCGAGAACAACGGTCACACAACCCCTTTCTAGGGGGAGTACGGAATATCTACGGGATGATGTAGGTCGACAGGACGCGCTCCGCGTTCATGCGCTGAACCGGGTCGCCACTGTTGGCCAGACCCGTCAGATACCGGATGTACGCGGCACGCTCCTGTGCGGCCTTCTCCGCGCGCTGGGCGTCGCCGATCGCCTTCTCCACGGGAGAGGCGTCCTCGTCGACGGCCGACTTCCGTACCGCGCCCCGTGGCGGGGCCTGGGTCGGGTCGGGCTGGCTGCCCAACAGATCAATCTCCGCCTTGAGGGCGGTGATCTGGGTTTCGTACTCGTCGCGCAGCGCGGAGGTGTGCTCCGCGACGAGAGCCTTGACGATCTCCGCGACGTCGTTCTTCTCGCCGGGAGCCTTCGGGGTGGTCAAAGGGGTCGCCGCCTTCGGCACGTTGGTCGCGCCCATCGCAGCGTCCAGCACCGGGCCGGACGGAGCCATTGGGCAGGCGTCCGGGTAGGTGTTCGCGATGTGGTCGTGCAGGCTGGCCAGGGCGTTGCGGGCGGCGTCCTGGGCGCGTGCGCCGTAGAACCCGCGTGCCGCGCCGCTGCCGGCGATGTTGGTGGGGTTGTTGCCCGCCTTGCTCGCCGGCGACGGGCGCTCCTGGCCGGTGGTGAGCGGACCCCGGGTGAAGTCGCCCGGCTCCGGGACGTGGCTGGATGGCGGAACGCCGCCGCCGACGCGCGAACCGGTCGCGTTCTGCGCGGCGTGGCCGCCGGTGATGTACGGGCGGGTGAACTTGCCCGGCGTCACCGCGTCCGCCATCGGCTTGAGCGAGGCAGTGGGGTACAGGGAGGTGAAGGACTTGTGCAGGGCGGCGCGGGCGTCGGCCAGCAGGTACGGGTCGGTGGCTTTGAGCGACGCGGCGGCCTCGGCCAGCTCGCGCAGCTCGTTCGCCTTGCGTGCCTTGCCCAGGTCCGCGTGCTCGTCGGCCAGGCCCATCCAGTACGCCGGGTCCAGCGCGTCCGTGAGGGACTTGAGCGAGGGGTAGGCGGCCAGGACATCGTCGCCGTGGTAGGCGGCGCACAGGGCGTCGTGGGCGCGCTGCTGCGCGTACCCGATTCCCTTCTGGCCGACGGACGCGGGGACTTTGTCCGGCGTCGGGTCCGGGTCGGTGCCCATCCCGGCGTCGTGCTCCAGCGGTTCCACGGTCGTGGTGCCGTCCGGTTCGCGGTGCGTACCGGCTGGCTCGACGCTGGAGGGCATCGCACTCTTCGTGGTCGGCGCGGGCAGTTTGGCGCCGCACTTCTTGCAGTATTTGACCTTGGTATCGGCGTGGTAGACCTTGCCGCAATCCGGGCAGGTCTTGCCGCCTGCCTTCTCGGCCGGCTTGGTCTCGGAGGCGTCGTCGCCGATCGGCTTGCCGCACCCCTTGCACGTGGTGGAGCCGGCCTTGTTGTAGGTGTTGCAGTCCTCGCACTGCACCGCGCGGCCCTTCGCCGGTTTCTTCGCGGCTTTATCCGCGCTCTCGCCGTTCTTCCACGCATCCGGCAGCTTCGCCTCGAACGCGGCGCCTTTGCGCTTGGCGATGCGGATGATGTTGGCTTTGATCTGGTCGGCGGAGAAGTTGTCGGAGCCTGCGCGGCCCAGGGAACGCGCCGCGTCGGCGACGTCCTGTGGGCTGACGATGGGGAAAGAACGGTCTTTGCCGGCGAAGTCCTCGGCGGGGATCTTGTCGCGGTCCGTGCCGCCGCCCACGTTGGGGTCCATGTCGCGCTTGGCCAGCCACACCGGGTAGCCGTCGTCGGTCAAGCCCTCGGCTTCGCCCTTGGCCCACCAGCGCTGCCATGCGGCGCGTTTGACCAGGTACTCGGTGCCGTCGGCGGACTCGCCGCGATTCGGCTCGCCCTTGAGCCACGCGTGGCGCTGCGTTTTCCACAGCATCTCAGGGGCGCGGGTTTTGGCGGTCGGGCCGTCGGGGTTGTCGGCGTCAACGTCTTTCGGGTCGTCGTCGGCGGCTTCGGCGGCGTGCTCGCCGGCCTCTTCGGTGTCCTCGCGGTCCGGTGGTTCCTCGGGGGAGCCGGTTTTGTGCAGGTGCGTTTCGGCGCTTTTCTCCAGCATGCCGTTCAGGTCGCCGAACTCCCAGTCCGCGTCGATGCCCTCGGATTTGACGAGGGTGAAGCCGCAGTTTTTGTTCGCGGGGGAGTCCACGAGGGAGAGTTCGCAGATGGAGGTGCGTTCGTTGCCTCGGATGATGCCGCCGCGTGCCTTGCCGGACATGTCGCGCTCGATCACCGGGTGCGCGATCCCGACGCTGAAGGCGCGCAGGACGCGGTTCTTCACCAGGGCTTTCGCGGTCGGCTCGACCACCAGGGCTTTGACGAAGTGTCCGTGGGGGGTGGTCTCGACCTCCAGGCCGCGACCTGCGGGGTAGAGCTTCGGGTTGTGCTGGACGCGCAGGGTGCCGCCGTCGGAGAGCCAGTCCTGCATGGCTTTGGCGGACCACTGGGGGTCGACGATCTGCTGGTCGGTGTCGATACTGCCGTCGGTGGCCTTGCCGTAGACGACGAGGTTGCCGTCCGCGTCCTCCTCGGATTTCGTGATGTCGAAGCCGACGTACACCTTGTCGCTGTTGTCGGCGTCGATCAGCTTCGCCACACAACTCCTTTACTTGCCCTAGGGCATTGACGTTCCCGGGTCGGCGGGGTCGCGGGTAAGAATGTCTATGAGTTGATCTCTGGCTTGCTGCCAGGACGCCAGGCGCGTGACGCCTGGCGGGGCCTCGCCGTTTGGCCGGTACGGGCTCGGGGGCGACCACAGTTGCACCCCGGGTGCGGGGATGAGGTATTCGAACGCGGGGTTGTCGTCGATCAGCACGGCGGGTTTGTCCGCGTCGAAGCGGCGCATCCACGCGGGTTTGTTGCCGTGTCCGACGGTGGCCAGGCCGTCCGCGCTCAGTCCCCACAGTTCCAGCCACCGGGAGGTGACCTGGTGCAGCGCGGGGTTGCGTTCGGTGCACACCCACACCGGGTAGCCCAGGCGTTGGGCGAGCAGCAGGGTGTCCACCGCGCGCCAGTCGGGTGCGAGGTTCTCGTACAGATCGCTTTGGGTGAGCTGGTCGCGTAGCCAGGCGCGCTGTTTTTTGGGCAGCAGCAGCGGCCAGTCGTACACGGTGATGTCAGAGGTTTTGTAGTCGTCGCCGAAAGCGGCGTTCAGGGCGGTGAGCGCGCTTTCCATCATGAACGCGAGGGTGCCGTCGATGTCGAACACGATCGTGGGCAGCGTCCAGGTGGTGTGGAACGCGCGCGCCGGGTTGCCGAACGCGTACGCGAGGGTTTTCGGGACGTTCGCGGCGGCCTCTTCGGGGCTGATCTCTACCGCTCGCGCGGCGTCGAGCAGTTGCCCGAGCACGATGTTGCGCGGGTCGTGGTGGTGTGCGAGCGGCATGTCGCAGCCGCATGTGAGGCACACGGGCTCGCCCCCTCCCACGCGCCTGTAGCATCCGTGTTATGACAATGCGATCGAGCAGCGCTGTCGGGACCGTCTCGGGTTTTCTCGGTCTGGGGGCCGGCTGCCTTGTCGGTGCGTTGACCGATGGCATGTGGTGGAGGGTGGCCACCATCGCGGCGGGCAACCTGTCGGCCTTCGTCGTCGGCTGGAATTTCGACCGGCTCGCGGCGCGATTCGAGAAGCGATTCAGTCGCCGCTGACCTGTTTAGAAAACGTCACTCATCGTCCACCTTGAGGATGTTGCGGAACTTGTTCAGTTTCGCCCGGCCCATGGCGGCGGTGGAGAACCCGCCGTCTTTGAGTACTCCGACGTAGGCCGGGGCGGCGTGGCCGCCGGTCTGTTTGATCGCGGCGGTACGGTGCCACCCGTCGGCGATCAGGTACTTCTCGTGCCCTGGTTCCTCCACGAGGACGACCGGGTCGAGTTTGTGGCCGTCGTCGATGGAGTGCGCGATCATCGCGACCTTGTTGGGGTCGCGTGCGCCGCCTTCGCGCCGGTCCATGTCGATCTGGTCGAGTGGAACGTTCACCGGGCCGTGCCATACCGCGCGTTTGACCCATTCGAGCTGGGCGGCGGGGTAGTGGCGGGCGAGGTAGGCGTAGACGTGATGGGTCTGGTCCGGGACCTTGTGGTTGCCGTGATCCTCGTGTGTGATCTCCTGCGCGGCCTTGTTCGACTGGTCGTCGGGCAGGGAGGCGATCCACGCGAGGCGCGCGGCGTTGATCAGGGCCGTGAGCCATGAGGGCTGGTTGGTTTCGGACGCGGCCGGCGCGAACGCGAGGGCGCCGAGCAGGCCGGGGTCGCCCACGGGGGTCAGGGTGCAGCGGCAGCGCGGGCCGCCCATGCACAGTCCGAGCCCGGAGGCGGAGATGACGCTGGTGCCGCCGAATCCGCCGTCGCCGGGGAACCCGGGGATGGTGTCGGCGGTGTAGAGCTGTCCGTCGCGCGGCGCGCACAGCACGCACGGGTCGGCGGACGTGGTGTTCCAGCGCACGTACCCGTCCGGGCGGCCGGAGAACGCGGTCAGGCCGTAGCCGAGGTTGTACGCGGCGTACGCCTGTGCGCCGTAGAGGTCGAAGCGCCAGGCCAGGGCCTGGAGGATCTCGTGGATCGCGCCGGCGCGCAGGATGTCTTGGAGCAGACCGGTCAGGAAATCGGTTTGGTCGCCGGCGCGCTGGTCGGCCAGGTCGGTCAGGTACTGCCCGTAGGGGCCGTCCAGGATCGTGTCCGCGTCGTAGCCGCCGTCCTCGTCCTCGTTCTCGCCGCCGTCGTCGGCTTTGGTGGCGTGGGCGCGTGGGCGGGCGATGGCGTCGCGGGCGCCGGCGAGGATCGCCTGCCGGATGCCCTCGCGCATGACGCGGGTGCCGTCGTCGATGACGGCGATACGGGATTCGGAGCCGTCTTTGACCCCGCGCGCCAGGGTGCCGAGCCGGGAGGCGACCTGGGCGGCGATCGGGGCGATGACCTGTTCGCGTCGCTGGTCGACGACGTTGGCTTTGACGCGGTCGCGTGCCTTGTTGATCGCGGCGTTCGGGCCGATCACCTCCAGGTCTTCGATCAGGCTGACCCCGATGTGCTCGGGTACGTCCGCGAACGCCCAGCTCTTAATGCTGCGGCCCTTCTCCAGGCGGCGGCGGATCAGGTCCAGTTCGCGCAGTGCGCCTTTGACGTTGGCCGGTTTGACCGGGGTGTTGGCGTTCTGCTGGCCGTGCGACGGGGTGCCGCTGGCCTGGTTGGCACGGGCCTGGTCTTTGGCGTCCATGACGGCGGCGGCCGGCGTGGGTTCTTTGACGGAGGCGACGACGTTGCCGGTCTGTACCGCGCCGACCGGGGTGGGTGCGGGGATGCCGGATGCGGCGGAGGCGCTGCCGGTGACGGGGGTGCCGGCTTGGCCGGGCAGCAGCGGCTGCATGGCGGCTGGGCGGCCGGTGAGCGGGTCGATGGAGCCGAGCGGTACGACGCCCATCTGTGTGGCCCACACCGGGTCGCTGGTCAGCGGCAGGCCCCAGGGCTGTTCGCCGATCTCCACGCGGGCTTCGTCGATGCTCATCATGCCGTGGCCGACCTGGTCGACCAGGTTTCCGACCAGGGACTCGCGGTCCTGGCCCTCTTCCAAACCGGCCCACATGAACTGCATGTCGTCCTGGCCGCACAGGGTCTGCAAGACGTAGTCGAACAGGGTTTGTTTCAGCCACATGAGCAGGGGTCGCAGGGCTTTGCGCTGGTTGACCACGGCGGAGGCTTTGGCCATCTGGTTGGCGGCGCCGGGGGAGGGGGTGAGGGAGACCTGCGGGGTGATGCCCAGTTCCATGGGCATGACGTCGAAGGCCATACACACCTGGTTCATGATCACTTCGTCGAAGGCGTCGGCGAGTGGCACCGGGCGCATCGGTTCGATCTTCGAACCACCAGGCAGAACAATGATCTTGTGTTTCCACGCCGGGTCGCCGGCCATGGCGTTCAGCGCGTCCTGCAACGTGCGCAGTTGGTTCGGCGTCGCGTTCGGGTCGCCGGAGGCGATGAACACCCCGGGCACGCTGCCGTCGCCGAAGTAGGAGAGCTGGTACTGCTGGCGCTGGAGCCCGGAGACGATCGGCACCAGGGCCTTCTCCACCAGGCTGAAGCCGTACGGGGTCCAGGCGCGCGGCGTGTAGGGCAGGTAGAGCACCTGGTCGGCGCGGTACTCGGCCAGCAGCGAGTCCTTCATGTCGGAGACCTCGGCGCCGCTGATCGCCGTCATCAAGTCAACACGTGGAACACCGTAGTTGTAGATCTGGACGGCGGGGTTCGGCGGCTGCGGCGTTCCGCCCTGGATGTCCAGCAGCGGACGCGCGGTCGTGCCGTCGATCAGGCACAATGCGCCCAGGTCCGAGCCGAGCAGGCCCCTGCCCTTTTTCCTCGTCGGCTGGACGTAGAGGGTCAGGGCGTCGATGACGAAGATTTCCTCCAGCACGGCCGAGAGCCACGCGGAGTAGCCCCGGTATTTGCCCGGGTCGGGGTTCTGGAAGAACGCGACGGCCTCGGCGCGGCGCTGCTGGAAATCCTTGTGCCGGGAGGCCTGCCCGCGCATCTTTTTCTCTGCCTCGCGCGTGGGCATGATGTCCCACTCCAGGCCCAGGATCTCCTGTTTGCGCACGTTGATGCACGCGCGGGCCACCGAGTACTGGTCGGCGAGGGAACGCAGCGTCGCGAACGGCGCCAGCTTCAACCCCTCGCTGCCCGGCTCCCCGACCGGCATGTTCCAGCCGACCTGGTAGGTGTAGCGGCGCGGCTCGGGGCGCCCGGTGTCCGGGTCCGGGGCGTCGATGCCCACCGGCTCGATCGGCGTCAAAGGCCCGAACGCGCCGGCGAGGAACGTGCCCGGGTCGCGCGGCAGCCCGATGCCGTAGGGGCGGCCCTGCGACCACTGCTGGTAGGAGGAGATCAGCGGCGAGGGGTTCTGCGTCGCGCCGAGCGTGCCCATCGTCGCCGGCACACCGCCGAACCCGCCCGGCACGCTGCCGGTCGGGGCACCGTTGCCGACGGCGCGGCTGGCGCGCGCGACGGCGCGAGGGTTACCGGACACCAGGCACCCCCGTTCACGTGTTTACTCATCGGCGTTAGCCCACCGGGTAGCGCCACGCGCGTGGCTGCGGCCGGGCACCGTTGTCATGCATAACTTCGGCAGGTTCGGGGTGCGTGGGGGCGGGCGGCTGCGTTGTCGTCCACGCGGATGCGTGGTGTGTTTCCGGCGAATAGCCGTGCGCCACGAGCCACAGCCATCTGCCGTGCGCGTCGTCGTAGACCGCGTGCACGGTGCGCGCACCCAAACGGCACACGCAACTATCCGGCTTCGGCCAGACTGTGTCGCCGACGCCGATCGCCTTCTCGTGCATAATGCGGGCCTCTGTGGAATTGATTGATCGGCGTTCGGAACAGTCCTGGAGGGTCGGTCAATCAATCCGTGGCGGGCGTGCGCGCGGGTTCGTAGGTCTTCTCGAAAATCTCCGGCTTGACCGGGTAGAACTCGTCGTGCACGCCGCGCACCACCCAGTCGCCCGGGGAGGCGAGCACCGCGCCCTCCAGGGTGGGGATCAGCAGAGCGTCACGCACGATGTGGGGAACGGTTCCGTACCCGAGCATCCAGGTGATCACGCTCGCGGGGTCATCGCCCGGCCACTGGCGCGCTTCGATGGTCACCGCTCTCTTCGTGTAGGCGGCCACGTCATGCCTCGCTCTCGGGGTCGACGGCCTGCTCGGGGAAGATCACATGGTCGGTGGGCCAGCGCCCGTCGGGCCAGAACTCGACCTGCGCGATCTCGCCATTGGTGTGGAAGGAGAACCGTCGCACCCGGGGGCAGGCGTGCAGGTGGTAGCCGCCACAGTGCGAGCAGCCCTCACCGCGTTTGAACCGCTCGCGCATCTCGGCGCGGTCCTCGGCCGTCATCTCGGTGGGCGGCGGCGCGGTGATCGCCTCCAGCGCGTCGGCGTAGGCCAGCGCGTGGCCGGCGGGCACGGCCTCGCCGCGTTCCCAGCGCAGCACGGTCTGCGCTGAGACGCCCACGACGGCGGCCAGTTCACTGAGCGAGACCCCGGCGCTCTCGCGCAGCAACCGCCGCTGGGCACCCGGGGGGATGCGGCGGCGTGCCTGCGCTGCGGCGTGCAGATCCTGCGCGCTGGTGAACCGGGGCCGCTTCGCGCTCATTTCTTCAGCTTCGCGTCACGTTGCAGCAGGTATGCCAGGGCGTGCTCGTAGTCGCCGGTGGAGTGCAACGCTTTGAAGCATTCGTCCGGGGTCGCGCTCACGGCGGCGCGCAGCCTGCGGAAATCGTCGATGGTGAACCAGTAGGACGGTTTGAAGGTCTTGAGGTGCTCTGCGGCGGCGGCCTCGAACAGGCGCCGCGCACTGCGCCGGGCTTCGTAGAGCGTGGGGCACGGCGGGCTGGTGACCGACACCCCGGACAGTTCGTCCTCCCAGGTGACCTTCACCATGCCGCTGGTGGCGGCGTAGGCGGGGGGTTTCTCACACACACCCTGCGGGGGGCGCACGAAGTTCGGCGCGCCGGTGCCGGAGAAGGTGAGCGTGCCGGTGGTGACCAGGTACCGGCCGGCGGTGCCCACCGTGTACCGGCCGGCGGTGCCCACCGTGTGCGTGCCCGTCGCCGTATCGGGGCTCTGCGCGCAGGCGTCCTTCGGGGTGGGGGTGTAGGCGTCGCGCAGTTTGCGCGGTAGGTCGAGGGCGTCTTCCAGAGCTTTGACGCGTGCCACCAGGGCGGCGAAGTCGTGCACCATCTGTGCCACTGTACCGTTCTTGTTTTCCACGTGTTGATTCTATTCGCCCGAGCGCATCGCGGCGATCAACAAATTCGTCACGATGGTCAGTGCCTGTGCCTCGGTGAACCCGGCGGCCACGTACGCCTTGAACGTCTCGTGCATCACGGACGCGCCGGCGGCCAGCGGGGTGAGGCTGTCGCCGAACGCGTCGGTCTGCTCACTGGACTCATCCACGCTCCCACCTGCGCTTCCCGGTGCCGCCGTCCACGATGAGCATCACGGGGCGCGGCGGCTGGGTTGCCTGCTTGACGCGGTTGCGGCGGCGGGAGACCCCGGTGGTGGCGGCGGACTTGTTCTGCTTGACCGTCCTGTGAATACGGTATTTCAATTTAAGCCACGTATATTCCACATCGGCCATGCTAGGCCACCTCCTCGCTCGACTCCGGGACCGGATGCGCCCACCGCGCACGGCAACGCGGACACACGTGCGGATGCAGATCACCCATGAACCGGTGGTCACAGGAGGCGCAGATCACGATCCCGTACGCCTCATGCCAATCCCCGGCGCCCAGCCCACGCAGCTCCACACACGCCCACACCAGCGCGTCCGCGCGGTCCGGGGACTGCCGGCTGCCCGGCATCCACGTGACCATCTGGTCCTCCAGGTGCGCGAACACCCCGACGTGATGCACCCGCTTCTGCTCATAGAGCGCAGCCACCGGCTCCGCGCGAACCTGTTTGTTACGGGTCGCGCGCACCTGCCGGTAGGGCACGTTCGGGTCCACCGTGCGCAGCAGCGACCCGATGTAGTCGCCGCCCTGGTTGACCTCGGCCACGATGCAGTCGGCCTCGTGTTCCTCGTAGGCGGTCACCGCGCGGCGCATGCACGCGTCCGGGCTGCCTTTCATGCTGTAGTCCGCCAGCACGTAGGCGTGTCCCTCCAGGGACTCCCCGACCACCACGATCCCGGTCTCGTCGCTGGTTTCGCTGCCGGTGACGGCAGGGTCCACGCCGATGACGATGCGCAGCAGTTGCGGCACGTCGCTCTCGCGCACCCTGGTCTCGTCGATCACCGAACGCGACCACAGCGCGCCCTCGATGTCCTCCAGCAGCTCGCCCTCAAGCTCCTGGCGGCCAAGCCGGGTGCCCTCGTAGCGGCGTTTGAGTTCCGCCAGGGCGCTGCCGGAGAGGTTCTTCGCGTTCTCCCACGTTGAGCCGCGCGTGACGTGCACGGTGCCGTCGTCGCGGCCGAGCAGGTCACGCAGCAGCGGCGTCGGGCGCGGCGTCGTGGTCACCAGGATGCGCGGGTGCTCACCGATACGCAGCGCCGGGATCAGGCCCTCATACCACGTCTCGTGATACCGCCAGGAACCGACCTCATCGGCCCATGCCCCGGACAGGTTCGCGCCACGCACACGCTCCGGCTGATCGGCGGAGTACCCGTAGATCACCGAGTCGTTGGACAACACGATCTGAAGTTCGTTGCGCCGGTACTGGCGCTCCTCGCCCTCGCGCAACGCCGCCCGGATACCGCTGCTGCCTTCGATACACACCTTGCGAACGTCGCCGAAGGTCGGTGCGAACACGCCCCACTCGGTCCTCGGGGTTTTCAGTGCCTGCGCGACCAGCCAGTTCGAGCCCGTCCACGTCTTGCCCAGGCCACGCCCGGCCATGATCAGGTGGACCACCCAGTCGGTGTCCACGCCGTCGCAGCCGCACCGGAACCCTTTCTCGTCGGGCAGGTGGTGGCGGGGGTGATCCGGGGGCAGCTGTTTCGGGCGCGCCATCTTGTAGTAGGGGCGCTCGTCCAGGTCGGCTGCGCGCGCGCGCAGCCGCTCCAGCAGGAGCAGCTTGTCCACCGACGACCAGGCGCGCCACCCGTCCGGCTCGAAATCCGGGGGCAGGTCGAAACTGACGGTCACCCCGGCCCCCTCACTACATCAGCCGTGCGCGTCCATTTCAGAATCGAGCGCGCACTGCGCGTACCGCTTGATCGCGAGGTCGTGGTAGGCAGGACTCAGGTCGATGCCGACGTACCGGCGCCCGAGCCGGAGCGCCGCTTCGCCTGTGGCTCCGCTGCCCGAGAAAGGGTCGAGCGCGACCCCCCCCGGTTTACAGCCCGCCTTGACGCACCGAATCGGCACGTCGATTGGGAACGTCGCGAAATGCGCCTCGGGATACGACCGATTGTTGATGCTCCACACGTCGCCCGGGTTCGCGCCACGCGGGTGACAAGACTGCTCAGGCCGCAGCGAGTTGGGCTTTCGCAAGTCGCCCTGCGTCCGATCGGCCATCAACCGGCGTCCCCGTGCTCGCAGCAGACTCGCTGATGCGTGCGGTTGACGAATCGCGTCGAGGTCGAACCAATACTGTGGCTGCTTGGCGAACAGGAAGATGCTCTCGTAACGTTTCGAGAGTCTGTCGCGCACCGCCTCTGGCATCGCATTCGGCTTGTGCCACACAATTGCGTTACGCAGAATCCAGCCGTCGTCCTGCAAAGCGAACGCGACGCGCCATGGAATGCCGAGCAGATTTTTGCGCGGTAATCCAAAGGACGGACCGTCAAGGACGCGCTTGCCAGGCCGTCGCGCAGGGTTCTTCAGGTCCGGCTGCGTGGGTTCGCCTTTGCCGCTGTAGTACGAATCCCCAAGATTGAGCCACAGTGTGCCGTCCCTGGCGAGCACTCGCCGTGCCTCGGCGAACACGGCGCGCATGGTCTCGACGTACGCGGACGGGGTGGCTTCGAGGCCGTACTGCCCGTCCACGCCGTAGTCGCGCAGCCCGTAGTACGGAGGCGAGGTGACCACGCAGTCCACGGCCTCGTCCGGCATGCTGCGCAGTATGTCCAGTGCGTCGCCGAGATGCAGCGTGACGTCCTTGCTGGTGTAGTAGGGTGTCACGGCTTGCCCTGCGCCGGGTCTTCCACGACCTCCGCGTCCACGATCGCCTCGGTGGTACCGGGCGGCGGTGCGGCGGCGATCCGGTTGGCGATCTGCCGGCGCTCGGGTTTGGAGGCGGCGGCGATCAGGTTGAGCAGCTGCTCGATCTCGTGGTCCATCGCGTCCTGCGTACGCACCTCCACGCGGGTGACGGCCGGCTTGTCCAGGGCCTGGATGCGGCGGCGTTCCCGGCTGATGACCACGAGCCGGTCGATCGCGGCGAGCGTCGGGCCGATGTCGATCAGCGGCTCACCGGTGCGGGGGTCCTCGACCACGCGCCCGGAGTTGGAGATCACGTAGTGCTTCTGGTCGAGCATCCCCATCACGATGCGCGAGAGGTGGTCGTAGCGGGCCAGCTCCAGGGCTACCGCGACCTCGTTGTCCTCGTGCAGCACGCGCAGGCGTTCGGCGGCGCGGTCGACGGCTTCTTTCGCGGCTTTGGTGGTGGGGTAGGACAGGGCCTTGGCGATCTGGGGGTAGGAGTAGTGCTGGCGGCGCAGTTCGAGTGCTTCGGCGTCGCGGTGGGTGCGGGCGAGTTCCGCGTTGCTGGGGCGTTTGGGTTCGTCTTCGGGTAGCGGCTTGTCGGCCGGGTCGGGGCCGGCGGGCCAGGAGGCGTCGCGCGGCAGCTCGATCTCGTCCATCACACCCCCTCGTGCGATAAGGTGACGTCGGGCCAACCCCAGGGGTCCGGCTCGGTCCACGTCGTGGGGGTCCGAGCCGGGCCGCTGTTTTACGTGACCTGGATTTGCCCCGTGTTGATGATCACGGTTTCCGGGGTGGCTTGGATCTGAATCCACACCGTGTAGGTCAGCCCGGCGCTCAGCGTGATCGTTCCGCCATTGGGGCCCACCAGGCACTGGGCGACGTACTGGCCCTGCGCGGTCGTGGTCCAGGACGCAGCTTTCCAGTCCCCGGACGCGGGGTTCGCCGCGCCGTTGATGAACGCCATCTCCACCACGAAACTCGTGGGGTTGACCACGATCCCGAGCTGGTCGGCGTACACGGGGACACGCACGTACGGCGTGGCGAGCGAGGAGAGCTCGAACGGCACGAACGCCACCCCCTCGCTCGTGTCGTCGCTGCTGGGCGGTTGTGTGAGCCACTTGCCTTGCGGTTCGGCGACCCGCCACACCGTGACCGGCGGCTGCGCGGTCCATTTGGGGACCGGGTCGCCGACGTGTACGCGCAGCGACACCACGGGCTCCTTTAGTCCAGGACCCACACGGCGGTCGGGATGGTGGTGCCGCTGGAGGTGTTGATCTTGACGTATTGGCCCGGTCCGACGCGCACCGGGAACGGCACGCTGATCGTCCCGGCGGCGGTGAAGTCAGCCACCGTGCTCACCGCCGGCACCGAGTTGCCGCCGGCGAGCGCGGAGACCTGGATGGTGGTCAGGTTCGCGCCGCCCGTCAGATACACCGTCGCGGGTCTCCAGAGGTTGTTCATCACCGCCGTGTTCGCCGACAAGGCCGGCGGGGCGGACGCGACACCCGGACTGATCTGCTCTTTGATGACGCGCGCCAGGAATCCGGTGCCGGTGGCCACCGTGATCGCGCTCGGCGAGCCGGTGATCCGGATCTCGCCCGTCAGCGTGTTCAGGCTCGCGCCGTTGCTCGGGTTGTCCCGAAACTGGATCGTGCCCTCGGTGTCCATCGTCCAGTGCACGATGGGACCGATGCTCGCCGCACCAGAACCAAACACATTGATGTGGTACGTGCACGCCTCGACGCAGAGTTGATCAAACCAGGACGCGTGCAGCGCCGAGACGGTCCCGGACGCGGCCGAGTCGCCGTAGGCGCCGCACGGGCAGATCCCCGACCAGCAGTACAGGATCGTCACGTCGTTGCCGACGGTGTGCTCCATGGCCACCAGGCCGTAGGTGTATCCGCCGTTGCATACCACGTTGTTGAGATAGTTGCTGGCGTTGTTCCCGTTCGACGGCATCAGCAGCCCGACGGCCAGGCCGCCGGCAAGCAGGGTGACGTTCGTGAAGTCGCCGTTGTTGCCGTTGAAAAGTTCGATCACACCGGTGGTGCCGTAGGTGAAGTTCCTCGCGTGGAACCTGGCGATCCCGAACATGTTCGCGGCCGAATACGTCCAACCCGAGTTGCTGTGTGTGGTCAGGATGCTGATGTCCTGGAAGACCACGCACGTGTTCGAGTACAGCGGCGTCGGGGTGCCGACACCGTAGCCGTTCTTGCCGGTGCCCCCGCCGATCACGGACGGGTTACCGCCGAAGCCACCGCTCAAACCGTTGATGCTGTTGGACTGGGCGGTGGACGAGGTGAACACCCCGAACGAGACGATCGGCGAACCGCTCAGCGCCGGGTAGGTGCTGTTCCAGTACCGCGTCTGGCCGCCGTCGCCGACACCCCGGAAGATCAACGTGACCGCGCTGTTGTGCTCGGCGTTGACCGGGATCGTCAACTGGCTGTTATAGACAGCGTTGGTTCCGTCGGTGTTCTTCAGCACGCCGCCGATCGCGTAGAACAAACCGGCCGGGGCGGGGAAGAACACCTCGCCGACGCCGTGCGTGCCCGCGTAGGTGTTCGCGGACGCGATCGTGCTCTGGACGGCGGCGGTGTCATCGGTGCCCCACAAAACCTGGAGCCCGCTCGCGGTCTGGGTTGGTGTCGTGTTGAACGTCGCGGTGAACGAGGTCGAGGAGTTCACGGCGGTGATCGTGCCGACGGCGGTGGTCTGCCCGGAGGTGCTGCGGTCCTGGAGGGCGTTCTTCACCGCGACGACCTTGCCCACGTCGCCTGCGGTCAGCACCGCCTCGCCGATGGTGACGGTGCTGGAGGAGGCGGTGGTGGCGCCGGTGTTCGACAGCTTCCCGTCGCCTTTCGCGCCGGCCGCCATGACGCTGAAGCGCCACGCCTCCAACGGGTGCGTGTGGCCGCCGTCCGCCGCCAGGCCCGTCGCCCCGGCGTTCGCCGTGCCCTGCGGTTGCAGATCGGAGGCGTTGCCGTCCAGACGCAGCGCGCCCTGGGCGCCGGTGGTGCCGGTGGGCAGGTCCCCGGCCGCGATAGCGGCCAGCGACGCGTTGGTGCCATCGGAGCGCAAATAGTGCCCGGAGGACTGACTACCCGTCAGAGCATTGATGGCCGCCTGCTGCGAGCCCTGGCCGGTGCCGCCCTGGGTGATGGCGAGCGTGCCGGTGACGTCCGCCGCCTGGAGGCCGGAGAGCGCCGCGTTGGTGCCATCGGACCTTAGATACTTGCCGCTGGACTGCGCGCCAGTGAGGGAGTTGATCGCAGCCTGTTGTGTCGCAGCCGCCGTACCGCCCTGCGCGAGCGGCAGCGGGGCAGACAGGTGTGTGCCGACCACCTGCGGGCTGGCGTTCGTGCCGCCCAGGTCGCCGGCGATCTGCACTCCGCCGGCGGGAGCGGCCCACGTGCCGTCGGCGCGCAGGAAATCCGCCGTGCCCCCCGGCGGGGTCGCGATGCTGGTCGGGCCGAGCGCGAAGCCACCTGTAAACGTGTTGGTGCCGGTCCACGTGTTGGCCAGGGCCAGCACGCCGAACGGGGAGACCGTCGGCAGCGTCGTGACGGGGGCGATCGCTGCCAGGTCAACGGTCGCGCCGAGCGTGTGCGGCAGCGAGATCAGGTACTGGCGGCTATCACCGCTGACCGTCTCAACGACCGTGTACACGAAGCCGGTCGGGGAGAGCGTGGTGTTGTCGGTGCACGGCAGTACCACGCTGAACGCGCCGTTGGACAGGGTCGCGGTGACGGTGACGCCGGAGAGGAACGCCGGCGCGGTCGGGTCCGCGAACGGGCTGGCAGAGGCGATGAACTGGACGGTGCCGGACAGCGCGTTGCCCTGAAGGTCGTAGAAACTGCCGGTGACCGTGATCGTCGTGACGTTACCGGGCAGGCTCACCGGTCACCTCCAGGGCGAACGGGCGCATGGTGTTGCGCGCGGCGAGCATGCCCGGGGTGACGGCAGCCGGTGAGCCCTGGCCGCACAGCCAGTCGACGCCTGCGGCCTGCCCGCATGCGGCGACGACCTGCGAGCAGATCATGGCGCGCTCGTTGTCGGCGGCGCGGGTGAGCCACCGCCAGCGCAGTCCGAGCGCGGACAGGCCCAGGCGCACGATGTCCAGGTAGCCGTAGGGCACGCCGAGCAGCGCGGTGGCTTTGGCCACGACGCGCTTGCGCTGCTCGTCGGTAAGGCTCTCGTCGGTGTCGGCGAGCATCGGGTAGCCGGCGTAGGTGCTCAGCGGGACCTCGCGGCAGCCGCCGGGCTGCGCTTCGATGATGCGCCCATCGCCGGCGTAGATGAACGCGTGGTCGTAGGGGGAGCGGGTGAACAGGCGAATGGAGAGGGGCACGAACCCGTGGGTGCGTACGCACACGTAGGTGCCGGGCAGCAGGTCAGCCACACCACCCCCGGAGCTGTGTTGTTATTGGGCTGTTCCTGCACGAGGAATGACGGTGCCCCCGCGTAGCTGTCCGCCACGCGGGGGCACCGTGCTGTCTGGCGGTATGATCGATGTCATGTGCCGGTACGCGCAGGGCAGGATCTACAAGACGCACTGGGTGTGCACCCGTTGCCGGGTCTCGTTCAAGTACCTGCCGGACTACGTCGTCGTCTCACTGCTGGACGCCTCGATCGAGCGGATCGAGGCGCGCCGCTGCCCGCACTGCGGGCTGGCGATGATCGACGCCGGCCGGGATCTGGCGGTGCCGCGCAAGGCTGATAGGGCCGGATGGCGCACGCTGGTCGCGCTTTTGGAGCGCGGGGTGCGGTTCCACAGTTGCGGCTGCACGGGCCCGGGTTACCGTCCGCGCACGCCGGGACAGTTGCGGCGCTGGGCGCCCACGTAGCCCGCGCGGCGTGCTACAGTATGACCGCTCCTTCTGGCGGTGGCGGACACCACGCGAGTTGGGAGTACAGCCGGAGGACCCCCGCGTCGTACATCGTTCTAGCCGACGAGTGCGACCAGACAGCGCGGGGGTCTTCTGTCGTCCTCAGCGCACCGGGGCGTCCAACTCGATCAGCGGGCGCAACTCGGCGTGCGGGACGAAGAACGCCGGGGCCCGGCCGCCGTGCTCGCGCAGCCACTGCGGGCGTTTCGCATCCCGCCCGAATATCCACCCGTGGATTTGGAAGCGCGGCAGCGTACCGGTCACCAGGATGAACCGGTCGTCGTCGCGGTCATCCTCGCGCACGATCAACTCATAGTCGTGGCGTGAACGGGTGCGCACCTGAAGCGTGCCGACGTCCCCGCCCGCCTTGAAGGTGCCCACCGGCATCTGCCAGTAGCGGTCGAGAGCTTTCGCGGCGGCCATCTCGCCGGCCGCGCCCTCGATATGCAGCGTCCAGGAGTCCTCGCCACCGGCGCCGTGCTTATCGGCCAGCCCGCGCGTGAGGGCATCGATCTGCCGCTCGGCACCGGTGAGGATCGCCGCGCGGGCCTCCGTCGGCGTCAGGGTGATCGAAACGGCCATGGCCGCAGAGTAAAGCCCCTGCGGCCATGTAGCAACGCTCGTATCTAAAGACTATTCCATACTGTCGAGCGCTTTCCTGGCCAGGGACGAGAGCCCCTCCAAACCCTCGGCGAGCGAAGCGAGTGCTTCGCGCGCCTTGGCGCGGGTCTCGCGGCTGCGTGAAGCCACCATCTCGTCGATCACGCGCTGGATATCCGCATACGGGTCCTGCTGCGGCGCCTGGTCGACGACCTGCGGTGCGTCCTGGGCGGCCTGCTCGACCGGCACAGGGACCGGCACGGGGACCGGCCCGTTCCAGGTGTCCGAGACCCAGAACTTAGACGGCTTCTGGTTGGCTCCCGGCTTGAGCAGCGCCACGTTCACCGCGCTGTAGAGGCGGTCACGGACGGCGTTCCACGCGGCGGCTGTCCCGTTCACGCTCAGGTGCGGCCACCACTCGCGGATCAGTTTCGACGCGCTGCCGTACCACCACACGCCGGGTCGGCCGTTGTATTTGCGTTCCCCGGGATCGGCGGTCTCGCGCATGTGGTGCCAGATGGCGTATGCGGCGGCGGCGTAGTCCTGCTCGGGGGAGGAGGGCCTGGAGGCTGGCACTGTGGCGGGCGCCGGGTCGTCTATGCTTGTCATGCCACCACATTAGTCATATCGGTGCGCCGTGTCTGCCACGGCTACTTGAGCAGTTCGAGAAAGTCGCGGAACTCTCGCGCGCGGGTTTCCAACCACTCCGCCGTGCCCTCCATCAGGTCTCGCGCGTCCTGGACCCGCGCGCGCAGGTCACCCGTACGCTGGTCCACCAAGGCGTTGACGGCTACCTGCAAGGGGCCGTAGTCCTCCTGCGGCGCCGGGCGCGCGGCGGCGCTGGCGGGCTGCTGTGGGGCCGGCGCGTCCTGCACGGGCGTGGCGCGCGGCGGCGCTGGCGGCGCGGCAGCCCTTGGCGCGCGCGGGTCGTTCGCAGCGACCCAATACGTTGACGGCGAGTGGCCGCCACCGCGCTTGAGAACCACCGCGTACCCGAGCTTGACCATGCGCGGCTGAAGTTTGGTGTACTCCCGGGACCGCTGCGCCTGGGACATGCGCGGCCACAGCACCTCGAACAGGGCGGTGATCGAACCTTCCCACGTGTAGCCGGGCAGGCCGCCTAGGTCGTGGCGCGCGCCGCTGGAGGCCTCTTTGAGCATTTGCCGCCAGACGGCGAGCATCGCGGCGTCGTAGTCGACGCTCGGCAGGAAGGGGACGGCGGAACTCGCCTGGGTTTCTACGGTGGGTGCCATGGCCGCATAGTATAGACACTCTTGACGCTTGGTAAATGTTAGCTGGCCCAGGCCGCGACGGCGTCCACGTCAAGCTGTGTAATCCCTACTGAGGGCCTGACACCGTGAAGCAGCGTCGGCGCACCGCCGGCGGTGCGTTGCGCCGCCCACAGCAGGTCACCCGGTTCAAAATCATCGTCGAACCACGCGAACGGACGACCGTTCGCGTACTGCTCGACCGCGTCGCGTTTCCAGATGCGACCCGGCGTCCGCTCGACGTATTGCGGCAGCGGCACCACCGGCAAATCGGTCGGCAGTCCGATCGCCGGCGCGATCAACGTGTTGGCGAGATCCCCCCACGCTGTAGCCCACACCAGCTCGAACACGTCGGCGATGGCCAGCAGCATCGGCCCGTGCGCGGCGCTGAGCCACACCCGCATGCCGTGCTCGCCCGCCACGCCCCAGCGCTGGACCGGCGGCTGATCCGGCGTCCATACCGTGACCAGGCGGTAGGTGTCGTATCCGGCCGGGCGCCTGTGGGGTTTGGCCTCGTACGGGTTAAGGGGCCCGTCCACATCCAAAAGCAGCAATGGCTTGGCACGGTTGTCGGTCATGTGTTCATCGTACAGAACGATCAACCGGTGAGTTCGGCCTCACCGAGCAGCAACGCCATGACCCACGACTCGGTGCCCTTAGCCGCCAACCGCGCGGCGCGGCGCACCCGCGTGAACTGCTCCGCAGTCAACCGCACCGTGATCATGATCGGGCCGATCTGCGCCTCGCTCAGGGTCAGGCCCTGGGCGTCAGCCTCGTCGGCTGCCTCGTCGATGTGCCGCATCGACTGCTGCACCAGGCCCCACACCTGGTTCAACAGGTCAGCCGCGAACTGATCGGGCGGCACACTCACGCCGCGACGTCCTTGACCACGCTCTCGGCGGTCGCCTCGGCACCGCTCTGCACGTCCTCCGCCGCCTGCTGCACCTTCGGCTTCAGCTCGTCCAACAACCGCTCCAACTCGTCGCCAGCCTCGTGGAACAGCTCACGGACACGGTCACCAAGGGTGTGAAAGATGTTCGTCATGACGTGGAGTATCCACCAGTTGTGACGCGGTGAGCAACATGCCGGGCACGCGGAGGCGGAGAGTGCGGGAGTCGAACCCACCACCGGTGTCACCCGGCCACGCCCTTCCAAGACGCTCGGCCCGCCACATGCCGGACTCTCCAGGGCGGTGGGTGGGAGAGTCGAACTCCCAACGGCTGTGACACCGCCACGGTTTTCGGGACCGCTTGACACGCTCAACTGTCGGACCCACCCGAGCGGGGCTGACGGGACTTGAACCCGCGACCTTCACCTTGACAGGGTGACGAGCACTCCAACTGCTCCACAGTCCCACAGCGGAAGAGGACGGATTCGAACCGTCGGGACCGAAGCCCACCGGCTTAGCAGGCCGGCCCGATAGGCCACTCCGGCACACTTCCACAGAACGGATGACGGGAGTCGAACCCGCGCTGCCACCGTGGCAAGGTGACGTCCTACCGTTGGACCACATCCGCACGTTACCGCTGGTTGCTCGGGCCGGGCTCGAACCGGCTGCCTCCGCCCTATGAGGGCGGCGCTCTACCAGTTGAGCTACCGAGCCGTGACGCTGGCGGGAGTCGAACCCGCACTGGCAGACACCTCAAGCCTGTCCCTCTGCCCATTGGGGTACAGCGTCTCGGTGCCGCCCCGGGGAGTCGAACCCCGACTGGCTGCGACCTGAACGCAGTGCCTCTGCCATTGGGCTAGAGCGGCAAGGTATTGACAGCGCTCCCGAGCGAGGATTCGAACCTCGAAACCTTCGCGTCCAGAGCGCGACGTGCTGCCAGTTACACCACTCGGGAAAGCTGGGGCGGTGCGCGCCCGGGATGGTCGACCAGACGCGCACCAGTCGGGAAGGAGGGATTTGAACCCCCAACGTCCTGGTCCCAAACCAGGCGCCCTGCCAAGTTGGGCCACATCCCGTGGCGGCCGGTCTTTCAACGCACGCGTGCCGGAGGTGTGCCCCGGCTTGGTTCCGGCCGAGCGTCGTGGCGGGGACAGGATTTGAACCTGCGACCTCCAGGTTATGAGCCTGGCGGGCTACCGAGCTGCCCTACCCCGCGCCGAACTGGCGGCAACCAGTGGTTGTCAACCAGTGTTGCTGCTACTGTATCACGATCTTCGAGCCCCGTCGGGGAGTCGAACCCCGGGCCTGTCGCTTACGAGGCGACCGCTCTTGCCGGCTGAGCTAACAGGGCCAGTGGAGCAGGAGGGATTTGAACCCTCAGCCGCTTGCTTGCAAGGCAAGTGCTCTGCCAGTTGAGCTACAGCCCCGGGGAAACGATCGTGCCCGGCACGACGATAGCCGCCGGCCGGGCACTGGTAAAGCCGATTGCTTAGCGGTTACGGCGAGATCGTGACGGTCTCCCCGGCGTGTATGCCGTTGCACTCGTACCAGCGGCGCATTTCGGCGCCCGCCTCGGAGTAGATGGAGGCGTGCGTGACGAGCCGGGTGGCCACCAGTTCCACGATGCGGTCGACGGTGGACTGCACGCCCTCGGCGGTGACGCGCGTGACGATCCGCACGCTTTCGCGTTGGCTGGCTTCGTGCTCGCCGCAGTGCAGGACGGCGTAGCCTTCGGTGGGTTCGTCAAAGCCCATACTTCTGTGTCTGGGCGCGAGTGCGGTAGAGGACATGGACGCCTCAGATGGAGGACTGGAAGCCAACGGGCGCTTGGGCCCTTGCGTTCCGGCGCGCGTCGGCCTGCTGCCTCAAGGTCAACGAACGGGTGTCGGGGATCGCGCTGGGTATGGATGTCTGGTCCACGACGGACTCCTCGTATCGGGGACGGGGGTTTGCGGGATTCGCTAGCCCCGCCACGGTACTACTAATCCGTGTGTGCGGCCAGGGTTTCATCCTCGTCCTGGTCAACCGGTTGCGTATCCGCGACCGCGACGAAACCGAACGGGAACTTCACAGGTTGACGCACTACCATGTCGCGCAGCAACTGGCGCGCCGCGCGTTTCGCCTGGTGCAGCGTCTTTCGTGACGAGCCCTTGATATGCACATCCACCGCTTGCTCACCGTTGGTCACGGTCAGGCGCACTAACACAGCTCCTTGAGTTCACTGGTGCCCGCCGCCCCGAAGTGGCGGCGACACCCGGGTAGGCCCCGCACCTCGATCTGGTCGCGAAGCCGCGTGCGGGGCGGCAGCGCCACGTAGGTGTCGCGGGTGAGGGTGTAGTGCAGTTCGAACGTAGGCCGGTCGCGCACCTGGCAGGCGTGTATGCCGGTCAACTCGTAGCCGAACCTGGCGTTGATGCGCCGCGAGGCCATGTTGTCGCGCAGCGCGACGGTGCGCGCCGCGTACGCGCCGAGCGCGATGAACGCCAGGTGCAGCACGGCGGCGCGCATCTCGGTTCCGTAGCCCTGCCGCTGGTAGGGCAGGCCGAGCCAGGAACCGGTGCGTACGGTGCGCTGCTGCGCGAAGTCACGGGCCGCCAGGCTCTGGACGCCGATCACATCGCCCCAGGTGCCGCGCCGAAGCACGGTGAACTCGCAATCCCAGTCCTGCTCGCTCCAGGCGTCGCGTTTCTCCCACCACCAGTCCATGACGGCTTCGCCGCGCTGCGCGGGCCCGACGTCGGTCCAGGCGTTGGTGAACGGCTGCACGGCCGGGTCGTGGATGCCGTCTTCGGCGAGGCCGGCGAGGCGTAGCAGCCATCGCTCGTCGGTGGCGCGCAGTTCCAGGCGTGGTGTGCGTATACTCAGGCCGTTTAGATCGTGGTACCGGCGTGTCGTTATCTCGTCCACACCACGTGATACTACTAGTCGGACTCCCGCTGTTTCAGCGCATTAGGTCGAATCATGGTACGAACACTAAAAAGCTGCGGGACACTCGCCGCGTACCGCCGGCACAAGCGCCGGCGGGAACTGGCGTGCGACGCCTGCGTGATGGCCAGCCGCCTCTACAACTGGGAGCGCGCGCACCCCGGCGTGCCCTACGCGCCGGCGCGCCACGGCATACCCGAACACGGCACGATGCCGGCCTACCGGCGCCACAAACGGTACGGCGAGACGGTCTGCGAGCCGTGCCGGCAGGAATGCGCCCGATACGTGCGCGAACGGCGCCACGTGCGCAAACAAGCGGCGCTCGCGCGCCGGCTCGCGCCCGGCGTCCTCGCGTGGATCTACGCCCAGCACGACGCCGACCAGCTCACGGACATCCTCGGGCTGCCGCGTCAGCTAAACGGGCCCGGGTCAGCCCCGCCGTCCTCGCCGAAACCGATGCCCAGCAGCCCGAGCGCGTGGTCCACCGCGTCGCACGCCCTCTCGTACGCCTCGTCGTCGCCGGTCGCGGCGGTGGCCTCAAGCAGCGCCTCGTAGGCGTCGACCAGGCGGCACACGTGCCGCACCGGCACCACACGCGTCGGGGTGATGGTGGGCGTGGTCTCGCTGCGGGCGTTCACGTAGGCGCGACAGGATTCGAACCTGCATGCCGAACGTTTTGAGCGTTCGAGGTCTACCGTTGCCGTCACGCGCCCGGATGTGAACGCCAGAGTACCAGCCGCTGGATTGTCAGTCGGTGGCCGGCTCGAACGTCACCAGGTAGTTGCCGCCGAGTTCGAACAGGTCGGCGACCTCGTTCTTGACGGTGAGCGAGAAGTCAAGCGCCGGGGTGTACTTCGCCCACTGCTTATTGCGCCCGTCCTGGTAGTCAGGCAGGAACTTCAGGGTCGTCTCTCCGGACGCCACCATGTTCTTGCCGGTGTTCTTGACCTTGGCGGTGATCGCGCTCATGCGCTTCCTTCGAATCGAGGGAGGGGTTCCCTCCCGCGCGGGCCCTCGAACCACGCGGGAGGGAAGTTCAGGGGTTTACTCGTCCCGGCCGTATGCCTGGTCGCGGGCGCGACGCAGGACACGGATGAGGTCGTTCAGTTCGCTGCGGCTGAAGACCATGGAGAAGGTCTCGCGCTCCTCTTCCAGCAGGTCGACGTCGCGCACGGCGTCGCGCTTGGCGAGGGCGTCTTCCAGGCGGGATACATACTCTTCCCATGGAACGTTCTTGCGCTCTACCAGGGAGACCTGCACATTGCCGGTGCGGTCATGTCCAGCGCCGGCCCAGCGCACGGAGAGCTGGGGCCACACGTCGGTGGTGATGGTGCACCCGGGGGGGCAGCCCTCACCGGGCAGGCAGTCGTGGTGCATTTGCTGCACCACGGGGAAGCCGATCAGTTCTTTGGGCATCACGCCACGCTCCATCACGGAGAGGTTGTGCATGTACGACGGTTGTCGTAGAACGCCTGACGGGATTCGAACCCGTGTGCGCGGCTTTGCAGGCCGCCGCCTCGCCTCTCGGCCACAGGCGTACGAGCTGATGACCGGTGTCGAACCGGCGTGTCCCGCGTGGGAGGCGGACGCTCTGCCGTTGAGCTACATCAGCGTGGCGCGTCTAGGAATCGAACCTAGCCAGCGGTGAGCGACTGATTTACAGTCAGCCTGACGTCCCAGCGTCGGACGCGCCAAGGGTGGGACTACCCGTTGATGGTAGCGCCTTGGCGTCGTCGCAGGTTTTGTGGCACGGCTTGCCGGTCAGCGGGTGGCGCAGCAGGGCGGTGCATCCGCAGTACACGCAGACACCCATGGTGCCGAAACGCGCGGCGGGGGCGTGGGACCAGTCGACGGCGCCCCAGGGGGTGCGCCCGTTCTTCGCGAGCGCGGCGGTGGAGCGGCGTGGCGGCATGCGCGGTCCTGGTTGTTCTAGGACTGTGGATGCACGAGTCGCATCATGGGGATAGTACGGTGCTCTAAGCGGTAATGCAAGTGCTGGATAACGTGTGGTTGATTCGGCGGGGAAGGGACTGGAGTTTCTCCAGTTCGCTGGTGTGGTAAAGCCATGCGCCGGACTGCGGGTGCCGACTGTGCGGCTGGCAGTGGCGGCGGATGACGGATACGGCTCTGCGGTAGTAGAGGGACGCCGCCGCCCGGTCCATCAGTGCGTCGGCGTCTTGCAAGAGGATGACGATCACACGCGCCCCCTGGACTGCGACACGAGTCAAGGGGATGATCACCCGGCACCGGGCTCTATGTCAACCGGTGAACTAGCAGGTCACATGGTAGGACCGGGTAAAAGGGTGCACGCCCGGCCTGTGCGGGGGCCGGGCGTGCGGGTGACGCGGATCGAGTCAGGACGATGAACGACCGCGTCAGCTCTGGGATAAGAACACCATACCCCTGCGCGGCATGGCGCGCGGGCGTTCCGGCGAATTCCTGCCAGGTTCCCGAAACCGCCCGCTCCGATATGATCGTCATACCGCCGTGTGGAGTGGAGGAACAGATGGACGACGTCGACTGGGTGCACTTCGGCCCGGCCAACACCGACCACGTCCACCAACTCATCGACATGACAGTGGCTTACCTCCTCGAAGGGTTCCAAGCCACCGGGAACGCACCGCTCGGCATGTCCATCGCCCCGCACCTCGTGACGCTGATGATCCGCCGTCGCGGGCGCGTCGTGGGGTTCTGCGCCGTCGAACTGAGCGGCGCCGTAGAACTGATCTATATCGTGCCGACGCAACGACGCCAGGGCATCGCCGGCACGGTACTCACCGGCCTACAGGACAGGTGTCCACGGCCCCTGAAACTGAAGAAGCCCCTCAGCCCCGCCATGCAGAGCCTCGCGCTCGCCCTGGGGATCGGCTCCGACGAACCGGACCCCCGCGAGGTGCACGAAAGCGAACAATACATAGAACACGTGCGCGCGCAAGTCGAGCGCAGGTGCCCGCACCGGCGCGGCAACCGCTCCCGGTTGTGCGAGCGGTGCTACCGCAAGTACATCACCGCGATCGTACAAGGGGTCGTGGTGTGCTGCGCGGGCCTGGCCATGGGATGCGGCCCCGAGGAGGCCGCGCGCCGGCTCGGCCTAAGCATTCCAGCGTGGGCCTTCACCGCACACGCGTGAATGGGCCACCGCGCCGCCGATCGCCGCGCGCATACTGCGGTACACCGCGAAATGCGACACACACGAGACGGGCAGCGTATGCCGCCAGGCCCAATGCCCGCTGCCGCGCAACATGTACACCTCGATCTCGCTGGCGGGCTCCCGCTCCCCGCCGGTCACTTTCCCGTCACCTGCGCCAGAGACGCGGCCACGTCCCCGAGTTCACCATGCAGGCTCAGCAGTCGGCGCTGGGCCAGACGCATCTGATGCAGCGCGCGGTGCGCCTGGAGGCGCCCGGACGCGGCGGCGTGGGCGTCCACGTGCTCGACCGCGCCGGCCACCATGTCGTCGAGTGTGATGTTCAGGGTCTGGCACAACACGGCCAAGACGTGCAGTGCCGGGCGTTGCACGCCGGCCTCGATGTTCGTGATCGAGGTGCGCGCCATGCCCACGAGCCGTGCCAGGGCGACCTGCGTCAAACCGGCTTGTTTGCGCATCGCGGCGATATCGCCGCCGAGCCGGATGTAGAACGCCTCGGTTTCGGTTGGGTCCATGGGTTTACTCACACTCGTGTTCGTCGTCGAGGGGCGGGGTGTGCCGGCGTTCCCAAATCAACCGGTAGAGGCGGTCCCAGAACCGGTCGGACAGCGGCCTGTGTAACGGCTGCGGCGGCGGGGCAGGGGCGGGGGCCCAGCCGGTGATCGGCTGCGGCGCCGTCCCGGCCGGGTAGGGCTGGTTGCCGCCCCAATGGTCACGCACCCAGGGCTCACGGAAGTACACCGATGGGCACGGCGCCTTGTCGGTGTCGTAATCGCCGGTGTAGTTCATCCGCCAGCGGCGGCGCAGCTCCTGCCACGCCGGGTACAGGTCACAGTACTGACATGCCCCGGGCGCGTGCAGGATCGAGGCGTCGCAGTGCGGCGCGTAATACCCCGGGTCGCAGTCGTCGCAGGTCACGGCCGGTTCCGATCTTCCACAGGTGCGAGGTTGCGCCGTTCGCAGATCGTTGGGTAGTTGTCGCCGTCCAACCTGACCTCGCAGTCTCCGTCCGTGTACAGCAGGTTCACTGTGCCGAACCTGTTGTTGTGGTGCGCGAACTGCTGCGGTAATCCGACCAGTTGCACCCGGTCGCCGATCGCGAGTGCCGTCTGGCCCGTGCGTTGCGCGTCATAGGCGTTGAGGATGTCCGCGAGGCACTGGCGTACGGCGCCGCCTGGGGAGTGCACGCGCCCGGCCTGCTCGTCGAGGATCGCGACGAGCTTCGGCGGCAGGTTCTCCGACGTCCAGCAACTGCCGTTCGGGTCGTACGTCACGTGACCTCCACCTCTGTTGTGTCTTTGAGCCGGATGCGGCAGCGCTGCCGGCGGCGGATGTGCATGAGCCACAGGTGCCGTGCGAACACCCCGTGCCGCACGTACCGCGCCGGGGCGCGGTGGCCGATCATCCGGCAGGTCTTCTCGTCGTGCAGGCACACCGCGCAGAACCGGCACCGGCACAAGTGCCGGTCGCGCAGCCGGCCCCACATCTCAGGGTTCTCATCCGACAGCACCCACTTGGCGACCTGCTCGCGCTCGTACGGGCTCGGACCCTCGCGAGTGCGGCGCCACTCCAGCTCGCCGCGCCGGTCCCCGCCCTGCGCGAAGCTGCTGAACGGCCGTACTTGGAGGCACCACCGGGGAGTGTGCACGATCACCCCGAGCGGGGCGCCGTACGCGTGGTGGTCCACGTCCCACCAGGAGGTGCAGAACGCGTGCACGGGTAGCAGCGGCAGTTTCACGGCGCCTCGTCCACCGTGTCGGTGGTGGACGCGATGTTCTCCTGGTCCAGGTCGATGCCGCCGAGGAGCTGGTCGGCGCGGGCGAGCGCGGCCGGGTCGTCTTTGAACTCGGCGGCGAGCCGGTTGGTGATGTGCCGCCAGTACGCGACGCGTTCCAAGTCGGTGGACAGGGCGATACCAGCGTGCTGTGCGAAGTCTTCAAGGGTGATGTCCCACGCTTCGTGTTCGAACGTGGCGAGAATGTCTTCGGGCGGCGGCGGCCACGACGCGTAGTCGCTGCCGACCCAGTGTTCGTCGCGGAAACGGACGAGGATGCCGTAGTCGTGGCGGAACCGCGCGTAGTAGTACTGGCCGTTGCCGTCCCACAGGTCCCATTGGGACGGGCAGGCCATGGAGGTCTGGCGGGCTTTGACGATAGTGATCATGTGTTAGTCGATCGTGAGGAGGCGGATACCGAAGGCGTGGGCGTAGTGGCGTACGGTCCACAGACCGGTGACCCAGTCGGTGGGGATTCCGAGCGCGTTGATGATCCGCATGTCGCGAGGGCACATGGGGTAGCGGTGCCCGAGTTTGTCGCGCCACAGATACCAGGGCCAGAGGCGGCGGGTATCGTGCGGGTCGTAGCGGCGCCCCACCAGGTGCAGGCTGTCGCGCCACGGGACGGCGGGCAGCCAGCGTACGCCGGGGGTGTCGGGTGTGGCGACGCGCAGCAGGCTGCCGGCGGCGTCGTAAGGGGCTATCACGCTTCATCCCGCATCGGTGGTGTAAAGGGCTTGTCGTCCCCCTCCCCTCCCCGGAGACGATCCCCCTCCCCACCCCAGTATAGTTTCGATTTGTAGTGCCCACATGTCAAGGCGTGTGCATAGTTGTGATCAGGGGGTTGCTGTTTTGACGAGGGCCAGGTTCGCGCGGGGTGGCTCGTCGAGCGGGATGTGCAGGCTTGTGGCGATCGAGCGGGTGACCCCGCACGGATAGGGGGTGTAGCGGTGCGTGCCGTGCAGCAGCTCGTGCACGCACATGGGGCTGGAGCACACGATCGTGCTCTCGAACAGGGCCTCGTCAGGGCGGTGGTCGTCGACCTGGTCCAGCAACACCTGAGCGAGCAAGGCGGCGTCGATGTGCGAGCAAGCCAGGTAATAGCGGGCCTGCCCATAGGGGCCGCCGCCCTCGTCCCATGCGTCGTCGTCCGATGTCCAGCCGAGACGGCGAAGTTCCTCTTTGGCTTGCCGTCCACGGTCTATGTGCGCGCCGAGCGTTGTGCGTAGTTGCAGGTCGAGGGCGGTCATGACGCTTTCGCTACCGGTGCGGCGGCGAGAGGGCCGGGGCGGCGGTAGCCATGGAACGCGGCGGGGGCGTGGGGTAGTTTCACCAGATCGGGCAGGGTGTCCAGGTCGAAGAGGTCTTGCCCGTAGAGCCATTCGAGGAACGGTTCGAACAGGGGGCACACCAGGATGCGGTGCCTGCGCAGGTCGGCGGCGGCGAATCCGCCGGGCCGGAAGAACGCGCCCTCACCGGTGGCCAGGTCGAGCACCCAGAGGTGTTCCGGGCCCCAGCCACAGTACGCGGGCAGGGACACGATCTGGGGTTCCAGGGCGCTTGCGTGCGCCCACTCGCGGGTCAGACGCCCCAGCAGGAACTTGCCGTGATTAAACCCGTTGGTTGCCTCGACCAGTCTCGTTTTCACACGCACTCCTGACGCGAGGGCAGCCGTTCGGCTGCGCGGCGCAGCAGGCGCATGGTCGGCGCGGTGAGCACGGCGCGCGCGGCGCTCTCGCCCCAGAAACACGCGGCGTGCTCGCCGAAATCGATCTCGCCGGTGATCTCAGGGTCGCTACGGTTGTAGACATCGCAGCACACGAGTTCGTGGCGGATCTCGGCAGCCAAAAGCCGGGCGTGAGCGGGTAGGACGGCGGCGAGGACGGCGCGCATCGCGATCCGGTTCAGGCCACCGTGTGCGGGTTGTGCCTGCAACGCGAGGTCGAGCAGCGCGGGCGGTACTGAGCGGATGCTGTCCACGTAGCCGGTGACCGACTCGGCGTCGGCTTCGGGCGGGGTTGGCGCGGTCATTCGTCGCGCTCCAGGGCCGGGATGCGCCGTCCGGCGGCGGTCAGTGCGCCGGCGGTGCGGGTGTGCAGCGAGTGCGGGAGTTTCACCGGCGCGTTGTCGTTGCGTGCCCATTGGTCGAGCCATTCGGCCAGCAGGTCGAGGTGGGAACCGAACGCGTGCTTGGATGCGGCGACGGTGAGCGGGGCGCTGCCGGCTTGTAGCGCGGTGTCGGCGCAGGCTTCGCGCTGCTGCCGGGCGTGGTCGCACACCTCGTGGTCGGTGCACACGGCCGGGGTGGTGGCCACGTGGGTGGCCACGTGCTCGGCGAAGCGGGCGAGCAGGGGGGCGAGGATCTCGCGGATCTGGCCTTCGTCGAGGTCGAAGCGTGGTTCGCCGAGGATCGTGTGGTCGTAGGCGGCCTGGACAATGGGGTCGGGGACCAGGTCGGGGATCATTGGGCGTACCTCCGGATGAGGGCTGCGTCGCGGCGGGTGCGGGCGCGGGAGCAGGGGCAGTTGCAGCCGTCTTGGCCGGCGGGTGGTGGTTGTGTCTCGACGTATTCGGCGATCATGTCGGCGTAGAGGGGTAGGACGACGGCGAGTGCGTCGCGTAGTCCGCCGCTTTCGAGTAGGTCGGGGATGGGGGCGGCGTCAGCGCCAGCTCGGACGAGGTGGGCGGGGACTTGGCCGGGGGTCATGGGTTCTCCGTGAGGGGCGGAGCCGGCAGAAGAGTGAACGTACGATAGCACGAATCGTGGTCCATGGGTTGCGACGCGGTGAAACATGGTGTTGACGTTGCAGAACGACCGCCCGGCGGCGGTGAACGAGCCGCTGACGAGCGCTGCGGGCACGGGAGCGTGACAAGTGGTTGTTCCACACGTTGCGTGCATGGTTGCGCCGCTGTTGGCAGGCCTTGTGCGCCAGGCGCAGGTTCGCGAAGCTGTACCCCTTGCGGCCGACGATGACAACACGCGAACGTGTCATCTGTTCGACGGCGTCGATGAGCTGGCCGCACAACCAGCACCTGTCCCCGTGCAGCTGTCGTAAAGCGTGGATGCCGTGGCGTTTGCGGGCGCTGACGCTGGTGATTCCCTCGCCGTGCGGCGCTGTCAATGGCGAGCCCTCAACGGGCCTGTAGCCAGCGTCATGGTTACAGCTTTGGTGCGCGAGGCCCAGGTTCGATGCGGCGTGGGCGCCGCCGAGGGCGCGGGGGACGATGTGTTCGCGGCTGGCTTGCGAGAGTTTGACGAGGCGCCCGCAACGGCAGCAGGTGAACGCGCACGCGATCCACAGTGCACGCAGCGCCTTGCTGGCGCTGGTGTCGTCGTCGAGCGCGGCGAGGAGGGCGGCCTGTAAGGCGGGGGTCGGCGGCGTCACAACGTCGATCATATAGTCATCGCACACAACGAAGCGCCCCTCCGGCTGGTCGGCGGTGGAGGGGCGCTTCAGGGGTGTAGTGGTCGATTCCCGGGGAAGGAACCGACCGGCGGGAGAACAGTAACACGAAAATCGTGCCTTGTGTCAAGCGCTCGGAGAAACAGGTGGCCCCCTGCCGGATTCCACCCGGAAGGGGGCCGTGTATGTGCCTTGGCGAGGCGGTCATACGGTAGCACGGGGCTCGGCGCGGCGCTCCTCCCGGCGCGTACGCGCCTGCCGCATCAGCCTGTTGATCCTGCGCTCGCTCGTCACCCCATACAGCGCCAGCAGGGCCGCCAGGTCCACCTTTCCATGCGGCAATGTGACAGTAGCACTGTACGGGCTACTGTACGCCGCGCGCGACCCAATCCGCGATCTGCTCACCCGTCGGCTCCCACCACCAAGTCACCCCATGCGGGCACACCATCGGCTCAGCCGTATACGGCCCGATGACAAGCGGGGCCTGCGCGGACACCGTGACATCTACGTCCATCGCGGCCATACGGCCCTTCACCGTGCGCCAGCACTCGCACGTCGGCTGGCCGAACGCGCCCCTCATTCGCCTAGCTCCTGGTCCATGCGCGTCAACTCCTCGGCAGCGATACGGCCGGCCTCGTCCTTCTCCCGCTGGTAGCGAAGGACGTCGGCCAGATCGAGACGTACGGTCACGTCGAGCAGACCGCTCTGCGCCGCGTGGGTGACGTATTTGACGGACACGTTCAGGATCAGCGCGGCGTCCTCGATGGTGAGCTGGTCACCCATCCAGCTCCAATCGGTCGTCTCGGGGTGTGCCCAGTCGCGTACGACGGCGCGGCAGGCGTCACAGAACCAGCCGTCGGTGCGTGCGCGCAGGGTCTGGCAACGTGGGTGCCACGCTTGATCGCCGCCGGCGCACCGCAGTTTGGAGACGGCGCGGTCCTGGTGGGCGTTCATGGAGCGGGTCTGGTCGAGGGTGAACGGCACGGTGACGCGGTCGAGCACGGTGGGCCTCCGGGCGGGAAGGAGAGAGCCCCGGCGGGTCGCGCGCCGGGGCTCTCCTTTGTGCAGCACGTCAGGCTACGCCTACGGCACACGGGAACAGTAGCACTAAAGGGGAAGGCCCCGGGGGGCGATCCGGGGCCTTCCGTGTCTGTCTTGCAGGGTTGTGCACCTCACGCGGATGAGATCCGCGTGGGAATTACGACGATAGCACCAGAACAGTGGCGCGGCCAGTAGGAGAAAGGGGCTCCTCCCATGAGGACTAGGAGGAGCCCTACACCGACAGATACGCTCACGCGCATCCCCCACTCGGCGGCGCAGTGGTGTCGTGTCACCACGCACGCGTACAGTAGCACGAAAGGCCGTTGTGGCGGCTTAACGCCACTCGAACAGGCCACCGGGCTCGATCAGCGCCGTATCCAACCGCCACGCCACACCCGCGTGATCGCTCGCGCCCATCGGCGCATCCAGCGTCCAGTACCCGGTCACCGCCGAACGCAACGGCACCGTCACCCACCCCCCGTCGATCCGATCGAACTCGCTCGTGTGTGTAAGTACACTGTGATCCTTCCTCGCGTTCGCGTACTCCCACGCGACGTCGCACCAACCGTTGTCCACGAACGCCTGCGCCACCGACCGATCCGCCACGGGCGACCACGTGCGTGCGGTACCCGGCAGCGCACGCGACCCCAAGTTGTATGGCAACTGCGTCGCCCAGTTCGGCGGCGGGTTATGCGGATTGGCCGGCGAGAAGTTCGTGTCACCGCCCAGCACCCCGTACGCGCCCCACCGGTACGGGTGCGTCGCCACATACTGCGCCTCGATCCGTGCCGCGTCCGCCGAATACGGCGTCAGCTTGTACGAACCCACCGCGAGCGGCAGCGGCAGACCGACGTCCCACGCCCCGATACTCCACCCGTGATAGCTACGGTCGGTGGTGTCCTCATGCAGGACCCCTATTCGGCCTTGGCCGAGCGGTTGCGGAAAGCCGACGGTCTGCTGCCGATACATGATGAGTGTCGCGAGCCCGGAACGGGAACGGCCGGGTCTCAGCGCCTCCAAACCCAGGTCGTCCTGCGCGCGTTTGATCAGATCCTCGTTTTCGGCCCAGCCTTTGCATTCGTTGAGCAGCACGAAGTCGTACGGCTCCGGGGTGCCTTCGGTGATGCGTTTGACGACCAGCGGCCAGGGGTCCGGCTCGCCGGGTTTCGGTGGCAGCAGGCTTTGGACGACAAAGGTCAGTTCCATGGGTGCTCCTTCGGGGGTAAACGGGGCCGGCCCCTCCCGTATCTCAGACGGGAGGGGCCGGAGGGGTGGCCTGGTTCGGGTGCGCTTACCAAGCGCGGGCCACCCGGTTGGGGGCTCGGCGCGAGCCATCGCCAACGAAGTCAGACCATAACACTGATACGGGGGTGAGCGCCACAGTCACCCATCCGACACGGCACGCGCCGCTGCCTCAATGTCCGCAACCGCATCCAATATGAGCCCACGCGGGACAGCCACCATGACGCCACTGCCGTCGAGGTGATTGCCCTGCGGAACGTCCCCGGTCGGCACTAGGGCCTTCCCGACGAGCGCGATGCTGCCATCACTGAGCAGAAACACGTCAGGGCAGTTCATGTCGTTCGTGCTACCGCGCTGTGCCGGTGTCGTCCCCAGCCGGCGCACAATGCTTACCGCCGGGTCCTGGCCCGTCTCGCTCATACTCCCACCTCCACGAAAGGAACGGTCATGACGCCATGCGGGAGGTGTCGCGGAGCAACGCCTCCACGTCAGGCCGACCACTGGACATCAACTGCTGCACGCGCGGACCCGAAATACCCGCAAGGTGCCCGACCGCCCGCTGCGAGAAGCCCTCATCCGACAGCTTCCACGCCTCGTGGCGCCGCCACCGCGACACGAGCACAACCATCTCTTGCAGCGCGGCCTCCATCTCGCAGTACTCGACGAACCGCCGTGTAGCCGAGTCCCGCGCCCGGATGCGCTGCAACTGCTGCGCGAAGCCTTCGTGAAGCGCGGTCGGCGGCTGCGCCACAGACGACCTCCATGAAACAGGGCTGCCCCTTCCCGCAAGAAGGGGCAGCGATCCTCGAAGCAGACCCAAGCAAGGTCGGTCACACCATAGCATCATGCTCCGGGGGAGTGGCAGCCTCCGTAGATTGCCACTCGACCTGCTCCCAATGCCGCACAGACAACCCCCATGCGCCCTCAAGCACCTTAACCATGATGCGCCACGCCTGCGCCTGCTCGCCGGGCGTCGGCAACGCCATGATCCGGCCGATCTCCAGGCCGAGCCGCCGCTGCATCCCCATCGGGTCCGGCGGACCCAGTCCACGACGACGCCACAACCGGCCCGTCCCACTCGCCACGCGCCGACAACTCGCGCCAACGCGTGTGAAACCACTCCGAGTGAGCACGAGCAACACCATCCACGACTGGCAGCGGAGAACCACAGAGACGACAGCGCACCATCACACCATACGCACACGGACGGTAAGCGCAACCCCCTGCGACACAACAAGGCCGGCCCTCGTTGGCGCGAGGGCCGGCCTTCCCGGTGCGTGCCGGTCAATGCCGCCCGGTCCATCCACCGCTGACACTACCGACTCGGCGACCCCGGCGGCGCCGAACCGGACGGCTGTCCGGCAACCCGGACAACACTAAACGCGAACCTCGTGGTCACTCGACGTCCAGCGCAGGAAACAAGCCCACCCCACACCCCAGAACCGCAGCCCATATCAACAACCTCACCGGACGCGGATTGCCCTGACCCGACTCCCACCGCATCACCGACCACCGATGCACACCCACACGCCCGGCCAACGCGCTCTGCGAAACCTTCCCCCTCACCCCACACAACGCCACAGCCAACCGGCGCATCTCCCGGGCCTGAAACTCCAACGCGTACGGAACATCCGGCGCCAACACCTTGCCGCCCCGGGTGACCCGCACAACCAGGCCCACCTCACGCGCCCACAAGATCAAATGCTCCATCGTCGGTGCGTCGCGCCCCACCACCCAATCCACCACCGTCCCCGGCGTAACCCCCAAACGCTCCGCCAACACGCGCTGCGTCCAACCAGCATCCTGTCGTGCCCGATCAAGCTGCCGCACCAACGCGAACACATCAGCGCGCGCCTGCGACTCCAGGCCCGGATCAAACCCCACCACTCACCTCCGGCTTGACTACCGTCATCACGTACCAGCCCTTACCGTGCCGCGACTCGACAAGCCCCTGCGCCTCCAAAGCGAGCAACGCGCACCGAGCCGTATACGCCGAGACACCAAACCGCGCGGCGAGACCCGGCACGGTCGTCAGTCTCACACCAGGGCCAAGCCCACGCTCCTGGATCTTCGCCGCCAACTCGGCGGCAATCTCCAGCGGACCGGGCGCGCTGCGCTCACTTGGCTGGCCCACATACCAGCCCCGCGTGGGCACCGAGTGGATCAAACCCTCCCCGGCGAGCTGCGAGAGCGCCTTACGCAGCGTGTTGCGTGAGGCACCGAAACGCGCCGACAGTTCAGCCTCGCTGCCGAGCTTCGCCGGCCCCGGGTGTGTCGGCTCGGTGGCGGCGACCTGTTCACGCAGCTTGCCTGCGATCTGCTGGAACGTGCAGCGGGGGCCGCGAGCACCCACATGTCCTCCTGTTGCGGTTACGGCCGGTGGGGTGGTGACGAGCCGCCGTGCCGGCGGGCGCGTACGCGGCGGACGAGACGGGAGATGGGACACCACGAAGGCATACTCATACTAGAAGTATTACAGAGGGCTGCGATTACGCAACCACCCGCGACCCTCACGGCCGAAACACCCAATCGACCATCGGTGCCGACCCCCAGCACCCCCACCACGCCTGGCCGCGACCAGTGCGCACCGCCATCCTCCACAAGCAAAACTTCGCCGTACGATCACCCAACGCAGCCGCGCGCCCAAACGCCGACCACGCCAGCCCCGGCTTGCCCAGCACCATGTATGTCACACCCGCACCAAGCAGCGCCTCGCGGTCCTCGACGCGCGCCGCGACGGCCGCCACCAGGATCAGCGCCTCCTCGTGCGCGCCCTGCCGGTGCGCGATCTTCGCCAGCCTGCACAGCTCGCGCTCGTCACCGCGCTGCAATACCCGCGAACGCCAAACAGCCGCGCGGCGCGTGTGCCCTAGCCGCTCCAGCACGGACACCAGTTGGTACGCGGCACGGGTGTTCCCGCGAACGGACGCGCGTTGTAGTCGCCATGCCAGGCACCAACTCGGCAACCGAAACCATCTAGTAACACGGATCACGGGGCGATGGTACAAGACGGCAATGGCAAAGTGGAGGCGACCCCGCTGCCCCGGCGAACGAGGCCGCCTCCACTGCGCCCGGCCCGACCGTGCCAACGGAGGAAGCCAAGCGAAAGAAGTCATACCATAGCTAAGAAGGTGGGGGATAGGCCCAACCCGCACGAGCACACCTAACGACCGCCCGGCAAGTCGTACACAGTCACGTCCACGCCACCCTTGACCAAATTCGAGCGGATCAACGGCTCAACCCGGTCCCACGAACCCCCAGCCAACCCACACCCGATCCTCGGCATGTGCACCGACGCCCCCAGCTCGACCGCGACAAACGCCAGCAACCCCAGCGCCCGATCAAGCGCCTCGTACCGCACCGCCGGAGCGCCCGGCCGACTATACCCATGCTGGCCGATCATGTTCGCCACCCGCACGTCGGGCTCGACACTCACAAGCCGCACCCCGCCCAACATGAAACCCGTATCTGCGCCAGCCCGGTACCACGACCGGTAGGCAGCCTCCGCTTCCGGCCAACGGTGCGAGAGTGCCGCCGCAAACCCGCGACCCCAACCGCCGGCGTCGTTGCACACGTGCGCGATGATCTTGCTGCCGGAGCCGGCTGGTGCCGTGGCGTCACCGGCCATATAGGCGAGAGTGCTCATTCGGACAGTATGACAAGACGGCGCGGGGAGAAACGACGAACGGCCCCACGTGACGAGTGGGGCCGTTCGCCAGCAGGATCTCTTGGCAGAGACACACCGTAGCACTAATCACTGTGTGTCGAGGTGCCCCATCAGCTCGGCCGCCGCCTGCGCCTTAGCCACCTTCTTTGAACCCCCGGACCCCCGGCCCTCCACCACCACATCGCCCAACCGTGCCGTCAACACCGCGTCGAACACCAAACCAGCCGTACCAGCCCGAGCCATACCCGCAGTGACCTTCCACTCCACCTCACGCAGCCGCCCCGTCATCCGCGCATGGTTAAGCGCCTGCATCGGATTATCACAGGCCGCCGCGCCCGCACGGGGCGACTCCACCACCGACACAGTCGAATCAACCAAATCACCCGACGGATCTGGGACACCAGCGAGCACCGCCAAAACACTCAGCGCCGCCTGCGCCTGCGCGGCCTTCTTAGTCGACGCCGATCGCGCCGCACCCTGCACCAGCACGCCCGCCGCGTCACCGACACAGCCCGCTACGACGAACACCGGCGCATGCGACGGCCCAGCCGACTCATCCCGGTACACCGGCGGGTCCACACCGCGCGTCACCGCATGCATCGCCACCAGGCTCACCGCCCAGTCCACCCGCCGGCACACCTGAGCAAGACACGCCGCCTTCGCCGCCACCCACTCCGAGCCCGACGGCAAAAGCAGCAGGTGATACAGATCCCGCAACTCCAGCAGATCCGCGTCCGCACGTCGGCACACCTCCGCCAGAAACCCCGGTGACGCGACGCCTTCCTTCGTGGCCCGCTTCACCAAAGCGAAGAACCGGCTAGCCGTCATCTTCGGATAGTCCGCGCCATGATCAAGAATCCCGCGCGCGATCTCGTGCGCCGCCACCCGCGCAGCCGCGCCGTCAGCTGCCTTCGCCTGCGCGATCACCACCGTCAACCGGTCACAGAACCCTGCCACCTGCTCCTGCGTGAACAACGCCGGGCGCCCATCCAAATACGCCACCATGGCCTGCTGCGAAACCATGTCAGCAGCCCGACGCAAAGGGCTCGTCGCGTGACAGTACACCGCCGCACCCAGGCCATGATGCCCACGCGGAAACGCACCATACGTCGCCCGGCGCCCCGTCAACTCCGCGCGCCGCAACCACAACGCCAACTCATCCGGGTCCTCGCTCTCCAACGCCGCCGACAGATCCTCAAGATGCACAGCAGCAGGAGCCGCACCCGACGCGGCAACGTGATTACGGTAGATCACCGGCACATCGTTCTCCACCGCCCACGTCGCCACCGCCCGGTTCGCCGCGACCATGCACTCCTGCACGATCAGATGCCCGACGATGCGCGCCGGCTTCACCCGCACCAACGCACCGTCCTCATCCACGAACACGCCACGCTGAAAATCGTAGAACGCGCTCGTCGCACCGAGCCGCGCACGAAACAGCGCCTCCGCAACCCCCCGCAACGCACACAACGACCCGTGATGCGGATCATCCGGGCGCCGCACAGCCTCCGCGACCTCATCGTGCGTGAGCGCCACCGCGTCCGCGAGCTTGCCCCGCGACACCAACGCCGGACCCGGCACAGCGCAGGCGTCCAACGGCATGCGCACCTCAATCACAGGACGCACCTCGCCCTGCGCCAACGTGCACGCGGCCTCAACGTCCGGCGGCAGCATCGTCTCCACCGCCGCGTGCCCCCGGTACCGTGACGCGCCCCGCGTGAACGCCAACTCGGTCAAACCCGGATCGGCAGTGATGGCGTCGGTCAGATCAGCGACGTACACAGTCAGGGCGCGCGGACCATCGCTCGCGATTTCGAGGCGGATCGCGTCGTCACGGTCGCGCGTGCCCGCCCCGTCGATCATGTAGGCGACGGTGCCGCCCGTAGACATATCCATGCGACCAGTATGACGAAGCGGGGCGTCTTAGCGAACCACAATCAGAGCGTCCACGCCACCCGCCACCAGCCCACACACCAAACCCACAAACAACATCGCCGGCCACGGCGGACCATACGCAGGCTGCAAATCACGCCGACCACGCAACCGGCTGTAGATCACCGCCCACTGCACGGTAGCGCCCATCACCACCCCCGCCATCACGCACGTCTGCACCGGCGACGCGAACACCCGGCCCACGACACCATCCAGCAGCGCCAACAACACACAGCCACGCGCCACCGTGCTCAACAACCGCGCGGCACGCTCATCCGGCTCGGGATCATACCGATTAGACACGCTGGTGATGCTACAACCAGCGCTGCGCTGCCCCCGGCCGATCGTAATTTCATAGACGAATACAGTGAGCCCCCAACCACCACCGGAAAACGACACGACGAGCCCCGAAAAAGACACCCAGGGGAACCCCGCAAACCGGACAATCATATCGTAGCTGGAAAAGAGGGGTGAGGCGCAAGGAAGAGGGGGGCTGTGCGGTGCGCGGCACGACCATGATCATTTACCCCCTGACTTGTCAGCGCGTTGACATGCAACAGCTGACACTGGCCTGCTTCCTACACGGGTTGGACTAAGTCGTGAAGCCTCGTGACCTGCGAAGATCGTTCTAGCTGGCAGGGTGGACATACAAGATCACCATTCCCTAAGTGCGCAGGTGGCAGGGCACGGCAGCGTGTCAACTACATGTCTTGGTAGGCACACCATAATCACAGTTATGTGAGCGTGATATTCGGTATCCTCGCAGGTCAGAATTGTGTGATGAATTCAGCGTCATTCTCACGCAATACTGAGGTATTCCAGTACAGCAAATTGGAATACCCCAGTATGGACAGCACACAAAACGGCACTGGAGTACCCCAGACTGACGTACTCCAGTCACAACACAGCACACTGAACTGAGGTACTCCAGTCCGCCGGCCCGCCCTAGGCAACACGGCGCAGCACCGAGCGCGGTCGCTGCCTACCTCATTTGCTGAGTCTTTCTCACTATCCCGGGTTGGTATTGTTTTCACCGCATCTTTTTGCCGTGTTATGTATGGGTATGCGGGAGGGTGACCCTCCTTTACTGGGGTACTCCAGTTAGGCGGGGGTGTCCGCTGCGTTATCAACATCTGGACACTCTGGTCTTGATTTGCTAGGCGGGGGTGTCTCTCGTCCGGTTTCGGCCGGCGGTCCCTACTGGGGTACTCCAGTCTCACCGTGTGCCCGTGCGGGCCCGCGTAGGGCCCGTGCGCGTGCCTGGGGATGCGAGCGGGCCCACCTACCCGTGTGGGTCGGTGGGCCCGTGTGGCGCGCCGTGTGTGGCTTAGTCGGTGGCGCGTACGCGTCGCACTCTGTGCTGTGCGTAGGGGTGCGCGATGTTGTACTGGGCGCGGTCCCGTAGCGCGTCCGCGTGTCCCTCGTTAGTGTCCGGGTAGGCTGAGACTTCCTCCCATTCGAGGTCCGGGCCGTACTTTCCTTGAATGACCCATTCGTGGGTCGGTTTGTCGAGGTCGCCCGGTTCGGCCGGTCGCACGTGTCGTATCTGTCCGCGTGCGTTGAGGGTGAGCACAACGGGGCCCTGTCGGTTTTCGCTGTTTTCGATCATGTAGTTAACTTGTGCGCCTGGGATGGTTTCGAACGTGCTGCCGTCGGTGCAGTGCACAGTGTGACGGAACGTTCCGGATTGGTGCCGTTCAACGTCTTTGATCGTTTTGACGGTTTCGCTCGCCATGATCGTTTCCTTACTGTTCGGTTACGGTGAGGATCTTGTTACCTTCGGCCGTCGGGAAGTTGATACCGAAGCTTTCCCATGCTTCAGCGGCCCCGTGCGCGTGTACGGATGCGCGTTGCTTGTTCCCGTCGGGCCGTTCGATCACTGCGACGTATTGGCGGTATCCTCCGCCGTTCGCGTCCGGACCTGGGTCGGTGGTAAACACGGATTGCATGGCTGGTCTCGCTTTCTAACCGGTTACGAACACTTGCCGTAGGTCGTGCCCGTTGTCGCTGGGGTATGTGCGTTCGAAGTGTGCGGCAGCGTCGCTCATGCTCTGTGCGAGTGTGCTCGGTTCGATGGTTTCGGTTCCGTTGTCTGTCTTGCGGTAGACGATGGCGCGGTAGTTCCGGAACGGTGGCGTTTCGTCGCGTTGTGCTGCCCGTGCGCGTAGCCGCTCGGCAGTGTCGCTCATGATCGTTTCCGTTCTAGTTGATCTTGCCGGTTTCGGCGTAGTCGGCGTATGCGTCTGCGAGCGTGCGCCGTAGGTTGGGCCCCGTGTCGGTGGCCTCGGCGCGCTGGACCATGGCGCGGTATGCGTCTGCGAACGCGTACGGGTCGGGAGCGTCTGCCCGTAGTGGCTCGTCTAGCGCATCGCGTCTGCCCGTGGCGTATCCGAGTGCGATCATGCGTTCGCGGTAGTGCGGCTCAGTCTCGCTAGGGTCGGGCCGTTCGGTGCCGTCGGTTAGTGACTCTTGGTAGTTGCGTGCGATGAACCGCTCGATTGCGTCCGCCATGGCAACGCCAGCCTCGTATTCAGCATCGTTGCTTTCGAGTTCTAGCGCGTTGCACCAGTCTTTGAGCGCTTCCCGTAGTTCGGTGGCATCCGGTTTGGGCATGATCGTTTCCTGTCTGTCGCTCCGTACGATGACTGTATTACTGGTCAGTGTGTGCGGTAGCCGTACACGGTGCCGTCGCGGGTCACGGTGAACCGTGTGGCGTTGCTGTGCGCGGTTTGGGGGAGCGCGTGCGGGCCCGTCGGTGCGGTCGGCGTAGCCATTTGCCACCATGGCGCATCGTCACCCGTGTCGGTGCTTTGTGTGGCGTCCGGGGAGATCCACGCGTCCGGGTTACGGTGTGCCCACCATGGCGCGGCTTGCGGGCCCGTGTGCGCGTTCCGCGCGGTGCGGCTTGCGCGGTAGTGCGGGAGCGCGCGACGGTAGGCGTAGCGCGCTGCCAGGAAAGCCAGGTTTCCATAGCAGGTGAGTACGGCTAGCGCAGCGTGCAACATGACGCGCGCTGCCGTTGGGTGGGTTTCGCGGAAGGTGGGCCGTACGGTGACCAGTCCGGTAGTGGCTGCGTAGATGACGGTGTGACCAGCGGCGCGCGCGAGTTCGGCAGCCTCGTTACGTTCGGCGGTAGTGGTGAACGTCAGGACGGTTTTACGGCCCGGTAGTTCATGCTTGCTCGTGATCACTTCTGGGCTCCGTTCTGCTTGCGTGCGAAGTGAATTTCGATCATGACGAATGGCGTAGCGCTCAGGAGTATGACGATCACAACGGCTAGCGGGATCATCGCGCCGTCGGGTGCATCGCGGATGGCCGTTTCGGGTATGGCGATGATCATGCGAACGAGTGTGTCAATCGCCGTGAACACGGCGCGCGCGGCGGTTTCCACGATGCTCGCGAGTGTGGCGAGTATGGCGATGATCATGGTTTGCTCCGGTCGGTTGGTTCGGTGGGAGTGTCCGCGCGCGCTACTTCGATGCTGTCCGCGCGGACTGGTGTGTGGGTTAGTACTGTCCGGACAGCTTGCTTAGAGCGGCAGCGCTTGCGCGTTGCAGCTTTGCGGGAACGCGCACACCAGCGGGGGTTAGTGAACCTTGGTACTGTCCGGTCAGTTGCATGGTCGCTTCGGTGGCAGCGTCGTCGATTGTCTTGTAACCGCCCGGGTATCGGGAGCCTGCGAACACCCACCGGTGGTCTCCGCCGACTTGGAAGAAACGCACGGTGGTCCCGTGTATGTCGCGTGTCTCGGCGGAATTGCGGGATGCGCGCGGAGGCATGCCGTTTGTGACGTGCCCGTTCGCGCACTTGACTTTGTGGTGCGCTCCGGACGGGACAAGTTCGGCGGTTTCTTCGGTTTCTTCGGAGCCGCACTGCGTGCACGCGAACGTCACGTTCGCGTATTGGTCGGCGTATGCAGCGTTGCGCGCGGCAAGTTCAGTGTTGTCGGTGCGGTCGAAGTAGAAGCGCATCGGAGTTCCGTTCTGTTGGGTTGGGCTGGCAGACAGAATCGTCTCGCGCGCACTCCACCGTGTCAAGCCTATGGAGCATGGCAAGTAGCGGGCCCATCCCCAAAACGGGCCCGCTACCGCCGGCGGATCAACTCACATACGCGCGCGCGGCGCGCTCTACCTCGCTCTGCGCTGTCGAGTCGAACTCATCCGCGAACGCGCTCCACAGTTCGCCGTCGTCCGTTTCGTCATCCCGTGTCAGTCCCAAGTCACTCATGAGCGCATCCGTGTTGTAGTCGCCCGACCATTCACCCGTCGGTGCGTAGGGCATGGTGTCCATGATCACGGGGTCGCCGTTGTCGATACCGTCGATTACCTTCTGTGCGTGCTCGGCGCTGCCGAACTCATACCAGGTAGCGGCACTCTCACCCTTCTGTGCGCCGATCGTCCGGGCGATCATGAGCGCGCACTGCCACCGAACGGCACCTAGCGGCTTGCCAAGGTCGTTCGCCTTACCGCGCATCCGGTCACGGAACCGCTCTACTCCCGTTTGCGCTTCCGAGTAGCGGTTCCCGCACTGCGCCATGACTGCGTCAAGGTCGCGCGCCATGATCGCCCGATATAGCGCTTCGGTACCTGCGAACGTGCCCAGCTCGTCCGCGTACGCGTGGACGGGCCGTTCGGTGGCGCATTGCGCGTACGGCTTATCGTGTTCGGCGCACTCGCCAGTCTGGCGCGCGGCGTACTCGGCGTGCTCGGCAGCGTCCGCGATGAATCCCGCGATATGGAGAGCGGCGCGCGCAGCGTCGAAGTGCGCGGCAGCGCGGTAGTCGGTCCCTGCCGCTAGTACCTCGCGCGCCGAGTTGATCACGTAGTAACCCCAGCGTGTCTCATCCGCTGATCCCGGGTGACGCGTGTTGCCGTTGGAGGTGTCGACGGTTTCGAGTGGCCACACGGCTAGGTCTACATGGAAGTTCACCCGGAAGATTGCGCGCGTGTCGGGAACGGCGACCGCGCGTGTGTGGGTGTCGACCTTACCCGCATAGGTCACATAGTACCGGGCGCAGCGCTTGCACACGGTGTCGAGTGACCAGGTTCCGTCCGGGTGTTCGATCATGATTAGCTCGGTTCCGAGTTGCTTGCCGTGCCCAACGGTGGCGCAGTGCTCCCCAGCATTCGCAGCGAACCATTCGGCCGTGTGCTCTGCGCGCGCGTCCGAGTCCTCAGCGTCAGCGTCCGCAGACCATGCGCGAACGGTGGCGTCCGTCGCAGGTTGCCCACCGCTTCCCGCGAGTAGTTCCCGTTCGAACGGGAGCAACGGCGCGCCGTTGTCCGGTTCGGTGGGTCCGTCCGGTTCGGCCGAAGTGCCGTCGGTACCGTCGGGGGTGTCGGTAGGCATGTGCTCGGTGCCCGTGCATCCACTACCGTCGCAGACACCCCCCGGGCAGTGCCATGCGGTTTCGAACACGATTCCGGAGCCGCTACCCGGGCAGTCCGGGCCACCGTTCGCGCCGCATTCGACGCAGTAGTTCTCCGTACGCGTGTCGGAAACCATGATCGTGATTCCACAGCATACGCAAGCCGCGTAACCCGACGTGCTGACGGGCGCAGTCTCGGCGGGGGTGTCGGTGCTCTCCGACGTGCTGACGGGTGCAGCGTCCCCGGGCATGACGCGATTGAGCCGGTATCGATCGTGTCCTGCCATGCTGTACGGGACCGTGTCCCATCCGGAGCACGCGAGCGCGTCACGGATGGACTTGACGCGTTGCGGACTGAGTTCTTTGTGGCAGTGGAGGATCATCGTTGCGCCGTTTTCAATCAGCGTGACCCACACGTAACCGATGCTGCCGCGCGCGCCGATATCGTCGCTACTGGCGATGATCGCTAATACGGCCGGAATGCCACCCATACTCACGGTGCGCGTGCTAACGCCATTGACTAGGGTCGCATGCGGGAACGGGAAACCGGAGTTGATCAGTGCTGCGCGAACGGCAGCGTACCGGTTCGCTGCGTATTCGCTGTGCACGGTTGGATTCTTCCGGTAGGTTCCCGTTTCCCGGAAGTCATGCCATGCGGGCCCGTCGGTGCTCGCGACGGTTGCCGTTTCATCGTCTGACACGGGGGTGAATGACTCGCGGAAGACACGGTGTGGGATGTGCGAGGTTTCCCCGTGTGTCTCACTGGTCAGGGCCACGGCAGCGTCCGAGTGTCCCGTGACGTAGTAAAGGTCACGTGTGTTGGCGTTCCGGTACACGGTGGGGTGTCCGTTGCCGCAGCATCCGGCCCATGGGTTCCACGGGTGATGGAAGTACTCGCCAGTCCACGGGTCACGGATGCAACAGTCCGTCCGATCGTCCATGATTTCGGCGACCGTGTCCCAGTAGTTTTCGTCTACCGAGTAGCACACCGTGTAAACGGTTCCGGGTGTCTCTTCACCTTCGAACGCGCGGCTCTGCGCGTAGTCATTGAGTGCGGCGCGAATCTTCCCGGCAACGTTGCTCGCTTCCGGAAGGCGACCGCCGTACACGGCCACCCGGACGCGCGAACCATCCTGGGTCACGGTGCGCGTGTCGAGGTGGACGCGCGTTGTGTCTTCCGTGACGATCACAACGGTTTCGTGTTCGGCCACGGGAAAGTTTTCAGCGATCCAGTCCCCTTCGGTCGCGCGCTCCCATGCGCCGAGAAACTTGCGCGTTCCGGCAGCGTTGAGGGCCGGCAGTCCGCGCGCGTTGAGTGCCTGGCGGATGCCGTTGACGGTTGCGTTTCGCATGGTGTGGTCTCCGTTCGGTGGGTTGTGTACTGAGAGCAGCATTGCACAGCACTCCACCGTGTCAAGCCTATAGAGTGTGTGATGTTACCGAACCGTGATGTCTAGTCGCACGTGTTGCTGAAGAAACTCGGGTCACCTGGCGCGCCGTACAGCTCAAACCCGACGTTGTGGCACGGTCGACCGATCACGAAACCAGCGTTCAAACCCTGGTACGTGTGGACCGGCGGGAACACCCGCGCCACACTCGCAGCGCTCCCGCTTGTGACCGTACGCACCACCGAACTTGCCACCATGGCGAGCACTGCGAGCACTGCCACCGCGAACACTGCGCTAACAACCTTGCCCATGACTACCTACCTTCGTTGTGTGACTGCCAGTCAGCCACCCATTCCCGACTACCGACCGGAGCCGGTAGCCAGGCAAGGGTGTCCGCGCGTCAGTATGAGCTGTGCAACGCGCAACGCAGCGCGTCACGGTTCGCGCGCACCCGCCGGCCTATAGCGACCGTGTCAGCCGTAGTCGGATGCGACCGGTACCGGTTGCCGTTCACGGCAAGGTACGTGCACATGTCACGGATCAGCGTGCGATCGTCCGCGTGTGACCAGCCGCGCGCGCCGTACCGGATCGGCGCGTAACACCCGTTGCACAGATAGTCGGGCCGGTCTTCCGTGATCTTCCCGTCTGCGCCGAGTGTGAGCGTGCACGCTTCGACCATGGGATGCGCGATGGAATACCGCTTACCGTCGCACCATTCGCGTACGAAGATCGGATAGAGACGCATCACGCTGCCCGTGTACGGCGCGGCGGGTACGGTGCGCACGGGGACGAGCGGCTTGCCGGTCGCAGCGTCGATGCTGCCGAGTTCGATAAGCCGCGCGCTGCCCGTACGGATGCGCCGTTCAAACTCTCGGCGCGCGGTTTTGACGTCAGGCGCGTACATGTAGCCGTAACCGTCGTATCCGAGTGCGGACGGTTGGCCCGGCTCATTGGAAATGCAACACGGCGAACATTGCTGGCTCCGTTTCGTTTGACAACCGACCGGTTACCGCGTGTGCGAGACACACGGCCCGGACGCGTGATCAGACGTGCGTGAGAACCGCGATTCCGTCCGGTCGGACGTACGCGTTCCATTCGTTCGGTGGCCAGTCGAATGAGTCGACGCAATCGGCGCAAAGGTTGTCACCTTCCCGCCAGTCGGAAGCCTGGGCGGTAATCCACACGTTGGCGAACCGGTCGCAGTTTGCGTCGTATGTTCCGGGGGTGAATACCTGCCCGTAACGGCCACAGTTCGCGCACAGTGTGTCGGTTGCGCCGTTGTGTGGACAGGGCCCGTAGTGACCGTGGCATGCGTAGTGGCGCGCGTCGTTTCCCTGGAGCATTCCCCTTAGTCGCGCGTGATCTAGTTCGCGTGTGAGCGCGTCTGCGAGTGTGCGCGTGCGGACGGAAATACTGGGCCGTTCGTATGCGTGAACCTTGCTCCTATCGCGTCCCAACCGGTCGTATTCCGGCAGCGTGTAGGTCCGCGCGGGGATGGTCCAACCGTTCGCGTTGCGCACGGGTGACTCATGCTGTTTGTCGGTGCGCATGTTGGGCACACGGTGCGGTTCTGCGCCGAGTAGCAGACCAGCGGCGCGCGCAGTGCGTAGCGCGTACGTGATGCGTTCCGCCAGTTTTTGGGTTGGCACGGTGAACAGTGCGCGTTCCGGTTCCACTGAGTTCAGCATGCGGAACACGGTCGGGATGCGGCGGGCCCTGCCCGTGTCGTATGGGGTCCACCATTGGTAAAGGTCAGTCATGATCGTTTCCTGCCGGTCGGTGGGGTGTCCACCAATCATGTCGCTTTGCTCCACCGTGTCAAGCCTATCCGGCAAAGGATCTCCGGACAGTCCACCTGGGCCGGTCGCTACCGGCCCGGATACCGCGCGCATACCCGCCGGCAGCGCCATACCTTGCCAGCTCACGCGTGCGGGCCCTATTCTCAGACCCTGGAAAGCGCACTCGGCAGGCAATACGCCGGTACTCGACCGTTGACATACGGTGCTGAGTGCCAGTGTGTTGACTCGTGCGTGATCTTGGCCCGTGCGCTGATTCTCGCGCGCACGGGCCCGGGGCCACCCCCCCGCCGGCCCGCCGCGCGCCCGCACGTGGGGGAGAGGATCGGCCAGCCGGCGCGGTCGGGCGCATTGACCATGAAAGCGCTAACGGGCCGCGCACGCCGGCTACGAAGGTGACGGCAGTGTGTGAGGCACGGGCGCGACCTCGGCGGGGGATGTGACACGCCGTTGCGCTAGGTGCGGCGGGAGTATCGCGGCACGTTGCCGATGTAAGTGCGCGGAGCTGGGCCGGCGCGTGGGGGTGGCACCGGCACGGGCGGGTAAGCGAAAGCGTGCGCAGCGGTTCGGCCGGAGTGAACTAATAGCGTTTGTTCTTGTTAGCGTTTAGCGTTTCCTTCACAGCCGCGCGGTGTAATAGCTTTTTACCTTTCTACCATTATTTAAATAGCGAGCGCTAGCGCTAGCGCTAGGGCCCTTTTTTGGTTTTACTATTGCGCCCGTATGGGGTCCGTATGGGGGTTCGCCCCCGGAAACGCCAGCGCCCCCGACCGGTGATGGTCGGGGGCGCTGCGTTGGACGGTCAGGCCATGCCGGCGTACCTCATCGGCATGTACTGCTCGGCGACCCTGCTTCGGCTCGTCTCGTCGTTGTCGGCAACCACCCACATGGGGGTGTCACGTGTGCCGGGCAACGGCAGCCCGATCAGGCATGTGTGCGTGGCGCCTAGCTCGCCGCGCTCCCACACCCCGCCGTCGTTGTCCACAAGCCGGGTGCCAGGGCACAGGTCGAACAGGTCGGCTACGTCGGTGAGGGGCTGGACGATGGCGGGGAACGTGATCTCGGTGCCGTCGGTAATCTCGTCGTTGTTCTCCGGGGCCGCGCCGCCGTCGGTCATGACGGTGCGGAACTCATATCCGGCGGCGTCTTTCAGCGTGAGGCCGGCTTGAAGCTCGCTCAGCTCCTCCATGCTGCCCACCTGTACGGCGGCGTCCTGCGTGAACAGGCCGGGGGTGATGATGGGGCGCGGTACCGTGTCGGTGCCGGGCGTGTGCAGCACGGCGTACGGGCCGCGTTCGGTGATCTCTGTCGGGTTGAGGCAGCGCCGGCCCGTGCCCGCTCGCCGTTCGGTGCACAGGGCGGGCTGTCCTTCGTGGGTGGTGCGCGTGAGGGCGCGCCCGTTGCGGTCGGCGAGGATAGTGCCGACGGGTAGTGCCCAGAGCTGTTGCGGGGTGGTCACCGTGTCGGTGGTGGGCGCGGTGGACAGCGGTGGCCTGTCTTCGCTCCACGGGCTGCGCTGGGGCTCGGTCAGGAGCGGCGCGCAGACGAGCGGCGTCAAGGGGAACGCGTCGCCCAGCGCAAGGTCATTGGCACTGGCCGCGTGATGACCGTTGGTGCAGTACGCGCGCGTCTCGTCGTGCTCACGGCGGATGATCCACACTTCGCCGCGCCGGTCGAGCATCGCCTGGCCGTGCGGCTGCTGCCAGAACTGGCCCATGCTCGTGATGAGCGTGGCCGGGTCCGGACGGTCGGCGGTGGCTTGGCCGGGCAGGTAGATCGGGCGGAACGCGCCGGTACGCGGCGAGCCGTGGGGGCGGTAGGTGTGCAGGGTTCCGACGCATTCGAGCATGGGGCCGCGCATGTCGTCGCGCCGTAGCCACGCGTCGCCGCTGTGGTCGAGGAACACACTGCCGGGCGGGTACGCCCACAGGTCGGCCCATCCGATCGCCCTGTCCCCGGGTGTGGCGGGCAGTGAGACGACGGTGAGCGGGTCGGGTAACGGCTCCTGCGGGTCGTGCGGGGTGTACTCGTTGGCGGTGAGGGCGAGCCAGTTCATGGATTCGTGTCCCGCGAACGTCGAGGCAGCGGCGGGGATGCGCACGAGCGCGCGGCAGGCCCCGTTCACCAGTTGCCAGTCCGGGCGCACAACCCAGAACAGGGTTTCGGTCGGATCGCGCAGTACCGTCCAGTTCGGCAGGGCGGCGGCCTGGCCGAAAGTTTCGACGGTGATGGAGCGGGGCGCGCCGGCGGGTTCGTGGATGGTGACGAGCGGGTATTCTCCGGGGTCGAGTTCATCGAACATGGGGTCGCCCCACAGTGCGCCGCCTGATTCGGCGGCGAGCATGCGCATGGACAGCGCGGGTTTCGCGTCGGGGCCGGTGGTGCGCTTGTAGATCGCGCCGTCGGGGCTGGCGACGATGGTTCCGGGGGGCAGGGCGAAGAGTTCACTGGCGTTGTTGATCGTTTTCATGATTGTGCCTTTCGGGTGCGGCGGCGGGGTTCGGTGTTTTGGGGTGGGGCCAGTTCGGGCCAGGCGGCGCGGACTTGGCGGATGCACCAGGTTTTGCGGTCTGGGTAGCCGCTGGGTTTCTGGGTTGGTTTGCCGTCGGCGACGGCGGGCCGGCCGTGGCAGCGCAACGCGGTGCGTATCAGGGTGCGTACGGTGTTGCCGTCGAGTGGTTGGCGTGAGCGCAGGATGAAATCGAGGTTCGTCGGCGGGTAGGTGAAGTGCAAGCCGTCCCACAGCAGCGCCGCTAGTTCCAGCTCGGTCATTTTCGGGTAGACGACGGTGACATCTACGGTGGTGGGCGGCTCCACGGGGGTGTCCTAGCCGGGGATTCTGCTGAGGGCGTGCTCCGCTTGGAGTGCGGCGCGGGCGGCTTCGTGCGCGGCTTGGTCGGCGTGCCGGGTGGCCAGGTCGGCGAGTTTCGCGTAGTCCTCGGGTCTGTCGTCGGTTTGTAGGTGTGTGAGGGTACGGAACGCGTCGTATGCGGCGGCGGCGAAAACGGCGAGCTGTTCGGCGTCATGGGCGCGGGTGTGGGCGCTGGTCACGGGTGCAAGCGCGTCGTCTCGCTCTGCCGGGGCCAGTTTGCTCACGCGTTGCGCTGCGCTGCTCAGGTGGTGTGTTGCGGTGCGTAGAGCGGCGCGGGCCTGGTCGCAGTACTGCGTTGCGCAGGGCGGGAAACGCGGGTCATGGGGGTAGGTGCCGAACGGGCCGTAGGGTAATGCGCGGTCGGGTGGGGCGATGGCCAGGAGTACGGCATCCGCTCGGGGCCGGTGGACGGGTTCGAGGGATGCGCCCATGCCGGCGCCTTTTCTGAGCCACTGGTCGCCGTTGGCGTCGATGAGCCGGGTTCCGGGTGCGACGGCGCGAGCTTCGCTGTAGGTGCTGACCACTGTGGGGTCCTTTCGCGAGTTGCGGCGGGCGTGTCGGCCTCTGATGGCGGCGGTCATGTGTTGGTAGCGGTGTCAGGGGCGGGTGGGCGTACCATGTCGTTGATCGCTACCGCCCACGCGCAGTGGGTGACGACCGTGAGGTAATGGGTGCCGGGGGAGTTGTGCACGTACGTGGTTGCGGTCTCGCCGGTGCGGGTGGTGTAGGCGAGGGTTGCGCCGTCGCCGGGGCCGCCGTGTTCGGTGATGCGTAGCGCCTCGCCGGTGGGACACGTGTAGGTGTAGGTGAGTGACCAGTCGCCGTCGGTGGTGAAATCCGGGGTTTGGCCGTTGCTGTTGCCGTGCCAGGTGTTCGGTGCGCCGGTGGTAATCCCCGGGGGTGTTAGCGCGGTGTGGGGGGTGGTGACTTTGTAGATTCCGAGTACGGCGAGTATGGCGGCGGACGCGATGGCGGTAACGGTGAGGCGCCTGCGTCGGCGGGTTTGTGCTGCTTCTGCTCTCGATTCGGTCACGGTGTCCCTCGTGTTGTCGTGGTCTGATTCCCGGGAGGCCCGTACCACCTGTCTGCTACGCCACCGGCTCATGTCCGTCGCCGCTATGTTCGCGGGTTCGACTTCACCGGTTCTCGTCCAGGCAGCTTTGGCGGTACGGGGGTCTCAGGGCGTCAGGCCGGGGTTACTCGCTGCCCTTGTAGCCGGTGGCCCAGGCGAGGAGCGTGGCGAGGTTGACGGCGTAGTGCGCGTCGCCTTGCATGAGGATGACGTGTAGTTCGGTTCGGATGCCGTAGCCGGGGTTGGGCCAGTGGCCGGCGTTGTCGAACGCGGTGCCCGCGACGATGGCGGTTACGTCCTGCTCGTCGGGCTCGTGCCAGTTGTCCCGGACACCGAACTGCCGGGCGATCTTGATCAGGTGGGCGCGGTCGGTGATGCGCAGGGGTTCCCCGCTGGGCTGCGGGCCGGTGGAGATGGTGTGGGCGCTGGAGCGGACGGTGACCGTCTCGTCACACCGGAAGACGTCCACGAACAGTCGCCCGTCTTCGGTGGTGGCCAGGGTGAGCAGGCCGCCGCCGTTGGGGGAGTCGAACTCGAAGCGGGCTTCGTTCGCGGGGGCGTCGTTAGCGGTCTGGTGACGCTTGATGGTGGGGCGCTGGTATCGGGGCATGGCGTGTCCTTCCGGGCTCGGTGGGCGGGGCGGTCAGCGAGCGCCGGGGGCCGGGATCGCCCCGAACCTCGCCTCTAGGGTCTGTACGAGTCGGCTGGCGATCTCGTGGGCGGTGTCGGCGTCGGCGGCGGTGCGCCAGTCGGCGGCGAGTTGCCACAGTTCGCTCAGCGCGGGGGCGGGGCTGGTTGCCCAGTTCAGCAGGTCGGCGACGTTGACGGCCCAGTCGCCGTCGGGTTTGCCGGTGTCGGCGTCGCGGCGGTGCAGGGTGATGACGTATTCGCGGCCGTGCGTGCCGCATGCGTTGTCGAGGTGGTTGCCGCTGATGGTGGCGCTGATGCCGCGCTCGTCGGGTTCGTCGGGTTCGTGCCAGTCGCCGGCCTGAAGGTCCCTCGCGATGGCGGTCAGGTCGTCGCGGGACCACACGGGGTGGGGTTCGCCGGGCACGCGCAGGGGGCGGGCGCGCTCGGGGTTATGGCGGATCTCGACGTTTCCCTCGGTGCCGGTGACGTCGATGACGAGGGTTTCATCGTTGTCGCGGTCGGTGAGGGTCAGCAGGGTGTTGCCGTAGTTGCCTTCGGCTTTGAACTGGTGCAGGTGGGGCTGTGGGGCGTTGGAGGGGTTGTGCGGGTAGATCGCGGGGGCGATGCGCATGTGTGGGGCTCCGTTTCGGTGCGGGTGGCGGGCCCCGGTGTACTTCCGGTGTGGCCGGTGACGCGGCCGGGGCTTGCGACACAGCTAACTCTATCGCATCACTCAATCGTGTCAAGCCTGTTGGGGTAGTTAGGCAGGCTTCGAAGTGCGCCAGTTCTCCAACAGCGCAGACCCGAGCGGGGTCAACCGTGCCCGGCCCTCGTCCCCCGCCGTCACCCACCCGTTACGGGGAAGCGATTGCAACGTCTGCATACTCGGACGGTCACCCACCACCTCACCCACCGTCAGAAACACCCCGGCAGGGCTCAGGCGCACGTCGTTGCGCTCCACCCAGTCCAACGCGGCGTTTTGCCGCTCGCTGGCCTTCGTGCCCACAGCCCTTGGCGACACCGCCGGTGTCGGCTCCGGTGCCACCGGCTCAGGCAGGGGCTCAGGCAGGGGCTCAGGCGCCGGAGCCGGTGCCGGCTGCTCGGCGACCACCGGCGCGGGCGCCAACACCGACGCCACCGCGTCCGCGTCCACCTCACCGAGCCCGATCCGCATGCGCAGCAGGGGCCCGGCCTTACGCCGCCAACCGCGCCCGGCCAGGTGCCGGGCGGTCGCGATAGCCGCCAGGCGCGTACGCTCCCGCGCCAACGCGCGCGGGTATGAGTTAACCTGCCACAGCACCATGCGGCGAAAGAGTAGGAACGTCGGCAGCGGGGAGAGCAGCCAGCGCCCGAGAGGGATCGGCTGGCGGCGCGTGTTGCCGCTCAACCCGACGTGCGTGCGCACCACGTGCCGCATCAGCTCCACGAACACGACCCAGATCGCGGGCATCAGCACGTGCGCGACCTTGCCCGCCGGGTCGTGGCCGGCGGTGTAGTTGAGGTAGATGGTGCCGCCGGTCGCGCCGTACACGACCCACCGCGCGAGCGGGTGTGACATGTCCATTCTGGCCAGGATCAGGTCCACGCCGGAGAACACGAACACGGTCAGGTCAACCACGATCGGCACCAGCAACGCCCACGCGCCGAACGCGGGGATCATCTCGTCGCGCACTGACCGAAACGACAGGGCCATACCGCCCAGGCCGATGAGCGCGGCCATGACGCCGATGATCACGGCCAGCGTGATCCATCCGGCGCTGAGGCGGTTCGCCGTCGGCTCCGGGTCGGCGGGCGGTGGTGGCGGGCGGTGGTGGCCGTTGGCGTGGGTTATCACCATCGGATCGAGCGTTGTCGTAGTCATGAGGCGGCCTTTCTAAGGCTCCAGGGGGTGGGCTGCTCGTTGTGGGTGGCCGGGGACTCCAGGACGAGCCCGTGAGTGGTCACGTGCGGCTCGTAGCGGCCGAATTGCACGATGCCGGGGAACTGGCGGTCGACCCATAGCCGCGCGAGTTTGAGTGAGCGAAACACCGTGATCTGCTCCGGCTGCTCGGCGTGGTGCACCAGTAGCAGCCCGGCCGCCGGCGGGACGTCCAGCGCCGGCGCTACGGGGCCCGTCGCGATGATCATGCCGCTGATGATCTGCGGGGCGGGCACGGCGTAGTGTCGCTCACCGGAGGGGAACTCGTCGTCGAGGCGCGCGCTGGTGGCGGGCACGTCGACCAGCACGAAGTGATCGCCGTACCCGGCTGCCTGGCCGCCCGGCCGTGTGGTGAAGTACACGCTGCGGTCGTTCTCCCGGCTGATGAAACTTCCGGTATGTCTGATCGCGGCGGCCTCGAATCTTTCGCACAGGTGCCAAAGCAGCATGGCGGGGCCCTTTCCCGGGTCGGTGGTGGGGTTCGTGCCAGGTGGCGTGTCCGGGAATCGAACCCGGTTCCCCTCGCATGCGGGCGGGGGTGTCTCCTGTCCAGGAATACGAACACGCCGGGGGCGGCCCGCCGGGGCCGCCGGGGGTCAGTCGTGGTAGGAGCGTTCGCCGGCGCGGTAGTAGCCGGTGTTGTTGAGCGGTGTGAGCGGCATGTGCAGGAAGCTGTCGGTCGGGTGCGGGACCGACATGCGGTATTCGGTGAACTTGCGGCCGGTCTCGTCCTCGCTCTCGACGCGCGCGAATGTGATCACGAACGCGCCGCGCGGGTCGTCGATGCTGATGGAGAAACGCACCTCGTCCTGGCTGGCGTCGGTGGCCAGGCTGGCGGAGTTGACCCAGCCGAGCGGCGCAACGGTGGCGACGTGCGGGGCGGGCTTGTCCTCGCCGTTGAGTTCGCAACCGCCCTCGCCGTCCTCGTCGGTGGGGGTGTCGCAGTCCTCGCCGCACACGTGCGACTGGCCGTAGTTCTCGTTCTGGGGGCAACCAGAGGTGTCGTCTTTGTGGACGCCTTCGGCGTTTGTGCTGGCGCCGCATGCGGCGCACTGGTAGACGGTGGTGCCGTCGGTGAAGCTGACGTCGATGTCGATCTCTCCGGCGGCGTCGATGGCGTTCGATGAGACCTCGCTGGGGTCGATTTCCGCGAGGGCGACGTCGTTGATCTTGACGTCGGCGGCCACGTAGGTCATGGGGTGTGCTCCGTTCGGTTGGGGTTGTTGACGGCAACATTAGTCCCCGCACTCAACTGTGTCAAGCCTGTAGAGTGGTCAGGGTCTAATACCGCCCCGACCTCGCCCGTAAGCTGTGCCACCGCCGGCGCGAGCCACCCCCGCACGCACTGAACCGTCATCGCTAGCGCCGCTTCCCCGAACTGATCCGCCAGCGAACGGGCCGGATCGTACGGCACGGCGAACCGCGACACCCGCGCGAACGTGAACTCAGTGAACGAATACACCGGCAACAGGTGAAGATCCACCCGGGGGTCACCCGAAGGCCACACCCATTCGGTGTCCACCTGCCACCGGTCGCTGTCATCGCCCACGAACCGCGCGTCTCCCGCCGGCCGGGCCGTCAACAGGTAACGCAGGTCCGCAAAGCTGCTCTCCAGCCACATACGCTCCAACACGGCGTGAAGCATCGCGGGGCTACTTGCCGGTAGTGAAGTCGACGCCGAACGCCTTCGGGCCGTAGTTGTCGACCAGGGCCTGACGGTGCTCGGCGCAGTTCAGCGAGCCGTCGGCGGCCGGCTTCTCGCAGTACTGGACGCTACCGGGGCCGCCGTAGACGGTCTGATAGCTGCACTTGCCAGCGCGTACCAAGTCGCATTCATAGTCGTTGGCGAACCGCTCGGCGTTGCGGTTCATGAACGCGATGCGCTCCAGGCGCGGCCCGTCGCATTCGATGACCTCGCCGCCGGGCTCGGTGCAGTAGCCGACGACGCGTAGCGGGTGGTCGGCGGGGAAGGAGATCACGTCATCCTCGCCGCTGGTGGCGACGTGGAGCAGCACGGCGCCGGGCGCTCGGTAGGGTAGCTCGTCGTTCTCCAGCGGCAGGACGTAGGCGTACTCGTAGGTGTACAGGCCGCCGTCGGGGTCGTCTTTGTTGGCGGCGTAGGGGTCACCCCCCAGGTCGAGCACGAGCCCGGCGCGGATCTCGCGGGCGGGCAGGGTGAAGGCGGCGGGTTCGGTGGTCATGGTTGCGGTTCCTTCCGTGTGCCGTAGGATAGGTCCAACATTACTCCCGTACTCCATCGTGTCAAGCCTCTAGAGGGAGGCGGCCGACACGCCGACCAGGGGAACCGCCATGGCAGAGCAAGACAACGCCCGTACATCGGCGAGCGAGCGAGCGCTGCCCGACCTCCCTGCGCCGGCGCGCGCCGGCACCGCTCAGGCACCCGGCCGAGCCGGCGGGGAGATCGCCGCGCCCGCGACCAGGAAAGCGCTGCGTGACCTGGGCCCCGAGCAGCACGGGCGGCCCGTCGGCGGCGACCGGGACGGGCAGTGGGCCAAGCGCCGCTGCCAGGAAAGCCAAGGCCCCGCCGGGCCGACCCCCGAACCGCCGAACTGGAGCAACTGCATGCTCAACAGGGCGATAGGGCCCAATGGTGGGCCGGTGCACATCCCGCCGGGCTGGCGCTGCCCGCTCTCCCCGTGCTGTGGCATGGGAAGCCTGATGGGTGTCCTGGAAGCCGTCGCGGGGGAAACCCGGCCCCAATAAATAGCTTTTTACCTGGCTATTAATAGCGAGCGCTAGCGCTAGCGCTAGGGCCCTTTTTGATTTCAATATTGCGCCCGTATGGCGTGTGCGCGGCGCGGCGCGCTACGAACGCGGCGGTGTGCTCACGAACTCCCCGTGCTGCTCGCAGAGCCCGATCACGCGCCCCTGGGTGCGCACGATGCGCGAGGCGGGCGCCGTGCACGGGTACCAGGGCTTAACCGGGCACTGCACCAAGTCTGCGAACTGGCACGCGAGCCGTCTGCTGTGATCCAGGCTGCTCGCCCACAGCCGCATACGCGCCGGCCAGGTGGCCCCGGCGACCTCGGCGACCTTCGCGAGCGTGAAGAACGGCACGGTGAGCGGCCAGGTGACGCACGCGAGCACGAGGCCGACGATGACAGCGGGCGTGGGCGTACCGGGGCCCGGTGCCCGGAGGGCGAGGTACACGGCGCGGGCCGTGAGCACGAGGGCGGTGGATGCCTCGCCGATGAGGTAGAGCGCTGCGACCGGCATGCCGCCACCCTAGCCGAACAGCGTGGCGCGCGGGCATAAACACCCCAAGGCGCCCCCCTTAGCCGAGCGCCGCCGCGACCAGGTGCGCCGGGTCGCGCTCCAGGCGGCGCGCGGCCCGCTGGTAGCGGCGGGTGGTGCGCGGGTCGGCGTGTCCCATCGCGTCCTGTAGATCGTCGAGATCCGCGCCGCGCTCGGTCGCGATCGTGGCGAAGGTGTGGCGCAGCGCGTGCGGGGTCACGGCGGTGGGGTCGGGCAGCCCGGCCTCCTGTGCGAGGCGGCGCACGAGGCGGAACACCTCGCTTCGGTCGACGGCCTTGCCGCCGGAGGTGACGAACACCAGCCCTGTCAGGTCCTTGACACGTACCCCGGCTTGTTTGGCGCGCGCCTTGAGGTACACGTCCAGTACGGTGCCGGTAGCGACGGGCACGGCGCGGGCGATCCTTTTGCCGCCCTTGCCGCGTACGGTGACGGTGCGCATGCCCTTGGCGGTGCTGAATGCGTCGAGCGGGAGTTTGCACACCTCGCTGACTCGAATGCCCAGTTGCAGCATGAGGCGGACCATGACGGCGTCGCGTAGGGCGTTGGGGGTTTCGCGCTGGTCGGCGTGCTCGATCAGGCGGCGGGCGGATGCCTCGTCGAGCCACGCGGTGGGGGAGTAGTCCCGGTCGACCTTGGGGCGTTGCGCGGCGGCGAACGGGTTGCGCTCGTGCTCGTCGCAGGCGATCAGGTGCCGGTACCAGGAGGAGACCGCCGCCATGCGCCGCGCGGCGCTGGCCTCGGACAGGGGCCGGGGGTTTGCGCGGGAGTCTTGGAGCCAGGCGCCGAACAGGTCGGCGTCGGGTTTGCGCGCGGTCAGCACGTGCACGCCGCGCTCGGCGCAGAACGCGCCCCAGGCGCGCAGGTCGCGGGCGTAGGCCTCGCGGGTGTTGGGGCGTTTGGTCAGCAGCCACGCGGCGGTGGCTTCGGCGATGGGGTCTTGGTCGCGGGTGTCGTAGGGGTGCAGGGCGGTGTTAGTGGTGGCGATGGTGGTGTTCATGGTGGGCTCCCCGGAAAACACAGTCACGCGTCGCGCGCAACAGTGTCAAGCCTACCTTGTTCAGTGCCGCCTGCGCCAGAGGCACAGCCGACGGCCCCAGCAGGCCGAACGCCACCGCGAGCACGCCCGTCACCACCAGCCACGTCGCATTCGGCCCCAGGGGCGTGGGCACGAACGCGGCGAACACCAGTCCCCACGTCGTCGCCACGGCACCTGTGGCGAACGCGTAAACCCACGTCGCAAGATCAAAGAAACCGCGCATCACGCCTCCACCGGTACGACAATAAGACGTCTCAGCGTAGCGGGGCGCGGACCGGCGGCGCGGCGTATCGCCTACCCGCTGACGTACCAGCCTTTGCCGGTCACCGGGTAGAGCAGGCCCTCGCGCTCAAGGTCGTGCAGGACACGGCGCAACGTGGAACGCGTGACGTGCAACTGCGCCGCCCAGGCCAGTTCCGACGGCAACCTGGCGTGCGTGCCCTCAAGCGCGCGGGCCGCCGCCACCTGCTCGCGTACCTGCGCTTTGATGCCCTCGGCGATTCTCACGAGTCCGCTCCGTCCGGCGCGGGCGCCCACACCACGGTCACGGGCCGGATCGCCTCCCACACCTCGCGGCTGGCCTCGTACGCGCTGTCGAGTACCAGCCGGGTGTGGTGGCGTGCGCACTGCATGTACGGTCTGCGTTTGCGCGCCGGATTCAGTGCGATCTGCCACGCCCGTTCGGCGTTGTCGCGCAGGATCGTGCCGGGCGGCAGCAGCGCGGCGGTGTCGATGTCGTGGTAGACGTCGTCGGGTTGCGGGACGATCAGGCCCGCCAGGCGGGTTTCCCCGGCGGTGGGCGGCTCGGCGTTCAGCGGCACGCGTGATCCTTCAGGTGTTCCAGACGCCCAGGATGGGGCGGTAGCAGCGGCGGCATTGCAGGCGCGGGCGCCCGTCGTCGGTGCCGATGCGCACGGGTTGGCATGACTCGCAGCGCTCGATCGGTGCCAGCGCTGTGAAGCGCACAAGTAGCGCGATGTCGAGCATGGGCATGGAAGTGTCCTTCCGGTGCATGCGTTGAGTGTGCCGCAACTTACTCTGCGTGCTGGCCTGTGTCAAGCAGTGCGGGCGACGCGGGCCGCGTGGTCGGCGGCGTTCGCGGCGCTTTTCGCCGCGCGGCACACGGGACACCGGCAGGCGTAGTTGGCGTAACCGCCCAGGCCGTGCGGGATCTGGTCCTGCGGCTGGTCGCGCTGTGCCTCTCTCCAGCGTGCGGTACGTTCGCTCTGCCACCGTTTACAGTCGCCGCATCGACACCTGGATTTCACGTAGCCGTGCCAGGTGCCGTGCCACTGCGCCGGGATGTCCGCCACGCGCCGAGCGTAGCAGTGCGCCACCGCGTCAAGCGCGTCGCGGCGCGTCCCCCATCTGCGTCGTATGATATCTACACACGTGTTCGAGCGCGGCGGCCAACGCCGCATCCCACGTCCGGTAGAACAACGGCAGCTCCGGCGGCTTAGGCCACGTGAGCACGTCATCCTCACCCGGGCAGTACAACCGCCACGTACCCAGCCGCTTACGGATACGCACCCGTGTCCCATCATGCTCGCGGGCGCTACCATGCCCCTCAGTATTACCGGACACGCTCCCTCTCCAGGAGGCCGATGTGGATACCCCGAGCCAACCCACCAAGCGCACACCGCTGCGCGAGATGAGCACGAGCGCGACGCCGCTGCCCGCCCCCGCTTCGCCGACTGCTGGAGGCCGGGTCGCCCCAGCCGCCGGCCTTCAGCTCCTCGATCTAGCCCGCCGCGCTCGACCGAGCCCGGCCCCCGGTGCGGGACCGGGCCCTGGCCGCCTCACCCGTCCGCGCGCGCCTCCCAGGGCCAGCCGCAGGAGACACCCCGGTCCAGCAACGCCATGACCTGGAAACACTTGTCCGAGAAACCGCCCAGCTCGAAGCGGCCCGTACGCGTGGAATCGATCTGCGTGTTCGCGTAGCCGGCCGTGTTCCAGGCGAACAGGTTGATGCCCGTCGGCACGATATCCGAGAGGGTCTGGTTGTTGGACGCCGCGCGCCCCCACACCGCCGGGTAGTACGCCCACGAGCCCCTGCGCGCCGCCATCGTCTGCATGTCGGAGACGACCACGATGCGGCGCAGCGGCGCACCCGAGCCCGTGTCCGGCGCGGCCTTCAGGACGGCGGCGACCGCCTCCAAAGCCTGCGTGCCGTGCCCGACCTCGCCGACGCGGGCGCAGAACGCCTCCGTCTGCTTCAGGACACTGCCTCCCGCCGCCAGCTGGTGGTGGAAGAGGCCGTCGGCGAACCCGCACAGTGTCACATCGTTGCCCGCCGCCGCCAGCGCCACACCGAACAGCGCGCCGACGTCCACGTGCCGCACCACCGACTTACCCGACACCGGCTGCTGCATGGACGCGGAGGTGTCCACCAGGATCGCGGTGCGCCCCGGCAGCGATGGGATGTTCACGCAGGACAGGCGCAGCGCGATCTCCAGGGCGTGACCCCAGCGCAGAGAGGAGACCTGCCGGTACGCGGTGTAGAAACGGAACGGGAACTGGCGGGAGCGGCGGATGTCCTCCAGGTTTGTCAGCTTCGCGATCACCCGCTGCGCGGCGGCGTCGCTGACCCCGGCCTCATCGAAATTACGCAGGTTACGCACCAGCGCCATCGCGCCCATCGACGGGATGATCGCCTCCCACGCCGCCTTGTCCATCGGGCCGAGACTGGAGAGCTGCTCCCAGGTCATGCCGGCCTTACGCAGCCGCTCTGGGTCGGCCAGGAAATAGGCGCGCCGGTCCTTCTCAGACATAACCATCGCGGCGCGGTACGCGCTCAGGGTCGGCAGGCGGTCCGTGACGCGCACCTGCTCGCGGTTCCAGCGCCGGTCGGCCAGGTAGTCGAACAGGTCGGCCTGCCACGGCCCGGCCGGGTACGGCTTAGCGAGGGCGACGGCGTCGATCTGCCGCCACAGCGAACCCACGCCGTCGTACTTGAGGGCGGCGCGCTCGTTGTACAGGCGGGTGATCGCGTCGGCGACGCCGCGCTGCACCCCGCCGGGCAGCGAGCGGATGCCGGCGCGCGAACGCCAGTAGGCGATGAACTCGCACGGCTCGTCCGGGCGCGCCAGCGCGGAGTCGATCACCTTGCGGGTGGGGTGCGTCGCGGGCGCGGCGCCGGGCGCGCGGCGCGCCAGGGCGTATTCGGCTGCCGCGACGACGGACGCGGAGCGCATCCCGGCCTCGGTGCGCAGCCAGGGAATGAAAGCGGCCACCCAGTCCGGGTCGGTGCGCGCGACCGCACCGATCAGGCCACGGAAGCGCTGGTCGCGCTCGCCGGCCTTCTCGTAGAAGCTGTCCTCGCCGACCATGTTGGAGATGGCGAGCATGAACAGCTCGGAGCGCTCATCGCGCTTGTATGCCGTGTTGCCCTCATGGGTGAGGGCGGGGCCGGTGGTGGTGACCGGTCCGGTCACGCGCGGGCGAACGGAGGTGAACTTACCCATGGGTCGTCCTCGTGCAGGGGAAACGATGGACGGGCCGACCCCGGTGCGCCTTCACGCGAGTGCCCATCGTCCTGGCTACGCTGCTCTACCGTTGAGCTACACGGCCGCGTGGCCGCGCATGGATTCGAACCATGAACCAGCCGATTAACAGTCGGAAGTAGGCCAGGGCTGCGCTTCGCGTGAAGGCGCTGTGGAGTTGTGCACAGGTTGGTTCGCGAGTGCCTAGGCGCGTAGGACACGTAGGCGCTCTATCCACTGAGCTACAAGGGCCACGTCGGGCCCCCGGCGGGATTCGAACCCGCGACCTCCCGCTCCCAAAGCGAAGTAACCCACGCTATCGCTTCGCGAACCAACCTGTGTTCGGCCCGGCCGCGAGGCGACCGGTGACAACCGCACCATGAGAGACCGGCGAGTTCCAGCGAACGAGGGGAGTGGAACTCTCATGCTCTACCAAATGAGCTATAAATGCGAAGTTAGTGCATTTAACTGGATTCGAACCGGTTACCTTGAGAAGGAACCCCGTCCAGCGCTTCGCCGATCCATCACTATGCGGTTGTCAGGGTGCTGCGAGTGCCTGGTCACGGGGGTTTGGGCTCTCAATTCCCAAAGGATGGCTGAGAAGTATCCCCCGCGTTCGCTTCGCGGCACCGCTCAACCTACCCGCGAGCGCCACACCGTGCAAGCCTGTTGATTTGCTCATATGATAGCCCCGGCCGCGCGACGGCCCCCGCCACAGCCAGCGCACAGTCCGACCAGCCCGCCTCATAGCCCTGCCGGTACAACCCCTCGCCGTCCGTGAGGCCGTAGAGAAACAGGACGCTGACGTTGCATGCCTGCGCGATCGCAAGCAGCTTGCCGGCGGGGGGCTCGTGCTGACCGCGCTCCCAGTTAGTCATCGTGGGGCTGCTCACGCCGACGCGCCGCGCCAGTTCCCGCTGACTGATGCCCGCCCCGCTTCGGGCGCGGGCGATGTTCCCACCCAGGCTCACGGCAGGACCACGTTGGGCACGGTGAACTCCTCGGCACCGCGCTCCAGCCACACCAGCAGCGAGAGCAGGCCGTCCGCGTCCGGGCAGCGCCCCTGTTTGATCCGCGTGATGGTGGAAGCGCTGACCCCGACCTGCGCGGCGACGTGTCTTAGCGTCACCCCTTGCTTGAACGCGCGCGCGAATATCGCGAGGAACAGCGCCTCGGTATCAAGACGATGAGTCGCCAACGTGCTCATACGATAGCATCCATGCTGTTCGGCGCCACCGGCAGCAACATCGACTCCCAGTAGCCGATCAGCTCACGCAGCCGCTCCTGGAACGCCGGCTCACCACTGCGCGCCAGGATGTACCGCTCCACCGCCTCGCGGATGATCTGCGCCATAGGGCGGCCCTCCGCAAGCGCGAACGCCTCCAGCCGCGCGTACAAATGCCCGTCCAGGCGCACCGTGAGCACATGCATGCGGGTCACGCGTTCCTCCCGGGAAACAGGGGCGGCCGAGCGCGACTTATATCCATTCGCGCCCGGCCTTGTATGGGTCATTTTTCAAGTAACCGTTCACCCATGAACATCACGCCGACGGCGTTTAAGGACAGGAATGAGGCTGAAAACGCGACGAGCTACCGACTGCTCCACCCCGCCACGAAAGAGGCGGGGCCAGGGCTCGAACCTGGGACCTTCGCGACATGACCTGTCCGGTCGATTCGGCGTGCGGTGCTGCTGCTGAGACCTAGAGCGAAACGCTGACCGGCCTGCCTTTCGGGCTGCCTCTACCAGTTGGGCTACCTCCGCACGCGTGCGGGGGGCAGGATTCGAACCTGCACTGATCGGCCTGACGTGAACGCTGAGCATGAGTCTCAAGCTTGCGCCCTGCGGGCGCGTCCCGGCGCTCAAACCGGGAGTCTAGGGGTTTACGCCAGCAGATAGGCCAGCAGCCGCTCGCCGACCTGCTGGTTCTCCACGCTCTGCGCGTTGGCCTGCTCGCGCGCGTACTTGACAGCTTTGAGCAGCTTCTCGCAGCGCCCCGTCAGTTCGCGCACCCGCGTGGCCGGCAGCGCGCCGGAGGAGCGCACCGCGCTCCACTCGCCGACCACTGTGTCCTCGTAGTACACCTCGACCTGCGCCGGGTGCTTCTCGGTCGCCTCGGCCTTGACGTGGTTGCGCGGCACCTTGCGGGTACGGAAGGTCACGGCGGGCGCGGTGCGGCTCACACCGAAGTCGTACGGGTCGGCCTGCCACTCGTAGGCCGGGTCCAGCGTGGGCAGCTTGCGCAGCACGGTCTCAAGGTCGGTGAGCTGCTTGTGCAGGAACAGCAGGTAACCGACCGGGGCGTCTTTGACCAGCACCTCGCCGTCCACGACGACGTCGGCTTTGACCAGGGTGTTGCCCCACTCGCGGGTGGCCTCGACGTCGAAGAGTTCGACCAGGCGTGCTCGCGCGTCGCCCAGCGCCTCTTCCACGCGCAGTTGTACACGGGTGGACTCAGGCGGCAGTTGTTCGCCGTTCTCGTCGTCGCGGCGGGTGTAAACCCGGTGCAGGCCGTCGAGCTTGGTGTTGCTGGTGCGCTGAATCTCGTGGTAGAGGTCGGTCAACTCCCGGCCGACGCGGTTTTTCAGGCTGCGCTCATGCGCAACGACTTGACATAGCTGCGGCATGCGTGTTCTCCCGCTGATTCGCTGTGTGTTCCACGAACGTAGCCACGGCGCGCAACGGTGTCAAATCATTGGGATTATCGTCGTTTTCTACGCCGCCAAGGCTCCAGCCAACACCCCGGGCCATAACGGTCGGATCATAGCATCACAGGGTGCCGGCGTCGCCGCCCCGCGCAACGCAACGCACGACCGTGCGCCCGTCGTGCCCGTGAATCGCCTCCACGTCCCCAAGGTTTGCGTACCAGCACGACGAGGCGGTGTTCGTCGCCCAACGCAACGCCACCCACCCATCCGGCATCACCGCACCCCACGCCACCACACCCGTGCCCGACACCCCCGTCACATCCTCCAGGCGCACCAGATCGAACAGGCACCGCCGCTGCGCGCTCACCGCGCCGCACACCGCAACCACACCCCCAACACCTTGATACAACGCACACCGTCGAGCGCGTCACACCGCCAGCACGTCGGCCCCGCGTCCTGCCGCGCCCACGTCCCATCGCTCATGTCCATCCCGCACAAAGCGCGGTCATCATCCCGGCAACACACCCGGTGCACCACGTCCCCGACCTGGTCCCCACCCACCGGCGACGGCGAGCGGGCCGGCGCGCATTCAAGGCTCACCCGTCCCCCTGCGCTTCCGGGAAACCCCCCGACCCCGAGATCAACCCCCACAGCGACAGTTCCGTGGCATTGAGCCGACCCGACAGGGCCTTCTCACGCAACTGCGCGAAGCTCAAGCCCAGGTCAGCGAGGGCCGCGCGCGCCATCCTGCGCAGCGCTTTCATCGCCTTGCTGTCCATCGCGTTGCTGTAGCCACCCCCGGCACTCGGCACGGCCACCCGCGTGATCGGCATCAACACCTGGTGATCCGAACGCCGGTCACGCGGCTGGACCGTGACCCACAGCCGGTAACGCGCCTCGTGCGGCTCCAGGCAATACAGGTGCACGTGCCCCGAGAACACCCCGTCCGCGCCCTTGCGCATCCGCTGCATGTCCCGCACGAACCAATCCCCGCCCACCGCCGCCAGCTTCGCGGCGGCCAGCGTCGGATGCGATTTGAACTCGCGGCGCCGCGACGGGATGCGCGTCGCGAACGGCGGGATGGGAGCGGCTTGGATCAGATCCATAACAACAGCCTTCTACTTTGGCTTGACACGCGTGATCCCCCTGTTGGAAACGGCATGTTATACGGTTGACGCGTAACGCGCCAGCAACACGCGCAGCGCGTACGCCGCCTGCATCGGCACCACCGCGTTGCCCAGCGCCGCGAACTGCGCGTTGCGCGGCACCCCCGCCACCCCGGTCACCCAGCCCTCGGGCAGGCCCATCATCCACTCCACGAACACCGTACTCAGCCGCCGACCCCCGTCGACCGGCTCCGGCGCCGCGCGCCCCAGGATCAGCTCCCATCGGCGCACGGCGGCCTCGAACTCACGCCAACGAGGAGGAATTCCACCTGGTCCGCCAGCGTCGGCCCGTGCCCACCCGCCCGGCGTTTGTCCGGGTGCTGGGAGCCGCCGTTGATCGCCAGTTGCGCCGTCGGCGTCACGAACAAGCGCGGAGATACGTGTCCTGAGATCAGCCCCCCCCCCCCTCCGTGCTCGCCGCTGCCGTTCGCGTCCGTCGTGCGCGGGGTCGGCAGCAGAGGGCCAGGCGAGGACGAAGATGCGGGCGCGCTGGTGCGGCGCGCCGACGTCGCTGGCGCGTACACACGTCCATTCCGCATCGAACCCGAGGTCGGCCAGGTCCCCGAGTACAGCGCCGAGTGCCCGCAAAGCGACGGCGTCGCGTCCGTCTCCCATGCACCACGGGCAGTGTTCCACGTCGCTGTGGGCTCGCACACTTGTCAATGACCTTACGTTCTCGATGAATACGAGGGATGGGCGAAGTTCACCGATCGCCCGCGCGACATGGGACCACACTCCCGAGCGGGTACCCGGCATCAGCCCGACCCGGCGTCCGGCCAGGGAGATGTCCTGGCAGGGGAACCCGGCGGCGATGATGTCAACGCTTTGCACGCCAGCATAGTCGAGGGTTGTGATGTCCCCATGGTTCGGCACGCCCGGGTGGTGGTGTGCGAGGATCTGCGCGGCGTACTGCTGTTTGGTTTTCGGCTCGAACTGCGCGTGCCACACCGGTTCGCACCCGATCACCTCGGACAGCGCCATGCCCAGCGCTCCCACCCCGGCGCACAGCTCACCCAGCGTCAGCGTCACGCCGTGCCTTCCGCGCCTGTCCGTAGAGTTCGATCAGGTTGCGCCGGGCCGCTTCGCGTGCCGACACCCGCTGCGGGTCGGCCCACCACGCGCTGCCCACCCCGTGCCGTTCGCAGTGCGGATTCCATTCGCGCGCACCGCTGTCCTTCTCGCCGAGCATGACGTGCCCGCACTGGCAGTCGTCGCTCACGGCATCCCCTCCACGCTCGGCGTCACGCCGCCACCGCCGCGACTCGACCTTCCGACGATGGCGCGGGTCGTTGCCGCCTCCGCCGCCGCAATCGATCCCCGCGTGGCGGTGGCAGCCAGGGCACTGGATGTAGTAGCGGCCCGCCATGCGCTCCCGGGCGTCGCTGCTACGCGACTTGGCCATCACAACCTCCGAACATTCCGCCCACCTGGGGGTGACAGGTGAAGTTGCAGCGCTGCGACCCGGACACGTGGCAGTCCCCGTTACAGCCATGCTCGCAATCCCATTCCTCTTCGGCGTCGGGATTGACCGGGTAGTCCGGTGGCGGCTGCGTGCTGTGCCGGTTCCACCGCGCGTCGACCCCGACCTGGCGCATGACCCCCGGGGTCAGCAGTCTGACGGCGTCGCCGTTGCGTTTGTGCTTGTGCGGTTTGCACAGCGCGCAACCCTTCCAGCGCGTGTGCGGTGACTGTTTGACCATACCCCTCCGATCCGCACAGGGCCCTACCCCATGCCCGCCTGGCGCACCCGCATCGGGATGCTGGCGTCTTTAGCCATGCGTATACACCCTCGTGTGCCCGGGGATGCGCCGCGCACCCAGGCCAGCATCATGTCCGCCCCGAGATCCACCATCCGCTGGTTGCGCAGCGGCCCCGCCTTGTTGCCCAGCGCGTCCCACTCGTCTGGTGTCACGGGGTGGGGTTCCTCCAGCACGTTCTCGCGGTGCTGCCGGCACCACATGTGCACGACCCGGTCAGCGCCGCGCCGGGCGCTGCCGTGCACCACGATCAGTCCTTCCGGGTGGCGTGAGAGCAGGGCGTCGAGGTCGGCGAAGACCGTGCGGGCGTCGATCCATTCGCGCGAGCCCGAGCACAGTACCCGGTAGCGGGGGTAGCGGGCGTGCTGGAGACGGTTGATCAGGTCGTACCACGCTTCGGCCGGGCTCCAGCCGCGCCCGATCGCACGCGGATAGGCGGCCAGTTCGTCGGGGTCGGCGAGCAGTTCCGCGACGCGGTCGGGGTGTTCCTTCAGCGCCACGTACGGTTCGCTGCCAGCGTTGCCGGGCGGCTCGGTGGCGACGATCGTGAGCGGGTAGATCGCGGGCAGGGTGCGTGACGCGTAGCGCGGCGGCTCACCCGTCATCGCCGTCGGCACGGTCGCGCCGTCGCGTGCGCATCGCCGCGTGGAAGGCGTCGTCCTCCTCGTCCTGCGCGGCGGCCAGCGCGGCGTAACCGTCGCCCTGATCGGCGGCCTGCTTGTCGTCTAGGCGCGTCATGCGCTGTTGGCACAGAGTCAGGTAGTGCTCGACTTGTTCGGTGTGCGCGGCCAGGGCCGCCGGTACGTCCTCCAGCGCATCCTCCAGTGTGGCGTAGACGATGCCGGCCCAGTGCGGTGCCCAGTTGCCCTCGCCGTCGCGCTCGCCGTTCCACGCGACGTTCGCCTGTCCGTGGATGCGCCAGGTGCCGTCGCGGCGTTTGCGGACGCGCAGCGCCAGCTCCCATTCCATCTTGCGTGCGTCGTCGGTGAAAACCTCCTGCCATTTGGGCAGGTTCGCCGGCAGGTAGGACAGTTCGGTGGCGTGACTGAGCAGTTCTTCGGCTCGTTTCAGCTCGTTGACTCCCTCGTCGAGGGCGGCCAGGAACGCGTCGCCGTCGAGCTGTAGGACGCCGTTCTCATTGCGTGTGAGCATGTACCACCCCGGGTGTGTGATCGTCACAGTGTTGACGGTCGTTACCGTAGTACGTGTGGACCTTGGCGGCCAGGGCGATCACGGCGGCCTCGTAGCTGGTGGCGCGCACCGTCAGCAGCGTGTCACGCCGCACGCCCTCCGAGGGCTCGCACTGCCTGGGCCACTCGTGCTCCCCGGCCTCCAGCATCACCCACGTGGCCCCGCCGCGCCGGTACACGCTGGTCCCGACGCAGCGTTGCACTCCCATCGCGTGCTCCAGGTAGCGCTCATGCAGCCGTGTGGCCGCCGGCTGCCCCGCGCCGTAGAAGAAGTAGAACATCGGGTGCTCGTTGAGGTAGTGGTAAGCGTTGTGGAAATCCTGCGGCGCCGCTTCGAACGCGCGCACGCTCTCGTGCCACTCCTCCAGGCGCACCGCCTGGCATTGGGCGTAGAGGCTTTTCCAGTCCGAGCCGGGGGCCACCAGGTCGTCCGGGGTGCCGATCAGGAACTCGAACTTCAGGTTCCACTCAGGTTGCGGGTCGGGGTTGTCGCACGCCAGCGGCGGCAGGTTCACCGGTTTACACGTCAGTGGTGGCATGTAGCCGTTCCCCCCAGTGCGCCTGGCCGAAGACCGTCAGGTCGAACAGGGCGCGCATGCGCTCGCCGCGCAGCGCGGCGGGCAGGTTCCAGAACATCTGGCCCAGGGTGCGTTCGTCGTCGTTGAGGTACGCGGCCAGCGCGCTGGCCGCCCACCATGCCGGGTCCTGCTGCCCGTCGGCGGTGGGGCGCGCGCACCAGCGTGCGCCGCTCGGCGCCGCCCCGAGTGCGGCGCGGGCCTTCTCCCCGGCGCACACCGTGAGCGCGGACGCGGCGCACACGGTGGGGTGGCGTCCGGCGGCCAGCACCGATGCGAGGATGTGCGCGCCGCCGAGCGGGTCGCCCCGGTAGGCGGCGGCGACCGCTGAGAGCGTGGCGCTGGTCCACACTGTGATCCGTGTCGCGCCGAGCGCCGATTGCCCGTCAGGCGGCATGCGCGCTCACCTCCAGTCCGTCGGCGATGGCGCGCAGGGTCGCGCACGGCAGGCTCTCGCGGCACACCCGGCAGGCGCCCTCGTCCCCGTCGTGCAGTTGGGTCAGGGGGCCGACCACGCCCCACAGCCGGGTGTCGTGGGGGCGCAGTTCGGCGGCGGCGCGGCGCAGCACGGTGTGCAGCATGCTAGGCATCGGCGCTCCGGGTGTAGGCGGCGGCGGCGTCGTTGAGCTGGGTGCATTTGCTGTTGGCGGTGGCCAGGGCGATCGCCAGTTCGCCCTCCCAGTCGGCGGCGTCGCGCGGGATCGCGGCGTGCGGGATGCGCATGATCTGCCGTTCGCCGCCGTCCGGGTGTATCCACGTCTTCACCAGGACGATGCGCAGGTCCCCGGCGAGTTCATCGCCTTCGCTCTCCTCGCGCACGTGCCAGCGCGCGGCGCGCTGCGCCTGGGAGACGGCGCGGCTCAGTTTCACCGTGTTGCGGTGGATCAGGGTGCCGACGAACAGCAGCAGGAACGCGATGCCGGCGAAGACGAACAGGATGTCCATGGGCCCCTATTTCGCTGCGATCGCCAGGCCGCCGGAGCCGCCGAGCGAGAGGGTGGTGATGTTGCCCGGGAGCGCTTTGAGTTCGTCGATGATCGCGCAGGACGGGCAGGCGTTGTAGCCCTGCTGTTTCGCCTGGTTGGCTTGCGCCTGGGCCTGGGCCTGGGCGACTTCGGCCTGGGCTTCGGAGACCTTCGCGTAGGCGGCCTGCGCGGCGTTGATCGCGTCTTGGACGTTGCCGGGCGGGTCGGCGTGGGTGAAGGTGAAGTGCACGCCGGTCAGGTAGCCGCCGCCGAGCTGCGCGGTGATGTCCGCCGGCAGGGTGTTGTTGATGGCCTGCTGGATGGCGGTGTAGTTGCCGTTGGTGTTGGGGTGCCCGGCCGCGATCGCGGCGACCTGGCTGGGGTCCTTGACCAGGGCGCAGCCGGCGTCCAGCTGCGCGCAGGTGACGGTGGCCACCTGCTGGCGCAGGTCGTTCTCCAGCACCGGGCGGATCATGGTGTTGACGAACGCGTTCCAGCCGTCCGCGCCGTCGTAGGCGTGGTAGGCGTGCCCGTCCCAGGTGTACTCGCGGGTGCCGAACTTGTCGTCGAACTTCCCGAGCGTGGGGTGGTCGAGGTCCAGCTGGTAGTAGAGGGTGCCTTGGATCTGCATCTGCACCCCGTCGCTGGTGGAGGTGGCGATCGTGTCGAAGCCGAGTTTGCCGCCGTTGCCCGGGTCGGCGGTGATCGAGTAGTCCTGTTGTTGCGCGGGGTAGACGTGCTCGGTGGAGTACAGGCCGGTGAAGGAGACACGGCTGGCCGGGTCGAGGAAGCCGCGCACGTTGCTGTCGGAGAACACTCCGCCGTTGCGCACGACGGCGATGTGCCCGGCGTCCACGTTGTTCCACGCGGACATGAACGGGATGACGACGACGATCAGCAGGATCAGGCCGATGACGGCGCCGGCGAGGCAGCCGAAGGCTTTGGCGGGGGAGACCTGTGTGGAGCTGGTCATGGTGAGGGCGCGTCCTTGGTCCATGAGGGTGGGAGGGTGCCGATCGGCCCGGCGTGGCGTGAGTTGGCGTGCATGCACGCGACCGCGTAGAAGCGGCCCCATTTCTCACGTGTGCTGTGCCCGTCGTAGGTCGCGCCGCGCGGCGCGACCACGCTCGCGATCGGTCCGGTGAACAGGTCCAGGTCGCGTTCGTGGATGTGGAAGCTGACCTGGCCGGCGGGGGAGACCGGCAGCTCCAGGATCAGTACCTGGTAGCCGGGGGTGGCCTGGTCCTGTGCCCACCAGGCGGGGTATTGGGTGGCGAGTAACGCCAGCAGCCGGGCGCGGTCGCGGTAGGCCAGGTCGCGTTCCTTGCGCGCGGTCAGCGTGCGTGCGTCGGCGTCGCCGAGCGCGACGGCGACCTGCTCGGTGAACAAGGTGTTGACTTTCCGCATGAACACGGGTGTATTCAGCGCGGCGTCGAGTGCGTCAACCATGTCGCGTACGAGTTGCTGGGTGGGCGGTGCGGCCATGGTTCTCCTAGAAGGGCACGGCCGGTGAGGCGGCGGCGGTGCAGTCCACGTCGGTGCAGGTCAGGGCGACTAGCCGGGCACCGCGCTGGTGCAGCACGATCGCGGCCATGGCGTCGCGCCCACAGCGTGGGCACAGGGCGCCGGGCAGCCAGCCGGTTTCCGGGTCCGGGTGTATCAACGTGTTTGTTGGTGGCCAGAGGATGGCCGGTCCAGGGTAGGGCACGGGGGCTCCCGCGAAGGGGAAAATGTGTGGCCCAACTCTAGCGTGTCAATGCCAGATGTCAACTGCCGCCTATGGCCGGCAGCCCCCGTTCGCGGGCGATGCGCGCGATGGTGGCACGCGCGTTCTTCACCGCTTTACTCTCTCCTGGCCGGTCAGGCAGTGCGAAGAGGAGAACACCGCCGTAGCGCACCTGCCAGCGGTTGCCGCGCAGTGTGACGTTGTAACCGGCGGCTATCAACTCTTTGACGAGTTTTCGGATAAGTTCGTTGCGTATCTTGGCGGCGCCCACCCCTGGGCCTCCTCTGCCGTGTCCCACCACCTGTGCGCCGACGGCGCCCGATCGGTGATATATAGCACGACCCGGCGGCTGCCGCCAGAAACCACGCCGCCGGCGGTGAAAGTCAGGGATAGGAGGTGCTGCGCGTCGTCGTCGCGCAGCACCCCGCTGTCCACCAGCGCCCCGTCCACCAGCGCCTTCGCGGTCGGCGACCAGTTGGCCGGATCGAAACGGCGGCGGGTGACCGGATACACCACCAGCGCCGCCCACACCCGCTCACACGCCGGCACACCCTGACGACGCGCCTGCCAGCGCCCCCACTCGCGCAGCGCCAGCACATGCCGTCGGCGCACCGCCCAGTGCATACGCTGGTTGTCGGTCAGCAGCGTCAGGTTCGCGGGCACCACCAGCGCCCACACCACAGGCCCACCTCCGGGCCCATGATCCCACCTAATCCATACCTTGACTCTCGGTGCCGGCCAGATCGCGCAGCAGCATGGAGAGGCGGTGATACGCCCGCGAGTGCAGCGGCACCGCGCAGTGCGCGTCACGCAAGACGTCGAGCACCGCGTCCCACCGCTCGCGCGGCACCACCACCGCGTGCGCGCCGCCGATCAGCGCGCTGGCGGCCTGCGCGCGCCGGTGCACGCCCAGGCTGCGGTAGGCCGCGCTCAGGGTGCTCTTGACGGTGTGGGGTGAGACCTGCGCCGCGAGCGCGATCTGCGCGTCGGTCAGGCCGCGCGCCGCGAGCGTGACGAACTCGCGCTGACGGCGCGTCAATGGCTTTACATCTTCGTGCATGGCGGAGAAATCAGGCCCCCCTAGGCTGGAATGTCCCCCCTGGCCCGGTGCACGCGGGTACGCACGTGCCGTCAGAACAGAGGGGACGCGCGCAGTCTACCCCAACGCCACCCGCGTGCGCGCCGCCGCCGCGCGCCACGCCGCCTCCACGCTCAGCGGGATACGCCCCCGCGCCGCGACCGGGTGACCGTTCTCCCGCGCCCACGCGCGGATGGCCGCCAACTCCTCGCGCCGCGCCGCCGAGGCCGCGCCGCGCCGCCTGCCCGGCGCCGCCGCGCCCAGGCTCCTGCGCGCGGGCAGGCGGCGCCCGTGCTGCTCCAGCACGGCGAACTGTTCACGGAACGGACGCCAGTTGCGCTCCGACAGGTCGATCTCCACCGTGCGCCCGTCCACGGTGACCGTGTGCCGCGCCGCCGCCTCACCGCCGTCGATGTCGTCGGTGAAACGCACGATCATGGTGTCAGCCATATCCGCTCCTTTCCGTAAAACCAGTGAAGAAACCCGGGTGCTACTGCGCGCCGCTCGCGGCACGCAACAGCGACGCCAGCTTGATCCAATCCGTTCGCGGCCACCGCGTCCGGCACCCCCGGCACTCGATCACGTCCACATAGGGGTGCGCGTACAGCGCGGTGGCGCACACGTAGCCGTCGGTGGCCACCGTCGGGCACAACCCCACCCGGCGCGTGTCACTGGGCCCCTCCACCTGCGCCCGGCACTGCGCCACCAACTCGTGCACGTCCTGCGCGAAGCGGCCTGGCTCGCTGGCACCGTCGGCCGCCCACGGCCAGTTCACCGCCAAAAACTGCGCGCAGCCAGCCACGGTCTGCTGCGCGCTGCCGCGAAACGGCGCCCACGACCACCCCAGCTCCTCGCGCCACACCTGCTCCCACCCCCACAGTGCGCTGGCCATGCCGCCCCACGCGCGCAGGCTCAGCGGTTCGACCCGCACGTTCAGTTGCCCGAACCTGCTGGAGCGCACCCGCTCGCCCGCGCCGGCGGCCCCGGGCGCCACCACCTGGCCCAGGCGCTCGTACCAGGTCGGCAGCGAGGCGATCAGCGTTCCCACCCGCTCGCGACAGCCCCGGCACACCCGCGCCCTGCTCCCGCGCCGGCACACCCAACACGCGGCCTGCTGCTCGTACTCCAGTTGCGGGCCCTGCGTCTGCGCCACCGCGCCTCCCCAGCATGAACGTGTCTACAAACTGGACTCCTGCCGCATGTACGCCCCGGCGCGGCGCAGCAGGTCGTCGAGCGCCGGAAGATCACTGGAACCGGTGTAGGTGACGCCGAACTCACTCTCACGCCGCCCGCAGAACCGGTCGAGGTAGTACCTCTCCCCGCCGAACTCCTCCAGCCGGCCCAGGATGCGCAGGAACGCCAGCACCTCCTTCGGGCGCGAGAGCACCGGAGCGGCGGCGATCACCAGGGTAACCCCGCCGCGCGAGGCTGTCAGCGGCCCGAGCCGCGTGAGGGCCGGCAGTACCTTGGCTTGCGCCAGGCGCGCGCGCGTCTCATCGACGACCAGATCGGTGGGCGCCCACTCCGCCAGCTCGTCGACCAGCTCCGGCTTCGCCCTCAGCTCATCGAACCCGATCAGTTCGTGGTGCGCGGTGCCGCCGCTGTACGGGGCGTGCGGTAGCGCTTTGGCGGCGATCGTGTAGTGGTGCAGTGACTCGGGTGCGCACAGCACCAGTACGCGCGGCGGGCAGGTGCGCGGGCGCAGTCGCACCGCCTCCATGGCCTCGGCCGCGCGCGGCACGCCGGGTGTGGCGCACAGCAGCACGCTGCGGTTGCGCAGGATGAACTCCACCGCCGCGTGCGCGGCGACGCTCAGCCCCGGGGCGAGCCCCGGCACGCTCGCGCTGGGGGTCGACGCGAGGGACTGGGTTTCGTTCCACGCCGCGAGCGAGGCCGCTTGCTGCGCCTCGTGCTCAAGGTCCGGGTGGAAGATCAGGCCCCAGCGCTGGGCGAACGCCGTGACGGCGGCCAGTTGCCCGGCGGGCACCAGCCAACTGTCGCGCGCGATCTTGTCGTAATGGCGCCCGGGGATCGCCTTGATCCCGTCCAGGGCGGCGCGGCTGAAGGGGAAACGCACGCGCAGGCTCGCGCCGGCGTCCGCACTGGTGATGTCCGCGTCCCGTTCCAGCGCCGTGTCGGTGGTGCGCGCGGTGGTGGCGGTCAGGGCGAGCACGTCGGGGTGCGCCGTGATGCCGTGCCGGCGGCACACCTCGATCACCTCCACGGCGCTGGCGGTGGGGAACAGCGTCACCCCGTTGCGTTCTTTGAACGTCTTGAGGAACCGGTGGCCGGGGATGCGCTGCAACTGTGCGACCAGGCGCGGGTGGTAGGAGGGGGTGGAGATCAGGATGACGCGGCTGGTGCCCTCCCGTTCCAGGATGACCTCGCACTCGGCGGCGAAACGCTGGTTGCGCTGCCACAGCGCCCGGTTGCGCTGGACGCGTTCGGCGGCGGCGGCCACGGTCTCGGCGTCCTCGGGTTCGGGCAGGTTGGTCGCGGGTGGCAGCAGCGCGCGGTGGTGGTCGGCGAGGAAGGCGGCCACCGCGCGGCAGTCCTCGTCCCACAGTTCCGCCGGCAGCTGGGCGAGGTATTCCACCAGGGGACGTTCGCCCGCTGCCAGGTCGGCTGCGCGAGCGCCCAGGGCGCGCAGCGCGTCGCACAGCTGGTTCACGGTTGGTTGACGGCGTTGCGCAGCACGGCGCTGGGGTGGAAGCGGGGGCGGCGGCGCGCGGTGACTTCCATGCTCTTGCCGGTGCGCGGGTTTTTCGCGGTGCGCGCAGGCACGTCCAGGGTGGAAAACACCCCGAAAGAGACCAGTTTGACCTCCTCGCCTGCCTTCAGCGCGGCGGTGATGGCCTCCACCAGGCCCTTGTACACGCGCGCGACCAGTTCCGGCTCAAGGTCCAGGGCGCCCGCGACATGTTGCGTGAGAGACGACTTATTCATGCCATGAGATGCTAATGACGGCTGTGTTGCATGTCAAGCCTGCCCAGGTTCCGTCATCCACACCTTTACTCTCTCGCAGTGAAACGCAGCGACCAGGAATCCCCGCGCGTACGCGACCAGCGCACATACCGCGAGCCAACCTTCACCACCGCGTCCGCCTCCGGGCGCAAACCGTCGAGCACGCCACGCAAATGCTCCTCCCGTTCGCGCAGTTTCTTCATGTCTTGACGTACTTCGAACAGTTCCTGCGCCGCGTCGGCGGCGTCCTGCCCCTCCGCCAGCAGCACCGAACGCGGATCACGCGCCGGCACGTGCCCGCGCCAGCACACCCCGCCGTCCGCCCCGCCGAACGGGCAGCCCCGGCACCACGCCGAATCCGGCGCATAGTCACGCGGCAGCATCGACAGCGGAGTGTCGCGCACTTGGGTGAGCCAGTCCACCGCGTCGCGCACGTCGCTGGCCGCGAACGGCCAGCCCACGCTGTACTCCGCGCCGCTATCACGCACCAGGTAGTCGATGCGCAGCCTTTTGACCGCCGTGCCCTGAAGCAGCAGCGCCGCGCCGTAGAGGGAGACCTGCCAGCGCTGCTGCTGCGACGGCCCGTGCACCTTCACGTGCTCGCACCAGTGCGCGGAGGTGGTCTTCACATCCACCACCGTGCACGTGTCCGACTCGTAGCGGTCCAGGTGCCCGAGCAGCCCGGCGAAACGCACCTCCCGCTCGATCAGGTCTCCCTCGCCGGCGACCAGGCGCATCCCGGCCGCGACCGCCTCGTGGATCGCGGTGCCCATCACCGCCGTCACGGAGCCGACCCGGTTGACCGGCTCGGTCCCGGCGAGTTTGTATCCGGCGCGCCGCCGGCAGCCGCCCACCTCGCTCATGCCCAGCTCCCGCTGCCGGGAGCGGGCGCGCTGCTGGTCGGCCAGCAGCAGAAGCTCGCTGGTCGTGGGCACCTCTACTCCCAGACCGCGTCGGCGCTGTCCTCGTGCGCCTTCTCCAGGCCCTCGTCGGCGAGCGTGGCGGCGATGGACTGCACCTGCGCGAGGATCTCTTCGGGTTTGGCCTCGATCGGCGCGGTGACCTGTTCGGCGGTGAGCACGGCGGGGGCCTCGTCCTCGAACTCGTCGCCCTCGGCGTAGAAACCCATGGCCACCTCGGGGCACAGGAACCGGGCGGCGTTGCTCACGGCGCGCGCCAGCAGCATGCGTTTGGGGTGGGAGACCCACACGTCTTTGCCGGTGAGTTTGGCTTTGCGGGCCTCTTCGATGCTGAAAGACTCGCGGTGGCTCTCGCCGCTGTCCCCGCGCGTGAGTTCCACGGTGCAGCTGGATTCGGTGTGCTCCAGCACTCTGGCGCGGTGTCCGGCGCGGCGCAGCAGTGCCAGCCAGGTCTGCGCGGCCAGGGTGGGGCGCCCGTTGACGATGTAGATGCCCTGGATGGCCTGCATGGGGGCCAGGCCGACTTCCTGGCCGTACAGGATGATCGCCAGGGCGTCGGAGGGTTTGCCACGCAGGGAGGCCGGCAGTACGGAGGCCATCGCGAGGGCCTGGCTCAGGCGGAACGCCTCGTCCAGGCCGCGTAGCGGCACGCCCACGTTGACGGGCGTGCGGGCCTGCGCGGGAGCGCGCACGGCAACGTCGGTGGTCGGTGTGGTCATGCATTGATGGTTTCACCGACCACCGACATATATAAGGTGGCTTACATTGGTGTTATCGTGTGGCTGCCTGCTTCGGTGCCGGGTTGAGCACCGCCGACATCAGGCCGCCAGGCCGAACATCACCCGGTGCATCCGCTCCCACTGCTGCGCCGGCACGTCCGCGAGAGTGCGCGCGGTCACGCCAGCCGCCTGCGTGTAGCCCTCCAGCAGCATGCGCAACACCTCCACGCCCCGCATGCCGAGCGCGCCCGTGCTACCGCCCACCAGCGGTGCGATCACGTCGAACGCGACGGCGAAGTTGCCGGCGAGGTAGTGCTCCATCGCGTCGGCGAGAGTGCGAAGCAGCTGGCTCCAGGGCTGGCTGGCGGTGCTCGCCGCCTCGTGGCGCACCTGTGCGATCCACGCGCCGGTGGGGTAGTGGGTGAAGGCAGCCATGGCCTGCGGCAGCTCCTCCAGGAGGGTGCCGGCCGCGCCGCCCCCGGCCCGCGCCTTCAGGGCGTGGGCGCCGGTGCGCAGCCATACCGCCGCGCGCGTCTGGAAATCCAGCCCGTCGCGCGCCTGGTTCAGGTGCGGCGCGAGCGCGAGCAGCTCCTGGCGCTGCTGGTCCTCCGACATGTCGTTGAGGTAGATCGCCAGGGAGCGCACCGAGGGGTCGATGTGCGGGGCCTTATCGGTCCAGGACGCCCCGTCGTGCAGGAACGAGGTGACCTCCACCAGGCAGCCGCCCTGCGTCGGGACGCGGCCGGGCCCGGGGCGCAGGCGCGGGCGGAACTGCTCGCCCGTGCCTGCTCCGAGCATGTGCGCCGGCATGTACCCGGCACCGTACACCGCCTTGGGTACGGAGGTGGAGGAGCCGACGGAGACGGCGCCGAAGTAGTAGGCGGGCTGGGGTGGCGAAACCTGGAAGGTCAGGTTTCCCGCGTACAGGACGTCGTTCGTGCTGAGGGCGTTGAGGTTGAAGTAGGCGGGGACAGGCGAGGGCATGGTTATCCCTTCAGCGAGGGGTGTCAATGCATGAGTAGTGCACGATAACACGGAAGACTTCACCTGGCGAAACACACGTATATACGCGCCTTGCATACGCATGCGGCGGTACCTCCGACGGGACTCGAACCCGTTCCTCCACGTTGAAAGGGTGGTGACCTACCCATAGTGCGACGGAGGCATGCGGGATGCGTGGCGCCAGCGGGGCTCGAACCCGTCACTACCGACTTGAGAGACCGGCGGTCTGCCGACTTAACCTATGGCGCCGTGCCCCCTGCCGGTCTCGAACCGGCGACCCGCGCATTAAGAGTGCGCTGCTCTACCCGCTGAGCTAAAGGGGCGTACCACGGGTGGGACCGGTGGGACTCGAACCCACAACCTACGGATTAAAAGTCCGCTACTCTGCCATTGAGTTACGATCCCGCGATCAGGCTACTGCACCGGCTCTGCCGACGCCGCCGTTTTGTCCTTTGCCGTGGCCCCGGACGGAGTCGAACCGCCGACCTCTCCCTTTTCAGGGGAACGCTCTACCGGCTGAGCTACAAGGCCATCGCGTCGCACCGGCCGGTGCGACGCGGTACTCAGATAGACGAGTTGAACAGGGCCTCATCGGGTTTGGGCCGCGTGTCGCCCGCGAGGTCACCCAGCGTGGCCCTGCTCACATCCGGCACCCGGGAAGACAAGTTCGTGTCCATGCCGAATCACCAGCCTCTCTCTTACCTCGCGCAGCGGATGGTCGGTGAGGGCAGAGGCCTGCCCCCTGCCCGAACGATAGCATTCGTCGTATCGCACCGCGCGTGCACGCCCACGAGGATTCGAACCTCGAACCGCCCGGGTTGGAGCCGGGTGCTCTGCCAGTTGAGCTATAGGCGCCCGCCTGTCCACCGCGCCGACGCTCGACACGGTGCCTGTCGCTCTCCCGGCAGGACTCGAACCTGCGACCCTCGCATTAACAGTGCGGTGCTCTGCCCACTGAGCTACGGAAGACCGGCGCCAGGCGCATGGGGTGCCTGGCGTGGCGGGGCACGCGCGGCACCTGCGTCGTCCCGGACGGTCTCGAACCGCCCACCTCCGGCGTGTCGTGCCGGCGCTCTCCCGACTGAGCTACGGGACGTGCATCGCGTGGTCGGCCCGGCAGGGTTTGAACCTGCGACCTCCCCGGTGTGGGCGGGGCGCTCTCCCGAACTGAGCTACAAGCCGTCGTTATGCGTTGGCCTCCCGGGATTTGAACCCGGAACCTCCCGGTTATCAGCCGGGTGCTCCGACCGCTTGAGCTAGAGACCATCAACCAGATGACGAGCACCATGGTAACCGACGTACACGAGTGTATCGAGGGGAAGGCGCGGCGCAGGATGCGGACCGCCGCGCCTTCCGTTTCTCATCCCATCCGAACCAGGCGAGAGCGCGCCCGGCGCACGCGGGTTACCAGCCCGCGCGGTTCCTGCGCCGGGATTCGAACCCGGACGCGACGCTTCGGGGGCGCCTGCTCTATCCGTTGAGCTACGCAGGAGGAGAACAAGGTGCAGCCGGGCCGCAAGCGGCGACACCACAGGAAGGAGGCTGGGCCCGGCGCCGTGCCTCCAACCGGATTCGAACCGGTGACCCGCGCATTATAACGGCGCCGCTCTACCTGCTGAGCTATAGAGGCTCGTTCTGCTGCCCCTCGTCCCGTGCGGGGCAGCAGAACTGGGCGGCACGACGGCGCGCAAGGGCAGCGCCCGCGCACCGAACACGCCGGTCCCGAGCCCCTGGCAGGAATCGAACCTGCACGTGCGGCTCCGTAAACCGCTGCTCTGTCCGTTGAGCTACAAGGGCGTAATACAGGGTGCCGTCCGCCCGCGCCGGCTGTGGGGGAGGGCGCAGTGCGGGCGGACGGCGGATTCAGCCATCGTCACTCGCCGAACCCTTGGCCTTCACACTATGGACGCCGCTTCACTCTGTCAAGCCTTTGTGGGTTTCGGTTCCTGTTGGCGGTGCACCAGCAGCAGTACCCAGTGCGCCTGGAACTCCCGGCCGAAGCCGTGCTCGTTCAGGCACGCGCAGAAATCCCCGCCGCATGCGCGGTGCAGCGCGTCGGCCAGCGCCGTGTATGTGGAGCCCCAGGCGTGGGCGACCTGCCCGAGCACGCACCGGCGCGGGTCGCCCTGGTCCAAGAGCCCGAGCTGCACCAGCCACGGCCACGACGCGTCACGCGCCCCAAGCCACGCCTCGCCGGCGCGCACCTGCGGGGCCACCTCCAGCGCCGACGCGGTGGACCAGGGCGGCGCGACCAGACCGTTAGGCTCCGGCAGCGGCCAGGCGGTGTGTCCACTCCTCGCGCAGTCGCGCGAAGTACTCCCGCTCCTGTACTGCCGAGCACTGGCGCGGCGCAGTGAAACCATGGCTCACCTCGAACTCGTCGTCATCCCAACTGGCGCTCACGCCGATACTGCCGAGCATGTTGATCGCGGCGTTCTCGCCCGCGAAGCCCTTGGACAAGGCGATCTGGCCGAGCACGCAGCGCTCGTTGTCGTCCATGGCCAGGGTGGTGGGGTCGACGGTGGTGCGCCAGTTCGGGTCGAGAGTCGGCAGCCACGTCTCACCTTCCTTGACCCGGGCGGGAATGTTGGCGAGTGCGTCTTGGAACGCGGCGGTGTCCAGCATGGCGAGGGCTCCTCGTTGACACGGTGGAGGACGGGGGAACCCGGTCATCCTAGCGTGCCGTACCCGACCCGCTGCACATAAAGGTATGGATATCCGCTGCGGGCACGCGTCAAGCGCACGGTGAACAGGTTCATCCCCATGACCGTCTCGGCGTAGGCGCTGATCGCGTCCATCGCCGCCTCCTCACGCGCCGCCTGATCGAGGTTTTCGCCCGCGAGCAGGAACGGCAGCCAGTGCGAGACCAGCACGGTCAGCGGGCTGTGGGTGGCCTCGACCAGGAAACCGGGGCCGGAGACGAGCATCGTCTCCCCGTAGCACACCGGCTCATGGCCCGCGCCGACCAGCGCGTTGCGCACCTGCGCGACGGTGACGGCGAGTTCCTCACGCATCGGGCGCTCCCCGCTCCCGTTTCCACTGCCGGTAGGCGGCCACCAAACAGTTCACCGCTCTCACGCGTCCGGGATGAGGTTCGCGGTTTCCTGGTACATGCCGGAGCAGTTGGAGGTCCCGAACTTGTGTTTGCCGATGCTGTTATCCGAGCGCATCTTCTCGAAGTTCCCACAGTAGGAGCACACTCCCATCGGGATGCGCCGGGGGTGCTGGCGGCGCTGCGCCGCGTAGGAGGGCACCGGCGTCTCGCGGTGCTCGCTCACCTCGAAGGGACGCTGCGGTTTGGCGCCGGCGCCGGGCCGCTTGCCGGGTTTGGCAGCCGCCGGGGCGGCGGCGGGCACGGGTACCGTCGCCGGTGGCGAGGCTGGGGCGGCGGCCACCGCCACCAGGGCGCGTTCGGCGCGGGGGCGGCGCGGCCTGGGGTGCTGGCGCGAGGGCGGCGCGGGCGCGTGGGTCTGGCGCGAGGGCGGCGCGAGGCGCACGGGCGGCAGCGGGCCGTCCGGCAGCGGCACGGGCGCGGGGGCCACGGGCGGCAGCGGCACGAAGAACTCGCCGAACTCGTTGACGAGCGCTGTCAAGTCCTTGACGGTGCGTCCCACCATGAGGTTGCGCACCCGGCCGCACGTGCAGGTGAGGTGCGCGGCGGCGCGTGCGGCGAACGCGTCTGCGTGGCTGAATTCGACGGCAGTGCTCAGCCCGTGGTCTATGCCGCATTCGCGCAAATGTTCAACCCGGTTTTGGTCGGAGGTGATGCCGGTGACGGCGAGCCAGTTGCGGGTGACGTCACCGGTGATCATGGGGGGCCTCCTGGGACGTGGGGGCGGGGTGCTGGAGGTGTCGAGCGACGAATCGGTGTATCACGGAATGGTTTTCGTTCGGTCTC